>Ga0209396_1000182_pt1 | contig 80134 bp, 71 predicted proteins | sample GOMGulsemesocosm_6_FD_184638 | JGI IMG/M metagenome (GOLD analysis project Ga0209396, IMG submission 184638) | Methane-oxidizing microbial communities from mesocosms in the Gulf of Mexico - GOM8C Gulf of Mexico (SPAdes) (version 2) | ecosystem: Environmental > Aquatic > Marine > Cold seeps... | reverse complement strand
GATTTAATTGCGCAATATTTTCTACTCTACTCCACCTCATCCAGTCCTGATGATTTTGAAGAAGAAGTCGATTACGACTATCAGTTTGCCAATATTCGACTCATGCTAAATGAAGGCGCTTTCAGTAAAACCAAAGCATTGGTTGAGAAACTGAATATTTATGTCGAACAACACTTTAATGATGCGTCGGTGAAAGCCACCCTCACTGGCCGTGTTAATTTGAATTACCATTGGATTAAAGACATCGGGGTTAGCCACTTTAGCGGTATGGGCATCGCACTGTTTTTAGTTTGGCTGGTTTCTTCATTATTATTTCGCTCACCGGTTGCAGGTCTGTATGCACTGATCCCTGTGGCGACCAGTATTTTATTGGTCTATTCCGCGATGGTCTTTTTCCAAATTCCGTTGGGTGTCGGCACCACTATGTTTGCTGCCGTAGCCATTGGTTTAGGCGTCGACTTTGCGATACATACCATTGATAGAATCCGCAGTTTTTATCAACAAGAACCTGACATGACCCTGGCCTTAAAACGTTTTTATCCAACAACAGGCCGTGCATTATTCTTCAACTTACTCGCCATTGCCTTTGGTTTTGGCGTTCTTATCTCGAGTAAGGTTGTGCCGTTAAATAACTTTGGCTCTATTGTTGCGATTGCGGTGGTAACGAGTTTCTTATTCAGCATGGTGCTTTTACCTGCCATGATTCTATTATTTAAACCGCGTTTCATCACGGGTAATAAAGACTCACTCGCCAGTGATAATACCTTTAGCACGAGTAATTTAACCGCCCTATCGAGCATAGGATTAATTGCTCTAGCAGCTTCTGCTTCAATGGTCAGCAGTGATACTTCTGCGGGTGATAGTACTGGTACTGCTGCAAATACCGATTTACCTAATGGTCAGTGGGCTGCTCAGAAAATTAATGAAATCGATGACGGTGAACATCGAGTGAACTACATGGACATGAAGCTAACCGATAGACGCGGTAAGGTGCGTGAACGTAAAACAATTTCCTACCGTAAGTATTTTGGTGATGAAAAACGCACAGTTCTATTCTATAGATCGCCGCGTAATATTAAAAACACGGGATTTTTAACCTACGATTATTCTGATATTAAAAAGGATGACGATCAATGGCTATACCTACCCGCTTTACGTAAAGCGCGTCGTATTTCAGCGTCAGACCGTGGCGATTATTTTTTAGGAACCGATGCCACCTACGAAGATATCAAGCTAGAAGGAAAATTAAGTTTAGCCGATTTCAGCTATACCAGCTTACGTATCGAAGCGATCAGCCCTGAAGAGCGAGTAACGTATGGCTTAGCCGATAAAGAATACTTGGTAATAGAAGGTAAGCCATTAACGCCTGAAGCCGCTAAAGAACTCGGCTATGGACGCAGCCTTAACTGGGTTGACCAAGACAGCTGGATTATTGTTAAAGGTCAACTCTGGGATGTGAACTTAAACCCATTGAAGGATTTATATGTTGGAGACATTCGCAAAGTTGATGGTTACTGGACGCGTCACCAACTGACCATACTCAATCATAAAAGTGGCCATAAAACCGAGTTCACTTTTTCTGAAGTCGATTATAAAGAGCCAGTAAAAGACAGTTTATTCAGCCGCCAAGCTTTAACCCGAGGCGTGCCAAAATGAAAACTATAAACGTTAAATACTTAGCGATAAAAATAGCACTTATTGCATTCTCCATATCCACCTCCTCAGCCAGTTTGGCTGAGGAGGTGGATAGCTTTTGGCATCAACAGAGCGAGAATCTAAGTGCCATTTTGAAACAACAAACAGCTTATGGCACACATTCATCAAGCTCCTATAAAAGCCCGTGGCAACAAAACGAATGGCAATTAGATATTGAATACAATGATGCGATTGATACAGGCATTCTTAGCGGAGACATCATGGCCATTGCCAGAGGCCGTTTCGATTCCCCACAGGCGCTAGAAGATGAATCGGGTAATACGCTTCGAATAAGAGAGCTGTATTGGCAAACCTATACCGATAATAGTTTTTGGCGGGTGGGTAAACAACAAGTCGTATGGGGAGAAGCGGATGGTTTAAAATTATTAGATGTGATTAATCCACAAGATTTTCGTGAATTCATTCTCGATGATTTTGACGATTCTCGAATCCCAATCTGGATGATGAATGCGCAAATAAACACCTCCGATAGTGGCATGTTACAGCTGCTATTAATCCCAGATACAAGTACTCACGAATTGGCGGAAAAGGATTCAATTTATCAATTCACTAGCCCGGTTGTCGTACCGAATATCCCTAACAAAATACTGTCTTCGCTAGGGATTAACGAGCTTGTTATTCAGCAAGAAGATAATGCAAAATCCGGTGACGCAGGTTTACGCTACAGTGATTTCATTAGCCTGCAAGATCGCTCTTGGGATATAACCTTGAATTACTTGCATCACTATGTCGATACGCCTGTTGTGAGCAGCGAGATTAAGAATGATCAACTGATAATTGATTACCAATATAGAGCGAGCCACCTTATAGGAGGCAGTGCTAGTACCGTTCTAGGAGATGTTTCTATTCGTTCTGAAATCGCCTATGAAACCGACCGTTATCAGCGCAGTGAAGACTCCTTAGAAGGAACTAATATCATTGTGCCTAGCCTAGTAAAAGGTAACTTATTTAGCTCCGTTATTGGCTTAGATTATCAAGGTTTATCAGACCACTTCATCTCTGCACAATGGTATCGCCAGACCTTATTGCTCGGCAAAGACAAATTACAACAGGCCATTGCTGATCGTGATGAAGATAGGCTGACACTGTTATGGGAAACAAAATTTTTGAATGAAACCGTTACCACACGCTGGCAGCACATTCATGGTATTAACCATGGGGATGGAGTCTTGCGCCCTAAGGTGACTTATAACTGGCAATCCAACATTGATGTCTATTTAGGCGCAGATTATTTCTATGGTAAAACAGCAGAGTTTTTTGGCCAGTTTAATAAAACCGATAGAATTGTTGCAGGATTTACTATCGGTCTATGAGGCGTCGGTATAAAAACCTAAACCTTGGCGTTAACCTGGCAATTAAACGCCAATACAACACGGTCGCTATCACCAAAATACGGCATAGCGGCATGCTTTAAATAGGAAGGAAATATAATTATCTGGCCTGCCAGTGGTGAGAAATCCATAAAGCCGTCAGCAGATAAATACGCAGTACCCGCATCCTGATAATGATCGGCACCGTGGCGCGGATCATAAAAGCGGTTCACGCCGTTGCGACCTTCAATGCTGCTTTCACCTTCTTGTAGGTAATAAATACCGCACCAAGAGCAGTTAGGATGTGAATGCGTATCGTGATAACCACCATTTTGAGTAATGTGGTACCAAGACTCAACAACTTCAACTTCCGCTTGTGCACCTTCTGGCCAATATTGCTCGTTCACTGCCTGAGCAATCGTGCCAATAAGATCTTCAACATGAGCGCGGAACTTCTGTAACGGCTCATACGGCAAGGTTAATAAATTTAGCTCACTTTCAAATAAAGCGTGCTTAGCAAAGACCGCGACTTCACTATCAATTTGACTGGCCTGCTGATCTTTAATTTCATACAGCGCCTTTTCTAATTCTGCAGCTTCGGCTTCATGACCTGGATAGTGGCTAATAAACAGCTTACTGTCCCACATCGCCATATCTTCAATATAAAATTCGTCTTGCATACATCACTCTGCCTGAAAATCTGTAAATCTAACGCTGTTATTCTAAAACGATTCATTAATTATATATAGAGAGTTAGATCAAACAATGATTCATTATAATCATCTTATAAAAACTTATTCACATACCAACAGCTAGCCTCTACTTGATAGTCCTGCTCCTTTGCCCAAACTAAGCCCTCGGCCACAAGCAGTTCAGCTAAGCCTTGCCCACGTAATACAAAGGGAACATAGGTATGAGTGAAATCAATGACAAATCTATTGGGAGCTTCTGATAATGTATAATCTAATACACATTCGAGGCTATCTTTCGCTAGAATAAAACGATTTCTTTCGGTTTGATGATCAATATTATTCATCACGCATCCTTTAGTTAATTTATAGCATAACCTTAAACGCGACGGTTAATAACACAAGGCTAGAGAATTTTTCTACTATATGTGATTTTTCACGTAACTTATTTAAAACACGAGAGTGCGACAATACCAACGAGAGTAAGCAATACCAGAGCGTATCAATTCCGGTGACGGTGCCGATTAAAACAGCATTCTGTTGCCAAGCAGCATCCGGTTCGACAAACTGACTGAATAAAGCCAAGAAAAACAGGATTATTTTTGGGTTTAAACACGCAATCATCAAGCCTTCATAGAAGCTTTTCCAGAGTGTCGTACTAAACTGTTCTGTCGAAAATCGACCACTTCCTGCCTTTGTGCGTAGACCTTGATAGGCCAGCCACACTAAAAATGCCACCCCGGTAAATTTAATGAGATTAAATAACCAGGGAGTTTCTTTAATAACAATCGCGAGCCCCACAACGGTTAATAGTGCATACAGAGCAATACCTAAGCCATGACCAATACTGGCTGATAAACCATTCAATCGACCGGCCAAGGCGTGTTTCAAGATGACAATAAAGCTTTGTCCTGGGGACATCGCCCCCAATAAACAAATAGCGGCTAGAGAAAGCCATGCAGTGAAGTCCACGTTAATGTTCCTATAAATTCATTTCAGAGGTCTCTAGCTTAGTACTTGGCCTGACGTTATAGAAATGGAATGATTTACTGACTTGTATGAAGTAATTTCATACCCTGTTGAATACCTCTATCTAAATGATTCTTCAATGCTGGGATGCACAATTCTCTAAACCAGTGGTGTTCGGGGTCTTGCTGATATTTAGCATGCCACAACACATAATAGTGATGCGGCTTAACCATCATCGGCAAAGGCTTAATCTGCAAAGCATAGCGCTTCGAAAATTCTGCTGCGATATGAAGAGGAATCGTCAGCATGGCGTCGGTCGTTAGTAATAGCTCTATCGCTGACTGAAAAAACGGCACGGTGGCAATGATTTTTCGGCTCTGCCCTTTGGTCTTTAAAGACTGATCAATTAAGCTATCTTTATCGCCTCCACCACTGATTAATACATGCCGTGCGGCCAAATAATCATCAAGCGAAAGCTCTTTATCCGCCAATGGGTGTGTCGTACTGAAGATGACAACAGACTGATCTTCCCCCAGTAATTGGCCATATAAATTTTCTGGTATCGTATCTGCAATCGTCGTCACCAAATCAACCGCATGGCTAAAAGACTCTATTAGCTTTTGCTTATCCCATAGTAGGTATTCAATTTCTACATTAGGTGCTTTTTGTTCAATCTGCTTTAAAATTCCTGGAAAGACTGCTTGCGCAACATAATCACTGGAAGCAAAACGAAATACTCTATTACAACGTTCTAGATTTATCGCGTGAGGTAAATACAAATCATCTAACTGCTGCATTAAAATAGGTAATTGCGTTTTTAACTGTTCACCGCGGTGAGTTAAGATGAACTGGCTACCCTGACGAATCAAAATAGCATCATCGAAGGCTTGTCGAATTTGGCTCAGTGTTTTACTCATGGCTGATTGAGTAACATTCAGTTCTTTCGCAGATTCAGTCAGGTTTCGAGAGGTGAGTATAGAGATCAAGGCGGGAAGTAATTTGTAGTTATTCATCTGACATTATCATTTAGTATAATTCTGTATAAATGAGCCATTTAACACTAAATCCAAAGACAAGTATCTACTAAAACTAAGGGCATAAAATAATAATTCGCCCGTCGCTATAATCTTCATTTGATACATCATAGTCAATACGAGTTACGCCATTACGACTAACCAATACTGCCAACTTATCAATATTTGTGGTGAGGGTAGACATACTCATCATCGTAAGTTCTCGACTGCCTACCTCTCGATTTATCACCAAACTAATTAGATGCAAGGCACGCTCACAATTAGCAATAACATCTTTCGGGATAACTTTTTCTTTTATCGCGGAATCGATCATACTTTTAGATACTGTATCAGAGTTAGCACCTAAGATCATAGCCGCCAGAATATCAAACACGACGACTACTTTAATATTTTTTTGGTTATCGAATCCAAATAAACCTATAACACATGGCAGCCAACTAGCATTAGGATCATCAATATCTTTCGTCGTAACAGCAATTTCTTTAACAGTTAATAATTTCAAGGCCTTCTGTAAAGACTCACTTTTTGGCATAGCGACAACAGACTTACTATTATCATCTTGTGAAGGTACCTGATCCATTTCTAAATCTGGATTTTTCATACCCGTTCTTTGTAATGCAGGCAAAACCGCATTATGAAGAGTCGCTACATCAAAAGGTTTACTGACGACAAAGAGTGCACCGGCATCCTTCGCTTCTTTTATTCTTTCAGGAGAAGACTCTGTCGTTACAAAGCCTATATCGATATCCAACATAGCCTTACTTAATTCATGCATTAACTCTAAGCCAGTCATTTCAGGCATATGCCAATCGGAAAGAATTAGTTTTGGTTTCCACTCTTTCGCTAGTTCCAATGCAGCCACACCACTTGAAGCCAAAACAATTTCCAAATCATCATATCCTAGCTTCTCTAAACCCCGTTTAACAATTTGCTGCATTGCTTTACTGTCATCTACAATGAGTATCTTCATTCCACGCCACCATGATCTTCAACTTTTTCGGCTTTAACACTCTTGGCTTTAATTTTCTGGACTTTGAATAGTGCAATATAAAAAAATGCATCACCAACCATCGCGAGCACATCGGATAATTTGTTTAAGCTACTCAATACAGTCTTCATATCTTCCGGTACTAAAGGTTTAGGTACACCAAAACATTCATTAGCAGGATGGTCACGATCCAACTGCCCACAGATACAATTGACTAATTCCACAACCGCATCTTGCTCATCCTCTGCTGAAAGGGTATCAATAGGCTCATCAAGCATATCTGCGGCCAATTGATATCCTACAATTCGATCGACTCCAAGCATAAACACCTGATGATTTGATAAATGGCAATAAAACCATTGCAGCGTTAAAGCCTGAATACTCTCTATTTCACAATCAACCCTTACTAATTCTTTAGAACTGAAGGACTGCCAAGTATTTCTAGAAACATCAAACAACTCATTCTCCGGCTGCATACTATCCTCAACGATAAAGTATTACTCTATATAGCTTAGCCCAGCCTTATTAATACGCCACACCGTAAGAATCATGACTTTCCTGTCTTTATTGATAATCGTCCAGATCAAAAAGTACTCTATACTTAGTATTAGATATATCAAATTTCTAAAATGAGTAATATTTTGACGACATTCCAAATATTAATATTCGTCTGTATTAATCTATTGATTCTATTAATAATCAGTTGGGGATATATTTACTTTAAAATTCAGAAGACAGCTGCAAATGAAAATCTAATAACCACTAAAATCCAGCAATTAAAAGACATTGTCTCCAAGCACAAGAAATCACACAGCAATGCGCCACTGGCTAAAGAAGAGTTCAAATTACAACAAGAGTGTATTAAAAATTTGCAGGTAATTAATCAGCAACAACAGGATGCAATGGCCGAAATTGAAAAAATTGAACACGACGATAGCTTAGATCAAGAAAGCAAGGAACGTTATATCAAAGCACAGCTAGCCAGTCTTAAGGCGCAATCTGATGCTTATGAAGATACGATCGGCATTTTAAGAACTCAAATCAATCAAGGCAATAATAGACTTTCATTTATCGAAGAAAAGCTCTTAATACAAAAGCAAGAACTAATAAAGTTGAGAACAATCGAAGATCAACATAAATTAAATCAACTTAAGAACATTGAATTAAGTACTGAAAACATCGAACTTAAATCTTGGGTAGAGCAACAGAAAACTACTCAAGACTCGTTATCTGAAATGTCTGACACCATTAACCAACAAAAACATAAGATAGATAATCAGAACAGTGAACTTGAACAGTTAATGCAAGAATACCTAAGGCTGGAAGAGGAGTCTAAAAACACAAAAAGTAACAATATTGAATCAATTGAAAATGACATGTCTGAAATCGAATTTGCGTTGGAAAGAGCACTAACAGAGAAAGATTTTCTAGAAAGCCAATTTCTAGATTTATTAGATAATCATGATACTCAGATAAAATTAAAAGATGAACTAAAAAGAACTAAAACTGAGTATCTGATGTTAGAAGAACACTTTATTGATCTAGCAGAGAAGGAATAGTGTACATTCTCAGTCCCCCTTCATCTATGATGACTAGAAACATAAAGCCCAATTAGTTATATTCAGAGGGCTTTATAATGTGCCTTTTAACTATCATTGAAAAGAAGCAACAACCTCTTCTATCGTTTTATTATTCAATGGTTCAATGCCCTCTAACCATTTACGAACCTGCTGAGGGTTATTCCCCATCCATTTCCATGCGGCTGTTTTTGGATCAACATTATTATTTTGAACATCCGCCATCAACTCGTTTTCCATCATTAATGTAAACTTTAAATTATTTAGCAGCTTTGCTGCTTGTGGACATTTATCAACGAAACCTTTTCGAACAAGTGTCTCTACCGTTGAAGCACCATAATTCTCACCAAAATATTTCTGATCGCCATTTAAATAAGCGATATCAAAATCTACATTCATTGGGTGTGGCTCCCAAGCTAAAAATACAATCCATTCATTACTTTTTATTTTCTTACTTAACTTCCTCAACATAATTCTTTCAGATGTAGCAACTAATTTGAAATCTTTTAGTTTATAAGCATTATCTAATATCATATTGTCAATAATAACATTGCCGTCATTATTGGCTTCTAAACCATAGATTTTCTTCTCAAACTTATCAGCGTGCTTTGCTAAATCTTCAAATGTTCTCACGCCTGCATCATAAACGTACTGAGGAACTGCAAGTGTATATTTAGCGCCAACCAAATTTGTAGTTAACTTAACGATGCTAGAGTTATCAATATAAGGTTGAAGTGACGCAGAATTCGAAGGCATCCAATTTCCTAAAAAAGCATCCACCTTACCTTTTGATAATTTCTCTAGCATGTGAGGCACCGTCTGAACAGAAGTTCTAACTCTCAACCCCAACTCTTTCATTAATACAGAAGTTAAAGCCGTCGTGGCTTCTACATCCGTCCAATTGACTAAACCAATATGGACTCTACGACACTGATTAGCTGAAGCAGATGAAATAATGAAGGTGGTGAGCAATACACTTATTATAATTTTCGAGATAGGCATGGTGAGTTCTATTCATTTATTTCGCGGGAGTATATAGTTTTTTGACTTGAGCACCTATGACCGCTCGTCACATTTCTAGCATATTAATGGATAATATCTAATGATTTTCTGACATTGAAAATTTATATCGATAAAAGCCAAATTCTTCCAGACAAACCAATACTAAATCATTAGTGTAATATTAATAGTGATTACCCATAAATCCTGATACCTCACGACAATAACGTTTATTTTAATTTTTATTTTGTTTTTTCTTCTAAAAATATAAATTTTGCCTCGCTCAAGTCATGCCTAAAATCCACACTTTGGTTAAACCATTACGAAACTAAACCCTCTTTTATTTATGCAGTAATACTCGTTGTTAGCTTGCTACCCCACAGCCATATCTATCTCGACTATAATTCATACAAATTATAATTTTTGAGAAATTTTTGAAATTATTTACTCCTACCTACGGGCTTTTAGCCTACTATTTATCGATGACAGCCGAGGCAGAAATACCTTCGTCGATTAGATTAGCGGCTACTGACTGGTGCCCCTACACCTGAGATTCTAAGCAAGAACTAGGGATCGTCGTTGAATATCTTCAAGAAATTTTAGTTCCCTATGATATTGCTTTAGATATTCGATACTTACCTTGGAAGAGAGCTATTAGAGAAGTAGAAATAGGAAAAATATTGGGTTTGGTAACCGCCGTCTCTAGCGAGGCTCCTAACCTGTTATTTACCTCAGTAGCTACCATGGACTAGATCTATGCTTATATACGCATAGATCTAGCAGCTGGCAGTATATCAATACGTCCTCTTTAACAGATCAAGTCTTGGGTGCGGCATTAAATTATAGCTACAATGTAAGCATTGATGCCTATACTGAGACCAATAAAAACACATCAAAAATAACCACTATTGTAGGCGAAAATAAGATATCTCTTTTCTATTCAATATTGAAATCAGATCGCATCGATGTCTTCATCAGTGACCGATACGTCGCTGGCTGGAATGCAAAAAAATATAGTCTTGATCAAAAAAATGTAACGATCAACTATTGCTTTGAAAAGCATAACTTTCACTTTGCCTTAAATCCTGACATTACTTGGGGACAAGAACTTATCGATCTGTTGAACGATTTGTTATCTAGAGATGTAAACAAAAAGATATTATCTGACATCATCAATCGCTATACCTTAGGTAGGTAATCAAGTAACTACCTATTCAAGTAATATCTCTATTTAAGTCAAATTCAGTCATTTTTGAATTAGCCGAATAACATCCACAAAAAAGCCCAACAAGTTTTCACTCATTGGGCTTATCATCGATCTGACTAGAAACAGCTACTTCTCTTTACGCGCAACCTCAACCATATCCACATTCTGGAATCCGCGCGGTAGTTTATTACCCCGACGACCACGTTCACCAAAGTAGTGCTCTAGATCGGCGAACTTTAACTTGGTATGACGCTTACCAGAGTGTACTAACAAGGTATCGCTTTCACCAAAGGCAACAACAGAAATCATTAGTTCTTCACGGCTGCTTGCGCGCGGCCCTGGAATGCTAATCATCTTATTACCTTTGCCACGCCCCATTACTGGCAGATCGGCGGCTGGGAATACCAGCATACGACCTTCGTTACTAATGGCCGCGATCCATGCTTTTTCGATGCTATCGATTTTCGCCGGAGATAATACCTGCGCATTCGTCGGCACGGTTAACATCGCCTTACCGGCTTTGTTTTTGGTTTGAATATCTTTTAGCTGGGTAATGAAACCATAACCGGCGTCGGTCGCCATTAGGTAATGATCTTCATCTGGCCCCATCACTAAGCCTTTAAAGCCGATGCCCGAAGGAACGGTTAAACGACCCGATAACGGTTCGCCCTGCCCTCGTGCTGATGGCAGAGTATGGCTTTGCACAGAATAGGCGCGCCCTCCATCATCAATGAACACGGCGTTTTGATTACTCTTTCCGGTACAGGCTAATAAGAACTTATCGCCGGATTTATAACTTAAACCTTCTACGTCTACATCGTGGCCTTTGGCCGCACGAACCCAACCTTTATCAGAAATCACAACTGTTACTGGGTCGCTGCCCAACAAGTCAGTTTCAGAAAAGGCTTTTGCTTCGTTACGAGAAACAACTGGCGAACGACGATCGTCGCCAAACAATTCTGCATCGGCGGTTAATTCTTTTTTGATTAACGTTTTCAAACGACGTTCGCTACCTAGAATTTTTTCTAAATGATCACGCTCTTTTTCTAACTCGTCTTGTTCACCACGAATCTTAAATTCTTCTAACTTAGCAAGATGTCGAAGTTTTAATTCTAGAATCGATTCCGCTTGAATATCGCTTAAACCGAAGCGGTCCATAAACACGACTTTAGGTTTTTCTTCGGTGCGTATAATTTCGATGACTTCATCGATGTTTAAAAACGCAACCATCAAACCTTGCAAGATGTGCAAACGCGCAAGCACTTTATCTAAACGGTGCTGCAAACGACGACGAACAGTTTGCGTACGGAACTCTAACCATTCGACTAATAACGAACGTAGATCTTTTACCTGTGGGCGGCCGTCTAAACCGATCACATTCATGTTCACACGATAGCTACGTTCTAAATCAGTGGTCGCAAACAAGTGCGCCATTAACGCTTCGATATCGACACGATTCGATTTAGGAATAATCACTAAACGGGTTGGGTTTTCGTGATCTGATTCATCACGTAAATCCGTTACTAGCGGTAATTTCTTCGCCGTCATTTGGGCGGCGATTTGTTCTAAAATCTTAGCACCGGAAACCTGGTGCGGTAATGCAGTAACAATAATGTCGCCATCTTCCATCTCATAGACGGCACGCATTTTCACTGAGCCTTTACCCGTGCGATACATCTTTTTGATTTCAGATTTTGGCGTAATGATTTCAGCGTCAGTCGGATAATCCGGTGCTTGAATATGTTCAAGTACCGCATCGATATCCGCTTTCGGTTCATCTAATAAATGAATACAGGCACTGGCTACTTCACGTAAGTTATGTGGCGGAACATCCGTCGCCATACCTACCGCAATACCCGTAGTACCGTTTAATAGCAGATTCGGAATACGCGCAGGAAGAACACAAGGCTCATCCATGGTGCCATCAAAGTTTGGCTGCCAATCAACGGTACCTTGGCCCAGCTCCGATAATAATGCATCAGCATACTTGGCTAATTTCGCCTCGGTATAACGCATTGCGGCGAATGATTTAGGGTCATCGGGTGCACCCCAGTTACCTTGGCCATCGACCAACGGATAACGATAAGAGAATGGCTGCGCCATCAATACCATTGCTTCATAACACGCACTATCACCGTGTGGGTGATACTTACCCAATACGTCACCCACCGTACGAGCCGATTTTTTATGCTTTGCTGTCGACTTTAAACCCAGCTCGCTCATGGCGTAAATAATACGACGCTGAACCGGTTTCAGACCATCGCCAATATGTGGCAAGGCGCGATCAAGAATTACGTACATGGAATAGTTTAAGTACGCACTCTCGGTATAATCTTTTAACGTTTGGCGTTCTATGCCATCGTCTAGGTAGCTGCTTGAACTGCCAGACTCATCAATAATATCAGTCATTTTTTTAGCTCAGTCCTTAGTTAATTTCAGCCTGATTGCCACTATCTTCTAACCAGACCTTACGGTCGGGTGCGCGTTTTTTCGATAACAACATGTCCATCATTTCCATCGTGCCATCACCTTCATTTAATGAAAGCTGAACTAAGCGACGAGTATTTGGATCCATCGTGGTTTCGCGTAGCTGAAGTGGGTTCATCTCACCCAGTCCTTTAAATCGCTGCACGTTTGGTTTGCCACGTTTTTTCTCGGCCGTAATACGATCTAAAATCCCGTTCTTTTCCGCTTCGTCTAACGCGTAGAAAACTTCTTTACCGATATCGATACGATACAAAGGCGGCATGGCGACATAAACGTGCCCCGCTTCTACCAATAAGCGGAAGTGACGGACGAACAACGCACATAAAAGCACGGCGATGTGTAGACCATCCGAGTCGGCATCGGCGAGGATACAAACCTTGCCATAACGTAGCGTATCTAAATTATCCGCCGCAGGATCGATGTCTAATGCCACGGCAATGTTATGAATTTCTTCAGAACTTAAAATCTGACCCGAGTCGACTTCCCAAGTATTTAGAATCTTACCGCGCAACGGCATAATCGCTTGGAATACACGATCTCGTGCTTGCTTAGCCGAACCGCCAGCAGAATCCCCTTCCACCAAAAAGATCTCGGTGCGATCAGAATCTTGACTGGTGCAATCCGCTAACTTACCCGGCAACGCTGGGCCTTGAGTAATCTTTTTACGAGAAACTTTTTTAGCTTTGCGTAAACGGTTTTGCGCACTGGCAATTGCCATTTCCGCAATCAGTTCGGCATCGTTGGTATGTTCATTCAACCAAAGACCAAACGCATCTTTGGTTACGCCAGAAACAAACGCCGATGCTTCACGGGAAGACAAACGTTCTTTGGTTTGCCCCGAGAACTGAGGATCGGCTAACTTCGCCGACAATACATACGAACAGCGATCCCAAATATCATCCGGCGTTAACTTAACGCCACGGGGTAATAAATTACGGAATTCACAAAACTCACGAATCGCATCTAATAGACCCGAACGGAAACCGTTAACGTGTGTTCCACCCTGCGCGGTAGGAATTAAGTTAACGTAACTTTCTTGAATGCACTCGCCACCTTCTGGTAGCCAGAATACAGCCCAATCACAGGCTTCGGTTTTACCCTGCATTGCACCGGTAAAAGGTTCTTTCGGTAAAACGTCTAAGCCCGCACCGTGAATCTTTAAATAGTCGGTTAAACCATCTTCGTAATACCATTCGGCATTATCTTCAGCATTCGGTGCTTTAAAGGTGATTTTTAAACCGGGGCACAAAACGGCTTTCGCACGTAAGTTATGCTTAAGACGCGGAATCGAAAACTTAGGGCTATCAAAATACTTAGGATCTGGCTTAAAGCGAACACTGGTACCCGAGCGTTTTTTACCGCAGGTATCAATCACTTCCAATTCCAATGCCTTGTCGCCGTTTTGGAAACCAATACGACTGACTTCACCACTACGCCAGATTTTAACTTCTAGCAAGGTCGATAGTGCGTTCACGACCGAGATCCCCACACCGTGCAAACCACCCGAGAACTGGTAGTTGTCATTGCTGAACTTACCACCGGCGTGCAGCTTGGTTAAAATCAACTCAACGCCCGATACCCCATGCTCCGGGTGAATATCGGTCGGCATACCACGACCATCATCGACCGTGGTTAACGAGCCATCTTCATGAACGGTAACCGTGATTTCGGTAGCGTGACCCGCTAAGGCCTCATCCACCGAGTTATCGATAACTTCTTGTGCTAAATGGTTTGGTCGGGTGGTATCGGTGTACATCCCTGGGCGTTTGCGCACAGGATCAAGGCCACTCAGGACCTCAATCGACTGCGCGTTATATTCTTTATTCGCCATTTATGCCTTTATCCCCTGATGATGAGTAACACAGATATCACGAATGTCACGGATATAGCGCTACGCGGATAGAATTTTGCATCCAGTATACTGAGGCCGCTACTAATTCCTAGATCAAAAATAGAAATGCTTACATTTCAGAGGGTTAACCCTCCGTATTGGCTAGTTATGGCTCAGTTTGACAAACTTATGTACAAAAAACAGTCAGTTTTAATTGACTCTATTGAAGGCTGGCATATTAAATTAAAAACATGGTTATCCATACAGTTTATTTTACCTGGCGCGATATTTGTGCCGGTGGCCCGAGGTGTTAGTCTAGGTAATTATCCCCACATCAACGGGCATCATCATGAAAAAGGTAACTGTAAACGATAGGATGCAAACGGATTATATCTATACTTTAGAAATGCCTACAGGAGATGTGGCTCACGAATTATTTAGCTTATTAAAACAAAAGGGTCATCATGGATACTTGGGATCAAGATCAATACTTAGCAGCTTGGAATTTTGCTTCCACCAGTCATCATGGGCAAACACTGCCCGGCAGTGATATCCCCTATATTAACCATCTTGGTCTTGTTGCTATGGAAGCAATAGCAGCTCTCACCAACAATTCTATCGACAATCCTAACCTTCTCGTTTTATGTGCGCTATTACATGATTCGATTGAAGATACTTCGACGACATTCGAAGACATAAATAATACGTTTGGCGCTGATGTTGCCGAGGGTGTGCTAGCATTGACAAAAAATGATGAGTTGCCTTCCAAGCCTGAGCAAATGCAGGACTGTCTTAGCAGGATAAAGAAACAACCTATCGAGGTGTGGATGGTTAAGCTATGCGATCGCATCACAAACCTACAGCCACCCCCCAAGCACTGGCATAAAGAAAAGATTGCCAATTATCAAAATGAAGCTCGTATAATACTAGATCAATTAGGTGAAGCTAATCAGTTTCTGGCAGAAAGATTATCCACTAAAATTGATGTGTATAGCCAATATTTATAACGCTAGTAGCCTAAATCACTCCCTATAGCCTTTTATTATTTATGTGTACTAAGCCCGCAGAGTTTATTCAAATTATTAGTTCGCTGATATCTTCTATTTTTTATTAGTCCTTTTATATTATTATTCAATCCAGAACGCATCTATTGGTGGTTAATAACATCGCAACCTCTACACTGCGCGCAATCATAAAATTCATTTATTCAGCACATAAATCAGCTAATAAATCTGTTATTTACTGGATTCATTTCATGCTAATTTTTAAAAACAAACTGACCACCGCATTTAATATTTTTGTCGACAAAGGCTTTCGTGGTTTGTCCAACCTGCTATTAAAAAAAACGTTCCCATCGGGCAATTGGTTTCTGTCTTGGGATCAGCGAGTTTTATTAGAATGCTCCATTAGCAAGCTCTCACAATTAATACCTGCTAGTACATTCAAAGCCAAACCAATTTCTAATCATGATGCGAGATTATTAAAAGGGATCAACGATCAGAGCTTAGTATCAATAAATGCAGCCATTAACCGACAAGAAGTCTGCTGGGTAATCGAAGATCAAGGCAGATTAGTAAGTTATGTGTGGGTTAGCAAAGACAAAATTGAAGTCTGTTCAGATACTGCATTCATATTGCCTACTAATGAATTAAATTACTGGTGGCGAGATATTTATATCAATCCTGATTACCGTGGAACAGGAAAAATCAACCAGCACTTAGCTTCCTGGTTCCACAGTTTGAACTCTGCGCAAGCCAGTAGTCTATTTTGTGAAATTAGCCCAGACAATATCCCCTCGCTAATCTCTCACCAAAGAAACGGATTCGAGAAAAAAGGGAAATTAAAGATGTTTTGTTTTTTAGGATTCCGAATCTATCACTACGCAACACCAGAAAACGCTCGAATCAGCTATCGTTTTTATCCCCAAAATATATATTACACGTTCACTTGAAAAACTGACACAAACCTCAGATTCTAGCTATTATCTACTTTACAAGGACACGGCACCCCCTCTTTAACGTCCCTGAACCGAAACAGGCATTAAAAGAATTATTTGCTACTCTTAATTTATATCATCCATATATCAATAGGTTTGAGTAATTTTGAAATCTGAAAGATTATTGCAACGCGCTGAAGCCTTTAATTATCTATTTGATGCCGTTGTCGTCACAGATACCCAGGGTATTATTGTTGATTGGAATAAAGGCTCTGAGATTCTTTACGGTTATCGTGAGGATGAGGTGATGGGTCAAAAGGTTAGCATTCTTCATGCTCCTGAAGATATTGATCACATTACCCGTGACGTTTTAGCCGCCGTGGCTGAAACCGGAAAGTGGACCGGTGAAGTTCGAATGCAACATAAAGATGGCTCAACAGGTTGGATTGAGTCAATGTGCATTCCTATTTTAGATGATGCCGGTGAAATGATAGGTGCCCTAGGTATAAATCGTGATATTACTGCGCGTATGCTAGAAACCGAGCGTTTACGCCACTTAGCTCAATATGACTATTTAACCCAAATCCCTAATCGCTACTTACTGCTTGATCGTATTACGCACTTGATTGACCAATACGATCGTAATCAATCTGCATTCACATTACTGTATTTTGATCTTGATAATTTTAAGCAAATAAATGATAGTTATGGCCACTCTATTGGAGATGAAATCCTTAAAGAAGCCGCTGATCGTATGACAGCCTGTATTCGTAAATCTGATATGGTCGCTCGTATTGGCGGAGATGAGTTTGTTATTTTATTAGAAAATACCTTTAAGAAACCAGATATTTCTCAAGTCATTAACAATCTATCGGCGACTTTGCATGAGAATATGGTTATCGATCAGATAAGCCTTAATATTCGCTGCAGTATCGGCTCCGCGATCTTTCCTATGAATGGTAGAAATTCTGATGAGCTTTTATCTCATGCTGATTTCAAAATGTATCAGGACAAAGAATCGCGCTAGCTTAAATTCGAGGATATAATCATAATGCTTACAGGACGATTTATTCTAAGGCACATACCGACAGGATCACAATTACCGATTGCTCTGATATTCAATTAACCAAGGCAGGTATTTTTTAAATGATGTCGGTTTTTGATAATAGTAACCCTGCACAATATGACACTCGTATTTTTTAAGAAGGGTTTCAATAGTTTTATTCTCTATACCCTCCGCGACAATTTTCAGCCCTAAACTTTTCGCCATTTCAATCGTCGTTCTGACGATGGTTAAATCTCTTTTGGAGTCGGCTAAATTCATCACAAAACTTTTATCGATCTTAATTTCGTTAAAAGGAAGTTGTGAAATATAAAGCAAAGATGAATAACCTGTTCCATAATCATCAATCGCTAGCTGAATCCCCATTGAAGATAACTCATTCATCACTTGGCTTAGATGGTAAAAATCATTAACCATCACTGACTCTGTCAATTCAAAGGTTAAATTAGAGAGCGGAATATCATATTTATTTATCACTTGTTTAATATTGTCTAAGAAATTATTTCCTGAAATATCTTTACCACTGATATTCACCGATACATTATAATTTTCGTATCCTAGTTTAATTAGCTCCTCTAAATCATCGCAAGCTTTTGCAACCACCCACAATGTTAGTTCATTAATTATCCCGGTATCTTCAGCCAACTTAATGAATACATCAGGCGCAATACTGCCATATTCCTTATGTTTCCAACGCAATAGCACTTCCGAGCCATCAACACTATTTTCTTCGATGTTAATTTGTGGCTGATGATAAAGTTCTAACTCGTCATTTCTTAGTGCCTGCTGTAGGTCGGAGGCAAGTGCTAATCTTTGAGCAACGTTTAAAGCTTCCTCTGGTTGATAAATCCCAAACCCTAACGTCTCACGCTTACCTAGCTCTAATGCTTGATAGGCTTGTTTAATAATATCTTGAACTTGACTATCTACTTGCTGCTCTAATAAAGATATTCCAACATTGGTTGATAGGTTAATAAACAAATTTCCTATTTGTGCTCCCTTAGCCATATCCTGTTGTAAAAATGCTAATTGCTTGGTTAAACGTTCTTTCTCTTTGTTCGCTTTCGACGTTAATTCAACAATAACGGCGAATACCCCTTCATTAATTTTTGCTAACTTTGACGTTTTATATTGATTATTTTCAAGCACATAAAAGTTATCTTCATGACATAGCTTTCTTTCAATCGCCTGAGCAACCATCACCGTAATATCATTATTATCGGTATTACTGATATAAGGTAACAAGGTCGAGAAATCCGTTATTTCGATAATGCAAACTGCAAAGCTATTATCCTGCCTAATTAATGACTGCATCTTCGCTTCTAATAAATTTGAATTCGCCAACTGTGTTTCTGGCTCATGGGTCGCATTAAAAAGAGCCTGTTCTTTTTTGAACTGCATGCGCTGCGCCAGCGCCATTGCCATCAATACGATTTCGAACAAAACGCCAATCATAAGAGCGTGATGAATGATAAAAGAATCATCAATCACGCCTGTTAAGCCCATAGGCTGAATAGTGCCACCTAAAATCAGAGGAATCCAAGAGACTAGATACAGCCTCGCCCAACGGTAATTTATCTTGTATTGCTGGATAATAAGAATGAAAGCGGCAGGGTAAAGACCGACCATACTGACAAAGAAAATGGGGGCTGCGATGTATTCTGGTAACAGCATGCTAATGAATGAAAAGGCGATAAGGTAAATGACATAGCCACTGCAAAACATGACAGTACGGGTTTTATTCTCTAAGGCATTAAAAAATGATAATGCAAAAGACAAGCCGAATATCATCAGCGAGGTATTAATTGAAACAATATTTTCGCGTAAGAAACGAATAATACTTTCCGGCCAAATGTAATGTCCAAATCCAATCACCACACCCAACATCATTAGAACTGAAATAATATAGCCAATATATAATAAATAGACGCTATCTTTTAACCCTAGAAATAAGACGAGATTGTATAAAGACATCGCGATTAATATACCGACAAAGCTGCCCCAAATTAAGAAAGTAAAACGAACTAAGTCTGAGAAATCATCTTTAACGTATAAATTGATCGGTGTTTTAGCAATACCTTCGGTTGCAATACGAATGTATAGCTCAACCATACTGTGTGCATTCACATTCACTTCGTACGATGGAATACTGCGTTCAAGTCTGCTGAGCTGAGAGACTTGCCAGCCTAAAAGTTTTTCTTCAACTACCTCATCTGAAAGCACCTGATAAATGGTGAGCTGTTCCAGCATAGGATTTGAGAAATGACTAATGACATCCAGCGCTTGCTGATTGTTATTGTGTATTTTTAAATGTATCCAATAAGCTTGCTGAGTAAAACTCCATGGAACGTCACTCAACGACTGCTGAACTAGCTGCGTTTTATCTGCTAATAGCTGCGAGAGCGTTAACTCACTGCTCGTATCAACGAGAAAGGCTTCTTCAATTTGAAAACCATTCTGTCCATTCTGAATAGCGGCTTGCGTTGGGTCTGATATAGATATGACATACTGATAGACCAGCATGATTAACATTGCTAGCACGAGATATGCAAGAGATTGCTTGATATTTGCCTTAGACAACATCTGACTTTCGCCAATGAAATATATCTATAAAGACTAGCATAAGAAGCCTAAGCCGAAAGGTGATAGGAAGATATAACGTTAAGAATGTATTATCATGCTGACACATCATACTCTCCTTTAATGTATCAATATGAGACAGATAATTTAATGAGTCATTCCAACGTTACTCTTGGCCTAAGTAACCCTAAAAGCCCTACCAATGTCGGCGCTGCTCTTAGGGCCGCAGGCTGCTTTCAAGCTGATAGCATTCTATATACCGGTGAACGCTATAATCGCGCAGCCGCGTTCTGCACGGATACGCAAAATAGAAGTGATAGCATTCCGCTAACAGGGGTTAGCTGCTTAATAGAGAGTGCTCCAGAAGGCGCGAAAATTGTCGTAATTGAACTCGTAGAAAATGCAGAATCGCTCACTGACTTCCAACATCCCGACAATGCCTTTTATATTTTTGGCCCTGAAGATGGCACAGTAAAACAAAAAGTCGTGAATAATGCCGATAGCGTCGTTTATATTCCGACTCGCGGTTGCTTAAACCTGGCAGCGACCGTCAATATTGTCTTGTATGATCGCTTGGCCAAGTCGAATCAGCGTGAAGACGGCAATGAACTGATTCGCCAAAGCCGTGATATGAATAACCGTATTAAAGTGAAGCTTTGAAAGTGCGCGATTAAACGGTGTTTGCGCTAACGACAGATGAAGTAGAAAATTGAGTCTAAGCGCTCGCTAAACCCTTCGAAACTATGATTACCGCCAGGCTCTATCCAGCTCGGGCATTCACTGTATTTCTCTGTTGCTAACTGATAGTCCAACGTCTCATCGCCGGTCTGTAACAGTAGAAATAATGCCTTAGGTTTCGATAACTGGGCTACTTCAAGCTGCTTAAGCTGTTCTATGTGTTTTAACTCTAACAGATAGCTTTGGCCGTCATAAAAATGCTCGTTGAGGCCGAGGTATTTATCAAACAGATCAAAAGGACGTACTGCAGGGTTAATCAGTACTGCTTTTAGGCTCTCTTTTTCGGCCAAGTAATTCGCGTAAAAGCCTCCTAACGAACTTCCCATCACGAAAACTTGATCAATGCCTGGCTGCTGTTTTAACGTGTGGATAGCGTCTTGTGCTTGCTGGATAGCCTCGGCTGGCTCAAACGACAAGGTCGGTACGATCAACTGCCCATTCATCTGGTTATTATCAAAGAAGTGAATGAGTTCTTGGGCTTTTTTGGATTTTGGCGAGCTTAGAAAGCCATGCAAATAAACACAGCCTATATTACTGGGAAGAATCATAAATACTGAGGAGTAGCCTTGGTTGTAGAATTAATACCCTTTAACGGATAAATCAATTTCAAATTCAATGCCTTCTACCCGCGACATTTCTGTTTCGATAGAGCCATCAGGATTAAGCTGTAGTCGACGATAACCTGGGGCGATCATATCGACATCAAAGTCTTCAGATTTCGGGGTGAATTGCACACACGTTGACGGTGTAGATAACATGCGGATGCCATCAACCATGCGATCGCTATCCTGATGGACATGCCCCCATAATATACATTTCACGTTGGCATACTGACGGGCTACGGCCATCAATTTCTCACCATTTTTCACCCCTATTTTATCCATCCAGCCACTCTCCATCGGGATCGGGTGGTGGTGCAGGCTAATCAAGGTATATAAATCAGGACGCTCTGCTAAAGCGCGCTCCAGCAATTCGAACTGATCGTCGGCCAAATTACCATAAACTGCCCCTTCAACCTGCGAGTCTAAAAGGACTAGTTGCCAATGAGGCGTGCGGATAATGTTCTCTAAGTGCTCTGTGCCTTCGCACACAAGCTTCATATTGGCCATCTCATCATGATTTCCTGCAAACCAGAAGGATGGAGCCTTAAAAGGAGATAATGATTCGTGCAGTCGTTGATAAGAAGCAAAAGAGCCGTCTTGGGATAAATCACCTGACACGACAAAGAAATGAAAGTGATCGTTTTCAGTTTTTACACTGTTTAACACACATTCAAGACTATTCTGGGTTTCTAACCCCAGTAGGTGTCCATCCGCAGCCTCAACCAAGTGCGTATCCGTTATTTGGATAAATTGAATAGGGCCTTCATTATCTATCGAATACAATGGAATCTCCATGTCCAAATTTTCAACAATTTTTAAACTAGCCTCTTACTATATAGACCATTTTTCATTTTTTTTTTGAATTAGATCACATTTTATACGTTTAGAATACGATTAACGCAAAGGAGCAAAATCTAAAGCGACTTCTGCATGACCATACTTGAGACAATGAGTAAGCCATTCGGCTAAGAATTGATTTAGTTGGGCTTTTTCATCAGGCATACGCATTTGCGGATTGGGGTATTGGTACTTGCCATGTATGTGCTTTTGGTTCTGATAGCTAGTCACTTCAGCTGAACGTGCGTCATGATAGATACGTACTAACATGCAAGGTGGCTGAATCCAATCTGGACAAAGACCCTTTTGCACCACTTCAATGGTCGAGGTATACGGGAAGCTTTCAATAACCTTTAGAGATATTCGCGCTTGACGGTCAGGATTTTCGATCACTGAATCACCGCTAATAAAAAAAGACTTCTCATAACCCAGCTCAAAATCTGGCATTAGCTTATGCAAGCGAATGTAGTTTCCTTCACAAGCAGCAGCCATTTTTTTTAAGTCTGGCACGTAGCGGCGATTTAATGCCATAACCTCATCCTTCTATTACATCGAGCAATGAATTAATACTTTATTACTATACCAGTCGCCACCCTAACGAAAAGCTTGAATATTGCCTAGGGGAAAGACTCATATAATTTAACAACTAAGCTAATCAGTCTTTCTGGCTATATCGTTTTATTTTTCTAATTCAACGAATCTCGATTCAATTTTAACCACTGCAAGGCAATGATGGTGGCCGCATTATTGATTTCACCGCTCGCAATGCCAGCATACGCTTGTGCAGCCGGAATAATTCGTACCAAAATATCTTCTTGTTCATGATCAAGGCCATGAATACCTTCCACTCCTTCACTATTAAGCAAAGCACAATAAAGATGTATTTTCTCTGAAGTACCTCCTGGCGATGACCAATAGCTAGAAATTGGAATGAGATTTTGAATGATGCAGCCCGCCTCTTCTTGGGCTTCACGGCGAGCAACCTCATCAGCTTGCTCGCCTTCTTCTATCATGCCCGCGACAACTTCTAGCAACCAGGGTGAAGTATGCTCTTTATCAAACGCAGCACCAATACGGAACTGCTCGGTTAATACCACAACGTCTTTATCTGGATCATAAAGTAGGACTGCTGCCGCTTCGCCCCGTTCAAACAGTTCGCGATTAAAAGTTTCCGTACTGCCGCCAGCGAATAACTTGTGCTGTATATCAAAGCGATCAACCTTGAAAAAACCATCATGCTGACGTTCTTTAGCTATAATTTTAAAGTCATCTTGACTAAAAGTTACTTTTAAATCTGACATAGTCATTTAATACATTACTCATTTGGAATATTATGCGTCTTGATAAGGCTGATTAGTTGTAACGCACTGTTGCTGATACGGGAACAATTTAGCCATGTATTAGTTGATGAATCTGTTAAAATTCCAATCAATCTATTTTTACAAGCTGTTTGAGACCTTGTTATGAAAAAAATTTTTGCACTAGCATCGGTACTATCTTCTGCTCTTTTTGCCAACAACATAATGGCAGCAGATCTTAACGAAATATATCAGTTATCAATCAGCAATGATGCGGAATTAGCAGCGGCTAAAGCTAAGCGTGATGCTGGCGGTTATCAAGTGGGTTTAGCACGCGCAGCATTGCTTCCACAAGTCACGTTAGGAGCCAGTCAAGTTTCATCTGAAACTGACGTTGACTCTACGACTTCAAAGCTTGATACCACGTCGTATAATGCCACAGTGAGCCAGACCCTGTTTAATTTAAGCAGCTGGTATAACTATCAAGCGGCTTCTGCTGGCGGTGATGCATCCGACCTTGAGTACGTGTTAAGTGAACAGCAGCTCATTTTGCGCAGTGCCGAAGCCTATTTTAATGTTCTTCGTGCAAAAGAAAATCTTGAAACTGCTCAAGCGGAGGAGAAAGCGGTTAAACGCCAACTTGAACAAACTCAGCAACGCTTTGAAGTCGGTTTGATTGCGATTACTGAAGTACATGAAGCTGAAGCATCTTACGACTTATCTTATGCCAACTTAATTGGTCAAGAAGCCGCTTTAGATATTAGTTACGAAGCACTAGAGCAAATCACAGGCCAGCGTTTTGAACAGCTTGCCCACCTGAAAGCGGATGTTGAGTTTTCTTCCCCTGAAAAAGCAGTCACCGAATGGGTTAACGCAGGTCTTAATAAATACGCGGGTATTAAATTAGCTAAAGAAGGCGTTAATGCTGCAGAGTATACGCGTAAGGCTGGTTGGTCTAATTATGCTCCGCAAATTAACGCTCAGTGGAGCTACACTGACGGTGAGCAAGTTCTTGTTGGCCAAGTTAAAGAGTCTACAACGACGACCCTTGCCCTAACAGCTTCGATTCCTTTATTCGCTGGCGGTAGTAATTACGCCAAAGCGAAACAAGCCGCTGCATTATCCACCGAAGCCAGTGCTAATCTCGATTTACAACAACGTACGGTTAAGAACAATATCCGTAGTTTGTACCGTAAGGTGCAAACCGATGTATTAATCGTTAAAGCCCGTAAACGCGCAACGATTTCTTCTCAGAGTGCTTTAGAAGCTACCGAAACAGGCTACCAAGTAGGGACACGAAATATTGTAGAAGTATTGAATGCCCAACGTAATTTATTCGGTGCACAGCGTGACTACGCTAACGCCCGTTATGATTACATTATTAACCTTTTAAACTTGAAATTCTACGCGGGTTCATTAGGCGAAGCTGATATTCAAGCGTTGAATGTTTGGCTGAAGTAATATTTTCACACTAGTTTGACCTGTTATTAAACCACTGCTTGCAGTGGTTTTTTTTTGCCCTTAAATTGAACTAGACTGTTTGGTAGGGGATATTTCTAATGTCAAAACGATTATTTGTACGCCTTAGCGGTATGATTTTTCTTACGAGCTTGGTATTTTTAACGTATTACTATCAGCCAACATTCTTTGAACGTTTGGCCTTCAGTATCGAAGATGAAAAATACGCTTTGCGCTCACAATTAGGCCAAAGCCCAGAAGCACACCCTGATATTATTTTGGTCGAAATTGATGAGCAGAGTATTAATCAATATGGGCGCTGGCCCTGGTCACGTACTCTTTTCTCTCAGTTTTTAGAGCATTTACAAGATAGCTCTGTGGTCGCGTTAGATATCGTTTTTTCTGAAACTAGCAGCTCTGAGGATGATAATAACCTTGCCCGACAAATGTCAGAGCAGGACAATATTATTGCCGGCTTTTTCATGCGCCAATTTTCTTCTCAACAATCCGATAAAGAAACCCTCGATAGAATTGAAGACTGTGCGTATTTAGATGTCACGATTGAGAGTACCAACGAAAAATCTATTATCGGCGTACGAGAATACCCTTATGCGGAACCGAATATCGCTGAACTTTCTGACGCGGCCATTGCTTGCGCGGTATTTAATACAGAGCCCGATAGTGATGGCATATTTCGTCGTTATTCTTTGGGTTATTTATTTAATGGTTATCTCTTTCCTACCTTAGCCATTCAAGCATTGATGCAGGCACAACAAGAGAACGCTGCTATTCACTTAAGTGAAGAAGGCATTGCTCAGTTTGATTTTCTCAACAACTCATTTGGCAACAGCAACTATTTTCAACTCAATTATTTCGAGAACATTAACAGCGTCTCAGCCACCGAGGTCTTATCAGGAAATTCGCCCGTCGATTTTAACAATAAAATTGTCTTGATAGGATTAACCGAACTGGGGGTTTATGACATGCGGCCAACGCCGATTGACCCTGTCACACCTGGCTTATACCTGCACTATACGGCAGCCAACAATCTGTTATTAAACAATGCTATTCAGCATTACCCTGCCCTTGATATCGGCTTCCTATTGCTAATCGCCTACCTGTGTTTGTTAATCGCATCGATTTCTACCATGCATTACAAACTGTTGGGCTATATGACATTATTTATCGGTTTATGGGCCGTCAGCAATGGCCTATTTATCCTCTATGATATTTGGCTGCGAGAATCGTACAGTTACTTTCTATTCTTTCTATGCTTATTTTTCTTAGAATCTGAGAACCTACTCTTCACTACTCGCTATGCGGCAAAGATAAAAGGCGCCTTTTCTAACTATGTCTCTCCCGCTCTGGTTAAACGAATTACTGACGATCCTTCCCATTTACGCTTAGGTGGAGATCAGAAAGAAATCACTGTTATTTTTGCAGACCTCAGAAGCTTCACGCAAATTTCTGAGGGCTTAGAGCCGCAACAGTTGGTTTCATTATTGAATGAGGTTTTTGAGCCTTTAACCAATGCCATCATTGAAAATGACGGCATGCTCGATAAATATATGGGAGATGCATTAATGGCTATTTTTAATGCCCCGATTGATATTGATAATCACCAACAAAGTGCTTTCTCTGCGCTTATCGCAATGAGAAAGTCGATTAAGGATTTAAATGTAGAGCGCCAATTACGCAAGCTGCCAGAAGTCAATTTGGGAATTGGGGTTAATACCGGTGAGGCTGTGGTGGGTAATATGGGGTCATCCATACGCTTTAGCTATACAGCTTTAGGGGATGCCGTTAATGTTGCCTCCCGCTTAGAGGGACTGACTAAAAGTTATCACTGTCAGTTCTTAATCAGTGGTCAGGTTTATGACCATCTATCCAACGAGCAACAACAGGGCTTACGCTTTGTCGATAGCATCAAAGTTTTAGGACGTCAGCAAGCGACCGATATTTATACCGATTCAACCGCGTTCAGTCAGTCTCATCAGCAACAGTATCTCGAAGCATTTCATTGTTATCAAAAAGGGGACTTTACTGCCGCTGAACCTATTTGGCTTGAGCTAGCCAAACACGATGCAATTTCAGGTTTAATGGCCGAGCGCTGCCAAACGTTCATCATGGATAAGCCAGTCATTTGGCCAGGGTGTTTTTGCTTCGACCATAAATAATAACTTGCAGGCTATCGATTAGGGCTGATCCTAATACTGATCCTAACTTTAGCTGCTAATTCTAGTGCTGATTCAATAGTTCTAGCTGCGAAAAATCATCCTCGTCTTGCTCGGTGAATTCAATGTCGGTCAGCGACTTTTCATTATCAATATTGATGGCTTGTCCCGCGCTCATACTGATCGATTGTACGTACTCAATATATTCTTTTTGCAGCTTCTGCTTGTACTGCTCAAATTCATTGGTGATACCTTGGCTATAGCGTTCAAATTGCTCCAGTTCACTGGCTAATGAACGCTTAAAGGATTCGCCATTCGCATCCACCGTAATCAGCCCTCTTTTTAAATAGATCGATTGCTGATCAGTCGTCGACTTAACCATAAACTGAGTTCCTTTTACTCCGATCGTCGCCGATTTGGTCGCAACAATGAGCCCCGAAGCGCCACCTTGCTTACGTACATCGTAAAGGATTTTACCGTTTTCAATATAGTGATCTTGTTGCTGGTGAAAAATAATAAAGGAGCGCGGCGTCAGCATCACCGTTGAGCCATCTTGCAAATGAATCACAGCATTACTATCGCCCTTAGTACGAACTTTATCACCGGCGAAGAGTGCCACAGGAAGCTGCTTCGCTTTAATGATATGAGGCTTAAACTCAGCGACTCGGTATAACTGAACCTTACCACTGGCCTGTTTAATATAACCGATAGTATCGGCATAGCTGGATAAGCACATCAGCCATAACAGGAAAAAACTCGCAATACGCAGAAGTACTAACCTAATAGTGGGTAGAGGCTGGCTGAACAACATAATGAACCCTATATGAAAAGTTGCCGACGTACCTCTATAGCGTAGGCAATAGTTCACATTATGTATAACCCCTTAATTTGTCGCGATACGTTGCTCTTCTTCAGTCGGGAAAGAGTATTTCGCGACGCGCTTCACCACGGTCCAGTATTGCTGACCAAACGAACCCGTATTGTAGGGAATATTGTATTGGGCACATACGGCCTGAACCTGCTTCGCCATATCAACATAATGGTGCGCCGGAACATCAGGATATAGATGATGTTCGATTTGGCAGCTAAGGTGGCCGGTTAAAATATGAAAACCACGACTGCCTTCAAAGTTAGATGAGCCGAGTATTTGACGATAGTACCATTCGCCTCGCGTTTCGTTTTCACACTCGGCCTCGTCAAAGGTATGAGCATCTTCAGTAAAGTGTCCGCAAAAAATCACGCTCGACGTCCACAGATTACGAATAAACTCTGCCACTAGATTACCTGCCAATACCGCAAAGAACATGGGTAATGAAATAAGCGCCGCCAACGCAGGAAAGAATAGATATTCTTTAAAAATTTGCTTTTTTATCTTGCCAAAAAATGACTGTTTAAGCTCTTCGCGACTAATCGGTAACTTTGAATTATTTTTCGGTTTACCGGCAAAGATACGCTCCCCCGCCACTTCGTGATAGGCAATACCAAACTGAAAAAAACTGCTTAATAATAGGTAAGTGAAAAATTGAAAACGATTTTTCGGACGCCAAGTTATATCATCGCTTAAACGCAAAAGACCATAACCATAATCACGATCTTTACCGATGATATTGGTATAGGTATGGTGTTCATAGTTGTGATAACGCTTCCAAGATTCACCATCACCCCAAATATCCCAGTCAAACTTACGCGAATTAATATGCGCATCGTTCATCCAGTCGTATTGGCCGTGCATTATATTATGACCAATTTCCATATTATCTAAAATTTTAGACAAGGCTAATAAAGTAACGCCTGCGATCCAGAATAACGGATTGAAAAAACCCAGCACTAACGCTAAGCGGCCAACGATGTCACTGCCACGCTGAATACGAATAACCTTGCGAATATAGCGAGCATCCTTATCACCCACCTTGGCCATGGTCTCTTCACGAATTTTATTAAGATCGCTTTCAAATGCTTTTAACGTTTCACCGTCAGGACGATTACTGGCTAAATGTGTTGTCATGTTTTTTTCCTTTCGTCCGTTAAAGATCAAGTACCACATCGCCTTGGGCGACAGAGATACACAGCTGAATTTCTTCGCTGCCAGTATCTGAGTATTGTTGCGTACGCGTATTAAACACAATGCCACTTTTCTTTTTGCAGATGCACTGGTGACAGACGCCAATACGACAACCCGAAACCGGACTAATACCCACGTTTTCAGCTTGCTCTAGCAAGGTACTCACTGAGCCTTCCTCACTGATTACGGTTTTAGCAGACGTTTGGAAGCGCACGGCACTCTGTGTGTTATTTTCGATTTCAACCGGTGCAGCACCAAAAAACTCAAAGTTTATTTTTTCTTTAGCGACCTTCAGTTCAGCTAGCACCTTTCGCGCTTGCTGAATCATCGGGCTTGGGCCACAGATAAAAGCCGTACGTAAATAATAATCACTGCAATAAGCTTGTAGATGTTCAGTACAAATAAAGCCACTCTCTTCGCCATCAATGAAAGTGATGCTTAACCCTGAATGTTCTTGCGCTAGCTGCTCAAACTCTTGCTGAAATAGCACATGCTGATTATTACGAGAATAATAAAGTAGTTGAATATCGAGAGGATTTTCAGGGCTGTTTAATTGTTGCAGCATCGAACGAAATGGCGTGATGCCACTGCCACCAGCAATGAATAAATACTTCTCAGGAGCTTGATCATCAGCTCTTGCTTTGGGTAAAACAGGCTGAGGAAAAATTGCCTTAGGCAAAGCAGCCTCAGGTAAAACAAATTGTCCTTGAGCCTCTGATATATTTACCAAACTGCCTATTTTTAGCTGCTGTCGAATCCACGGGGTTATCCGACCTTTGGCTTGAATACGAATACTGAGTTCAATCAAACCCGTTTTTTCATAATAGGCTGGAGATGATGAAATACTAAAGCAGCGCAGTGTACGGGCACCTTCTTTCTCCACCATCAGCTCAATAAACTGACCTGCTTGGAAAGTTGGCCAATGACGATCGATCAAGCCGGTTTTAGGCTTTAGTACTAAGGTGTACATGTCAGCTATTTCATCGCGTATGTCAGCGATATGGGCACGGTAAGCATCTGTGCTCCACTGCGGTGCGAACATTTGCATCAGTGGCTGAAAATAGCCTTGAAATGTATCGTGCTGGGTGAGTGCTTGGCTAAACCAAGTCCAGCCTTGCTGCATCAATCCATTGCTACTAGCGTTCATAAGTGCATCTCCGTGATTTCAGCGTACATTTGTACGCTTAAATATTGAGAGAGTCTATCGTAGGAATATAAAGAGTTCGTTGCCTATAACTACATAATGCTGAGCATCAACGATGCAGCAGTTCGCCTACCAAGTCGGTTAAGCGCGCCACTGCACCTTGATTATCAGCAACCACCTTCTCTCCGCTGGTGCCCATATCATGCCGCAGATCAGGGCGTTCTAGCAGCTGTCGAAGGCAGATTGTTAATTGCTCTCGCGAGGCTTGCTGCATCGCGCCTTGGTTCATAAGCTGCTGTGCAATTGCAGCAAAATTGTAATCGCTAGGGCCCATGACCACAGCCTTAGAGAGCGCGCACGCTTCTAAAGGATTGTGGCCGCCATGTTCGATGAAGCTGCCGCCGATAATGGCAATGTCCGCCGTAGCGAGCAGTAATAGCATTTCGCCCATCGTATCGGCGAGGTATACCTGGGTCATAGGGTTCGCTTGTAAATTGCCTTTATCAAATGACTCTTGGCGACGTAGTAGATGTAAATCACGGCTCAATACAATGGCCGCTACTTCATCAAAGCGTTCAGGGTGGCGAGGCACCAAGACCAATAGCAAATCAGGGAAATCAGCCAACAGCTGTTGATAACTATCGAGGATCAAATCATCTTCGCCTTCATGACTACTGGCTAATACCAAAACTGGCCGAGCTTCTCCCCATTGCTGCTTCAGCTCTTTGCCTAGTGCCAGAGATTGCTCAGGTATACTGATATCGAATTTAATGCTGCCCGTCACATCGACTTTTTTCTCATCGATGCCAAGGTCAATAAAGCGCTGCGCATCATTTCGATGCTGAGCCGCAATCAAGTCTAAACCCTGCAGCATCGGCTGGGTTAATTTAGGAAATTTGGCATAACCACGAGCGGACTTCTCTGACAGCCGAGCATTCGCCAGTATGACGGGCACTTGCTGCTTATTGCAGCTGCGAATTATATTCGGCCAAAGCTCAGTTTCCATGATGATACAAAGGCTAGGTTGAACCTTTTTAATAAATCGAGTCGTCAACCAAGGCAAGTCATACGGCAGATACACATGCACGATATCGCCAGCGGCTAACTCTTTCACATACAGTCTTTTTACTTGATCAGAGCCCGTCGGGGTTGTGGTGGTAATGGTCAGCGTTAAATCAGGGTTGGCGGCTTGCAGACTGCGCACTAACGGCTCTGCAGCGAGGGTTTCTCCCACCGATACCGAATGAATCAACAGCCCATTCGCTTTGCCATTAAAGGTGAATACTGCAAAACGTTCAGCCCAGCGCTGGCGATAACCTGGGTTAGCACTGCCACGCAGCCACATTCGAATAAGAATAAAGGGAATGGCTAAAGTAAAAACTAAGTTGTATAGAAAGCGTGCCACTCGTGGACTCCGAAGAAATAATTAAGACTGATTAAAATTATCCCCATATGTTACCAAAACCTCCGCCAAGCTTATATAGCCTGCCTGCTAGTTCCTACAGCCTAGTTTTGTTAGACTTAGCGCTCTTTAATTTACGTGGCGGATCAAGATGGATTTACAAGTTCCTAACTTCCATCAAGCACAGGTATTAGTATTCGGCGATGTCATGCTGGATCGTTATTGGCAGGGGCCTACATCGCGCATATCCCCTGAAGCGCCAGTACCTGTAGTGAAAGTACAAGACATTGAAAATCGTGCCGGCGGCGCGGGCAACGTCGCCTTAAATATTGCAACATTGGGCGCTAAAGCGCGCTTGTTTGGTATTACTGGCGATGACGAAAATGCCAACGACCTTGAGTCGATGCTGAATAATAAAGGCGTCAACTGTGGCTTTTTACGTCATGCAAGCAGCCCAACGATTACTAAGTTGCGCATTCTAAGCCGCAATCAACAACTGATTCGCTTGGATTTTGAAGAAGCCTTTCACGACGTTGACCTCAATCCGATTTATAGCCAGTTCGATCAGCAAGTCGCTGCAGCGGGCGCGGTAATTTTATCCGATTATAACAAAGGCGCTCTAACCGATCCGCAACGCTTGATTCAAGCAGCGCGTAAAGCGGGCACGCCGGTTTTAGTCGACCCGAAAGGCACCGACTTCTCTCCGTATAAAGGGGCCACGTTAATTACGCCTAACCTAGCCGAGTTCGAAGCGGTTGTCGGTTATTGCAAAGATGATGAAACCTTATTTGCCAAAGGCAAAGCGCTGTTAGAAGAACACGACCTGACGGCATTGTTGGTAACACGCAGCGAAAAAGGCATGACCTTAATTCAGCGTGATGTCGAACCTCTAACGCTACCAACTCGTGCGCGTGAAGTTTATGACGTGACCGGTGCCGGCGATACCGTGATTTCTGTTTTGGCCACGGCGCTTGCCGCTGGGCAATCGTTAGAACACGCAACGGCATTCGCTAACATCGCCGCAGGCATTGTGGTTGGTAAGTTGGGTACCGCAACCGTTACTAGTGACGAACTGCGCAGTGATATTCGTAGCGAGCAACATGGCGGCGCAGCATTCTTCGACGAAGATGAATTAATGCACCTTGTACGTGAATGCAAAGAGCGTGGCGAAAGCCTCGTAATGACCAATGGTTGTTTCGATATTATTCACCCAGGTCATGTTCAATATTTAAAAGAAGCGAAGACCTTAGGTCATCGTTTATTAGTCGCTGTCAATAGCGACGATTCAGTATCACGATTGAAAGGCCCTACCCGCCCGATCAATCCACTCGAACACCGCATGGCGGTATTGGCTGGATTAGAAAGCGTCGATTGGGTTGTACCTTTTACCGAAGATACGCCGGAGCGCTTAATTACTAAAGTGCTACCGAGTATTTTAGTGAAGGGTGGCGATTATAAAATCGAAGAAATTGCAGGCGGCGAAGCCGTGATGGACGCAGGCGGCGAAGTGATTGTTTTGAGCTTTAAAGACAACTGCTCAACCAGCGCCATCGTTAAACGTATTCAAGCTGAGAAAGCTTAAAAAATTGGATGAGTTAATTATATGATTATCGTAACAGGCGGCGCTGGCTTTATCGGCAGCAACATCGTTAAGACTTTGAACGCTCAAGGTCGTAAAGACATTATCGTAGTGGATGATTTAACCGACGGCAAAAAGTTTTACAACTTAAGCGACTGCGACATTGCTGATTATCTTGATAAAGATGATTTCTTACAGCTAGTAAAAATCGACGATCCAATTTTGAATAACGTTGAAGCGATTTTCCACGAAGGTGCTTGTTCCTCTACGACAGAGTGGGACGGTAAATTCATGATGGAAAATAACTACGAATATTCTAAAACACTTTTGCACGCCTGCATCATTCGTGAAATTCCATTCTTGTACGCCTCTAGCGCATCGGTTTACGGTGGCGGAACCGTCTTTAAAGAATTGCGTGAACATGAGCAGCCATTAAACGTTTATGGTTATTCAAAATGGCAGTTCGACCAATACGTGCGTGAGATTCAGCATACGTTTAAATCTCAGGTTGTTGGTTTCCGTTATTTCAATGTTTACGGCCCACGCGAACAGCATAAAGGCAGCATGTCTTCGGTTGCATTCCACTTTAATAACCAGGTAAAAGAAAACGGTGTAGCTAAATTATTTGGCGGTTCCGGTGGTTATGACGATGGTGAACAGCGCCGTGATTTTGTCTTCGTAGGTGATGTAGTAAAGGTTAACCTTTGGTTCTTAGACAACCCAGATAAGTCAGGTATCTTTAACTTAGGGACTGGCCGTTGTCAGAGCTTTAACGATGTCGCGAATGCGGTTATCGATTGGCACGACGAAAAAGGCACTCACGTTACGAAAGCAACGAAAGAATACATGCCGTTCCCTGAGCATCTTAAGGGCGCGTATCAGAGCTTTACCGAAGCGGATATTTCTAAACTGCGCGACATGGGCTACGACCAGCCTTTCGCCACCGTAGAAGAAGGTACTCGTGCGTATTTAGACGCTCTTAATACCGCTAAATAGTAAAAAGTTCATAATAAAAGAACCACTCATACCTATACTCTCGTCTAACTATAGATATTGAGCATAGGTATAGAGTGGTTTTTTGTTTATGACTGCATCTTCGCTTTGATTTTTTCTAACGCGTTACGCATATTGTCGCTAGAAGATTCAGAAGCAACTTTAGTCAATTCGTAGTCACTGCCCTTCTCTGCTTTCTTAATGATGTACACTTCATCACTGCCTTCCAGCATGACCTTACCAGATCCACCGGCTTTCAATTCTTTATCTAGCTCTACTTGAGTATCGGGCTCTAGCGGGATGATGGTGCCATTTGACTTACTCATGTTCTCTTCCTATTTATAACGGTATTGGGATGATTTTAACGCGCATTAGCGAATTCAGTAAAGAGGTAACATTGCCTGCCGTGCTTAGACTGTCTATGCAGGAAAGCAACGCGATTAATTTTCAGGAAGAGACTCAAATTCTTGTTTCTTGGACTCAAACCATTTTTTCATATCTTCTGGAGACTGCATTAACTCACTCATTTTTTGCATCGCTTCTAAATGCACGGCGTCTTGTTCTTTATGCATTTTCATTCCATGCTGCTTGCTAAGCTCGGACATCTCTTCAAAAGTATTCGCATGAAACTCTAAGTCACATGCTCCCCCTAATTGCTTACAGCTCATCGTTTTCATGAGTATCTCCTTATAAACTAAAAAAATAAATCACATAACAGGATGCATGTGGATACAAGATAATCGTCTTCCATTAGAAATAATAGGGCTTAGCGCAATACTGCTTTGGGCTCATACCAAACCACACTTTAAACGCGCGATGGAATGCGCTGGGTTCTGAGTACCCAAGCTGTTGCGCCACCGTATTGATATCTAAATTCTCTCGTAATAATAAAGACAAGCTGTGCTCTTTTAATACATTTTCTTTAATCTGTCGGTAGCTAGTACCTTGCTCGGTGAATTGCCGCTGCAAGATTCTTTTATGCAGGCCTAATTTTATTCCTACATGATCAATAGTTACCCGCGAAAATCCATCCTGCTCAACAATTTCTTTCACCGAATGTATAAGCTCTAGACTTGCCCGTTTAGCGCGTAATAAATCTTCAGCGTAGGCGAGCGTCAATTGATACAAGTGAGCATCAATACCGACGATAGGCTGATCGAGACTATCACATTCAAAACTGACTTTAATGTTGCCATCATGACTGCGAACATCACAACCCAATTGCTGCGCAATTACGCGCGCATTTAACGAAGGAGGTAACTCTAAACAACGTACCTGTACTCGCTCATTAGAAACGACTTTTATAATGCCCAGAAAGCCAACAACGAGGGCCAAAGCCTGATGTGGATTTATCGGCACAAGACTATGGGTAGGAATATACTCGCATTGAATAACATCACACTTAGTCACACCACTTTTAATCACACCTTGATCAAGTGTAAATTGAAAAGTACCGCCGTCACTGATGATGCATTGAAAGCGAGCGATATTGTCCAAGGCAATTCTCAGCGTCGCACTGTGCCAAATGATCGGAGCCAATGGGCCAACAGATCGATTATCTTGTCGAGCGCCCATTTTCACCCCCAACAGCGGATCTTGAGTCAAGGCCTCAGCGCGATGCCACATTGTTCTCACAGCTGCCAGCTCAGCAGAGCTGCCAACGTTTAACTGGTTTTGCTGATCATCCCACAAGCCTTGGGTTACCTGCTGGGTATCCACGCCTAAAATAGCAAAGCTGCTAATGATCGATTGAATCCATTGACCAGTGGTATATCGCTGTTTAATAAAATGGCACCTATCTATTCAATGAAACTTACAATGTATACGTAACAACTATCATTTATTGGTCGCAACCTGTCAATTATAAGTATTGATAGTCAATGTTATTTACCTGCACAACGCTTATTGTGAATAAGTTATAATAATAAAATATGAGTGGTGAAAATGGGCGATTACAATATAAATGGGCTGGCGATCCCGCTTTTCTTAATCTTCATGCTGCTGGAATACCTGTATTTAAAAATCCAGGGCAGATCATTGCACCGCTATAACGACAGCGTCACAAGCCTGTCGATGGGCTTATTATTACTGCTGTCAGACGCGCTTCTTAAAGCCTATACCTTTATGGTATTTATCTATTTATGGGAAAACTTTCGCATATTTGATTTCGGTATAAGCGAAGTCGCCACCTGGGTCACTTTCTTCTTTCTAGTCGACTTTTGTTATTACTGGTTTCACCGTACTGCTCACGAAGTTAATTTTTTATGGGGTGCCCACGTGGGACATCACCAAAGCGAAGAATACAATCTCACCGCATCTCTTAGACAAAGCGCCTTTCAATATGCCTTCTCATGGGTATTCTATTTACCGCTGGCGTTGCTAGGCTGCCCACCCGCTGCATTTTTAATATTATTCATCGCCCTTAAACTTTATCAATTTTGGCTGCATACCCAAGCGATTGACCGCATTCCGTTCATCGAGGGAATATTATCAACACCCTCAAGCCACCGAGTGCACCACGCAAAAAACCCCATATACATTGATCGTAATTATGGCGGTACATTAGTAGTTTGGGACAGAATGTTTAACAGCTGGCAGCCTGAATTAGCCGATCAACCGTGCCATTACGGCACGACACATCCTTTAAAAACGTTAAACCCTATTCAAGGCAACTTGCAGCACTGGAGCATGTTGGCCAAAGATACGATCAAAACAGAAAAGTGGTCTGATAAAGTTCGACTTTGGTTTAAACCCACTGGTTGGCGTCCAGAAGATTGTCAGAACAGAGAACTCAATCAAGCATCGATGCAAAAGAGCGGCTGTGTAAACCGAGAAAAATACGATCCACAAGTATCCCTGCTGGTTAAAATTTACGTCGGTTTCTGCTTGCTCAGTATTATTGCATTAACCGTTATGTTTACCTTTTTAGCCCCGGTATTAAGCGCCAGCCAGCTGGCCATAGGTGCCATACTTATTCTATTGGGCTTAGTGGTCACTACAGACTTCTTAGAAGGTAATAGAAAATACGCCCTTATTGAAATCGTTCGCCTGCCGGTATTGGCTTGGTTTGCTAGCACCCTTTGGCTAACCACCGCGACCACACACATCAGCAATACTATTATGATGGATAAGACACCCAGCGCAGTACTCGCCTATGCGAGCACCCCAGCCCGCTGGCCAGAATGGCACCCACAGTCTTCAAAAGTGTACGTTGAATCTCAAAAACCTTTACAGCAAGGGGAAAAATTTGAAGAAGATATTTTAACCGCGATCGGTGAAAACCATTTGCAGTGGGAGATTATAGAAAGCACACCCAGTGCTATTTGGGTAGCGAAAGCCTACAACCAAAATAATGGCGTAAACATCGTTTTAACCTATAAGGTTGAAAACATTAACGGCAAAACTCAGTTTATTCGTGAACTGGATTACACCCTGCCGAATTTCTTATTATTAGTCGCTAATGAAATTTTCTTTAGAAGAGATGTCGAGAATAAATCGGCATATTCTCTGCAGCGCTTAAAAGCGGCGATTGAATCTAACTAGCAGCAATATAATAGAATCAATCTAACGTTAGCTCTAGCCTGAGAGTTAACGTTTAAACAAGTTTGTTACAAACGCTCATACTACTGGTATTAACGCCTTTAAAACGAAAAAAACTCACCATGAAAATGGTGAGGTTTTTTATTTGGTCTATGTTCTAGAATTAGAATTCAGAAGAGAATCCAAAACTAAAGCTCATTTCCCGATCTGGATCTGGACCTGGGTTATCGCCTTCAACGACGCTTTCAGATATTGGAATAATAATATTCAGTGCTACTGTCATGTCAGTATTAAGCCGGTAAGAAGCACTGGGAATGACATCAATAGTCTGCAAACCATCACCCTCCGTACCGCCGTTAAACTCTGACGTTCCTGAACGTACATAGGCGACATTAGCACCGGCCCAAAGCGCTGGCTTAACTTGATATTCCGCACCGCCGACGAGATTAATGACATTACCATAATCAACATCAAAGCCATTTGGCTTTGCATCGCCACGAATAATATAACCCGCGGTAGCATTAAAACCGATATCACCTTCACGTTTACGACCCGTTACGGCAAAACCAAAATCAGTAGATCCCGTACCTAAGCCAACATCTTCATCGCCTGTCGGTAGCTTTAAGTCAAAAGTTCCTTTAAATATAATACCTTCTTTTTCTACAAAATATTCAGCACCTATTCGGCTATCGCCCACGCCACTTTCGTTACCTGCTGGCGCTTCGATTTTTATATAGTTTAGGTCAGCACTGAAATTAATATATTCTTCTCCACCCAGCAAGCCAATTGGCATGCCATAGGCAAGAGGTACCGCATAGACATTCACGTTATCGGAGCTGACCGAATCAAAACCAACGGACTTATTAATACTTGAAGAAATACCTTTTTCACTGAACTCTGCATCCTTGCCATCAGTGGTCAGAACATACGCTCGGGTCATAGAATCAATAGCAATCGACTCACCCTGTCCTGCTTCAGAGGATAAGGCCATTTGACTCGTTGAGATGAGGACAATAGACGAGGTAAGAATTTTTACCCCAGAAAGGACGTTTGAATGTTTAATCATGATAGCACTCCTGCCGTACATTTATTATTCAACTAAATTAGTAGTAAGCGAATAATGAGTAGAAAGCAAGAATTGGCTATTTATTAATCACTCGTTCATTTTTGAAATCCGCAAATAGGTTTCTTGCAAGACTTGAACATCAATCGCCGCGCGATGTGCTTTTAGACCTAATTCTTGCAATACCGCTTCTTTAGTCGGGTGCCAAAATTCAACTTGATCAGGCATCAGTAACTTATTAATGGTTTCAATACGGAAGCGCTGCACGATGCCGGCGCTATCAAATAAACGCCCGATCCAAGAACTATCAAAGCTCCAGGCATCTGAATATAAAGTTTGCCCGCGCAGCATTTCATTTAGTTTAAGGGCAATATCTTCAATGCTCATGCCTTCAGCTTGCAGCTGTTCACGCGTAATGCCATGAATTTCTTCAGCCTCTTCGCTCCAATGAGTCCAGTCGGCTTCCGGCTTAATCAAGAAAGAATGAATATCTCTATTCTCTAGAGCGAAACCCACTTCAATAGGGTAGCTTCCGCGGCCAAATCCCGAAGCTTCCAAATCAATGATCGGAGGTGCTGTCTTTACGTCTGTTACCATGATTTTAATCTGTGCTTTTATACTGCTGTTATTATCAAGCGTTTATTATGTTCTGTGCCTAGCTTAGCTGTTATTTTCTCTAGGAACTATGACTGAGTCGTATTTTTTGATCGCCGAAGCTAACTTCAGCTAAATCACTGCGACATTGGCGCCACTCGCATCACTTCTTCGATCGTGGTTAGGCCGGCGGCGACTTTCTGAGCACCACTCAACTTAAGGCTATGCATGCCTTCTTTCATCGCCTGCTGTCTGAGCTTAAGGTGATCGGTACTGTCGTTGATCAAGTTACTAATTTCATGGCTCACGGGCAGTACTTCATAAATGCCCATGCGGCCCATGAAACCAGTATCGCGGCATTCTAAACATCCCTTTGGATGATATATTTTCGCCGGTTTGGCAACGGTCCAAGGCGCGACTAAGTCTTTCCAAGTCGTCTCATCGATTTCACCCGCTTCTTTGCAGTGTGGGCAAAGAATTCGCACTAGACGCTGAGCCATAACACCGAGTGTGGTTGATCGTATCAAGTAAGGCGGCAAACCTAGCTCAAGTAAGCGCGTAATTGCCGTAGGGGCATCATTGGTGTGCAGCGTCGATAATACCAAGTGGCCCGTTAACGCCGACTGAACCGCCATTTCTGCGGTTTCTAAATCTCGAATTTCACCCACCATAATGATGTCGGGATCTTGTCGTAATAGCGCGCGCACGGCGGTCGAGAAATCAAGACCAATGGTATGGTTCACCTGCATCTGGTTAAACGCGGGCTCGATCATTTCGATCGGATCTTCGATGGTCGAGACATTCACTTCAACCGTCGCCAGTTCTTTCAGTGTGGAATAAAGGGTGGTGGTTTTACCCGAGCCGGTGGGCCCTGTTACGAACACAATTCCATTATTCTGCGAGGTCATATCCTTCCAGCGACGATAGTCTTCTTTACTAAACCCAAGCTCGGCAAAGTTACGCACTAAGACGCTGGGGTCAAAGACTCGCATAACCAACTTCTCACCAAAGGCGGTGGGTAAGGTGGATAAACGCAATTCGATTTCTTCCCCGGCTGGGGTTTTCGTTTTCAAGCGTGAATCTTGCGGTTTGCGCTTTTCTGCGATGTTCATACGACCCAAGGTTTTAATTCGGGCCACCACAGCTTGCGTGACTTGTGCAGGCAATTCATAAACAAGATGCAAAACGCCATCTATTCGAAAACGGACATTACCTATTTCACGTCGCGGTTCAATGTGAATATCACTGGCACGTTGTTCAAAAGCGTATTGTAGTAACCAATCCACCACTTTAACGATATGCTCGTCATTCGCATCAGGCGCACTGGCTTTGCCTAGCTCTAGCATGGATTCTAAATTTTGAATACCACTGATGCCATCATGTTGTGATGACGCGCTATTAATAGAATTCGCGAGCTGATAAAACTCTACTCGGTGGCGCTCGACTTCGCTCGGCATCGCCATAATTCGGACAACATCACGACGCGATACATGTTCTAAATCTTGCACCCAAGATGTCATCAGCGGTTCACTGCACGCCACCACCAGCTCGTCGTTATTAACTTTTATCGCCAGAATTTTATGACGTTCTGAAAAGGCATACGACATGGCCGTCGTTATGGCGGCGACATCTACTTCTAATGGATCGATGCGGGAGTAATCTAGGCCGTGCCGCTGCGCAGCCCATTCACAAATAGTTTCTTCGTTAAGCTTGCCGCCGGTTATTTTATTGGTCAGTTTTTGCTTACCGACAAATGCAAAAGGATGCATTTTTAGTTCTGACTGGCTGCGACGGGCAAGTTGCGCGAGCTGATAATTTTCATCATCTAATAAGCCTGCTTTTTTTAGGTCATCAAGTAATACATTTAATGCGACAGGACGATCTGCAACGGTGTTCATACACTCATTCCTTGTGCTAGCCGCTTCGCATGTAAGCGCATTGCATTTTTTTCATCGGCAGACATTTCAAATTCTGCGTTATCCGTCGATAAGTTAAATAACCAATGTCCACAGGCTAAACTGAGCTGGCCCCAAAGAAGCGATAACTCTAATGGCGCTCGTCTGGCGTGATCAACTTGGCGCTGTAATAGTTGTGTCGCGGGTAGGCAATCGATGTGAGTGAACAGGGTCAATAGCTCATGCAATAAGTTGATCTGCCAAATCGCATTCGCTTGCTGCGCTTGCTGGCCTTCCCAAATCCCAAATTCTAAGCTGCGCTGTAAGCCCGATAACTGATAAGCGAAAAATGTTTTAAAGCAACTGATCACATCTTGCTGCTCATCAAAACTTGGCACCTTGTCAGACCAGTCTTTTTTAATTCCCTGGTACTGCGGCGACCGTGCTAATAAACCATAACCGCGTTCCGCTTTACTGATGTCGCTCATTAATACCGGGCATTGCTGCGCCAGCTGTTGTGCCAATTGGAAAAGCACTTCTGGCTGGCCTTCTTTTAATTCTAATTCGAGTTCTAATAAATCAATACGGTGTTCATCGGTAGACACTTCGCCTTGATCTAATACCAGCTCAATCAAGGTTTCGTCTTGGCGATACATCCACACCTTGCGTTGAAAGTCGGTGGTGAATAATGGCGTTATCGCATCGAGTTTTAAATCTGGGGATAAGTGTTGCTGGGCATCGCTGGTTTGAATTAATTCCAGGTCGAGCTCAACTGCGGTGATCGGCCAATCCCATTCCATGCGTTGGTGTAATCCACCCGCACTGGTGCCACGGGTTTTTAACGTTTGAATAATACGTTCATCGGAAAGTATTCCCCTCGCCTCACCACGTTTAACATCGACCGTTCCTTGCTGGCGTATGCGCAATGCTGCGCCACCTTGGCTCAGGCCCATGTCAGGGGTATCAAAATAGCGATTCAGCAACTTAAGTGTTGGCTCACTGATAAATTGATTGGAGGCTAATACCTTTTCTAATAAAGGCAGCTCACTGGTATTTAAACGCAGCTTTAATTCGATTTCATGATTCATCACTGAATAATAAGACGGATTAGAGACAGTTACCATACGGTGCATAAGGATAAGCGCCATTAGTATTCGCTTTTGCTACCTAATTGGCAGAATACGTTATGCTTAGTGAGATTTTACTATGATACTTTTGAATGTGCTTTTCACGGAATTGAATAAGGAGCCCTAACATGTCGCAACTCATCTCACGCTTTCAACAGCTTATTGCTGCCCCCAGTATTAGTTCTGCCTTACCTGAATACGATAGTAGTAATAAAGAGGTTATTGATTTGTTAGCGGGGTGGTTAACCCCTTTAGGATTTGACTGCGAGATTATGCGGGTGCCGAAAGAACGTATTGGCGAGGCGGATAAATACAATCTTATTGCGACGCTGGGCAGCGGTCCAGGTGGACTGGTATTAAGTGGCCATACCGATACGGTTCCTTGTAATCCTGAGCGCTGGAGTAGCGACCCTTTTACCCTCACCGAACGTGATGGCAAGCTGTATGGTTTAGGCACGTGTGATATGAAAGGTTTCTTCGCACTGGCCATTGAGGCGATTGAAAATATTCTGAATCAACTCGGCAATCCAACCTCACTCGATTTACAACAGCCATTAATTATTCTTGCAACTGCCGATGAAGAGAGTTCCATGAGTGGCGCACGGGCTTTAGTAGAACAAGGTAAGCCTAAAGGTCGCTATGCCATTATCGGTGAGCCGACCGGGCTCAAACCCATCCGGATGCACAAAGGTATCATGATGGAGACCATTCGCTTAACCGGTAACGCCGGCCACTCATCGAATCCGGCATTGGGCATTAACGCCATCGATGCGATGCATGACGTAATGACCGAGTTGAAGGCTTACCGAGAAGAACTGGCGCAAGCAAACCAAAATCAAGATTTCGAAATTGAAGTGCCTACGCTTAACTTTGGCTGCCTGCATGGCGGCGATAATCCGAATCGTATTTGTGGCAATTGCGAGTTAGCGTTTGATTTACGTGCGTTACCGGGTATGAGTAACGAACAATTACGCCAAGAGATGGAAGCACGTATCAAGCCCATTGCTAGCCGTCATAATGTTGAGTTTGAACTGGAGGCGTTATTCCCGGGTGTACCATCCTTCGCCACCGATAAAAATGCGGAGTTGGTGCTACTTGCTGAAAAATTAACCAACCATCAAGCTCATGCCGTTGCCTTTGCGACCGAAGCACCTTTTATGCAACAGCTAGGAATGGAAACCTTAGTGCTGGGGCCAGGCTCGATCGATCAGGCGCATCAGTTGGATGAATTTATCGCGTTAGACCAAATAAAGCCGACGGTTGAATTATTATCACAATTTATTCATCGTTTTTGCATTAACAAGGCTTCTACAACTTAATGCCTAAGTCAGTTTGTGATATGTTGCAGTTAATACTAAATGAATACACTAAATGAATACTATGGATAATAGCCAATACGTAAAATGGTTTCGGAACTCTTCGCCTTATATCAATGCACACCGGGGTAAAACCTTTGTATTGATGCTAGAAGGTGACGCGATTGCCGATGATAACTTTGCCCACATAGTGCAAGACATTGCCTTGCTCAATAGCCTTGGTGTGCGCTTAGTTATTGTGCATGGCGCGCGTCCGCAAATTGACCGCGCGCTAAACGTATTGAATATCAAAAGTCAGTTTCAAGGTGAGTTACGCATCACCGATCAAGCGGCGTTAAACGCTGTGCGAGCGGCGATTGGTATTGTGAAATCTGATATCGAAGCCAGACTTTCTATTGGCCTTCCCAATACGCCGATGCACGGTGCCCGCATTCGTGTGGTGAGTGGTAACTTTGTCACTGCTAAGCCGAAAGGCGTTATCGATGGTATTGATTTTCAGCATACCGGTGAAGTGCGCCGTATCGACCGTCGTGCGATTAGCCAGCAACTTGACCTTGGTAATATCGTTTTATTATCCAGTTGCGGTTATTCCCCCAGTGGTGAGATGTTTAACCTGACCGCTGAAGATGTGGCGACTCAAGCGGCTATTTCATTAGCCGCAGAAAAACTCATTTTGATGGGCGAAGATGAAGGTTTACCGTCAATGGCAGATAAGCTGTCAGACAACGATAGCGATATTATTTCGCAAATCACCACCGATCAATTATCCAAACTGATTGATAACTTGTCGGGCGAACATAAGACCCACGCTCAGTCTTCTTTAACGGCGGTTAAAGCCGGTATTAATAGAGCGCATTTATTAAGCCACAAGATTGATGGTGCTTTATTACAAGAACTATTCACTCATGAAGGCGCTGGCACGCTGATTACTGCCGGTGACTATGAACAATTACGCCAAGCGAACATTGAAGATGTCGGTGGTATTTTAGAGCTGCTCACCCCTCTCGAAGAGCAAGGTATTTTAGTACGCCGTTCACGCGAGGTATTAGAAACCGAGATCAACCGTTTTAAGGTTATTGAACTCGACGGTATGATCATCGCTTGTGCAGCGTTATACCCCTACTCTACGGAACTGGCTGAACTTGCCTGTGTTGCCGTAAGTGAGCAATATCGCTCTGGCGAACGGGGTGACCGTTTATTAAATGCCGTCAGCGAGCAAGCCAAAGCAGAAAAGATGAGCAAGATTTTTGTATTAACCACGCGTACTGCACATTGGTTTATGGAAAGAGGGTTCAGTGAGTCGGATATTTCAGCACTGCCGAAAGAACGCCAATCACTGTATAATTTCCAGCGAAATTCAAAAGTATTTATTAAAGAGCTCACTTAAAGAACTTATTAGATTACTAAGTTAAAGAGCTAATTAAAGTAGAAATTAACGAAATTAAGAGTTAAATAAGTAGGAATGATTATGTTAAGCACAAAGATGGTTGCGCAGTTAAACGACCAGATCAATTTAGAATTTTATTCGTCCAACCTATACCTTCAGATGAGCGCTTGGTGTGAATTTAAAGGCTTTGAAGGCGCGGCGGCATTTTTGAAGGTGCACGCAGACGAAGAAATGCAGCACATGCAGCGTTTATTCACCTACGTTAATGAAACCGGCAACCTAGCCCGCTTAGGCACGATTGAAGCGCCACCGATTGAGTTTGAAACGCTAACGAATGTGTTTATTGAAACTCATAAGCACGAATGCACCATTACTAAAGCGATTAATGAACTTGCTCATACCGCTTTTAGTGAGCATGACTACTCAACGTTCAATTTCTTACAGTGGTATGTGTCTGAACAGCACGAAGAAGAAAAACTGTTCAAGAGTATTCTTGATAAAATCGAAATCATTGGTGAAGATGGCCGTGGTTTATACTTTATCGATAAAGAATTGCAAGCCATGTCGAAAGGGACTGAGCCTAGCATTATGGAAACCGCTTAATTAGCTGCTAAAGAATGAATCTACACAATTTTAATGTCTAGATATTATAACAAGGTCGATAACTCATTATCGGCCTTTTTTTATCACTATTTTTCACGTTTTATTCTAATTACCTTTCTATTATTAAATACTTCCTTTATAAATAACGCCTAACCCAATTAAGGAAGACCCTAATGGAAAATGGATTATCCAGTGACCGCACTGATTTCGTTAAATTCAGTGGCAAATCAGGTGAATATTTCAAGCTGTGGTTTGTAAATATGTTCTTGAGCATCATTACACTCGGCATTTACAGCGCTTGGGCTAAAGTACGTGATACTCAATACATGTATGGCCATACCAGTGTTGATGATAATAGCTTCCGCTTTTTAGCCACACCGATGCAAATTTTAAAAGGCCGTATTGTCGCCGTTATAATTTTTATTATTTACATGGCATTGAGCCAAATGAGTCCTGCTCTTAGCATAGTCATGGCATTGGCTTTCTTAGTCGCGTTCCCTTGGTTAATCATTCAAGGCATCAAGTTTTCAATGCGTATGACCGCCTATCGTAATGTGCGCTTCTCTTTTGAAGGGACTTATGGCGGCGTCATCGTACACTTCATCCTATTACCGATATTAGGCGCAATTACTCTTTACCTAGCAATGCCTTGGGTTGTACAACAAATCCAGCAATATATGCATAATAATATTACTTATGGTGGCAAGCACTTTGAGCAAAAATCTTCTGCTGGCCAGTATTACATTGCCGTACTTTTCTCAGTGGGCATTGCATTAATCGGCGGCGCTATCATTGCCGCATTCGGTGGCACCGCCATCGCAGCAGCAGATGGTGGTCTCTCTTTAGGTTTAGTGTTTGTTGGTTTAGCTTCCTTTGCACTTTTTGGTATTGTAAATGCCGTCTATCAATCGATTATTTACAACCACTTAATGGCAACACTTGAGATTGAAAATGTTGTGTCATTTGATGCGCAGATGAAAACACTTCCTTTTGCTATCCTTGTATTAACCAACATACTATTAATCGTGGTTACTTTTGGCCTAGCCATTCCCGTGGTTAAAATCCGTACTAGTCGCTATATCGCGTCGGTAACACAAGTCACCATCAAGCCAGGTATTAATGAGCTCATTAATACGGTTGAAGGTTCAGACTCTGCTTTAGGTGAAGAAGCCGCTGGTCTATTTGATAGCGATCTTTCAATCATATAGCCAAGAACACGTATCCTTATGCAAACATCGATCAAAGGAACTTATCAACTTGCGGGGCGCAGTGAATCGCACCCCGCAAGTGCGATAATTTTTGAAACGGGCCAGGTCATCATCCAGCACCTTAATGGTGAAAGTATTATGGATGTTTGGCCCGATAACTATCAGTTCTCGGATGTCATTCCTGGACTCGCCGTTGACCTCGTCTTAGCCGATGGCGCGCTCTTTGTCCCACACGACAAAAGCTATCGCTGGCCTCAACTCACTTCAAGTAACTTGTTAGCCGAATGGCTAGAAAGCCATTGGCTAGTCGTACTGTCTTCCGTATTGGTCGTACCGTTGTTTCTGTGGAGCATGGTGAATTATGTGCTTCCAGGAGCCGCACATGCTGCGGTCGCTTTTCTACCAGATAGTATTGCGGAAAGCATGGGCGAGCAGACCCTTTATATTCTCGATAAAACTCAATTTGATCCGTCAGAACTAGACGCCAAGCAACAACAACACGTCAGCCAACTTTGGCAACGCATCACCACTCAACTTGAATTACCGGATGATAAGTATCAATTACATTTCCGCAAGTTTGATCTAGGTGCCAATGCTATGGCTTTGCCTGATGGCAGTATTATCGTTACCGACGATATCGTGACCTTAATGAAAGATGATCCAGATGCCCTGCTGTCGGTATTATTACATGAAGTCGGACATGTCGAGCATCAACACAGTTTGAAAATGATCGCCCAAACAACGGCCACAACCATGCTATTTGCCATGATGTTTGGCGATATCGACGGCGCAGGCGAGCTGATTTTAGGCGCTGGAACGGGTTTATTACAGACCGCGTTCTCCCGTGATATGGAACGAGAAGCCGATGAGTTCTCCCATCAGAACTTACCCGCTTTCAATATTTCACCGGCGGCATTTGCCGACGCGATGACTTTATTAGCCAATTCTCACTCATTATCAGACGATGAAGAAAGTGCTAATGAAAACTCTGATGAAGACGTTAGTGACAATGAGGACCAGCAAGAAATTAAGCGTAAAATAATGCACTGGCTACAATATTTAAGCTCGCATCCTGAAACTCAAGAACGCATTGATACCGCACGAAAAAAAGGAGAGGAAAACAGTGAGCTTCTTTAAAATGTTTCGTTTAAAGGTCTCGTCTAAATGATTTTTTCTAAATTATTAGCGACAATAGAAGGTTTTTTTCAATTTTTGTTTAAACCTTCTGTCGAGTCTATGCGTCACAACCATGCGACTCAATGGCTGCCTGAATGGAGTGTATTTTTACAGCAAAAAGTTAGCTTCTATCGTAACTTATCCACAGCAGAGCAATTATGCTTTGAACAACGCTGTTTGTTGTTCTTAGACACGACTCGAGTTGAAAGTAGCCAAGATGTGGAAGTGGTTGATAACGACAAACTATTAGTTGCTGCTAGCGCGATCATTCCCGTTTGGGGGTTTCCTGGCTGGCATTATTTCAACATAGAAAGTGTCATTTTATTGCCCGCGCGGTTTAACGAACAATACCAATATGGCCTGCCTGATTCTCGTATTAGCGGCATGGTCGGCACCGGCGTTATGTCAGGTAAAATGGTATTAAGCAAACCTGATCTACACCAAGGGTTTGAAAATAGCCGTGACAAACAAAATGTCGGCATTCATGAATTTATTCATCTAATTGATATGGCAGATGGCCAGTGTGATGGCTTTCCTGAGCGATTCACCCAGTTTGAATTCAGTGCGCCTTGGTTTGATTTTGTGCAACACAAAATCAATGAGGTCGAGCTAGGCAAGAGTAATATCAATGATTATGCGACGACCAATCAAGCGGAATTTTTTGCCGTTTCTTCAGAATTTTTTTTTGAACGCCCTAAAATGTTACAGCGTAAGCATCCTAAGCTTTATGATTATTTGAGCAATTTTTATCAACAAAATTTAGCCGAAATAAATTCAGCGATCGCCCCTAAGAAGAATCAGCCCTGTCCGTGCGGTAGCGGAAGAAAATACAAGCGCTGCTGTCTACCGAAACTATAGACAGCTAGTATTCTCCAAAGAAAAATAATGAATACTTGCCAAATAGAGACTTCTCGTCCATTATTTTTCCTCGGCTTGAGAGAAAGCCCAGTTTATTTGTTCGTTCCACGTGGTGTTAGTCATAATTCTTCGCGTTATCCTCAGTTAAATATCTGTTTTCTTCATGCTAAATCGCCTTATTTATAGGCTCAATTTTATTAATTTTTAGGATATTTATTATGTCTACTACTACAACGGGTTCAGTAAAATGGTTTAACGAAGCTAAAGGCTTTGGTTTTATTGAACAAGAATCTGGTCCTGACGTTTTTGCTCATTTCAGCGCAATTGTTAGCGAAGGTTTTAAAACTTTAGCTGACGGTCAACGTGTACAATTTGTTGTTACACAAGGACCAAAAGGCCCGCAAGCTGAAAACATCGTTTGCATCTAAGCCTTATTGAGTCAAAGTGCGTAACAGCACTTTGACTTTATCCGTTATATTTCTAGCTCGACGATACGAGAAAAAAATAGACTAGCAAAAATAGATGAGCGAAATTTAGAAAATTCCTGCCGCTAAGTCTATCAATACAATCGCCTATGACTCCCGCTTACTCAAATCCTATTTCCGGCCATAAATTTATTTTTAGCCTATTCGTCAGTATAAAAACATTTTAATCAGCTAATTTTTCAACCAAAAAATCGATAAAGACTCTAAGGCTGGGTTTAAGATATTTGTTGCCTTGATACACTGCATAAATAATACCACTGGATTCTTCAAACAATGATCCTTGCCATTCGGATAGGCACTCTACAAGCTTACCTTCATGGATTAGATCCTTCACCATCCAACTTGATATCAAAACGATGCCACCATGATTAACCGCGGCTTCGAGCAAGGGCGTGCCCCCTTTCGAGGTTAAGTTCCCAGCGACCGATATTTTTTTAAAATCCTTGAGGCTATTGCGAAAATACCAGTTCGTTCGTTGCCTATCTCGGTTTAGTATTAAGCAATTATGCTGCACTAAGTCTTCAGGTTTTGAAGGCAAGCCATGTCGTTCAAGATAATGTGGGGATGCACATAACACGGTTTTATTCGCTAATAATAAGCGCGCGTTTAAATTCGAATCCGCAGGCAATCCAATGCGAATACCAAGATCTACATTCTCACTGTTCAAATCTACAATCTGATTATCCAGCTCAATTTCAATTTTTAATTTTGGATAGCGGCTTAAAAACTCGGGTAACAAGGGAGATATAAAAGCGCGACCAAATCCTTCAAAAGCTGAGATTCTTAAAATGCCCTCGGGCTCAGAACGAGTACCCTGCATCGATGAAATTAGACCATCAGCATCTTCTAATAATTGTTCAGCCCGCGGGTAAAACTGATGGCCTTCTTCCGTCAAAACCAGCGCTCGGGTACTGCGCTTAAATAAGCGAACTTTAAGCTCGGCTTCTAGTTTATTAATACTGCGGGTAATTGAAGAGGGAGCAAGATTGAGCACCTGTGCGGCTTTCGAGAAACTGCCTAGGTCGGCAACCTTGATAAAAGTTCGAATGAGGGTCAGCATATTGATCCTTGCGCCCAGCGCAAAACTGTTGCAGATATGACAGGTATTCTATGCAAGTTAAGTAAGTAGCACAATGCAACCTCAATTCTTTACCACCCTATTGAGGTCTATCATGACAACTCGTATCAATATCAACACATTAGAACCTAAAGCTTTTCAAGCGATGCTTGGTTTAGAGGGCTACCTAGCGGGAACTGAATTAACGCCAACGATTAAGGAGCTAATCAAACTTAAAGCTGCCATGATCAATAAGTGCGCTTATTGCATCCAGATGCACAGTGAGCATGCCCGCACACACGGTGAGTCAGAACAACGAATCTATGCTCTACCCGCATGGCAAGAGTCCCCTTTATTTACCGCCGAAGAACGCGCGGTATTGGCGCTTACCGAAGAAATAACCCTCATTTCTGAGCAAGGGCTTAGCGATGCTAGCTATCAAAAATGCCTCGAATTCTTCGGTGAGCAACAAGTGGCCCAGATCATTATGCAGGTTGTCACCATTAATGCCTGGAATCGAATCGCGGTTGCAAGTAAGTTGATTTACGGAGAAAATTAAGTCTTTAAACCGCTATTTATTAACGAGAAATGAATGAAATCTCTTTGCGTTTTCTTAGGGGCCAATGTCGGCTCGAATCCAATCTACGCTGAAGCTATTCAGCAGCTAGGAACAGAACTAGCCCAGCGCAATATCACCTGTGTTTATGGTGGCTCGAATACCGGTTTAATGAAGTTACTGGCTGACAGCGTGTTAGCCGCTGGCGGTGATGTGATTGGGGTAACAGTGAAAGCGCTGCACGATAAAGAGATTTTTCATTCAGGCCTGACCGAGCTTCATGTCACCGAGAATATGCACGAGCGTAAATCGATGATGGCGGAACTTGCCGAAGGCTTTATTACGTTCCCCGGTGGCATTGGCACGTTTGAAGAATTCTTTGAGGTTTATACCTGGAAGAAATTAGGCTTTCATAACAAGCCGTGCGGTTTATTGAATGTGAATAACTACTTTGCACCGATGCTACAGATGCTGGATAACGCGGAACAAGAAGGATTTTTGCAGGCGCAAGATAAAAATCTATTAGTGCAAAGTAACGATGTGGTTGAGCTGTTAAATCAGATGCTCGCTGTGAAATAATGAAACGCCTCTCTCGATAAGTGAGAGGCGCTCTTCTCATCCTGCTTAAAGATCAGAATACTACTCCGCTAAAAAGTGCTCACGGTAATACTTCATTTCGGCAATCGATTCTAGAATATCGTCCAACGCTTTATGCGATCCGCTCTTCTTAAAGCCTGGCAAAATGGAAGGCTTCCAACGCTTCGCCAGCTCTTTTAAGGTGCTGACATCAATATTGCGATAATGCATATATTCTTCTAACAACGGCATTTCATTCACTAAAAAGCGTCGATCTTGGTGAATACTGTTGCCACACAGTGGAGAGTGACCTTTTTTTACATGCTGTTCAACAAATTCTAAGGTTAGTTTTTCGGCCTCTGCCATGCTCACCGTGCTGTTTTTTACACGTTCAACCAAGCCAGAACCACCGTGAGTTTTGACGTTCCAAGCATCCATCTTGGCCAACTCAAAATCTGGCTGATGCACAGCAATTACGGGGCCTTCAGCGACGATATTCAGTTCGTCATCGGTGATGATCGTGGCGATTTCGATGATCACATTTTCGACAGGATCCAGCCCTGTCATCTCTAAGTCCATCCAGACCAAGGTATCTGTTCTACTCATTTTTTCACCACTCTTAATCATTGGATGTAGTTTAGCAACTTGCGTCCGCCGCGGCCAACACGGACAATAGCCGCTATGGCTAAAAGAAAATTAAATAAACGTCAGAAATGGCGTATCGAAAAGATTCAACAAGAACGTACCGACCGTGCGACTCGTAAAGAATCAGACATTACTGAGCAGCTCACTGGCAACGAATTAGGCCCCGAATTACAGGGCATAATCATCGCGCACTTTGGCACCCAAGTAGAAGTCGAATCCTTAGAGAGCATCGAAAAAGGTATCTTTGATGATACCCGTCGTTGCCACATGCGCGCGAACCTTGGCTCCCTCGTGACGGGTGATCGCGTTATCTATCGCATGGAGAAAAGTGAACTGGGCGTGGTGGTCGCAATTTTACCGCGTGATAGCGAACTCTCTCGTCCAAACCCATATAATGAGATTAAGCCCGTTGCGGCCAATATCGACTTTATCGTTTTGGTCGTGGCCTGCGAACCGGTGGTGCATCCTAACCTGATTGACCGCTATTTAGTGGCCGCAGAGAACTGCAACATTGAGCCGATTATCTTGCTCAATAAAACCGATTTGCTGGATGAGAAATCGGGCCCTTATATGCGTAATATGATGGCCGATTATGAGAAGCTGGGTTATCAAACGATGACGCTGTCGATCAAGCAAGAAGATGGCCTAGAAGAACTGCAGAACAAGCTTAACGGCCGCATCAGCGTCTTTGTGGGGCAATCTGGCGTCGGTAAATCGAGTTTGATTCAAGTGCTGCTGCCCAAGCAAGAGTTACGAGTCGGCCCTCTTTCTGTTGCCAGTAAGAAAGGTCGCCATACGACCACGACGGCACGCTTATATCACTTCCCTGCGGGCGGTGACTTAATCGATTCTCCAGGAATACGTGAGTTTGGTTTGTGGCATATGGAACCGGATGAAGTGCTGTATGGCTTTAAAGAATTACGCGACATGATTGGTCACTGTAAATTCCGCGATTGCCAGCACGAGCTTGAACCTAAGTGCGCGATTCGTGAAAGCTTAGAAGAAGGTAAGATCAGCCAGCTACGTTTTAATAGTTATAAGCGTATTTTGGAAACCCTGGGCGAGTTTGATAAAGGCTTTTAATTTGTCGACTTAGTTTTTGGCGATGGACTTTTAGTTATATACAAAAAAGGCTTCTCATCAGAAGCCTTTTTTGTAGTCATGAGAATACTAGACGTTGCCGCTACCAAAAACTCTCTTCTTCATTCGGCGGCGTATCGTAAGTATTATCAAGGCGCTCTCGTTCCTCTTTTAAGCTCTTAATCAATGAGCCTGAAGTATTAATGACGGGTTGACGAGCATCTTGATTTTCACCATCGACTGCACCTTCGCCATCGTTAACAAACTTAATGCCCGCACCCTTCGTTCCGGTCCGAGACGCAATCCCTGCTTGTGCTTTTTTATTTAACAGCACAATGGCAATACGACGATTAATGTCGTTTTCAGGATTCTCAATATCCAGTGGCGCGGTATCCCCCATGCCTAAAATCTGCGCAATTTGAGACTTTTCTACCCCGGCTTCCATCAAAGCACGGCGCGCTGAATCTGCTCGCTTAGCCGAAAGCTCCCAATTGACATCGTCTTCTGGATTATTTTCATAATATGCGTCGGCATCGGTATGCCCGGTAATCGAAAGTGGGTTATCCACCGTCATTAACATCGGGGCCAATTCATAAAGAATGTCTTCGCTATAATATTTCAGCACCGCGCTGCCCGCATTAAACATGGGACGCTTGGTTTGATCGACAATTTGTATGCGCAGGCCTTCTGTTGTGATATCAATCGTCATCTGATTTTTGAACGGACTTAAGGTTGGGCTGGCTTCAATTTTGGCTTCGATTTCGGCTTTCAATTGCTCTAAGCGTTTCATTTCAATCGCTTCTGCCAGACTTTCAATTTCTTCAGCTTGTAGAATTTTTTCAGGATCCAACGTTTCAGAAACGGCCACATTATCCGCAGTAGTGGGAGTACCCCCAAGATCGATTACATAAGGACTAGGAATTCGTTTTCCATCTTCGTACGCTTGCGGGTCTTGGAAATATCCAGCAATGGCTTCACGCTCTTGCTCGTTAGAGGAGTTGGTTAACCAAAGAACAATGAATAACGCCATCATGGCAATGGCAAAATCCGCCATTGCTACCTTCCAGGCACCGCCATGCTCTTCATGACGGCCCTTTTTAATACGGCGAATGATTATATTATTTTGGCCCAGATTCTCCATTCTATAAATTCCTTAGCGAATCAGGCTTAACGCCCACGCACCTTACTGTCGACTTCATCAAAGGAAGGGCGGCCATGGGTGAATAGTGATTTACGACCAAATTCAATCGCTAACTGGGGAGCTAAACCATTCATCGAGGCAATGATGGAGGCTTTTGCCGCATCGTATAATTTAATTTCATCTTCGGCGATATGCTTCATGCTAATACTGATGGGTCCAATTAATCCATAGGCAAAAAGCACCCCCATAAAAGTACCGACCAACGCCGCCGCCACGTGCTTACCAATAATCGCCGGATCACCGCCAATAGACGCCATGGTAATCACAATACCTAAAACGGCGGCCACGATACCAAAGCCTGGCAAGGCATCGGCCACCTTCCCTAGCGCTGCCCCCGGCTGCTCTAGTTCATGCAAACGCGCCTCTATTTCTTGATCCATAAGCGCTTCTAATTCATGAGATGCCAGGTTGCCAGATGAAATTATGCGAAAGTAATCAGCAATAAAACGCGCTAACGCATCGTTCATTAATATCGCAGGATAGCGTGCAAAAATCGCACTCGAATGGGGATTTTCAACATCGGATTCAATCGCCATCATGCCTTCACGGCGAGATTTATTAAGGATGTCGTAGATTAAACTCAATACATCCAGACACATGGCCTTATTAACTTTTGAGCCCAAAATCACTTGAGGCATGAGTTTTAATGATTCTATGATGAGGTGAAATGGGTTTGAAATAAGATAGGCGCCAACCGCGGCCCCCATAATAATCATCACTTCAAATGGCTGCCACAGCGCGGCCAGCTGCCCATGAGACAATACAAAGCCCCAGCCAACACTACCAAATACAATAATAATTCCGATTATAAACAGCATTTAAACTATTCCAGATTGTTCAACAAATATCCCTAAACTTTAAGGTACGTCTTAAGATGCTTTGAAAGTCATGTAAGGAAAATAAGCAGCTTCGAGGAAACTGACTATAGTAAGTAAAGGTTATGTTTAGGGTTTTCTCAAATACACTGATGACATTAGATACAAGAAAGACATGTTCACTGCCAGATGCTGATGATTGGCAAAATATACAGAAATTTCAACGGTTTCCGTTATTGCCCAGCACGCGACGCTCCGTTCAAAAATTGATGCGAAAAGCCAGTTTAAGTTTTGATGGCTTAGCCACGATAGCGGAGCAAGATCCTGCTATTTGTCTGCATATGCTACAGCGTATTAAACAGCTCCATCCCGCTAGTTTGGAGCAGATACATACCGCGGCTGGCTGTATATCACTACTGGGGATGGAGGAGGTTGTAAAGCTGGTCAAGCACCTGCCAGTGCTCGACGCTGCTCCTAGTCGCCGCTCCGAACGCAACTATATGGCGATGTTGCATAGCGCAGTATTGGCTGGCCGCATTGCGTCTCTGTGGGCTAAATCTAAGCCCAGCCTAAACCAACACCAAGCTCAATGGTCAGCCATGCTAGCCTCTGCTCCGCTATGGCCTTGGCAGCTGCAACAAGTGAGTGCAAGCCAAGAAATGTTCAACCACATGAGCCGAGGTCATGATTTAATTCCCTCCTTAGAGACTGCTTTTGGCAAGCTGACTAAAACGCGTATTGGGCAATGGAAAAAGTTAGCCAACACACTGGCTCTGCCCAGTATTTGTCAATCGCTATGGCAGCAACAATGCTGGCCCAAGCCCAAGGAATGGCAGGCTCTACGGTTGCAAAAACTGACTAGGATAGAAGGACATCGTGCTTTGAAGCATCAGTGCCAGCAAGCTGAAATGCTTATTTATATCGCCAATGCGTTAGCCAACCAATACCGTTTAGGTGCCTATCGCTTTAAGACCAAGCGCTGGCTAGCATTAAGCGCAAACTTCCTGAATAAAGATGCAGAAAATATCCATAAAGAAGTCACATCGCTGAACCTTCAATTAGCGAAGCAAGATCGAGGGTCGGCCATTGCAACTCTATTAGCACCGACAAATACAGCGATACCTCCAGCCTTAGTTTATCAATGCGAAAAACAGCCCGCGGTCTTTAAAATGGAACGGGATGTACCTTTACCCGTTTCTGATGCCCCAAAACAGCGAAAAATTGATCATTCATTAATAAAACGCTTATTACAGCAACTGGATGAAACCCCTGAAAGTTTTGGCGACCTGCACTTTTTAATGCGCTCCGTTTTGAAAGGTATTACTGAAGGTATCGGCTTAAAGCATGCTTATATTATGGTGCAAAATAAATTAGGCACTGCTGCTAAAGTGTATTACCAGCAAGGGTTAGCTGAAACCGATCCGTTGTGTCAATTTGGCGTAGCATTGGATAGCACCAGTGTTTTCAAAAAGATGCTGGAAAAACCCGCCAGTTTAATGATTACCGACCTTAATAGAGATAAAATGTTGCGCGGAATTTCAGATGCTCAACAAGCGGTATTACCTCAACAATTTATGATGATGTCTTTATTCTCAAATAGCCGGCCTATAGGAATAATTTTTGCCGATCTCGGCAGTACTCCCAGTAATCTCCCCATGCAACCCACAGAATATATGGCCTTTAAATCCCTTTGTATGGCTGCGAGTAAGAGTTTAGGTAAACTTGCCATTGCGACTCAAAAGAAAGTACGTGGCGAAAATATCAAACCAAATCGGCGCCAAGCCTAGCCGTAGGTATTTGCCAGAATACAAATACCGATAGTACAATGCGGGTAACTACTGAATTTTATCTACGGATGGCACTATGCCGCGTTACCCGCTCTTAATTGAACCAGAAGATCTGCAGCCGTTATTGGCCGATGAAAATCTATTAATCATTGACCAAGGTAAGTTAGAAACTTTCTTGAACGCCCACGTTCCTGGCGCGGTTCATCTTGATTTTAAAGATCTACAGCTTGGTCAAAAACCGACACCGGGAGCTTTACCCAGCCTCGCTCAACTCAGTATCGTATTTTCTAATCTTGGCCTCACGCTGGATAAGCATGTGGTTGTGTATGACGATGAAGGGGGTGGTTGGGCAGGTCGCTTGATTTGGGCTTTGGATACCATTGGTCATACTCGCTATTCCTATTTGAATGGCGGTATTCATGCGTGGTTACAAGCAGGACTCCCAACGGACCAAGGTCCACAAGAAGCAATTAAAAGCGACTATACCGTTGCTGAACTTGACCTTCGCTATGAGCTCAGTAAAGCTCAAATAGTGGCACGTTTGGGACAACAGGATTTCGCTATTTGGGATGCGCGCTCGGCTAAAGAATACAGTGGCGAGAAAGTCATTTCAGCTCGTGGTGGTCATATTCCTGGTGCGGTAAATTACGAATGGACGTTAGGCATGGATAATGACCGTGGCTTACGTATTAATAATTTAGAGGAATTTGATCGCTTACTTAATTCTCTAGGACTGACTCAGGATAAAGAAATTGCAACGCATTGCCAGACCCACCACCGTTCAGGATTTACCTATCTTGCCGGTAAAATTTTAGGCCGTAATATGAAAGCCTATGCAGGTTCTTGGGCCGAATGGGGCAACGATGAAAGCACTCCAATCACTACCGGCAAGCAAGCATAACTAATTACACATTTTAAGACACATTACAGGATTTTATTTTGGCTACTTCAATTAAAGACAAGTTATTCATCGCATTTCAATATGCCGTGCCACAGCATTTATTATCACACCTCGTCGGTTGGCTTGCGGAAACGCGTATCGACTGGATCAAGAATTTATTTATCAGTAAATTCATCAAACAATTCAACGTCAATATGGAAGAAGCCGAGCGTCAAACGCCGGAAGCCTTTGAGAATTTCAATGACTTTTTTACCCGTGAATTAAAGCCTGGCATGCGCCCGATCGATTTAAAAAGTAATGCCATTGTTTCTCCTGCTGACGGCGCAATTAGCCAGCTAGGCCCTATTGAAAATGGCCGAGTATTCCAAGCGAAGGGACATGATTATTCGCTGATCGAATTGTTAGGCGGAAAGAGCCAAACCGCAGATGAATTTATGGGCGGCGAGTTTGCCACCATTTATTTATCCCCAAAAGATTATCATCGTCTGCATATGCCAGTAACAGGTACCTTGCGTGAAATGATCTATGTTCCTGGAGACCTTTTCTCGGTAAACCAAACCACCGCACAAAACGTCCCGCGTTTGTTTTCTCGCAATGAGCGCGTCGTCGTGATTTTTGATACCGAACTGGGTCCAATGGCCTTGGTATTAGTCGGCGCAATGATCGTTGCCGGTATTGAAACAACGTGGGCTGGCCGCATTACTCCATTCGATCGTAAAGTACGCTCTATCAGCTATCCTGTTCAAGGTGAAAGCCAGCAGCCTCTTGTCATAGAGAAAGGCGACGAGATGGGACGTTTCTTCCTCGGCTCGACCATAGTGATGTGCTTTGGTAAAGATAAGATGCATTGGTTAGAAGATATGAAAGCAGAGCAACCTTTACGCTTAGGCGAGAGCATTGGCCTGACCCTAGAGTAAGTAAATTTTACGTATAGATTGTGCTAAAACTTGTGAGCCTACGAAAGTAGGCCTATATTAATATAATAAATAATTATTAAATTACAGTCTTTATCACTACACCGTCTAGACTAAAAGAAACTGCAGCTTTCTAGGTTCTTCATATTCATGGTTTTTTTCTATACGCCGTATTATTCAATTCGAATTTTAATCTTTAGTTTTTTCCTTCTTGTACCCAACTTAAGTTCAGCCTTGCAATTAAAAGCAGGTTCAACTGACTTTCCGCCTTTTTACGTCATCAATAACGATGGCAGTGCTTCAGGAATTTATGTTGATATTATGGAAAGAACGCTGGAGCATGCGGGGTTAAATTATCGACTCGACATTTATCCTACTAAGCGCTTATATCGTAACTTAGGGGTTGGTGAAACTGACTTATTTTTAGGCATTAAAGGATCTCCTGAATACGATAATGATGTGCTTTACAGCAAAATGGCAATTTCTCAGCTGCAGATGAGAATCTATGCAATCGGTAATACACCACTCCCCTCAATCAAAGAAGATCTTAACGGCCATAGTGTCATTACGATGCGCGGTTATGGTTATGGTGGGCTCATCACCTACCTCGAAAACCCTAACAATAGTATTGAAGTCACCTCAACATCGGAACATCGCTCATCCTTTTTGATGTTAAAGAATAAGCGGGCAGATTATGTAATTAACTATAAACAGCCCTCTAAAACTGCATTAGCCGCACTTAGGATCGACGACCTTAAGTACACAAGTTTTTATGATGCTAAAGTCTATTTCATCATGTCTAAGAAAACGATTAATGCTCAACAAGTGATGAAGAAATTAGAACACGCTTATTTAGATTTAGTGAATAAAAATGAGCTTGAATATATAAATAATGACGATGCTTAACTGTAAATAAAGAAATATTTTCCTGAATCTTCAATGCGACGTGCGGTTACTTTAAAAACTTCACTGATCAGTTCCTCTGTCATCACTTCCGTAACATTTCCCTGTGCTTTCAGTTTACCTTCTTGTAATAGCCAGACATCATCTGCAAGGTGTAATGCCTGATTAAGATCATGCAATACAATCACCACACAGTGCCCTTCATTAGCCGCCTGACGACATACTTTTTGTAATTGCTGCTGATGCTCCAAATCTAAACTGCTAGCGGGTTCATCCAATAGCCAGAGCCCACCCGATTTTTCATTTTGATCTGGCGTCTTCGCGCTAGGTGGCTTCATATTGGATAACTGCAAGTACGTTCGAGCAATTTGGCAGCGCTGCTGCTCGCCTCCTGACAGCTGGCGAAAATCTTTATGGGCTAACGACTCGATGCCCCAATCTTGTATAACCTGCTTAACTTGCTGGCGCTGCTGAAGCTTTGTTAATGCAAAAGGTAACGTGGCTAATGATAATACCTCTTCAACCTCTAACGGAAATTGCAGCTGACTGTGCTGTGGTAAATAGGCCAAATTTTGCGCCAGCTGTTCCGCTGAATAGCAGCCAATAGCTTGCCCTTTCAATTCAATATCGCCATCACATTTTAATAGTCGCGCCATCGACTGAATTAAGGTTGATTTACCGGCACCATTGGGGCCCAGCAAAGCAATAATTTTTCCGCCTGCAAGCTCACCGGATATATTTTCCAAGACCTGTTTGCCATTACGCTTCAGGCTCAGCTGATTTAATGTCATTACCATTGCAATCGCTTCCCTTCACGAATGAGTAGCCAGATGAATACCGGAGCTCCCAACAGGGCCGTCACAATGCCGATAGGCAATTCCGCTGGCGCGATAATGGTTCGTGCAACACCATCGGCGATCACTAATAAACTGCCACCTAAGAAAAACGATAGTGGCAATAAATAACGATGACTTGCACCAATCAACATGCGTCCAATGTGGGGGGTCACTAAACCGATAAAGCCAATGATGCCACAAGCCGATACAGCTAACGCGGCCAACAGTGCGACAAAGACTATACTCTGAATTTGTAGCCGTTTTACATCAACGCCCATGGTATTCGCTTCGGCCTGGCCGAGTAAAATGGCATCGAGCTTTCTATGTTGCCGAGGCAGCCAAATGCATACTAGCAATAAAGCGATGGAACATAAGGTTAGCCAAAAGTAATTGGCACTGGCTAAGCTGCCCAGTGACCAGAAAGTTATATGGCGTAATGCGCTATCCGTTGCTAAATACGTCAACAGTCCAATCAAGGATGCCGCGATGACATTGATGGCGATACCGGCCAAAATTAATAATGCCATGCCACCAGGCATATCATTACGCCCTAGTTTCAAAACCGCCATGGTCGCTAGAATACCACCGATAAAAGCAGCCACAGGAATGTAGTAATGTACTTGTATATCGATAAAATCTGCCGCAACAATCATTAATGCGGCCCCAAGAGCAGCACCACCAGAGACACCGATCAAGCTTGGATCTGCCAATGGATTACGGACGTTACTTTGAATCATCACCCCCGCCAGAGATAAACTCGCCCCAATCACAAACGCCAGCAAGACGCGTGGTAAGCGGATGTTCCATAAAATATTATGACCAATCTCGGAATTCAATAAACTGTGTGCATCAAGAGAGCCCAGCAATAAAGCGCCAAGGCAGATGCATAAACTTAATAAAATGCCTATCAGCCAACCAAATGGCGATACTAAAAGTTTTTTAATCATGAGTGAACAAGGCTAAACTAGCGCCTCTAATTACCTATCAGGTCTAAGTAAGGTTTAAGTATGCCCATTCTATGTCATAGCAACGAAATTGCTGAAGGAAAAAGTAAAGGTTTTCAAATCAAAGAGACATTTTTGTTTGCCGTTAAGAAGAATGATGCAATTTATGTCTATGAGAATACCTGTCCACATCTGGGTATTCAGCTGGAATGGCAGCCTGATCAATTTTTAGATATCGATGGCAGCATGATTCAATGCAGCAGCCATGGCGCGCTTTTTAGAATTGAAGATGGTGAATGCCTGCTCGGCCCTTGCCAGGGACAATCATTAATCGCGCTCGATTTCACCCTAGTGAATGGCCAGATTGAGATTACTTTATAAGCAGAATGTTGAATTGTACGCTTAGAAAAGACTGTTCCAGTTATCTCCCACAGACTTTCGAGCCCACAAAGCAATGAGAGTTTGCCACTAAAGCCACTGTTTCAGGCGCTCTCGCCTAATTCTATATCAGCCACATCAAGCTGGTGCAAATATGCACCAAGCTTCACGAAGTTTCGATCTACTCTACCATCACCGTGTCCTCTAACCTGTTGCCAAGAATTTACTCCTTACTCATAACAGATTGGACACATCACCATGACATTCACCTCAAGCTCAAGACTCACTAAGCCTATTGTCCATTTATTGGCAACCAGCGCTTTATTATTTTCAGTTTCAAGTCAGGCTCTCTCAGTAGCAGAGGCGGAAAAAAAAGGCTTAGAAATTTCGCAACAAACCAAGCTTAAAGATACCGGCTGGGTCGATAATACCGCCGATATGCTGATGACTTTAAGAAATAAGCAGGGCCAAGAAAGCATTCGCCAAGTAAAAATTAAAAATCTAGAACAACTGGATGATGGCGATAAGAGTTTGACTAACTTCACTCAACCCAGAGACGTAAAAGGCACGTCTTTTTTAAGCTTTTCTCACCCGATAAAAGCGGATGACCAATGGCTTTATCTTCCTGCACTTAAGCGCGTTAAACGAATATCATCCAGTAATAAATCGGGCCCTTTCATGGGTAGCGAGTTCGCATTTGAGGATTTAAGTTCTTTTGAAATTAAAAAATACCACTACAAATACCTAGCCGATGAAACCATTAACAATTTAGCCAGCTATAAAGTCGAACAATATCCTGTGGATAAAAACTCAGGTTATAGCCGTCGTGTAGTTTGGGTTGATCAAAGTGAATATCGCCTACAAAAAATCGACTTTTACGATCGTAAAGACAGTTTATTAAAAACCCTTTCTTATACGAATTACCAGCAGTATGAAAACCAATTCTGGCGCGCTGACTCCATGGTCATGATGAATCACCAGACAGGAAAAAATACGGAATTGAATTGGTCTAACTATCAGTTCAAGACTGGCTTAAAAGACAGCGATTTTAATAAAAGCGCCTTAAAACGTAATCGTTAATCCTAAAGACTCCTTAATCCTAAAGACTCCTTAATCCTAAATACTTGTGAATCTAGAGAATATTATGAATCAATCTATCCCTCACTCAATTGCCAACAACCTCGTCAGGTGGCGTTGGTTATTTGCAATTATGTCACTGGCACTGGTTTTTACGCTCGCTAGCGGCGCTCGGTTTTTATCCTTCGCAACTGATTATGAAATCTGGTTTTCTGACGATAACCCGCAATACTTAGATTTCTCATCGATTCAAAATACCTATGTTAAATCCGATAACGTCGTTATCTTATTAACACCCAAAGATGGTGAAGTTTTCAGTAATGAAACCCTAGCCAGTATTGAATGGTTAACAAACGCAGCGTGGAAAATTCCTTTTTCGACACGGGTTGATTCATTAAGTAACTTTCAATATACCTATGCTAATGATGATGACTTAATCGTTGAAGATTTGATAAAAAATGCTAACGATCTAACAGCCAAGCAAATCGCTCATATCAAAGAAGTCGCCTTAGCTGAACCCTTACTTCTTAACAGCGCGATCTCTTCAAATACAAAAGTAACTGCCGTCAACGTCACGATTAATTTACCCAAAGGTAATCCTGAAGGTAGCCCTGCGGTGACTAATTACACCCGTGATTTGATTAAGCAGCTCGAGTTAAAGAACCCCAATTTGGAAGTTCGATTAACAGGGCTGGTCGTCATGGACAACGCGTTCATGGAAGCGTCTATGTCGGACATGAGCTCCTTAACCCTTGCGATGTTTGCATTGATTTTAATTGGTTTGTTATTCTTCTTGCGCAGTATTACGGCTACGTTCAGTATTCTGGTCATCATCATTTTATCGGTTATGGCGACGATGGGAGTTGCGGGTTGGTTAGGTGTGCAATTAACGCCGGTATCGGCCGGAGCACCGACGATTGTAATGACCATTGTGGTCGCTAATGCGGTGCACATACTGATTACTATGATTCATAATATGCGCGCGGGTATGATCAAGCGCGATGCATTAAGTGAAAGCCTACGAGTGAACATGCAACCTGTGGTATTAGCGACGATCACCACCGTCGTAGGCTTTTTAACCATGCATTTTTCTGACGTGCCGCCTTTCCACCACTTGGCTAATATGGTCGCGGCTGGAGTCTTGATTTCCTTCTTACTCTCAATGACCTTCCTACCTTGGTTATTAATGCTATTCCCAGTAAAGATTAAAATTCATAAGGAATCAGAAACCACAAAAATAAGCCAACTGGGTGAATTTGTTATTGCCAAACGTAAGCAAGTATTGGTCTCAATGGTAGCAATTACTGTCGTACTAACCGCTTTTATTCCACTGAATATTGTTAACGATAGAATCTGGGAATTCTTCGATGAAAGCGTCGCCTTCCGAGTCGATACCGACTATGCATCAGAACACTTAACAGGGCCTTATTATTTAGAATATGGTTTAGAATCTAACTCTGCCGGCGGCATCAGTGAACCAAGATATTTAACCTTATTGGATAACTATCGCACTTGGCTATATCAGCAAGATGAAGTCGTTCACGTGAATATTCTTTCCGATATCATGAAGCGTTTAAATAAAAACCTACACGCTGATAATAGCACCTGGTATCGCTTGCCAGAAAATAGAGAGCTTGCTGCACAATATTTATTGTTGTACGAAATGTCTCTTCCTTACGGCTTAGATCTCAACAATCAAATCAATGTGGATAAGTCTGGTACTCGTGTCACGGTATCGCTGCATACGTTATCGAATAACGAAATGATTGCTTTTAATACGCGTGCTCAAGCTTGGTTAACAGAACAAGCTCCTTGGATTACACAAACGGTCGGCAGCCCACAGTTTATGTTTTCTCATATTAGTTTGCGTACGGTAGAGCAGATGACCGGTGGCGTTGCTTTTGCTTTAGCCTTAATTTCACTATTGATCTTCATCTCGTTACGCTCATTCAAAATCGGCTTAATCAGTTTAATTCCTAACTTAGTTCCGCCTATGATGTCATTTGGCTTGTGGGCCATTCTAGTTGGTGAAGTCGGTTTTGCCTTAGCGCTGTCGGTGAGTATGATCATCGGCATCATCGTTGATGATACCGTGCATTTTTTAAGTAAATATACCCGAGGCCGCCGTAAGAAGCAGCTTAGCGCCGAAGAAGCCGTAAGCTATGCTTTCGCAAACGTAGGTCCTGCTCTGATTATCACCACGGCAGTATTAGCCGCTGGTTTCTCGGTATTGATGCTGTCGACGTTTAAGCTTAATTTCGAGCTGGGATTAATTACAGCGATGACGATTACGATCGCCTTGATCGTTGATTTCTTATTATTGCCAGCCATGCTGCTGACCTTTGATAAGAAACCTTATCCACAAGAATCGGCTGAAGACCTAGTGCTGGTTAATAATACCATCGCGGGGATCCAAGCACGTTAGCCACTAGCGCTTGAAATGAAGCAGATAACAGACATAAAAAAGCGATGTTATCATTAGCATCGCTTTTTACTTTTCTATTAGGGCTAAAATCACCCTGCCAATAAATAGGGTTTGCTATTCTGAAGCATCTTTTAGTTTGTCAGCAATATCATCAACACTGTCTGTAAATGTTTCTTTGGCGGCATCTGTCGCATCTTCTAATTTTTCTTCAAAATAATTTGTACCACGACTCTCCATTTTGTCTAATACAGATTGTTCTTCCAAGGGGTTGGCGAATAAATCATTGCCATGATAAATATTGGCTCCTACCCACGCGGCTACCACAATGACTGGGAGAGAAAAAAGTTTTGGCAAGATACTCATCTTAATATTCCTTTTAATGTCTGTTAGAGCTTTAAAACGTTTTTTTGATAATTTTTCTCGAGAATACAATCTTAATTTCGTATTCTAAATAGAGACTTCAAGTGGTGTTTTTAATACCATACCTTGTGCTTGAAACTCAACCTGATAGGCCAAAACCTCAACACCTGCGGCCATCGCCTCACGTAATTTTGCAGCATAAGCGGGATCAACATGATCAGCCACTCTCACCTGCTTTATACCCTCATGAGGCACGCAAAAGAATAAGATACTACGCTGCCCTTCCGCTTTCAAACGCATTAAGACTTCTAAATGCTTTAAACCACGACTGGTAACCGCATCAGGAAAGTAGCCGACATTGTCTTCAACTAAGCTACCCTCAGCCTTGCTGTCAGCATTACCCAAAAGCGTCACACTCTTTACTTCAATATAGGTCAGTGCATCACTGGTATCCGTACTGACCAAAAAATCCAAGCGTCCTTCATCGACTTTCGGTTCCGCTTTTAAAAATTTCGCCGATAAAACGTCAACTTCTTTAATGCGATTTTCCAATAATGCTTCTTTCACCAACTGGTTCGCTCTCGCGGTATTGATGCAGGCCTTATACTGCCCTTCGACTTCTACCCATTCCCAGCTCAGTGGTAGTTTACGCTTAGGGTTCTGGCTATCGAACAGCCATACCTTAGCGCCTTCGTCCTTACAGTTAGTCATTGAACCGGTATTCGCACAATGCGCTGTCACGACCTCTCCTGCTCGCTCAGCTGGGCTAGTCAACTCGATGTCCGACAAGAAACGCTTATAGCGTTGAATAAGCTTACCGGTTAATAAAGGGCGTTCGTATTCCATACTCTATTTCTCCCCTGTCTTATTTTCAAGCCAGGTTTTTATGCGTAAAACAGCCTGCTGTAAGCGTTCGATATGGGTGGTATAGGCAAAGCGAATATAAAGATTGGCATTCTGTTCACCAAAATCAAAACCTGGTGTCAGTGCGACCCCAGTATCTTGTAATAGCTGCTCGCAAAAACCTTGAGTATCTTGTGTGAGCGCACGCGCATCGGCGTAAATATAAAAAGCGCCATCGGGAATCACCGGGATTTTAAAGCCCAACTTCGGCAGCTCAGCCAATAAATAATCACGTCGTTGCTGTAGCTCTAAGCGACGATCTTCCATGATGGCGAGTGAGTCTTCACTAAAAGCGGCGATAGCGCCGTATTGCGCTGGAGTTGAAGGCGCTAAAAATAGATTCTGGGCGAGGCGTTCGATCACCGGAATATAGTGCTCTGGCACCACCATCCAGCCCAAGCGCCAACCCGTCATACCGAAGTATTTAGAAAACGAATTAATCACCACCACATCATCCCCTAGCGCCAGCGCAGTTTGTGGGCGCTTACTGGCTAAGTTTGATTCATCGTCGGTAGCTGCCACGGCATCGTGATAAGTCAGGCCATGATAAATCTCATCGACCCACAGTTCACCACCCAGCTGACGTGTTTGCTCGGCTATTTGCTCTAACTGTGGATAAGGAATCATCGCCCCGGTTGGGTTTGCGGGACTGGCCATTAAAACCGCTTTACTAGCGCCAGGATGCCAATGCTGTTTGATCTGTGCTGAGGTCAATTGAAAGCCCGACTCCGCAGCAGTTGGGATCAAGCGCCCATGCGCTTCAAAAACCCGAGCAAAGTGGCGGTTACAAGGGTAGCCCGGATCGGCCATCAACAGTTCGTCACCGGCTTCTAAGCGTGCAGCCATTAAGAGCAGCAAGGCACCGGAAGCGCCCGGTGTAATGGCGATACGTTCTGCAGAGATCGTGACCCCATAGCGGGATTGATAAAAATCGGCGATCTTCTGGCGTAACTCTGGCAACCCCAAAGCGGGGGTATAATGCGTTTTACCCGCTTTTAATGCAGCGATCGCAGCCAGAGTGATGGGCTCTGGCGTAGTAAAATCAGGCTCTCCAACTTCGAGGTGAATAACATCCACTCCCTTAGAAGCCAACGCTTGCGCTTGCTGTAAAATGGCCATTACTTGAAATGGCGCGATCTCTTCAGTGCGAGAAGCAAATCCTGTCACGTAATCATCCTAAAAACATTTAAATTGATAATAATCGCCATATTGTGCCAGATTAGTGCAGAGTCACCACTAAAGTGTTAATTTAATTGAAGAAAACACTTCAAGCAGCTAGTCATTTGGCTTTTTATCTGATAGCTTGCCTGCGTTGAAAAATAAAGCGTTCAAGCTCAGAATGAACGCATGGAATAATGCTCGACTCGAGATAAAATCGAGCTCTGTAGCGATATGAGGCTGCTGCAATTATGCCAGATGATAATAAAGCTTTTGCGATAACTACCTTTACCCCTTATGTAGAAAAGGTCGGTGAAGAGTACATGAACATCGAACAACGTAAACACTTCAGCGTGATTCTTGCGAGTTGGAAGCAAGAATTGATGGAAGAAGTTGATCGTACTAAAGAACATATGCAATCCGAGGCGAATAACGCTGCGGATCCAAGCGACCGTGCAAGCCAAGAAGAAGAGTTTAGTCTCGAACTTCGTGCTCGCGATCGTGAGCGTAAGTTGATTAAAAAAATCAATAAGACGTTAGCTCTGATCGAAAAAGATGATTATGGCTTCTGCGAAGAATGTGGTGTTGAAATCGGCGTTCGCCGTTTAGAAGCCCGCCCAACCGCAAACCTATGTATCGACTGTAAAACTCTAGCTGAGATTAAAGAACGCCAATTGGGTGTTTAGCAGTTGGACATTTAGACGCTTGTGTTGAATCGTTCGTCTGACACGACGGCCAATATTCCTTATGTTGGCCGTTTTGCCCCCTCTCCGACAGGGCCACTGCACTTTGGCTCACTTTTGGCTGCCCTAGCCAGTTATCTTGATGCAAAATCCAATCATGGCCAATGGCTTATTCGCATGGAAGACCTTGATCCTCCTCGTGAAATGTTCGGCGCAAAAGATTTAATTGTTAAAGCCCTCGATGCTCATGGTTTATGGTCTGACCAAGAGATTATTTTTCAAGGCCAGCGCAGTGATCTGTATCAACAGGCACTTGATCAATTAATAAAACAACATTCCGTATTCCCCTGTACTTGCTCACGCAAACAACTAGCTGAATTCAATGGCGTGCATTTTGGCAATTGCCTCTCTGGCATTCAAAACACAACGTCCCAATTTGCTTGGCGCTTTGATAGCCAGCAAGCGCTAACGAGCAAGCAACAAGGCCATGTTTCTTTTCAGGACCAGCTGCAAGGTGATTTTAGCCAGTCAGTAGCACAGACTATTGGCGATTTCGTGGTAAAACGCAAAGACCAGCTTTGGGCCTATCAGCTGGCAATGGTAGTTGATGATTATCTACAAGGGATCACTCATGTCGTTCGTGGAATCGACCTAATTGACTCCACTCTACGCCAAAACATGCTGCACACGGCATTGCAGTATCCTTTGCCCAAGTATGCTCACATTCCCGTGGCATGTGCTGATAACGGCCAGAAGCTGAGTAAGCAGAATTTAGCGCCCGCATTAGATCTGAATACCCCTCAAGAGAACCTATGGCGCGCTTTGTCTTGGCTTAGGCAATCTCCGCCGGAAAACTTACGCTCAGCCAGCGTCAAAGAACTGTTAGCCTGGGGAATAGCCCACTGGGATTCAAAACTCTTGCTTGGCATTAAGACTCAAGCCGCCACCTTAGTTGTTTAAATACCGAAGCGAGCCCAATCAATACGCACAAATCATTGGATATGTTACTCTCAGTAACACAGTTGCCGTTTATTTTATAAGAGCCAGATATGTACGATTATCGAGTCTCACTGCTTGTCGTGGTGGGATTATATATATTTTCACCCGTTATCATCGATTGGTGGCTAGCCCCTAATGGCGCCTGGTATCACCCTTTTGCATTTTGGTTTTTATTAATTGCAGTGTACATATGGGTAGAATATAAACGAGGTCCTGATGAGTTTTAGTTTAATTCAGCTCAGCTTCGTCGTTTTTGGCTATCTATTCTTTCTCTTCGCCGCAGCTTACATCGTTGAGCAAGGCTGGATTCCGAAACGTTGGGTGCATCATCCAGCGGTTTACGTTTTGTCCCTTGGGGTATACGCCAGCGCTTGGGCTTTCTATGGTTCAGTTTCCATGGCTGATCAATATGGCTATGGATTTTTAGCCTATTACATGGGGATCAGTGGCGCCTTTATTCTCTCCCCCATTCTGCTTAAGCCCATACTGCATATTACCCGTACCTACCAGCTGAGTTCGTTAGCCGACCTGTTTGCTTTTCGCTATCGCAGTCGCTTAGCGGGCGTTATGGTCACCCTATTTACGCTGGCGGTTGCCCTGCCTCTGCTCACATTACAGATCGGCGCTGTCGCCGAGAGTATGCATTTATTAAATGCCGACTTACCCGCGTCGACACTGGCCTTTGGCTTTTGCATCACCATGGTGGTATTTGCCATACTATTCGGCGCTCGTCACGTCTCGCCACGAGAAAAACACGAGGGCTTAGTGGTCGCTTTGGCTTTTGAATCACTGCTGAAATTAATCGCGATAACTATCTTAGGGATCACGGCTCTATTCTTTGTTTTTGATGGTTCTGGAGATATGGAGAGCTGGCTCGCCGCCAATCAAGAGCAACTGATTAGTCGCCAGACCAATTTACAAGAAGGTCCTTGGAGAACGCTATTGTTGGTGTTCTTTGCTGCTGCCGTCGTTGCGCCGCACATGTTCCATGTCACTTTTACTGAAAACATCAATCCCAAAGCCTTGCGCCAAGCCAGCTGGGGCCTGCCACTTTTCCTATTATTGATGAGCCTATCCGTGCCACCGATTCTTTGGGCTGGGGTTTATTTAGAACTGGAAGTACCCGCTGAGTTTTACGCCCTAGGCATAGGCATGGCATTGAATTCTGAAGCACTGGTTATTATGGCCTTTGTCGGTGGCCTCGCTGCCGCCTCTGGTGTCATTATTGTTACCACACTCGCGACTGCCGCGATGTTTTTAAATCATATTGTACTGCCGAGCTACAAACCGGGACCGAAGCAGGATTTTTATCAATGGTTACTCTGGGTACGACGCTTGCTCATTGGCGCAATACTGCTGGGTGCCTATGGTTTTTATCGGGCGATTGGCGCTGATCTTGAGATCACACTGCTCGGCATACTGGCCTTTGTCGCCGCCATGCAATTTTTACCGGGCGTGCTAGGTGTTTTATATTGGCCAACTGCTAATCGCTGGGGCCTCATTACCGGTCTAAGTGTCGGCATCATCGTATGGGCTTACACCCTGTTGCTGCCGCTTGCACATTTAACCCTGGGTTGGGAGTATTCGATGCCGTTGCCCGCAACCGATATGGATAACTGGCACGTGGCTGCGATGGGCAGCTTTGCTATTAACCTCATTCTTTTTGTCATCGTCAGTTTAACCACCAAGCAAAAGGACTCAGAAAAAGCGGCAGCTGAAGCCTGTTCGGTTGATACCATTTCACGCCCAAGCCGCAAGCCACTGATTGCCGGTAATTCCAACGATATTATTATGTCTCTGAGCAAGCCTTTAGGGCGCTATGTGGCTGAACGAGAAGTGCATCAAGCCCTTGCCGACTTGAACCTACCTTCGTATGAAGATCGCCCTTATGCACTGCGTCGCTTACGAACTCGCTTAGAAGCTAACCTATCTGGCTTAATGGGGCCTACCGTTGCCCACGACATCATCAACCGTAATCTGCCCTTTCAAGCCAATGCCGAATTAAGTGAAGATATTTATCAAATTGAACAACGCATCGAAGGCTTTCACGATCGCTTAAGTGGTCTTGCCGGCGAACTGGATAACTTACGCCGCTATCACAGGCAAACGCTGGAGCGTCTTCCTATTGGTGTTTGCTCGCTATCTGACGACGGTGAAGTCTTGATGTGGAATACCGCCATGGAAGAATTAACCGCCATGACATCTGTCGACGTTACCGGTTCACGCTTAAGCTCGGTCCCCGAGCCTTGGGGCAGTATGCTCAATGAGTTCTTACTTGATGCTGCCATCCACCAGCATAAAAAACGCATTGAGCAGCAAGGTCGACCACACTGGTATAACTTGCATAAGTCGATTATTAAAGCAGCCGGGGGTCAGCCAGGCGGCATTGTTATCTTGGTAGAAGACCAGACCGAAACCCAGATGCTCGAAGAAGAATTAATGCACAGTGAACGCTTAGCATCGATTGGTCGCTTAGCCGCGGGCGTCGCTCATGAAATTGGCAATCCGATTACGGGTATCGATTGCCTCGCACAAAGCATGCGCTACGAAACCGATAACCCAGAAGTTTTGGAAATGGCCGCACAAATTCAAGAGCAAACGAAACGAGTGACCCGTATTGTTCAATCGCTGATGAATTTTTCTCATTCTGGTCACCAAACCACAGAACATTTACCGGTTTATATTAGCACTTGCATTGATGAAGCTATTCAGCTGCTGCTGTTGAGTAATGAAGGTCGTGATATTGAATATATCAATGAATGTGATCCGCTATGGCAAGTCGTTGGTGATTCTCAGCGCCTAGTGCAAGTTTTTATCAACTTGCTGGGTAACGCGCGTGATGCCAGCCCAGATTTCAGCAGCATTCGAATACTCGGTAAAGTTGACCCTTACCAAGCGACAATCCATGTCGTTGACCAAGGCAGTGGTATCGCAGAAGATAAGCTCGATCATATTTTTGATCCCTTCTTTACCACCAAAGAAGTCGGCAAAGGCACCGGCCTAGGCCTGGCTTTAGTTTATAGTATTATTGAAGAGCACTATGGCCACATCAGTATTGAAAGCCCAGTACCTGCCCACATATTAGAATCACAGCAAGCGGCTCCACATGCCGGCACCTGTGTCACCTTGCGCTTACCCAAAGTGCAGGACAAATTGCTTGAGGACAAATCCGAATGAGCCGTATTTTAGTCGTTGAAGACGAAAAGATTATCCGCCAAGCGGTTAAACGTTTATTGGAACGCAAAGGCCATGAAATTTTTGAAGCAGATTCTCTCCATGTCGCCAGAGAACTGATTTTCAGCGATTACGACATGATCATTAGTGATTTACGCCTTCCAGGCGGCAACGGCACTGAATTGATTGAGCTTGCGGGTGAAACACCGGTCCTCATCATGACCAGCTATGCCAGCTTAAAATCAGCCGTCGACGCAATGAAGCTCGGCGCGGTGGATTATATTGCCAAGCCTTTTGATCACGAAGAAATGTCATTGACGGTTGAGCGTATTCTGAAGCAGCGCAACCTCAGCCGCAGCAATGAAGTACTGCAGAACGAAATTGAAAAAGAATACCCAGTAACCGGCATTATCGGCAGCTGCAAACCGATGAATGACCTGTTTACCAAAATCAGTAAAGTCGCGCCCACGGATGCGACGGTATTGATTCAAGGCGAATCCGGCACCGGTAAAGAACTCGTTGCCCGCGCTCTGCATACCCAAAGTCGCCGTAAAGACGCGCCCATGATTTCGGTCAACTGTGCCGCCATTCCTGAAACCTTAATTGAATCAGAATTATTTGGTCACGAGAAAGGGGCTTTCACCGGTGCCGCATCACTGCGCTTAGGCTTAGTCGAGGCCGCTGATGGCGGAACACTGTTCTTAGACGAAATTGGCGAGCTACCACTAGAAGCTCAAGCGCGTTTATTACGCGTTCTACAAGAAGGTGAAATTCGTCGTGTCGGCTCTGTGCAAAGTAGAAAGGTCGATGTGCGCTTAATTGCAGCAACCCATAGAAACTTAAAAGAATTAGCGTCAAAAGCAGAGTTTCGCGAAGATCTCTATTATCGCCTCAACGTATTAGAACTGCACCTGCCTCCTTTGAGAGCGCGCGGACATGACGTCATCGAGCTGGCTGAGTTCATGCTGAAACGTAGTTGTGAAAAAATGAACCGCGGCTTGATGACGATTACAGACGCCTCACGTCAGGCAATTTTACAGTATCAATGGCCAGGTAATGTGCGTGAACTAGAAAATGCCATTGAGCGTGCGGTTATTCTTGCTGATGGTGATGAAGTCACCTTAGAAAACATGGCCATTGACGTATCCCCCGACTCATTTGTTCCACAGGCTTTAAGAGAGAACTTATTAGAGCCAGAAGCGTCCAGAAATAGCGAAGCCAATCAAGGGGACCTATCCTTGGATGATTACTTCATGCATTTTGTACTCGAGAACGAAGATGGCATGAATGAAACTGACCTCGCGCGTAAATTAGGTGTTTCACGTAAATGTTTATGGGAACGTCGCCAACGCTTGGGCATTCCGCGAAAAAAATCGACCAAGTCTAGTTAAGCCTACGACTTTCGCAAACCCAGTTTCGGTCATAAGCCGCCACCAAAGTATCAAGCCATACTCTAGATTCTCGTTAGCGGTAACAAATAGCAGCGCCAATTTGTTACCGCCTCTCATGAAGATAAAGCTAAGTCACTGATTATAAAGGATATTTAAAAGTTGGCACATTACCTGCTATATCTAAATCATTAATAACAATAATGTTGCTCAGACAATAAAAATAATATTAGAGCGGCATACCCTTAGATCGGCAGCAATAAAAATAATAACGCTGATCAAGAGCTTAAAATAATAATAATACCCCGGGCTCACTAAGTATCAATTGCTTTACACTCCAACTAGAAGTGTAAAGCAATTGCTCCTTTATTCTCCTCCTCTTAGTATCGTAAAACCTCAAACCTCCTTATAGCTTCTATCTTCAAGACCGAATCATTTTATTGCGCTTTAACTTACCTAGCTTTGCTAGATGCTTAACCACAAAGGCGAAGAGAAAAACAATACTAAGGACAGGCTTTTATAAAGCATTCTCTGTAACTGCTTTATATAAATACTTTATATTCTCTACCGTTATCCCTTCTCCGTGCAGCGAAGCGCTCCGTGGCCTCCGTGGTGAATAATCCTCTTGCACGCTCTTCACTCAGGTTTCCTCCGTGATCTCGGTTCTTCGGTGGTTAATAGCCTTTTGAGCGACAAGATTAAGTCCTTAACACTCGATCAATCTATAACTCACTAATCTTTTGTTAATTTTGTTACTTTTTGAGCCAAATCCGTGCCAAAAAAACCACCACACCACACAGCCTGACTTTTATGTCTTAGCTAACTTACTACCAAAACCGTCACCCTCCTCATAGTGTGGCGCAGTTTGGGTAGGATGTTACACAGCGTTACCTATTTGTTACCTTTGTTACGGTTGAACATTACTTCAGGTAACACTTTTAGCGTAACAAAGTCCTCACCAAGGCCATACCATCACTCTAAGTCATTGATTTACTTAGATTTACAAAAGTTGGCACGACTTTAGCTATATATTAAATATATAGCGTTAAGCACTAATAAAAATAACAAAGCTAAAACGTAAAATTGACGATAGACGCAATAATAAAAATAAGAATCGCGTCTTCTGAAATTAAGAACACCCATTAAGAGGTGGCCTCAAAATAAAAACAATATAGAGGCATTGATAAAATTGGTTGTTTTGAGTGCGAAGTGAGCATCACTTAGCGCACATATAATAAGAATAATAACGGGGCCTTTAGTTCCTGCGTATTCAAAACAGTTAATTTAACTTAACCAGGCTCGACACCAATAAAAATAATAATGGTCGAGCCTTGGTTTACTTCCTATACCTTAACCCTTCAAACACTGATCACTCTTAAATTCGTTATTACCTCTGCTAATTCAATCGCCTTTATTCCAATCTGCCTCATAAATGCCTAATTAATAGCGATGTAATGCTTAGAGATACTTTGAAAGCACCAATCCATCAGGTAAACTCGTTAACCAAATATTATCGAACAATAATCATACTCGACAGGTGCTAGCGCTTCTTTGAAGTAACTCCCCCTGTAACCGCGGAAACCAGGCAACCATAGATGTCCATAGTTAAAACTGTAGCGCGCTTATTCCCTTCTTTAATAGGAGGCCGTAAAGCTAAAAATACGGATAACGAAATCAAACCGCAAATTCTGCAGCGAAATGAACATGGCATTAGCCGTCGCCAGCTTAGTGAAAATGCGCTAAAGGTTTTATATCGTCTGAACAATGCCGGCTATCAAGCGTATCTTGTGGGCGGCTGTGTGCGTGACTCTATGCTAGGTGCACATCCGAAAGATTTCGATGTTGCAACCAGTGCAACGCCAGAGCAAGTTAATCAATTATTCCGTAACTCGCGCTTAATCGGCCGCCGTTTCAAGCTCGTTCACGTACTCTTTGGCCGTGAAGTGATTGAGGTCGCTACGTTCCGCACCTCGCCAAAAGAAGAGCACAATAGTAATCAAGCCAAAACCGGCGATAGTGGCATGATTTTACGCGATAACGTTTATGGTAAAATCGGTGATGATGCCATGCGCCGTGATTTCACGATTAATGCGATGTATTACGCCGTCGACGACTTTACTGTGCATTCGTATGCCAATGGTTATCAAGACGCACAAGATAAACTCATCCGTTTAATGGGTGACCCTGAGACTCGCTACCGTGAAGATCCTGTGCGCATGCTGCGTGCCATTCGCTTTGCCGGTAAATTAAACTTCACTATTGAAGCGACTACAGAAGCGCCGATTAGAATGATGGCGCCGTTGATGGAACAGATCCCTGCACCGCGTCTATTTGAAGAAGTTTTGAAGCTGTTCTTGTCGGGTAATGCGTTAGTCACTTACCGTTTATTACGTGAATATAAGTTATTTGGTGAGTTGTTCCCATTGACTGAGCAATGTGTCGCTGACGATGAGTTTGCCGCACGCTTTATTGAACAGACCATGATTAATACCGATACCCGTATTCAATCTGGAAAGTCAGTTACCCCTTATTATTTCTTTGCGGCTTTACTTTGGCCGTCTCTACAAAGAGTCCAAGCTGAGTTTTTAGAGCAAGGTATGCCACCACAGCCGGCATTACATAAAGCCGCTAGTCGTGTCATCGAGCAACAATTAAAGCGTACTTCGATTCCTAAGCGTTTCACTATTCCGATGAAAGAAATTTGGGATATGCAGTCGCGTTTAGAGCGTAAGAAAGGCAAGAAAGCTTCTGAAGCCGCTGAAAGTAATCGCTTCCGCGCCGCTTATGACTTCGTTTTATTGCGTGAGCAATGCGGTGAGAACTTAAGAGGTTTAGGTGACTGGTGGACGCAGTACCAAGAAACCGATGAATACAAAGACGTTGCCGCCAATCGCCTACCGGAAGAGCGACATACTAAAAAGCGCCGTCCTCGTCGCACTGATCGTGGTACGCGTAATGGCCGCCAACGTTCACGCAACCCAGAATCTTAGAGTTATAGCAGGCTAAAAGTTAATGGCATTGGTTTATATCGGTTTAGGCGCAAACCTTGATCAGCCTCAGCAACAGCTAGAGCAAGCTTTACACGAGCTTGCTCAACTACCCCACGCTGAATTAATCGCGCACTCTTCGCTTTATCACAGCAAGCCTGTGGGCCCACAAGATCAGCCAGATTACGTGAATGCGGTTGCCTTATTAGAGACTCAATTAGAACCTCTTACCCTGCTCGATGCACTGCAGCAGCTAGAGCAAGACCACGGCCGACTTCGCAAGCGCCACTGGGGCGAGCGTACACTCGATTTGGATATTATCTTAATCGATAATAAAGTCATTAATAGTGAGCGTTTACAAGTACCGCACCCCCATGCACAACAGCGTAGCTTCGTTTTAATTCCTTTATCTGAAATCAATCCCGCACTTACCTTCCCCGACGGCACCGCTTTAGAGCAATTGCTCACTGAGCTGGATAATGATTTAATCCGCATCCGCGATTAATCTTGTTATCAAGTAGCGCACCCTTTTTGAATTATGATCATAATTAGAACACCTGAGGTTCAGCATGAATAATGTCAGTATCCGCACCCTTAGTGAATGTAAAAACAAGGGCGAGAAATTCAGCGTATTGACCGCCTACGACGCAACCTTTAGCCACCTTGCGAGCAGTGCGGGTATTGAAGTGCTGTTGGTCGGTGACTCTTTAGGTATGGTTTGCCAAGGCAAAGACAGTACTCTGCCCGTTACCATGATCGACATGGAATACCATACGCGCTGCGTAGCTCAAGGGAACCAAGGTGCTCTTATCATGGCTGACATGCCCTTTATGAGTTACAGCACAGTAGAACAAGGTCAGACGAACGCTGCCGTGTTGATGCAAGCTGGCGCCAACATGGTGAAAGTTGAAGGCGATGATTGGTTGGTGCCTTTGGTTGAATGCTTAGCGCGCCAAGGCGTTCCTGTGTGTGCTCATTTAGGCCTAACCCCTCAAGCAGTGAATAAATTGGGCGGTTATCGCGTTCAAGGGCGTGATGATGCGCAAGCTAACGCCATGATTGCACATTCTAAAGCCCTCGTAGCCGCCGGGGCTGACTGTATCTTATTGGAATGCGTCCCCAGCAGCTTAGGCAAAGCGATTACAGCCGCGGTCGATGTCCCTGTTATTGGCATTGGCGCCGGTAGCGATACCGATGCTCAAGTCTTAGTGGTCTATGACATGCTAGGACTTAATGCGGGCCATACCCCTAAGTTTGTGAAGAACTTCATGATTGAAGGGCGCACACCACAGCAAGCGATTGCTGCTTATGGCGAAGAAGTAAAATCAGGCACCTTCCCAGGATCTGAGCATAAGTTCTCATAAGCGCCAGTATTCAACGATAGACAGTATTTAACATTGCAGAATTAAGAAGTAGGTTGTTACATGAGTTTATTAACCGTTACTACCGTCGCTGAATTACGCGAATATGTGCATCAGGCTAAATTTAAAGGCCTGAGCGTAGGCTTTGTACCTACCATGGGAAACCTGCACGCTGGCCATATCAGCTTGGTTAAACACGCAAATAAACAGTGTGATGTGGTGATTGCCAGTATCTTCGTTAACCCTTTGCAGTTTAATGACCAAAGCGATCTCACGAACTATCCCCGCACCCTAGAGCAAGATCAGTTGTTATTAGACGACAATGGCTGCGACCTGCTCTTCACTCCAACCGTCGTTGAGATGTACCCGAATGGCCAAAAAAACCAGTCAATCGTCTCGGTTCCTGATGTCTCGATGGGCTTATGTGGCGGTGCTCGCCCAGGTCATTTTGATGGTGTGGCGACGGTCGTGACAAAGCTGTTCAACATGGTACAAGCGGATAAAGCCTTCTTTGGCGAAAAAGATTTTCAGCAGCTAGCCGTTATTCGTAAGATGGTGGCAGACCTATCGCTTCCGGTTACTGTTGTCGGTATTGCGACCGAACGAAATACTGAAGGCTTGGCTCTAAGTTCACGCAATGGCTACTTGTCGGCCAATGAATTAGCCTTAGCACCTGCTATCTTTAAAGCCTTGCAGGATGTGGCTAACGCCATTCAGCAAGGTAATAATTTTGTCACAACATTGGATGAAACTCAGCAAAGGTTAAACCATCAAGGTTTCAAAGTTGACTATTTAGCCCTCTGTCGTGAATCTGATTTAAAGCCCGCCAGCCCTGAAGATGACAAGCTTGTGGTGCTTATTGCAGTCTATTTGGGCAGTGCGCGCCTTATTGATAATTTGCCATTTCCGTTGAATCGTACTACCGATTAGGGCATACTGCGCACCGCCTACAATAAGGCTATAAATTAACCAATGAAAACAGAGGCGATGTTGCCTGCTGAGTCATTGAGACGTAACCGGATTAAAGGTTTTTTCTATGCAGTCCACTATGCTGAAAGCCAAGATACATCAGGCTCGAGTCACACAGGCCGTATTGAATTA
>Ga0209396_1000179_pt1 | contig 80761 bp, 66 predicted proteins | sample GOMGulsemesocosm_6_FD_184638 | JGI IMG/M metagenome (GOLD analysis project Ga0209396, IMG submission 184638) | Methane-oxidizing microbial communities from mesocosms in the Gulf of Mexico - GOM8C Gulf of Mexico (SPAdes) (version 2) | ecosystem: Environmental > Aquatic > Marine > Cold seeps... | reverse complement strand
CGAGATGCATTCAGATGGGCAGAGCATACCAAAACCGAAAATTATCAATGGCAAAAACAGCCGGCGCAAAAACGAAAGTTTATTCTAAATACGGTAAAGCAATTTATGTGAGTGCCAAGAATGGCGGCGTAGATCCAGAGGGTAACTTAACGCTGCGCGGCTTGATTGACAGAGCAAAAAAAGATCAAGTCCCGACTCACGTCATTGAAAATGCGATAAAAAAAGCATCTGGCGCCGGTGGTGAAGACTTTGTAGAAGCAAGATATGAAGGTTTTGGTCCAGGTAACTGTATGGTGATTATTGATTGCTTAACAGATAACGGTAATCGCACGATTAAAGATGTTCGCCAATGCTTTACTAAAACTTATTCTAAAATTGGTTCATCGGGTACTGTTTCACACATGTTTAATCATCAAGCAGTATTTGCCTTTAAAGGTGAAGATGATGAAGCTGTTTTAGAAACCTTAATGATGGCTGATATTGATGTTACCGATGTTGAACTTGAAGACGGTATTATTACGGTTTATGCACCACATACAGAGTTTTTCAAAGTTAAAACTGAATTTGCTAACTCAATGCCAGAATTTGATTTAGAAGTTGAAGAAATTACTTGGGTACCACAAATGTACACTGAAATTTCAGGTGAAGAAGACACAGCTAATTTTGAAAAATTTATCGCGATGTTAGATGATTGTGATGACGTACAAAACGTTTATCATAATGCCGATATTGCTGAATAACAGCAACTAACCTATACCTTAAAAATTACTATAAAGCACCTATCAAGGTGCTTTTTATTTAGCCAACTTTTCCAGCATAACATTCACTGCGTCTAGATGTTCGGGATTGTTATGGCACATACCTTGGAATACCGCACAAATATCAAGGAAGTCAGGTAAATCTGTACGTTGTGCCATTTTCATTAGTCGTTTAGTTAAGCGCATTGCTGCTGTTGGCTTACTTGCTATTTCCGTTGCTAAGCTCATTGCTTCAGCCATTAATAGTTCAGGCTCGACAACATTTAGCACTACACCAGATTCTTTGGCTTCTTTGGCATCAATCACTCTGCCGGTGAATGTTAACTCGGCTGCTTTTTGATAGCCGATAACTCGTTGCATAAACCATGCACCACCATCACCAGGAATAAGCCCTAAATTTGCGAAGGTTTCACCGAATTTTGCATTTTTGGAAGCAAGGCGAATGTCACACATATTAGCTACATCGAAACCTGCACCTATTGCAGCACCATTTATAGCGGCAATAATAGGAACTTCACACTTGTGTAAAGCTAAAGGTATTCGTTGTATACCCTGGCGATAGCGAGCCTCGAGTTCTTGTACGTCGCCAGCAAAATCACCACTTCGCTCAGCCATATCTTTAATATTCCCGCCGGATGAGAATGCTGAGCCTGCGCCGGTGATAACCAACACAGCTATAGAGGGGATTTTGTTTATCCATTCAACGGTATTAACAATATCATCCGCAATAGCAGTGCTCGTAAGCGCATTACGAACATCGTGACGATTAAATGTTAAGGTAACAATATTGTTATCTAGTGCGAGTAAACAGTCTTGTAGATTAGGAAGTTTTTCTTTCATTAGAGGATCTCATAAAATTTGATGTTGCTTTATTTATCAGTTTTCACCGAATAGCTGTCAGGTTATCTAGCCTCAATGAGTTATCCTTAACTCACTTTTTCATCGATCTTCACTTGTTGCCAGTATGCTTCAAGTGTTTCCAATGAGTGTTGTTCAAATTTATCCCCTGATTCTTTCACTTGTCTTTCGACACCATGAAATCTTTTAGTGAATTTTTGATTAGCTTGACGAAGTAGTTGCTCAGGATCTTGTTTAGCATGACGACACAAATTCACCACTGCAAACATTAAATCGCCTAACTCTTCAGCTAATGCTTCAGGATTGTTTTGCTCTATTTCTACCTTAACCTCATCAACTTCTTCAACAACCTTAGCAAAGACGTCTTCAATATTATGCCAATCAAAACCTACATGGGCACAACGTTTTTGAATTTTAGCCGCTTGAGAAAGTGCAGGTAAATTTTTGGGAATATCAGCCAGCACACTCAACGAGTCATCATTATTTTTAGCTATACGTTCTTGTGCTTTTTCGTTTTCCCAGTTTGCTTTAATTTCTGTATCAGAAATTAGATTTTTATCGCCAAATACATGGGGATGACGACGAATAAGTTTTTCACAGATAGCTGCAACGACACTATCAAAATCAAAGTGTTTTTGTTCTTGTCCGAGTTGACTATAGAAAATCACCTGAAATAACAAGTCGCCTAACTCTTTTTCTAATTCTGAAAAGTCTTGCTGCTCAACCGCATCAATAACGGCATCTGCAACTTCATACGCTTCTTCAATAGTATGCGGGCTTATAGATGAAAATGTTTGTTTTATATCCCAAGGACACCCAGTTTTTGGATCGCGTAACTGTCCCATGACCCAGCGAAGTTTCTCTATTGATGCTTGCTCATTTAACATGTTTGATTTGTTCCATTCTCTATAATTAACATAAATTACAGTCGCTTAACTTCAATTACATCATCAAGTTGAAATAATTTACCAATTAAGCGACCGAGGACTTCATTATTAGCAATCTCAATATTTAGCAACATAGCTACTGTTTGTTTTATATGGTCAGAACGGCTTTCCATCCCAACAATACTAACGCGTTCATTAGAAATAATAGTAGAAATATCTCGAACCAACCCTTGTCGATCGATAGCAACAACTTTTACTGTAACCAGGTAGCTTTGTTGGTTTTTATCACCCCATTGTACTTCAACCTCACGCTCAGGTTGCTGACTTAATGCATTAGCTAATTGTTCACAGTCATTTCTATGTACTGAAATCCCTCGCCCTTGCGTGATAAAACCGTCGATATCATCACCCGGCACCGGATGACAACATTTAGCCATATGGGTTAATAAATTGCCCACACCTGATACTGTAATACCGTTTGCATCAGCTTTCGACTTTTGCTGATTTTGCTGTGGTTTAACGAGACTTTGCGGGTCAAGTTCAACAGGAGGTTTATTTTTTTCATCATGATATTGCAAATGATTAATCACTTGCTGTAAACGCGCATTCCCTGAGCCTATGGCGGCATATAAATCATCAATAGTTTTAATATTAAAACGCCGACTTGTTGCCATTAAATCTGTTTCAACTAAATCTAACTTGCCCAGTTCTGCATCTAATTGTTCTTTGCCTAAAGCGATATGCTTATCACGGTCTAGCAGTTTAAAGAAATGCTGAACTTTTGCACGGGTTCTTGGTGCATGAATATAATGTAAATTAGGGTTTAACCAATCTCGGCTAGGGTTTGGGGTTTTACTCGTTAGCACTTCAACCTGATCGCCGGTTTTCAAACGATGAGTAAAGGGTACAATACGGCCAAAGACTTTCGCCCCAATACAACAATGCCCGACATTTGAATGAATATAATAAGCGAAATCTAGCGGTGTTGCTCCTGCAGGTAAATCGATAACATCACCATTAGGGGTAAATACGTAAATCCTGTCTTCAAAAACTTGGCTACGTAATTCGTCAATCAACTCTCCACTTTCACTAACATCATCTTGCCATTGGAGAATTTTTCTTAACCAACTAACTTTTTCATCGAAACCTGTTTTTTTATCTGAATTTTTCCCACTGCCGCCACTTTCTTTATAACGCCAATGTGCAGCAACCCCCATCTCAGCGTCATCATGCATTTGTTGAGTTCTAATTTGTACTTCAATCGATTTCCCTTCAGGACCTAATACTACTGTGTGAATCGATTGATAGCCATTTGGCTTAGGTGTGGCTACATAATCGTCAAACTCTTTAGCTAAATGTTTCCAGCTGGTATGTACGATACCGAGTGCGCCATAACAACCTTGAATTTCGTCGACAACGACCCTTACTGCTCTAACATCAAATAATTGTTCAAAATCTAAAGACTTCTGCTGCATTTTTTTCCAAATACTAAAAATGTGCTTAGGCCGGCCGTAAACCTCGCCGGTAATATTTACGGCTTTTAATTGCGCTTTTAGGTTGTTAACAAAATCAACCATGTACTGTTCGCGCGCAAGACGTTTTTCATCTAGCTGTTTAGCAATATCTTTATAAACTTTTGGATGAAGGTAACGAAAAGAAATATCTTCGAGTTCCCATTTTAGTTGCCCGATCCCTAACCTATTAGCTAATGGCGCATAAATATTAGCGGTTTCTTTCGCGGCTAACACTCGAGTTTCTTCTTCAGCATTTTTTACTATTCGTAAATAACAAACACGTTCAGCTAGCTTTATTACTACAGCACGCACATCATCAACCATGGCGACTAACATTTTACGAATGTTATCCACTTGGTTTGCCGATATTTGATTTGACTGCCCTTGTTGTAATGCTTTTATTGCTTTCATTTGGCTAACGCCATTACACAAATTTAATATTTGTTTAGAAAAGTGTTCTTCAATATATTCAAGCGAAATACATTGGTATTCATAAAGCGGCAGTAGAAAAGCAGCACATAAAGAATCTTTGTCTAAATTTAGACTCGCAAGTATTTCAACCATTTCTAGTGATTTTGTTTGGCATTCCTGCTGATCATCAAAGTATTCACTGACTTGATGCCAAAGTTTTTCAAGTGCCTGATGCTTTTGCTCGTTAAGCTCAAGTGAGCTTAACCACTGCTCAAAATTTGTTTCCGACATTTGATGAGATTTACGTACCGAAACCATGAAAAACCTGCCTAATATAAGGTAATAAAAAAGGAGAAAGCTTTATTTTACAAACAATACCATAGTCTCAATATGCTTTGTTTGTGAAAACATATCCATCAATGAAATTTTCTCAATACGATAGCCATTTGCTAATAATAATTCACTGTCTTTCGCTAAGGTTGCGGGGTCGCAACTCACATATAAAACAGTCGGTATATTAAAGCTAACTAACTGCTCGAGTGCTTGGTATGCGCCAGCACGAGCAGGGTCTAGCAATATTTTAGTATATTTTGTCTTTGACCATGCTTCACTTTGCCAATGACTGTTTAAATCAGCCTGATAAAATTCACAGTTAGTTAAACCATTGAGTTGTGCATTTTTTTGTGCTTTGTTGACCATTTGATCAACACCTTCAATACCTACAACTTTCTCAACTTTTTTTGCTATGGGTAAACTGAAATTGCCTAAACCACAGAATAAGTCTAAAACTTTATCCTGCTTATTTAAATTTAACCATGAAAGCGCTTGGGCGATCATTTGTTTATTCACATTATGATTCACTTGAATAAAGTGTTCACTGTTAAAATTGATATCAATATTATCGTCTAAAGCATAGGTTAACGGTGCTAGTTTATTATCAAATAACGGTGTTACAGTTTTACCGTTATCCATTAGTATTTCACATGAATAATTTTCACTAAAAATTTGCCAGTGCTGCTTGTCTTGGCCGGTGAGTTTTTCTAATTGCCTTACCACTACCGTGATTTTGTCAGTCGAAATAACTTCAATATGCCCAATAGCATTTTTTCCCGATAATTTAGCGAGAAGTTTTTTTAACGGTACAAATATTTTATTTAACGGTTCAACTAACACCACACAGTTTTTAATATTAATTAATTGATTGCTACCACGTTGCCTAAAGCCAACGATTACCTGCCCTGCTTTGTCATACTGAACGCCAATACGAGCTTTACGGCGATAATGCCAAGGTTCGCTAACTACGGGGGCTTGCCAAGGTAGTAGGCTAACGTAGCGGTTTCTTGCAAATAATTCTGTAATTTTTCTCTGTTTAAAATCAAGTTGAAAAGCGGGTTCTATATGTTGTAAATCACAGCCACCACATTTTAAAAAATGCTGACACATTGCTACTGTACGGTTATCGCTCGGTATTAATACCTCAACGAGTTTACCTCTGCTGTACTTATTCTTTTGCTCTATCACTTTAACTGACACACTCTCACCGACTAATGTGCCTTCGACAAAAATAGGTTTATTATGGTATTGACCTACACCGCAGCCATTAAAATCGAGTCGGGTAATATTCACATTAACCTCATGTCCTACTTGTTGTTTTTTAGGTGTTACTTTAAAAAAATTTGCCATGATTCAATATACCCGGGTTAAGCGCTATAAAAATGTTTGGTGATGTGCCATGATGAGACTATTCAACATGATGATTTTACACTAAAGTTCAGCAAAAAATGCATAAAATAAGTCTGAAAGATTGGGTAATTTTACTTACCATTGTTCCCACAACTGTTATCGCTTTTACGATTGCCGGTTATTTCTCCTATAGTCGCTATGCTGAATTAGATGACTTTTTAGCGCTACGTTCAGAAAGTATTATTGAACCATTAGCCATTGCCAGTACGTTACCGCTGTTAAATAAGGATCGCATCCAACTTCGTCACTTAATGAACTTCACTCATAGAAGCCAGTCTTCTATCATCAAAAGTATCGCTGTATTTACCAAAGACAACCAAGTATTTGTGACTAGTGCTTATCACGGAGATACAAATTTATTACGTTTAAAGGCGGGGGAAAGTATTCCAGACAACACGGTTGTTGAAAAAATGGGCGATAACTTTATTTTTAGAAGCCCTATTATCAATGAAAACATCTCCAGCGAATTAGCCAGTACTAACTCAGAAGTCAATATTGGTTACATTGCCATGCAAATAGATAGCAGCAAAGTCCAGTTAAAGCAGCAAAGCCAGATGCTTTTCTCACTATTTATTGTATTTTTAGGCTGTATTATTAGCGCATTCTTTTCTTATCGGTTGATCAAAAACTTTACGCGCCCTATCGCTTCAATGGTCCAAGCGGTAGATCGCATCAGAGAAGGAAAGCTTGATAGTCGCGTAAGTGGCCAACTTATTGGTGAACTCAATTTCTTGAAAAAAGGAGTCAATGCGATGGCGCAATCTCTTGGAGATTACCAAGAGGAAATGCAAGGGAGTATAGATCAAACCACCACCGATTTACGGGAAAGCTTAGAACAATTTGAAATACAAAACGTTGAACTGGATATCGCAAAACGTAAAGCACAAGACGCCAATAAAGTTAAATCTCAGTTTTTAGCTAACATGAGCCATGAACTTAGAACACCATTAAATGGTGTTATTGGTTTTACCCGTCAAGTATTAAAAACACCTCTCACCACGACTCAACGTGATTACCTACAAACCATAGAGCGCTCTTCCGCGAACCTATTAGCCATTATTAATGACATTCTTGATTTTTCCAAACTTGATGCTGGGAAAATGGTAATTGAAAAAATTCCATTTTCAATCCGCGAATCTGTTGAGGAAACTTTAACGCTATTAGCCCCTAGCGCTCATAAAAAAAATATAGAGCTTTCAGTTCGTGTTAACCCTGAAATTCCGGACGCCTTAATTGGTGATGCTATGCGTATTAAGCAAGTACTGATCAATCTTACCAGTAATGCAATAAAGTTCACCGACAAAGGTTCGGTAGAGATCGATATCGGCAGTGAGTATATAGATGAAAACGTTGCGATTTTAAAAGTAACAATAATCGATACCGGCATTGGCATGAACAAAGAACAACAAAAGACTATCTTTGATGCCTTTGGTCAAGCAGACAAAAGTGTCACCCGACTTTATGGTGGCACGGGATTAGGCTTAGTAATTTCACAACGCCTTGTTAATGAGATGAACGGTAGTATGGGCGTTGTTACCGAACAAAGTCATGGCTCAACATTCTGGTTTACCTTTCGTTGTGAAGTAAACCCAATATCTATTACGAATATATTTGATACCCATAGTCTGAACAAAAAAAGCATTATTTATTTTGAACCTCATACTCACAGTCGTATTGCCAGCAGTGAAATATTAGCAAACTGGGATATGGATGTTTACCCGGTCAAGAACTTAGCTCAAATCAGTCAAACGTTAAGTAAAAAGTTTCACTTTGATTTTGCCTTAATCAGCCATGATATTGCTCCTACATCTTTGGTTGAGTTAAAAGAACTCATTAATTCACTTCAACCTCATGTCAACAAAATCCATTTAGCAATAAATAGTAGCTCCCCCAATTTACAAGAAGCGCTAATAGGTAGTGGTGCAACAAGTTGTTTAAGTAAACCAATTACGCCTGAAAGGTTGTATAAAGTATTAATCCCTCAGCAACATTTACCCAATATTTCACCTTCACCAATTAATGAAAATAAAATTCCAGTGAAAATTTTAGCGGTTGACGACAACGAAGCTAATTTAAAATTGATCAACGAACTTTTACTCGAACAGGTTGATGAAGTTATTACGGTAATGAATGGTCAAGAAGCCGTAGAGATTTGTAAACATGAAAGATTTGCCATGATATTCATGGATATTCAAATGCCCGTTATGGATGGTATATCTGCACTTAAAAGCATTAAAGCAATTACCTTTAACGAACACACTCCGATTATAGCGGTTACCGCTCACGCGCTAACCGAAGAGAAAGATAAGCTTTTAAAGTTAGGTTTTGATGCATACATGACCAAACCCATTGACGAAGCAATGCTCCGTCATACCATATATGAATATTGCGATTTAACGCTACCCATACCAACAAACGTAGAAACAAGTCAGTCAGCAATCTATTCAAACACACAAAAGACTAAAAGTGCCTACTTATCGGGCAGTTCAGCCGACATCACAACAAATTATGAGTTAAGTAATTTGGTCATAGACTGGCCTTTAGCATTAAAACGAGCCGGTAATAAAGAAGATCTCGCTAAAGAAATGTTAAAGGGCTTAGTGCAAAGTTTGCCGGAAACTAAGCTTCATATTTCGGAGGCTTTGACTTCACAAGATGTTGAGAAATTAAAAATACTCGTACACAAACTAAACGGTGCTTGTTGTTATTCTGGTGTGCCAAATTTAGGTAGAGTAACGCATCAGATAGAAACTCAACTAAAAAATGATATGACAATAGATGACTTAGAGCCTGAATTCTTTGAGTTTTTTGAACACCTCGATAATGTTATTGCTCAGGCGACTGATGTTTTAGAAGATATGGATACCCCGGTAAAAAACCAATGAGATGCACTTAAATTGGTTACAGGTAGTGATAGGGAAAATGCCTAACCTACCTATCATTCTTTAATTTAATTCTGCCATTAGCTAACATAGACTTATATATGTTGATATATAAGTCTATGTTTAAATGTGAACTTAGCTATTGATGATTGTTTACAAGAACTGATTAATATCGATAATTAGACTTTGCTTAGGCCTTTCAATGATTCTGCCAATCTCCTGCTTTTTATCTATATCACGATAAACAATAATAGTGGGGGTGTATTTCACCTGATTAGCAATGGCTAAGTCTTGAGGATCTTGTTTTTGGTAATTAAGGGCAATAAGCGATAATTTAATATCTTTCTTGGCTGATAATATTTTCATCAACTTTGGAACTTCACGAATACTGTCATGACACCAAGTACCAAAATATACATCTATAGTTAAATCTTGAGGCCAATCAGCAATTACATTTTGCTCAGCTTCGCTTAACGTGAACTGTTGGAAGTTTTCGCTAAAACCAGCATAATCCTTTAGTAAACTTTCTTTGCTAATCATACCAACAGCAAAATCATCACTTTCAGTGGCATTAGCCAATAGCGCTAACAAACTAAAGGTAGCTACGCTAAGTAGTTTTAAAAAATACGTTTTCATAAAGGCTCTTTATCTTTAATGTTTCTTTAACTCGTTAGCTTTTAATAACATGGCTTTGCTTTCTTGTAAAAAGATATCTGCATAATCACCAAACCACTCGGAAACTTGTGAAAACATTGTCACAAATGCATCTTTGTCTCCCATCTCTACGTCTTCAAGTAATTCTAAAAAACGATAAGCAAAACGTTTCATCATCGCGACGTTATCATGATTAGAAAAAATAATATCACTATAAAGGACCGGATCTTGAGCAAACAAACGTCCAACCATAATTAACTCTAATCGATAGATTGGCGAGCTCATTTCAACTAATTGTGAAATATCAGCCCCTTCTGTCATTAAATGGTAACCATAAGCGATAGTTGAGAAATGTCGCATTACTTGCACCATCGACATAGCTTGATCATGCGCTAACGCTTCAACTGGATAGATTTTTGCTCCCCAGACTTTAAATTGTTCTAAGAGCCAATTATATTGCTCGGGTGAGCGTCCTTCACAAGCAATTATCGTCTGTTTTATTAACCCTGATACATCCGGCCCAAACATAGGATGTAAACCAACCACGGGTCCCTGATGAATTTTCATCATTTCGTAAAGTGGCATCTCCTTAATACTCGTCACATCAGCTAAAATACAGTCGCGAGGTAAAACATTCAATTTTTGAATAATCATCGATGTTAAACGAATCGGTACAGCGACAATAACAACACTTACATCAGCCAAAATAACTTCACTTCTTGGCCAATCAGCTTGCTCAAGCACGGTAACTTGGTAATTCGAACGACGAAATAAATCGACAAATATTTTTCCTAATTGCCCGTCGCCACCGATAATAACAACTTTTTTACAGTCTGGATTTATACATTGGTAACCACTAGCATCTTGGCTGATATATGAGTCACGCATTAAACGCCGTAAAATATCTTCAATCAGTTCAGGAGAAACACCCGCTTCAATTGCTTGTTGTCGACGTAAAGTTAATAATTCGACTTCCCTTGCAGGTGCATATATTGGCATACCTACTTGGCTTTTTAGTTCTCCGACTTTTGTGGTAACAGCGCGGCGCTTTGCTAATAGCTCAACCAACTGACTATCTATTTCATCGATTTCATTCCTAAATGCTTTCAGCTGAGGAACTATACTTTTTTTATCCATTAATTTTACTCATTGGCATCAATTTATGCTGATAATACTTCCGCTGACAAAACTAAGTTCAACGAAAAATAATAAACTAAGTTAAACGTAGCTTAAGGGGAACAGCAAGTTTTTGACTGGCATTTGATAATAAAGTATCGGTTTCAATAAAGTCTATACATGCATCAGTTACTGATACACCATATTTTAATTCACTTTTATCAACACTGTTACTTTGATTACCCTCATGGATATTACTCTCTAACATTATGCCGATTATTGATTTGTTACCTTCGACAATTTGATTGAAAACATTCTCAGCAACTAGAGGTTGGCGACGGTAATCTTTACTTGAATTACCATGAGAACAATCAACAACAATACCCGGTTCTAAGCTTTGTGCACCTAATTCTTGCTCACATAAGGCAATATTTACAGAGTCGTAGTTAGGTTGTTTGCCACCGCGGAGAATGACATGACCATCAGGATTACCTGAAGTTTTAATTAGTGCAACTTGTCCCTGGCGGTTAATGCCCATAAAACGGTGTGAAGATGCCGCTGATTGCAACGCATTAATAGCAACATCTAAACTGCCATTAGTACCATTTTTAAAACCAATTGGCATAGAAAGCCCTGATGCCATTTCTCGATGAGTTTGAGATTCAGTAGTACGCGCGCCAATCGCCGACCAACTAAATAGCTCAGCTAAGTATTGTGGACTAATTGGATCTAACGCTTCTGTCGCTAATGGCAATCCCAAGTCAGTTAAATAGATCAATAACTCTCTCGCTTTACGCAAACCAGTTTCTACATCAAAAGTGCCGTCCATATGTGGATCATTTATTAAGCCTTTCCAGCCAACTGTAGTGCGTGGCTTTTCAAAATATACTCGCATAACAATGTAAAGGCTGTCTTGATGTTTATCGTGTAGTGCTTTTAATTTTCTCGCGTATTCTTTGGCTGCGTCAATATCATGTACTGAACAAGGACCTGAAATAACAAGCAAACGATGATCTTTTTTATGGATAATATCAGCAATAACATTACGGGCTTTTTTGACAAAATCACGTCCATTTTCAGACAGAGGTAAATCGGCTCTTAGTTGATCGGGAGTGATCAATACCTCTTCAGAATTGACATGAATATCATTTAGGGTTTTTACATGTGGGCTATTTTTAGGTAAAGGTTGTGACATAGTGATTTCCATTTTATCGCGAGATTATTTCAATTAGTTCAAATATAGAGTAGAAAGTGCTAAATGTGATTTAGCAACAGAAAGGGGGGTAATAATATCGTTTGTGCATAATTCGTTATACTTATGTTTTATCGTAAAGTTTAGTTTACTTAATTTGTAAGGAATATATTACAGTGGAATTTTAGGCAGGTACAGTAGTTTTAGTTTTTTTATTCGGGGTAAGTAAATTTTGAACTGATTTTAGATTTCAGGTTAGCATAGCTATATTTATCATTTGCCTAGAACATAAAAAGCGCCCTCAGGCGCTTTTTATGTTTAACAACAAGAACTATTAGCCACCATGAACAATGCGATTACTAATCAAATTATCAACAACAGCCGGATCTGCCAATGTTGAAGTATCACCTAGTGTATCAATATCGTTTTCGGCAATTTTACGTAAAATTCGACGCATGATTTTACCTGAACGTGTTTTAGGTAAGCCCGGTGCATATTGAATATAGTCAGGCTTAGCAAAACGACCCAATTCTTTCGCAACAAACTCAGTCAGTTCTTTTAGCAGCTCTGCAGACTCACTCGCATTGTTCATTAAAGTAACATAAGCATAAACGCCTTGTCCTTTAATTTCATGCGGATAACCAACAACAGCGGCTTCTGCAACAGCAGGATGAAGTACTAACGCGCTTTCTATTTCAGCTGTACCTAAACGATGACCTGAAACATTTAACACATCATCTACACGACCGGTGATCCAATAAAAACCATCTTCATCACGGCGCGCACCATCACCGGTAAAGTAGTTACCAGGGTATTGGCTTAAATAAGTTTGGTAAAATCTGTCGTGATCACCGTAAACAGTACGTAATTGCCCAGGCCAACTGCCTGTCATTACTAATAAACCTTGAGTTTCGCCTTCGAGAGTATTACCTTCTTTATCAAATAAAGCAGGTTGCACACCGAAAAATGGTTTACCTGCAGCACCAGGCTTCATATCAACAGCGCCAGGTAATGAGGTGATCATAATTCCACCGGTTTCAGTTTGCCACCAAGTATCAACAATTGGACAATTCGACTTGCCAATAATTTCATAATACCAATGCCAAGCTTCAGGGTTAATTGGCTCGCCAACTGTCCCTAAAAGTCGTAATGAAGATAGGTCTGATTGATGAACAATATCATCACCCACACTCATTAACGCACGTATAGCTGTAGGTGCTGTATAAAATATATTTACTTTATGTTTTTCACATACTTGCCAAAAACGACCGGCATCTGGATACGTAGGTACACCTTCAAAAACTAAGGTGGTTGCACCATTAGCTAATGGACCATAGAAAATATAAGAATGACCTGTGATCCAACCTGCATCAGCGGTACACCAGTAAATTTCGCCATCTTTGTAATCAAAAACATATTTATGGGTCATTGCTGCATAAAGTGAATAACCACCACATGTGTGTAAAACACCTTTTGGCGTGCCTGTCGATCCTGAGGTATAAAGGATAAATAATGGATCTTCTGCGTCCATTACTTCCGGTTCACAAACGGCCGATTGTTTAGCAACTTCTTCTTCGTAGTTAATGTCAATTTTATCATTCCAAGCAACATCACCACCCGTACGAGCAACAACAATCACAGAATGAACATTTGGACAATCAGCGACGGCTTCATCAACATTTATTTTAAGGGGAATAATGCGACCGCCTCGTAAACTTTCGTCTGCGGTGATTACCACTTGGCAATCAGCATCAGCAACACGAGATCGAATAGCTTCTGTGGAGAAACCACCAAAAACCACTGAATGCACTGCGCCAATTCGAGCACAAGCTAACATTGCATAACCTACTTCAGGAATCATCGGCATATAAATACAAACACGATCACCCTTTTTAACACCACGTGCTTTCAATAAGTTAGCAAAACGACAAACATGATCATGTAGTTCTTGGTAAGTAATCTTTTTATCTTCGCTTGGGTCATCACCTTCCCAAATAATGGCGGTATCGTTAGCTTTAGTCGCTAAATGGCGATCAATACAGTTGTAGCTTACGTTTAATTTACCGCCAGAAAACCATTTAATATCAGCCGTTTTCAAGTCAACATCACTGACGCTGTCCCAAGGCTTATACCAATCAAGAAATTTATCAGCTTGTTCAGCCCAAAATACACCTGGCTGTTCAATTGACTGCTTGTACATAGCATCATAAGTCGCACTGTCAATATGAGTGTGTGCCTTAGCTTGCTCTAAAATGGGATAACAACTTTTCAACTCTTTCATGGTAAGTCCTTCATCTTAAATTGGTATTTTCTAATTATTACTGATGCTTTTTAAGTGGTAATGATAAGCATCAATTTATTTTAAGCGTTAATTTTATAAACGATGAACAACATCATATAGGAAGTTTTTTAGTGCTACTACTCAACTAAAGTCGAATACAGCTCTATAAATGAGAAAACTGATGATGTCCATCGAATACATTAGCATTGATACCACGAAATGACAACGCTGTCATTTCGTGGTAAAAAAATACCCAGTCAAAGGGGAATTATTTAATGAATTCTTGAGGGGCTAAAATATTAATGGTCGCTAATAATCAGCGGAGTGTAAGATCAGGCGATGAGTTTATTTCACCGTCTTCTGTAATAATAACGGTCCCTGTACTATTGTCTAGCACAGCAATACTACGACCTTGTTCATTTCTAACAAAAAGTAGCTCGTAGCCAAATTTTCCTAGGCTACTTGCAGAGAACTTTTGTGCTAATGATAACTTAGTCCACCACACTGAATGCTCTGGAGGTTCTTGTCTTCGCTCGACTATTGGCTTTATTTGTGACTTCATAACACATCCACCAGTTAAATTTAGTCAGCACGAATTTTGCCGACACCATTAAAAGTATAGAACAGATTTGATTATTACGAGAATATTTATACATTATTATCTTGAAAGCACCACAAAGGCAGTCGCATACAAAGCTTCATCTGAAAGTGATATGAGCCAAGATTTTGCCCCGAGTGCTATGGCTAATTCATGGGCTCGGTCAGTTAAGACAAGTTTAGGTTGCCCTGAAGGCAAGGATTGAATTTCCATATGTTGGAAAGAAACACCATTAGCAATACCGGTTCCTAGCGCTTTAGATGTCGCCTCTTTACCAGCCCAACGTTTTGCTAGAAATAGGGCTGGATTTTTTAATGATTTATATTTTTCATATTCAACAGGAACAAGTACACGAATTGCTAATCTGTCGCGCATCTTGTCCGACATTTTTTCTATTCGACGAATTTCAATAATATCAGTGCCAATACCTACAACAGACATAATACCTTTCTTTTATTAAAGTAAAGAGGTTAATCGCTAAGTAAGGAGAACTTATCCATCTTAGCGATATTTAAATTTATCGTAACGAAGAGACTATTACAGCTTATGCTAGCTTCTAGCTTCTAGCATAAGCTGTTTCATATCGCGTACGGCTTTGTCTAAACCGTCAATAACTGCACGGGCAATAATCGCATGACCAATATTAAGCTCAATTATTTCTTCAATAGCTGCAATTGGCTTTACGTTAAAATAGTTTAATCCGTGGCCTGCGTTAACTTTAAGTCCATTAGCATGAGCATATTTGATACCCTCAATTAAACGAATTAATTCTATTTTTTGTGCTTGTTCATTTTCTGCATCAGCATAGTGACCCGTATGTATTTCTATATAAGGGGCTCTACTCGCAATAGCAGCATCAATCTGCTTTTTATCTGCATCAATAAACAAGCTGGTTTCAACACCTGCTGCTGATAATTTCTCTACTGCGCGCGTTATTTTATCTAACTGTCCGGCAACATCTAAACCACCTTCAGTAGTCAATTCTTCTCGCTTTTCTGGGACTAGACAGCAAAATACGGGTTTTACTTCACAGGCAATAGCGAGCATTTCGTCAGTTACTGCCATTTCTAAATTCATTCGAGTGTGCAATGTTTGCTTTAATACATGAATATCTCTGTCTTGAATATGTCGGCGATCTTCACGTAAATGTACTGTAATTCCGTCAGCTCCAGCATGCTCGGCAACGCTCGCCGCATAAACAGGGTCAGGGTAATTTGTCCCTCTAGCTTCACGTAATGTGGCAATATGATCTACATTTACGCCTAATAAAAGTTCGCTCATTATTTTTGTCTCTTAAATTTATGAATGTTGAATAAATAATTTCCGGCTATTTAACGGCTTTCCATCAAGTAAATGATTAATAATTTGCCGCATCAGTATTTTATAAGTTTGCATCACTTCTTTAGAAGATAAGTTATCTTGAGCTATTTCTTGCAAGTGAAGCGAATTATAACAGGGCTGCGCTAATTTATTGACTGCGGGTATAAAGCCTTGCTCAGGGTAATAATAATAGTTTGGGATATTTTCAGTAAAAACAGGTGAATAATCAATAGTCATCCCTAACTCTTCTAATAATATACGCTCAAATTTTCTGAGTACTATTTCTATTGGGACTTGCTGTGAAAGATTTTCAATACTGTGCTGATATTGGCAAAACAGTTCGTCATAAGGGATATGCTCTCCCAATAAGCGTACTTGTAGTTCATTCAAGTAAAAACCACTATAAAGGTAGTTGCCAATAAGCTGATAAGATTTTTTTTCGGGTTCTACGCGCTTTAGATATTTTAGGTTTCCTTGCCCTTTTAAAACGATCTTTAAAGGTGTAAAAGGTTGTAGCAGTGCCCTTTTATTGGATTTTAACGACTTGCCCAAATAAGATATCGCCGAAATCTTACCTTGCTGAGCAGTTATAAATTCAAGTAAAATTTGATTTTCACGATAAGGCCTAGAGTGTAATAAAAATGCACTTTGCTCAAGTTCTTCCATTATTACTCATCCAAACCTTATCCGAGTACAGCTATCGTAATTAGCCTGAGTACTCATCTCCGTAACCTAAACTTCGTAAAGCTCGTTCGTCATCTGCCCAACCCGATTTAACTTTTACCCAGGTCTCAAGAAAAACTTTTTGTTCAAACAAGGCTTCCATATCGCGACGAGCTTCTTGACCAATGGTTTTCAAGCGTTCGCCCTTATTACCAATGACCATACGTTTTTGGCTGCTTCTTTCGACAAGAATTAAAGCATTAATATGAATGATACCTTTATCATCAACTTTAAATTGTTCTATTTCTACTGTAGTTGAATAAGGAAGTTCATCGCCAGTAAAACGGATAAGTTTTTCTCTAACAATTTCAGACGCCATAAAGCGTCCCGAGCGATCAGTTACATAATCTTCAGGAAACCAAAAGTCACCTTCAGGTAAAGAGTCAATACAAAGCTTGCGAATAGTATCAACATTATGACCTTTTACCGCTGAAATTGGCACAATATCACTGAAGTTGTGCTTTTCACCTAAGACCTGTAAATGTGGTAATAACTCATCTTTATCTTGAATATTATCAATTTTGTTAACGACTAAAATACAACGTGCATCACTTCGTTTTATTTTAGTTAGTACTAATTCGTCGTCTGCCGTCCAGCGTGTACCTTCAACTAAAAAGACAATTAACTCAACTTCAGCGATAGAACTGCTTGCAGCACGATTCATTAAACGATTTATCGCACGTTTTTCTTCCGAGTGTAAACCAGGCGTATCAACTAACACCGCTTGATTATTTTCTTCGGTTAAAATACCGAGAATACGATGACGTGTGGTTTGTGGTTTACGAGAGGTAATACTAACCTTTTGACCTAACAAGCTATTTAGCAAGGTAGATTTACCCACATTAGGGCGGCCAACAATGGCAATTAAGCCACAACGTTTGTTTTCACTTGTCATGATGATTTTCGCTAAGTTATTTTTTATCTAAAATGAGCGCAAGTACTTGCTGCGCTGCTGCTTGCTCGGCTTTACGGCGACTAGTGCCTTTGGTGATCACTTCTGTTTTAATCACTTCTGTAGTACACCGAACGGTAAACTGCTGATTATGAGACTGGCCACTGGTATGGACAACATCATAAAGGGGTAACGCAATTTTTCGCGCTTGCAAATATTCTTGCAAACGCGTTTTAGGATCTTTTTGTTCATTACCAGGCTTAATTTTATCAAGTCTGTCGGTAAACCAGTTTAATACTAAAGCTTTAGCAGTATCGTTATCTGAGTCTAAATAGACTGCACCGATTATTGCTTCTACGGCATCCTCTAAAATGGAATCACGGCGGTGACCACCACTTTTTAGTTCACCTGGCCCTAAAATAAGGTGCTCGCCTAAATTAAAACCACGGCCAATTTCAGCTAGAGTGACACCACGGACAAGCGTTGAACGCATACGAGTTAAATCACCTTCATCATGCGAAGGGAATTTTTGAAATAATACTTCCGCAATCACATAACCTAAAATTGAATCACCTAAAAATTCTAAACGTTCGTTGTGTGTACCTTTAGCGCTACGGTGCGTTAAAGCTTGCAATAATAAATCAATGTTATTGAAAGTATAGCCGATCTTACTGCTAAGTCTTTTAAGTGTTAATACTGAGCTTTTCACAATTAGTTTATTCCGCCTAAACGTTCAAAGCGAACATTGGTTGGTATCCATTTAGGCAACACGCTATTTTCATCACGATCAAAGTCAAAACTCATCCAAATAGCAACGGCTTCGCCTACTAAGTTTTCTTCGGGTACAAAGCCCCAAAAACGGCCATCTAAGCTATTATCTCGATTATCACCCATAACATAATAATGCCCTGCAGGTACGACAAATTCATCTCGCTGAGTGCCTGCTTGTTGATAATAATGCTGAGTCCGTGGCAATATTTGATCATCAATTAAAATATCATGAGTTTTATTCGGCATTATTGATTCATAACGGCTTAAGCCATATGACCCGCCTGATGATTCACTTTCTTTTTTGAAGGTGTGGACAACTTTTTCAAAGTCAGCGCATTTCGCATCACTTTCTAGACATGCAGGCTTGATATAAATTGATTTGTTGCGATATATAATTCTATCACCCGGTAAACCGATAACACGTTTAATGTAGTCAATTTTAGGGTCGCGAGGGTATTTAAAGACCACTACATCACCACGTTCAGGTAAATCAACGTCAAAAAACTTATTACGTGCAACGGGATCGCGTAAACCGTAGTTAAATTTATTCACTAAGATAAAATCGCCATCGAGCAAAGTCGGCATCATGGAACCTGATGGAATTTGAAAGGGTTCCCATAAAAATGAACGCAATATCAAGACAAAAGCAATCACTGGAAAAATTTGTACTGCAGTATCAACCGCTGCAGAAGGCTCAGTTAATTTTGAAGCCACTTCGTCAGATAACGCTTCTTTGCACTGCTCTTGAGCCTCAGTTAACTTTAACTGACGTCGTGAAGCTAAATAAAACTTATCGGCTAACCAAACTAATCCGGTAATCGCCGTAAGAATAACTAAAAATATTGAAAAATAAACAGCCATAATATCCCTATTAACTTTCTAATTTAAGTACAGCTAAAAACGCTTCTTGCGGCACTTCTACGTTACCAACCTGTTTCATACGTTTCTTGCCATCTTTTTGTTTTTGTAATAGTTTTTTCTTACGTGAAATATCGCCACCATAACATTTAGCGGTAACATTCTTGCGTAATTGCTTAACCGTTGTACGAGCAATAACGTTATTACCAATAGCGGCTTGAATCGCAATATCAAACATTTGACGGTGAATAAGCTCTTTTAATTTGTCAACCAACATCCGGCCACGAGCAACTGAATTACCTCTATGGGTGATCATGGCAAGTGCATCAACACGGTCGCCATTAATCATTACATCAACTCGTACCATGTCTGCAGGCTCAAAGCGCACAAAATTATAATCAAGTGAAGCATAACCACGACTGGTTGATTTCAATTTATCAAAGAAATCCATGACCACTTCTGCCATTGGTAATTCATACCTTACGGCCACTTGATTACCGTGATAAATAATATCTTTTTGAACGCCACGCTTTTCAATACATAAAGTAATAACATTACCTAAATGTTCTTGTGGCACTAAAATATTGGCTTCAACAATAGGTTCACGAATTTCATCAATATTATTAACTGCAGGTAAGTCACCTGGATTATCGATAGATAAAATTTCGCCGTTAGTGCAAGCAATTTCATAGTTAACTGTTGGAGCAGTTGTTATTAAATCAAGATCATATTCACGAGCTAAACGTTCTTGAACAATTTCCATGTGTAACATACCAAGGAATCCGATTCTGAAACCAAAACCAAGTGCAGATGAATTCTCTGGTTCAAAAAATAATGAGGCATCGTTTAAGCTTAATTTATTCAATGCATCTCGGAAGTTTTCGAAATCCTCAGAACTTATGGGAAAGATACCCGCATAAACTTGCGGTTGAACTTTTTTGAAACCAGCAAGCGCAGTAGTTGCTTCTTTTTTATTGATGGTGATAGTGTCACCTACTGGTGCACCATGAATTTCTTTAATACCAGCGATAATAAAGCCTACTTCGCCAGTTTTTAAAATACCTGTTTCAACTTGTTTAGGCGTAAAGATACCCACTTTATCAATTTGGTGTACTTGTCCAGTAGACATGACCACCATTTTATCGCCTTTCTTCACTTCACCATTCATAACACGAACTAATGAAACAACACCCTGGTAATTATCAAACCAAGAATCAATAATCAAGGCTTGTAAATTACCTTTAGGATCACCTTCAGGGCAGGGGATATTCTCAACAATCGTTTCTAAAACATCTTCAATACCGATACCTGTTTTTGCTGAACACTGCACAGCACCTGTAGCATCAATACCAATAATATCTTCAATTTCTTCGCTGACACGATCAGGGTCGGCTTGCGGTAAATCAATTTTATTTAAAATAGGAAGAACTTCTAAGTCCATCTCAAGCGCGGTATAACAATTCGCAACTGTCTGGGCTTCAACACCTTGTCCAGCATCAACAACCAATAAAGCACCTTCACATGAGGCAAGTGAACGAGAAACTTCATAGGAAAAATCAACATGACCTGGTGTATCGATAAAGTTAAGCTGGTATGTTTCACCATTATTAGCTTTATAGTCTAAAGTAACACTTTGCGCTTTAATGGTAATACCACGTTCACGCTCAATATCCATAGAATCAAGGACTTGTGCTTCCATTTCTCGTTCTTGTAAGCCACCACAGTGTTGGATCAAACGATCTGAAAGCGTAGATTTACCGTGATCGATATGGGCGATAATTGAGAAGTTACGTATATTTTTCATAAATGGAAGTTCTAATAATGCTGTGGTTAATTCAATAATGGCGAGATTTTAGCTAATTTAGCGCGCTGGGGCTATCTTTATGTTGTGTTAACTTGTGTATTAATAGTTTTAATCAGTAATTTCAACAATATTTATTGATGAATTTTTTATACGTAAGATACGAGGGATTAACAATTGACAATATTTACCACGTTTTTGTTGATGTCTTGCCAAGAGAAAACCTAAATATCCACCAAGAAAACCTAACATAATAGCAAGTAATTCATGAATGAAAATTTGCTGTTCAACAAACCATTGTCCAAGTACTGAAGCCGTAATTAACCCGAGTATCGGCCATAAATAAACTTGCCATGCAGAAAGTAACAAATGTTTATCTGACAACCCAAGCACGATTGTATCACCAACTTTTACAGGTAAATCGGTTTCTAAATCTAAACTCAACTTTGTCTGAGGAAACGCCTTGGCCACTTGTCCACTTCCGCAATTGTCAACTTGCTTACAGCCACTGCAGCTAGACTTGATCTCACTTTCTACTTTTACTGTATTGAGTTCAGCGTTTACTGCATCATCGGCTGTATTCGAATAAAGTAAAGTAACAATGGCATTTTCTTCAATCATGGTGCTTTTTCTTCAATCATGGTGCTTTAGGCGATTTTATGGTAATTGAGTCTGCAATTGCTTTAGCGGTTTGTGAAGGAATTTTACCGACGACACTCACTTCAATTCCTTTATTAACTTGGTTTAATACTAAGGTAGCACCATCCATTACATAATCAGCAGCACGCTGCTGTTCTTTAGTACCGTTAACATAAATAGAAATATCAACTAAGCCGTCACTAAATGACATAAATTCTACCGGTTGTTTTGTCAGTGATATTTTATGACGATTGGAATTAACTTGTTTAAAACCTTTTGGTAACCAATTCACTTGCCACTGTAACTTTTGTTGTTGATATTCTTGGGGAATATCGATAATGACAGGAAGCTCTGTAGAAGGTAACTTTAATAAAGTTTCAGATAGCTGATTAGTGACATCTAAATGTGTAAATTGAATTTGTTCTAACTGCTGACCTTTTTTTGTCACAATAGACAGCTTTAATAGCATTCCTGATTTTTGATCCAACCAAAGCCAATAGGCATAGCGATAGGAGTTTTTAGCCTCAATTCTAATGAGTTGAGCGGGTCGTCCTAGAATTCTACTTCGCCCTACTGAAATGAAATCATAACCACTTTCCAATTGTTCAATATCACCTGATAAAATAGCGGGTATGGGTCCGCTAACCTGCTTGGAGCTTACTGAATAAGGTGGTGATTCAGGTTCAATATAACTGACAACATCGCCAATGCGTAAAATGTCACGACGCGGACCGTTCAGTGAGGAGATAATTTCTAACTCAGCGCCATTTTCATCAATGCCATGAAACCAATGATATGGCTGGGCTTGATTATTTTTAATAACAACAAAAGATGTACTGAAGTTCAATGTTCTTAAGGAGGAGGATAAACGCTCTAACCAAGCTTTGGCTGACTTATTTTCTTCGGCAACTGCTGAGAAGCTAATACTTAACAGCAGTAAACTAGTACTTAATAATTTCATTTATTATGTTCATTAACCTTTTTAGAATCAGTTTCAGTATTTTCTTTCGTTTTGTCAACGACATTCACAGCAAATGAACCTAGCTTGATTTGTTGATGATGATCAGAAAGTAATGCATAAAATCGGCGTTGCTGTTCAATAAATGCTTGTTTTTGTGAAGCTCGGTCTGGTTGTTGAAAATTCAAACTTACCGGTTGAGCAGTACCTACCATAGGAATAGTTTGCACTATTTGGCTAGGTAAAACAGTTTCATTATTTTGTGCCACATTGGTTTGCACGCCTAACACCATTAAGCCCGCAGCTGATGCAGCGATGGCTAGTTGGCCAAAAGGTTTAGCTAACTCTACAATTTTAGCTTTGAATTTCAGTGCAAAAACGTTACTAGTTTTGGGTGCTAAAATTGTCGGTTCATTTGCAATAGCGCTTGCTATTTCAGCAGATAAATCAAGTTGAAAAACATCTGGGGTATCATTACGTATAACATCCCCAATCAAATGATAACGATCCCAAGTAGCAGACAAATGCTCATCATTAATGATGTCATCGAATGTACTTTCATTATGTTGGAAATTATCAACACATGACGACACTGTCTCAAACTTATTTTCACTCATATATACACCTTAAAAATTAACACTTATGCTTGTGTGAATTAGATTAAATTTTTTGTTAATGCTACGAACTTATCTTGCTCATTAGTGTTGTAGCAATGGCCTGATTTTTTTGTCTACTGCATCACGAGCTCTAAATATTCGCGAACGTACAGTACCAACCGGGCAATCCATGATACTTGCTATTTCTTCATAACTTAAACCTTCTAGTTCACGTAAGTTAATTGCGGTACGTAAATCTTCAGGTAACTGCTCTATGGTATCGAAAACAACTTTTTTAATTTCACTCGTTAATAATAGTTTTTCAGGGGAAGCGTTTTCTCTTAGTGCTTCACCTGAATCATAAATCTCTGCATCTGCAACTTCTATGTCTGAACCTGGTGGTTTCCTGTTACTAGCAACATTGTGATTTTTTGCACAATTTACTGCTATCCGATAAAGCCAAGTATAAAAAGCACTGTCACCTCTAAAATTAGGTAAAGCTCTATAAGCCTTAATAAATGCTTCTTGAACTATGTCCGGCACATCACTTTGGTTCTTTACATAACGCGATACTAAGTTTGCGACTTTATGCTGATACTTTGTCACCAAAAGGTTAAAAGCATTTTTATCGCCTCGCTGTACTCGTTCAACCAATTTTTGGTCAACGTTTATTTCGCTCATTTGAGCCAATACTCCTAATTTTCACTTAACTTTTAAAATCCGGTTTAACATCTGGCTCATGGCAAACACAACAAGTAGGACTGCACTTATTTGAAAAAGTTCTAAAAATATTTAATTTAATTTCAAAAAATTTATAAATATCTTTAAATACTACCTATTTTTCCTGTTCCCAAGCGCTAATAACCGTTAAGATTCCTGCTATATATAGGATACATCAAAATCAAAACTTTATGAACAAACAACATAATTGTGACGTACTCATTATTGGTAGCGGTGCAGCTGGTTTAACACTTGCTTTGCATTTAGCAAAAAACTCTGATGTTGTTGTGCTTAGCAAAGCCTTGGTTAATGCGGGTTCTACTTTTTACGCACAAGGTGGCATTGCCGCCGTATTTGATGAAAACGACAGTATTTCCGCACATGTTAATGATACATTAATTGCTGGTGCAGGTTTATGCGACCAAGAAATTGTTCAATATACCGCAGAAAATGCGCGTGCTTGTCTAGAGTGGCTAATTAGACAAGGGGTAGATTTTGATCAAGAAGAAGATGCTAATGGTGAATTACGTTACCATTTAACACGAGAAGGCGGTCATAGCCATCGGCGTATTCTTCATTCAGCTGATGCTACTGGTCAAGCAATTCAAACCACTTTAGTTGATCAAGTTAAAAACCACAGTCGTATTCGAATTTTCGAACGTTACAACGCAGTTGATCTCGTTTGTGAACCGACAAATAACTTAGAAAGAACAGAAAAGAGATGCATTGGCGCTTATATTTGGAACCGTGACAACGAACGTGTTGAACGAATTTTTGCTAAAAAAACCATTTTAGCAACCGGTGGTGCAAGCAAGGTATATCAATATACATCAAATCCAGATGTTGCTAGTGGTGACGGTATTGCTATGGCTTGGCGTGCAGGCTGTCGAGTGGCCAATATGGAATTCAACCAGTTTCATCCCACTTGCCTATTTCATCCTGATGCCGGTAATTTCCTATTAACTGAAGCATTACGGGGTGAAGGCGCTATTTTACGTCGACCAGACGGTAGTCGCTTTATGCCTAGCTTTGATGATCGTGCAGAGCTTGCCCCTCGCGATATAGTGGCACGCGCTATCGATTTTGAAATGAAGCGCCTTGGCGCTGATTGCATGTATCTAGATATTAGTCACAAAACCGCTGACTTTATTAAACAACATTTCCCTAATATTTATGAAAAAACAAAATCATTAGGTATCGATATTACTAAACAACCTATGCCTGTTGTTCCTGCCGCCCACTATACTTGTGGTGGTGTCATGATCAACAAGAAAAGTAGAACTGACATTGAGAGTTTATATGCTATTGGTGAAGTTGCTTATACTGGGTTACATGGCGCTAACCGAATGGCCAGTAACTCATTATTAGAATGTTTAGTTTTTGCCCGTGCAGCCGCTTTAGATATTGAACAAAACATTGACTATCAACAAGTTGTGAAGAGTTTACCAGCATGGGATGAAAGCCGTGTTATTGATTCAGACGAAGAAGTTGTTATTCAGCATAATTGGCACGAACTCCGTTTATTCATGTGGGATTATGTCGGCATTGTGCGTACAACAAAACGTTTAGAGCGTGCTTTGCATCGTGTTGAATTATTGCAAAAAGAAATGGATGATTATTACCAAAACTTTCGAGTCAGTAATAACTTATTAGAACTAAGAAATTTGGTGCAGGTAGCAGAATTAATTATTCGATGTGCGCTGGAGCGAAAAGAAAGTAGAGGATTACATTACACTTTAGATCATCCAGAATTGTCCGAAACATCCACTACAACGGTGTTAATACCTAAAATTAGCTAAAGGCATGCTTATTCTGTTTTATCATGTGCATTTAATTTCAAGATAACACGGCATAACTGGGAATATTGCCTGGGTGATACGCTATTTTTGGGTATAAATACGGTTGATGAGCTAAACTTTTTTAGCAGTCGCTTATAAAAATATAAATTTTTAGAGTGTTCACTTTCAAAAACAAGCCAACAGCCCCAAAGACCAACTCTACTTGCCACGCTTAGCTGCTTTATATCTTGCGGTGAAAACTGACACTCGCCAGCCACCGTTAAAGTGAAACTTTTAGACAATAACGAATGGACACGTAAAAACGTTAGCTTTTCGCGTGTCCTATCAAGATCAATATTATACTTTAACGCGGCCGAGAATAAACTGGACCATGTCGTTAAGTTCTTTGTCTTCACAAACTTTATGTCCCATAAACCAAGCAAATAATTCAGGGTCTTGCTCTTCTAATAAACGTTCAAAAATTTGCTTATCTTTTACAGAAAGCAAATCATAAGCCTCTTCAACGAAAGGCATAAAAAGTACATCTAATTCAAGCATTCCACGACGGCAAGCCCATCTCAAACGCGGTTTATTATCGGTTAGTGACATATAACACCATTAAAAATATAATCTGCACGTATTCTAACAAAGTCATTAACCAATACAATAATGTTTCAGTGTTCAATTAAAATAAAGTACTGAATAAGAATGATCACCTTGAAATTTTTAATAAAGTCCTCATTATTTGAATAACCCTAAATGATAGCGCGATATTACTATGACAATCTCCCTTGAAACCACATTGCCACATTACGATAACTTACCCGATGCTTTCGCTATTAGTTTAGCTGAATATGGCGCAATTACTTTATCGGGTGAAGAACAAAGCAAATACTTACAAGGGCAAGTCACCTGTGATGTAAATACCCTTGAAGATAATAACCTTTTGATTGGCGCCCATTGTGACGCTAAAGGTAAAGTATTTTCAGTGTTTCGAATGATAAACCGCCAGCAATCACATTTATTATTACAGCCAACAACAAGTACTAGCGCATCATTAGCAGAATTGAAGAAGTTCGGCGTTTTTGCCAAAGTCACCATTGAAAAAACTGAAGATCTAGCATTTTATGCTGTTGCTGGAAAAAATGCCACTGAAGTATTGCACCAACAATTCGTTGAATTACCAAACAGTTTAACGCCAGTATTAGAAGTAGGAAGTACCTCTATTGTTTATCTAGCTGGCAAACAAAAGCGTTATTTACTTATTGACAGTAAAGAAAATATGGAGGAAATCATCACGAATTTCAATTTAGCCATTTACTCACAAAGCTTGTGGGATTTAATTGAAATTAACGAAGGTTTTCCATTATTAGCACCAGAAACTGTATCGTCTTATGTTCCACAAATGCTGAACTTACAGGCTATTCATGGCATAAGTTTTACTAAAGGTTGTTATTTAGGCCAAGAAACTGTTGCTCGTATGCAGTATTTAGGTAAAAACAAGCGCGCGTTATTTTCTTTACAAGGAACAGCGCCACAAGCGAATAATGGCATGATACAAGCTGGCGATATTATCGAACAACAATTAGGTGAGAACTGGCGTAAAGCCGGTGATGTATTAGCAAGTTATATCAGTGATGACGGTTGTTGTTATTTACAAGCCGTTTTAGCCAGTGATATCGATGCGACCACTAAGTTGCGCATCAAAAAGCAAGAAGAGTCGTCACTTATCGTCGTCGAATTACCTTATAATCTTTAATTGTGGGTTGGCAAAAACGCAAAAAAAGTTAAAATTTACTTAAAAGTTAGGATATCCAATGAAAATTTCAGAAAACAAAGTTGTCGTATTACATTACGCCGTATCTGATAGCGATGATACGTTAATTGATAGCTCTTATGATCACAAACCATTGTCGATTATTCATGGAACAGGTTACTTAATTCCAGGGCTAGAAGACGCATTAGTTGACCACATAGTTGGTGACAAGTTTGAAGTAGCCGTTAGTGCAGAAAATGCCTATGGCGATCGTCATGATGAGTTTGTACAAACAGTACCTAAAAGCATGTTTGACAGCGTTGAAGACCTTGCAGTAGGCTCACAATTACGTGCTACAACTGATGATGGCGAGCAAACAGTGATTGTTATCGACGTAACTGATGACGAAATTACTGTTGATGGCAACCACCCTTTAGCGGGTATTGATTTAAAGTTTGATGTGGATATCTTAGAAGTTCGAGACGCTACAGAAGACGAATTAACTCACGGCCATGTTCATGGTGAAGGCGGTTGTGGCCACGAGCACTAGTTTATTTCAAACTTCTCGCTTAAAACCAGAATTAAAAAAAGACGCGTAAAGCGTCTTTTTTTTAATGTTATGGGTAAATCTTTTAGTAAAAAGTCAGGTTACCTAGCAGTTTACATCACCTATAATTGCGCTACTTTATTGCGCACGTCCTGATAACGAATATTCTCACAACAAGCAAAGCCCGACAGTTGTTTCACTTTATTTCGACTAAAAAGTGGCACCATTAAGCCCGTTAAAAACCTGCTTTGAGTGTCTATTGAAAGCTCAGCATTGGTTTTATGCTTCATATGTTCAATCAACTCAGTTAAGTAACCTTTAAGTTGTTCATCTTTAGGCCAGTTAAGTGGCGAAGAATATTCTAGTTTGGCAACTTGCCCACGACAAACAGAGCAATGCCCACAGTTTTGGGGGACTTGTTGATCGTCAAAATATAACGATAAATTACGACTTAAGCATTTATCTAGTTCAAAAAAACGAACCAATGCCGCTATACGTTTAATTTCGCTCTGCTCCTTCTCAAAAAAGTATTGCTGTAAGTTTGTCGCTAACGAAGGGTCGGCTAATTCCGTTTCATTAACACTATAAACTTCGGTAATTTTCTTCGTTTCTAAAACGATTAATCCTGATTCTTGTAGATACTCTAATGCGGTTACCACGCGGCTTCGTTCACATTGATAGTGTTTGAACAATGCATCAAAGTCTGGCTCTCCCCATATTTTCTTGAATTTGCTGTGTTGAAAAACCGCTTGCAGAAATTCTCGTCGCTCACCTTTGAACGTATTTAAAACGTCTTCTTTGCTTGTGGTAAATTTATATTTAAAATCAGCAAAATATGAGAATAAAGGTTTTACCACTCCATATAATTCAAGCTGAACCAGTAAGGTTTTCATGGGTAATTGGCGAATGTTACTGGCATTAGACAGCGACAATCCTTGTAACTCCCAACGGCCATTCTGGCACTCAGCTTTGATGTTAGCTAAAACATGCTCAATGCCATTAAGCTCTGGTGTATCACCAAAAACAAAGTTTTCAACGGTATTTAAGCCATCTAAATTTGCTAAGGTTATACAATTTGATGGGAACCCATCACGCCCTGCTCTACCAATTTCTTGGCTATAATTTTCAATAGATTTAGGTAAGTCATAATGAATAACAAAGCGGATATCCGATTTATCTATTCCCATGCCAAAAGCAATGGTAGCAACAATAATATCAACCTTACCCGACATGAATTCATTTTGAATACTCTGGCGCTGATCACTCGCAAACCCTGCATGGTAGGCTTTAGCATTGAGTTGGTTTCTTACCAGAAACTCAGCGACTTGTTCTGCACTGTGCTGCAAGGTCACATAAACAATGCCACATCCTGACTGCTGATGAATACTGTTTAATAATTGCTGATTTTTATGTTGAGTAGCAACAGGTACTACGGCTAAATCTAAATTAGGTCGATAAAAGCCCGTTTGTACAATATTTTCTGGCGCTATCGCAAACTTATTCGCCATATCATTTTTTACTTTTTTCGTCGCAGTTGCCGTAAGTAATAACACCAAAGGAATATTTAGCTCTTGGCGATAAGCCGGAAGTTTTAAATAATCAGGACGAAAGTTGTGCCCCCATTCAGAAATACAATGCGCCTCATCAACGACTAACATTGAAACATTAACCGAGTCTATAAACTGTCGGAAACGTTCATTTTTGAAACGCTCTACTGACACCATAAGTATTTTAATCTTTCCAGAGCGAGTATCAGCCATGACTTGTTGGTTTTGATCAAGGGTTAATGTTGAATCTATACTCGCCGCGTTGATCCCTTTACGTGCTAAAAACTCTAATTGGTCCTTCATTAACGCCAATAACGGTGAAACCACTAGCGTTAAATTCGGCAAGTGTAACGCAGTTAATTGATAACATAATGATTTACCCGAGCCCGTTGGAAAAATAGATAATGATGAATGATTATTTAACAGCTGGGTAATTGTTTGCTCTTGTCCATGACGAAATCCATCGAAGCCAAATGTTTGCTTTAATGTGGAGATTAATTGAAAAGTAGATGAGTTATTCATGACGTTCCTTTGGGAAATTGTACGTATCAGTAAAGCTAAATTAACCGTTTAGCAATAATGCCCAATAATACGCTATTTTTTAACGTGACACCTTTCTCCTAGGACATATTGCATAAATGTCAAAGCATTCTGCCTAGTTAAAATGTTGAACTTTTATCAGTTTGTCGTCATTTAACCTCGACGTTTAGCAAATTTAGCTAAAAATTAAAAACGAAAAATATATGTTATCGTTTTAATTAATATCCCAGTACAAGATATTCATGACTTATTTATATGTTCCTAATAGCCTGTCAGTTTTTTTTACACACTCATTGAGTCGCACTTTCAAAAAACCACCTAAACACATAATACAATTGAACTTTACTTAGTTGGTGCACTTTTTGCCAATACCGATTTAGCTGATAACTATCTTAGCTAATTCGATATACTAAATGAAAAATTATAAGGGACTATTTTGAAACTAACTTCACTTTTTACTACTGCAATAGCGATGCTGTTGACTACATCAGCTAACGCTGGCCTTTTACATTTTGATGGCAACATTGAATTTCATAACGATGTGATAGAAATTGCATTTACTCTTGACCAAGATGCTACTAATGTACGTATTTGGACAGATTCATTTCAAGATGATACTAACTTCGATCCTATTACCGCTTTATGGCATGCCAACGGTGCTTTAATTGATGAAAGTGACGATGATGCAAGCATAGACCCAAGCCAAACACGCTTTGACTCAGGGTTTTCTTTACCGACATTAGCGGCAGGTAGTTACATATTTACAATGGCAACCTATAATAATTTTGCTAACGGATCGAACCTTTCCGATGGTTTTGATTTTGATAATGAAGCAGCTATTGCTATCAGTGATTGGGCACAACCCGCTAACTCTTCAAATGCTAGAGGCACATATTGGAGTATTTGGTTTGACGGCGTCAATTCAGCTGAAGGACCAACCGATGTTCCTGAGCCTAGCAGCTTAGCAGTCTTACTTATTGGATTAATGGGCCTTGCTGCACGTAAAAAATTAAAAGCTTAAAGCTATTTTATTATAAAAATATCACCTAATAATACTGCGCTTCTATACGCTGACAATATTGGATTAAATTGTCATATTTTCTAGCTTGTTGATTAAAACTATTAGGAAAATCAACACTAATAAATTCACATAATGCAGCATATGCAATGGCATCGAATGAGCTAACTTTCTCACTAAAGAAATAATCATTTTCACCTAACAAGGTAGATAGAGCAGAAAAATGTTCATCCGCTATAGTTAATAGCTCTGTTTCACTATGACGACCATATCCTTGTCTTCTCAGAGTGTTCTTTACATCCTTACGAATAATACCTGGCATGACCCATTTAAAAGGAAGAGGGATTTGGCTAAAGAAAGCATCATAAAGCAATGGCCAAGTATCTTCTTTCACCCAGCGAGAATAAACCAAGCACCAATACAAACTTTCATCTAATGCTTTAGCATAAAGTGCAGCTTGCGCTTTTTGCGTTTCGCTTAAGTGATCATCAAGTTTAATATCATATTTAGCGGTAAGGTATTTTAGAATAAAGGCAGAATCTCCAACCTTTTTGCCATTGTCATCAATGAAAGGGAATTTGTTTTTTGGTGATTTCTTTAACTGATTAAATTCGCCAATGTATTCAAATTCAATACCGGTCAATTTTAAAAATAAATCAACTTTAACAACAAATGGGCTAGCATCTACCACACCAAATGCTTGTCCAAAACCATAGAGCTTTATCATTATTTATCCTTAAATATTTATTATCAATTTGGGCTGATTAACTATATGACAATAGAGTACACAAAAAAAATAGCACTGTAAATTTTTACAGTGCTATTTTTTAAGGTCTGATTGTATGTAAAAAATCTGTTTACGTTATAGAACACCTACTCATTACTATTAGCAAACGTAATCCGATCTTTTATAGAAGGATGTGAACTAAAATATTTTTCTAATAGTTCATTATTCCCCTTACTTTTAACCAGCTTTGATAATGCATCACCTAGGGCTTTGGGTGAAATTCCTAAGTGTTTTAATTGTTCAACCGCAAAGGTATCTGCTTCGGTTTCCAATTGCTGAGAAAATTTATTTTGAATAACCGTTAAAGCTGTACCAGTAAAAGTTTCAACAATGCCTTCCATGTCACCAAAAAAGTAGGTAATTAACAATGTTGTTGCGGCTGTTTCTGCAATTAACTGTAGCCCATGTCTATATTCTACATGGCCTATTTCATGTAATAAAATCGCAATTAACGCCTGTTCATCATCTTTTAATAAAGCATAAAGCCCGTCAGTCACGACAATACTGCCTCCCGGCAAAGCGAAGGCATTCGCGCCGAATGATTCACTATTACGATAACTTAATGTGTAATTTCCTAATACAAGTGTTGATGAAAACCTTTCGTTCGATAAATAGTCTGCCAAAGAAAGTTTTTCATTTTCTTTAAGTAAAGAAGGATCAAGCAAGGTTTTGTCTAGTATTGCCATGACTTGCTGGTCTATCTCAATAAGTGCTTGTTCAGGTACAAGGGGAGTAACCGATTTAGCCGCCGCTGGGATCCCCTGCTCAATAATGACAAATAAACAAATAGGCACTAATAACAAAGCGACAAAGCAAAACAGTTTATGTTGCTCTAAACGAGAAATTAACAGGTTTTTACTGCTGAAAAATGGCGTTAAGTCATGGTGATTATCAATAGTTATTAAAGCACCATTTGGCAAGCGTATCTCATGGGGCAATTTTCCCATTGGAGATAACCAGTCAATATTACTCAACAAAAAAAACTCAGTGCTAACCATGTCGTTTATTTCAACGTTACGCTCAGTAAAGGTTAACTGCACAGTACGAGCTTCGCTACTACTCGTACTATAAATCGTTGCAGGAATAACCATTAGGTAAGTGCAATATCAACATCAAAAACATTAGCTAACTCGTCACCAATAGCTGTTTGTGGCTCACCCAGTTGATCAATAACCTTCTCTTTCTCATCAGATAATTTAACTTGAGTATGATTAATAGCGTATTGTGCCGCTCTTATTTTTGCCCAAGGATAAGCAAGTGAGAAAGTACACATGATTAACACTAAGTTCGAGAGGTGTAACCAAGCTAATGATACGAAATCGAAAGAAGAAGTAAATTTAGCAACATTATCAACTTCGGTATTATTAAAAATATGATTTCGAATGGTCGCTTGATAATAAGCTCCTACCACATTAAGAATAATGATATAAAACGCAAACATTACAACTAAAGCCCAACTAAATTGTGGCGTTTCTTCTGTAGCAAATTGTGCGAAAGACATGCCCACCATACCTAAAACAATAGCGAATAAAGCAAAGGCTATTAACATAAAAAATACGGTGATAAGTGATGCACTATAATATTTCGTTGTTGATAACTCCGCTTGAAATTGCTTATCACCATAACGAACATTTGATATCAAAAAGCTGTCTATACGTTTTAAAACCCAAGGCAGCGCTAAATAAAGTGTAAAAACACTCGCAATTGGCAAGATTAAGAAATTAACCAAGGCTTGGCCATATTGCCCTTTGAAATCAAATTTTACATTACGGTAACTGCTCATCCGTAAGTTAAATCGTAAACTTGAACAAATAAACAAAGGAAATAGAAATAGCAGTGCGATCATTAACACTAGCCCAACAACAGGAAATAGCGATGACGTTAAATAATATAAACCAAATAATATCACCGCTATAATGCGGCCTTTTAATACCTGTAGGGGCGTAGCTAAATAGTTAAACCTGTGACCATCTAACTCGGTATTACCATAAAAATAACGCATAGTACGCACTTTTGCCCATGCAGAATATATCCCTAAAGTTAAGACACTCAACAATACATTAACGATCCATATTCGCCAAAATTCAGCGGCCTTACCGTGAAAATCAAATGATACTAACGAGAATGTTTTAGACTGTTCATTGTTCGATGTTTGCTCTTCCATGAGAACGTATTCCTTTTGTAATGATTAATTAACAAATTAAATGATGACACACTCATTTACAATATTCTACTTGCTCAACATTGACGAAAATATAAATTATATTTCAGCCGCTATCACTGAAATTTCAACCAGTAACACGTCACGTGCCATAGCGGCTTCAACGCAAGCGCGTGCCGGAGCAAAGCCTGCTGGCACCCAAGCATCCCAAACTTCATTCATTTGCGAAAAATCATTCATATCTTTCACATAAATGGTGGCAGAAAGAATATGCTCTTTATCGCTACCTGCTTGGGCAAGCAATTCATCTACTTTTTCTAACATCGAGCTCGTTTGTTCTGTAATACCTTGACTGGCATCTTTACAGACTTGCCCACACAAATAAATAACACCATTGTGCTTTACAATACGACTCATACGGGGCTTAGTTTCTAATCGGGTAATAGTCATTTCTACTCAGTAATTATTGATTTTGCTAAAGTATATACCTTTGCAAGACAAGTATGTAACCACATTATTAAAGCAATGGATAAACTTTCGCCGATTAAACATTAAAAATCGAATATTATCTAAATGTTGTAATTAATCATTCACAAACAGGTCAATAAACGATACAGTATTTACCAGATGCAATACTTATCAAGAGGATAACTGATGGAAATTAATCAGTGGGTAGACGAATTATTTGAAGTGTTTGATGTAGACAAAGATGGCGTAATTAATCGAGGCGAGTTTGTCGAACTAATAGACTGTCTTTTACAAGATAAAGGTATTCGCATGTGCGAAACCATTTTTAATAAATTCGATACTAATCATGATAATTCTATTTCAAAAGATGAACTTAAAGCAATGGTAATTGAATTAGCGCTTTAGTTGGCTAAAGGTTGACGGCTCCTTTTTTCTCAAAGTATTTATTCAAAAATATATAGTCATCGTTTGATGCCAAATCAAGAGCTTAGTTGAGCTCTTTTTTTATGCCTGAAATTCATTGGTCAGACTTCTTGTTTCTATTTTTTATTCTGTTATCATTTCAGCGTACAAGTGTTCACTGAAATAATTGATTAGGATAAATAATGTCAAGCCAAACCAGCTATAGTCGAAATGAAGAAATAGCCAATACGCTAAGCCATGCGATTGGGGCTGTTCTGGCAATTATTGCTTGTTTTATGCTAATAGCATCTGCGATAAACGAAGCTCACTTTGGTAAAATAATCAGTTATTCAATTTATGGGGCTAGCCTCTTTTTATTATTTTCCGCTTCAACACTTTATCATGCAACCCAAAATACAGATAAGAAAAAACTGTTTAAACTCTTAGATCACTGTGCGATTTACTTGTTGATTGCAGGCACTTACACCCCATTAATGGTGGTATCCTTGAATGATCAACTGGGTATGATTATGCTATCAATTATTTGGGGATTAGCTATATTGGGTATTTTTTTCAAACTAAAGTTCGGCCATCGCTATAAAAAAATATCGTTAGTAACGTATTTAGGTATGGGACTAATATCGATAACTATTATTGAACAGTTGCAGGAAAAGCTCGCAAGCCAAGCTCTTACATTACTCGCTATTGGCGGCGCTACTTACTGTTTAGGCGTGATATTTTATGTACAAAAACGTATTGTTTTTAACCATGCAATTTGGCACCTATTTGTTTTAGGCGGTGCCAGTTGCCACTTTTTTATGATCTATTATTATCTATAAAATGACTATAAACGTCTTAAAACGGTTACGAATGTTCAAAGTATAAACGGTAAGTTGACGACCAAATGGGATAGTCTACTTCCAACATATAACAAACAAAATCATTTTTATTAAGTTCAGAAAAGTTAAAAAGATAATCAGTCATTTCACCCATTTCAAGATCTGCACTTTGCTTAGCTCGCGGTGAAGATGGATGTATTACATTTAATTCAGGAAATTCAGGTAAACGTTCCGTCCACATATCATCAGCACGCAACTTCCCCTCTTTAACTTTTTGATTACCGGAATAGCAACCGACATTTACCGTACTGCGCATGTCGAGCTTTTTATCTAGAAACACTAACATTACTAATTTTTGTGTTGGATTTTTAATCGAGATACTGGTCGAGCTACACTGACTTTTATTTACTAAAGGATTTGCTAATTCATCAGGGTTAGTAAAGATAAAAGTTGCATCAAAAGGGTTTTCAGAAGATAAGCCATTAAACACAATGCCTGAATTACTAGGAGAATAACTAGAATAGGCATCAAGCAATCCTGGGGTTGAATATTCTTGAGCCACGCCTACATGAAAACCAGACCGATTAATTCTTGAATCTTTAGTTATCTCGGCTGGTGCAGTAAAGTTATCTGGATGAGAATGAGTATAAAACTGCACAAAAGGAGGTGAAGCTTCCGTTCGGGTAATTTTTTGTTTACTTATCATCGCTATTTCATGCAAAAACTCATTATCTTGCTGATTTTCAGTCAATATATAACATGAAAAAAGTGTACCTACGGAAGAATCTATTAGCTGTTTAGACGCTAAAAAATGTTGTTCTCGCTTTTCTTGTGCCGTTAAATTTGTGCTACGAGAACTTAACGATGTTGTTCGACTATCTAATAGGCGTTTTAAATCGGCATGGCTACGCGCATATTTTTTTATTTGATTATCAAATACTTCAATAGCTTTTCTGGCATCAAGTAGTAATTGCTTATCATGCTCTTGCCGTTCTGCTTGAACAATAAAGTCTTCTAAACCCGCAATACCCGGTAAGAAACATAAAACTTGCTGCCCATCTTTTGCTTTTTTTACGCCATTAATAATGCGTTGACAATTAGAGCGGTTGAAATCAAGCCATTTAGACATCCCAGTAATATTTTGGGCACTAGGAGGAAACTTAACAATAATATTACGCAAGAGGTTTTTAAGGTTTTCACCGGTACGATTTAAAGCAATTAAATCTTCTTTCTTTAATGACATAGCAACTCATCTCTATTGTGTTGAGCGTTACCATAACATGACTTTTTAGCAAAATATCGTTTGATATAAATTTTATAAACAATGAAGAGCCAGTTTTCTCCTCATTATTTATAAAATATAAATTTAGCAGTATTTATTTTAACATTGTAGATATTTGCTTAATTTATAGCTGCCACGCATAACTGAACTTTGTGAAAATCGTTCTCTGGTCGCGCTCTAATTCGTTTAGGTTATCATCTTGATAACCACCATCGGAGTATCCAACAAAAAATAGGGTTTGTGGATTTATTTTATAAGAATAAATAAGTTGTGTTGAAAAACGGCGACTGGTTTCATGAGGGCGATCATCAATATCATCATAGCTATACATGTCTGCATCTCTATCAATATCCGTATATTGCACAACCAATTTTAAAATACTGCGCATATTAAACTGATAACCTACTCTAACATCGTACTGATTAGCCGTGAATAAGCGCTTGCTATCAACATCAAGCTGACGATAGTTGTGGCTAAAATCAATATTAATGTGTTTATTTGCATCCCAAGTTGCTGTTGTTTCGAAGTTAAACACATCACCTAATTGGGTGTTTGCATAATCAATTTGTTTGCCCATTCGAGTAAAAAATTGCAGCTTCAATTTAGATATAGGTCTAAACCGCATATAGCTGCGTACTTGGTTTTCATAAAAATATTCGCCATCATGATATTTTTCACGGTGGGTAAAACCAAAGTTAGCATACAATTGCATTGGCCCTTCAACTTCTCCGAAGAGCTCATATTCTTGCTCTAACATTTTTCCATCTTGGTCGTAGGTCTTATCCCAATCGCCAAAATATCCCCATTGAGTTAATGTATCGTCTTTTGTACCGTACCAAGTTTGATTTCCTCCCAGCAATACTTTTTCATAATTTGCTTGCGATTGAAATCCTAAATCCGCACGAAAATCTTCTTCCACATTGGTATAATTAGCTTTCAAGCTGTAGTCGCGTGTTTGATGAGAATACCTTAAGCTATATGCATTACCCTTCTGCTCTTTTTCTACATCAAAATCTTCTTGTACAGCCATTGGATTGTCTGATTCCGAGCGTGCAATTTGATAACGTAAACTGTCGGCTTGACTAAACCAGTAATTACCATCAATCGATACTAACGTATTATTATAATTACTCGCATCTCTATTCGTTACTAAGACACCAATATCATTACGTTCGCCAATATCCATTTTATAACGAGCAACCATAGTGTCTGACTCGTCATCTAAAGTAGCAATGCCTGAGCCGCTATTACCCGGCATTAAGAATGAAGTGTTTTTATCGTTTGCTACCATTAAGCCGTAACTGTGTTGTTCGGCTTTTCCTGTCAACTTTACACCAACATCTGGTTCTGCAATGTTACGTGTATGAACGAAATTAAAGCTGCTGGTGTCAAAATAAGAAGCGCCATCTAAAAAGAAAGGACGTTTTTCAGGATAGAATAATGAATAGGTATTATTAACATCAAGTTGGCCTGAATCTGCTTCAACTTGAGAAAAATCGGGATTAATAGTGGCATTTAATACCATATCTTGGGTGATACCCCATCGAATATCTAGGCCAGGTTCTACATCTGTATCTCCATTTATCCAGTCGCCAGGAACAGTCGGCTTCTCATCTTGGCGTGAAATGGTTAACGTAGGTGTTAATTGAAAATTATTGCTCGGCTTAATACTTTCAAAACCCACCATCTGATCAAACTGACATAAATTACACTTGATATTTCGGTCTCGTTGATAAGTCGCCATTTGCCTGCGCACATCACGCGGATAATTTCGCCAGCCAGCTACATTCCAAGTTAATTCACCATCCGTTTGTGGGAAACGAAGTGCGGTAAAAGGAATACTCATTTCTACGACATAACCCGTATCAGTAATTTGCCCCGCACTATCCCATATGGCATCCCAAGATGCGTCTTCATTCCAGCCATTAGTATCATCCATACGCATATCTGCTTGGGCGCCTAAAGGATTAACAAAAAATTCATAACCACTTCGTTGGTCATTAAAGGTGTCGATAATAATACCAACATTATCATCATCCCAAAGCGCATCCCTGTCTCGTAACGAAGCACGAATTAACTCAGGATTTGGATCATAAGCGATAATTGCAACATTAAGTGATTCACCATTTTCATAAAAGTACACTTCAGTTTTCACTGGAGCGGCAACACCTTCACCAGGGTTATTTTCGTATTTAAGCACCATTTTTGTGGCATTTTTCCAGACAGCTTCGTCCATAACACCATCAAGGGTAATTTTTTCTTCCTGATGCGTTAATGCGTAGTTTTGCTTAATAGCCTCATCGGCTAGGCTACCGCCAGAAAAACCGAATAGTGCGAAGAAAACTCCAATGGTTTTATTAATGATGGGACCTTGATAGTTTTTGATGTCGATATTTTTATAGGGTGATTTATTATTATTATGAACAAGCATTAAGTTTCTCAAATTACATTTTTATTACACCTATTGTCGTAGGTAAGGTTAAAAAGGTTTATTTCTAAATGTAACAACTGATGTCATTTTTAAACAAATAACATCAAGATACTGATATATAAGGCTAAAACATTAAAATATTTATTAATAAAAAAAAGGTTGCCAGGCTTTACTGGCGTTTCATTGTGCGGTCTATAAAATTTTGTAACCGTTCAAGTATCGATAAAAAGTCACTTCTTCCCAAACCTAAACGAAAATATTGTCCCTTTAATCCAAACAAGCTTGCCGGATAAACAAATATCCCCGCTTGTTCAGCAAGTTGCTCAGCCCATTCAAGCAGTGGTATTTCGCTATGACATTTTACCAAGGCTAACAAGCCAGCTTGCGGTGGTTGCCAAGAGAAATATAACGAATTATTGTCAATAAACTGCTGGAATAAGCCTATATTTTTTTGAGTAGTATGGTTATTGTCGCTAATGATTTTTTTATGATGAGTTAACGCCAGCTCTGCTAGTTTTTCATCAACCGCCGAAGTACAAATCGATGACTGTGCTTTAGCAACTAACAACTGCTTTAGTAGTGCTGTATTTTTCGATACCGCCCAACCAATACGTAAACCCGCTAAACCAAAACTCTTTGATAAAACTGAAACAACTAGCGCCTTATCATAATCAAGATAACTATGTGCTAAAGGCAATTGATGATAATTGCTCATTTGTGATACATCGTCGGCCAACAAATAACAATTAAATTTTTTAGCTAGCGTTAAAATTTCATCTGCAAAGTTACTGGTTATTATACTACCCGTTGGGTTATGAGGTGAGTTAATAACGATTAAGCGCGTTTTTTCATTCACCAAACCGCTTAATTTATCTAGGTTGACTTGCCACATATTCTCAGGTTTTAGCTCTAAGCATTTGACTTTTATGCCTAGTTGCTCAGCCATGGTAACTAATGACGGATAACACGGTGTTATCACCACGATCTCACTTTCGGCTAAGTCGCTAGAAGTAAACGTGCTATTAGTGGAAAATACACTTTGATAAATGGCTGAAAGGGCCTCTTGAGCACCACAAAAAGTAAGCACATCTTCAGCTATTAATTGCGTTATATGGCTGTTCGCGCTTTGATGAAAATCTGCAATTAGCTGCCTAAGCACCTTGCCTCCCCATAACGGTGCATAAGATAACTCTTGCTCGCCTAAAACGCTTTCAACTGTGCTATTGGAAAGTTTACATAAAGCATGTACCGACAAGCTTTGCGCACATGAATCACTTAAATTAAAGTCGATTTTTACCTTAGGGTTATCCGTAAGGCGTTGACTAAAAGCAATATGAGCAGGCAGTTGTTTATTCATTATTCAATTACCCCTTTTACTAATCTAGTCTCTGCCAAACACTGGTATTAGTTTCCGTTACTATATAGGTGCACTCATTTTTTTTAACAACACGTGTTAACGGAACTATATTAAGTAACTTGAAATTATTTGACAGGCGCTGGCTTAGTTCATCAAAACCACTGACATTTTCGCCATTCACTTTTAAACCACCTAGCCAATTACTCTTCTCTGTATACTTTGTTGAATATTGGAAATCGCTTATGACAAAGAGTAAACCTCCGGGCTTTAATCTCTGAGTAACCGTGGCTAATAACACTTTAGGCTGATAACTTTTTTCTAAAGCGTGTTCAATAACAACCGCGTCGTAATCACTGAAATTTTCTTTTAAATTACAACCATCACCTTGGCTAAATAAAATGTTTTCGCCTTTGCCTGTTATAGGTAACTGCACTAAGGACACTTCATTAAAGTCGACGATGTCTCCCGAAATAACCGCGGTATATCTTACCGATTGTTGCTGCTGAAGTTGCACACCATACTGAATATATCGTGCAGAAAAATCGATTGCGTCAATATGTTTAAAGAAGGGAGACAGCTCAAATGCAGTTCTCCCGACACTACAGCCTACATTTAGGCATTTATCCGCACTCACCTTATTCAACTTCATATTATTGATAACTGAATGACTTATTTGTTGCTGATAGTTAATCTGGTTTAGCTGTGTTTTACCGTAATGACTGTCGAGTTGCAGACAAATTTCACTGTCAGTTTCATAGCGATTAACTGGGGTTGTGGGTATTTCACCATCGAGATTTTCTACATAACGAAAACCGGCATGTTGTGTAAAGTGACGACGAAAAGCAAAACGCGCAGACTTTATCGCTTCATTTCCTGTAGACAGCCACGAACCACCTTTAATTAAATTGTGCTTACCGTCAAAGGTTGGTGTTGAAAAGTCATCATAAAGTGGATGCACTTTAAAACCATCAAAGCCATCTATTGCTGACTCACTCCACTGCCAAACATTACCAATAACATCAAAAAATTCACCTGCGGAAAACTTATCTATCGGGCAAGACGACGCATAGTGCGCTAAATTAATATTTGCAGGGGTTTGTTGCCAATCATTGGTATCTCCAACTAATCCTTCACGTAAACATCCCCACTGTGCCTCTGTAGGTAAAGCGATATTCAACTGGGTTTGTTCACTTTTCCACTGACAAAAAGCTTTCGCTTCTAGATAATTAACTTCTGCAGGCCAATTCATCGGCAAAGGAATTTCATCCATCAAGTTACGCTGAAAATATTCACCGGCAGATTTTCGCCAAAAGCGTGGCATTTCAGCTTTACTGAACGTTAACCACTGTTGGCCTTCACTCGTCCAATATGTTGTATTTTGATAACCGTCCGCTTCAATAAAGGCTAAGTACTCTTGGTTTGATACTAAATATTTTGACGCATTAAACGGTGCAACGTTAACTGTTAACTCGCCATATTCGTTATCCCAACCAAAAGTTTCATCCTCAACTTTCTTTCCTAACACTATGTTTTGCTTTGGAACGCTAAGTAATTCGTTATTAGGCGAAGATGAAAAATCAGGACAACTTTGCCATTGCTTGTTTTTACTGCACGGTTCGGTTAGATAAGCTATCGGTAGCATGCGCATAATCACCGACGAGGTTTCTATATGTATACGCTCATGCTCACATCCCATTAATATTAACCAAGCTAACGAGTCTTGTTGTATTGGTAATGATAATTCCATTGTATCAATAAGCTGGTTTATTAGCGTAAAAACCTCTGTACGGTATTCACGTACTTCACTAACACTTGGCCAGTCGTAATGTTCACTATTGAGATCATCCCAACTCATTTCATCTACACCAACAGCACAAATAGCTTCAATTTTATGATTGACTCGCTGCGTTATGTATTTCCCTAGAATCAACTTATTAATAAAAAAGGTGGCGGTATGCCCAAAATAAAAAATTAATGGGTGACGCAATGGCTCTGGACGTGAATAATAGGCTTTATCATGATTAATTAACGAAAAAAGTGATTCGTAGGTCACCCAAGTATTTAGAAAATACTCTTTAAGTTCGGCTCTTTTTTCGGCAACCGAGCTGCCAGAGAGTTTTGGGGTCGTTTTTTGATTATTAATTATATTCATATGTTAACTACTGAGAATTAGTTTTTGTTGATATGACGCTAAAACCATTTGCTTGATTTTATCACCTAATTGTTTTTGTTCGGATAATGAATTCTTTGTTGCATCGTTCATTCGACCGGATATTTTATTTAAACTTTCACTAAACCAAGCATCGTTTTCAAATAATGAGATAGCTCCAACTTTTGATCCCAAGTCATTATCGTATAATGAACAAGGCAAATTTTGCTGGCGAGTTTCTTTACGGAGCAACTGACGACATTTATCTAGTTTATATACTTCAAGTGCATCAATTAAGTTCAATAATGCATAAATAATATTAAAATAAGCATTATATTGTAAGCTTGAAGCACCTAATCTATGCTCAATGCGCGCCGTTTTTTGCCAATTTTGTTGGCTGACTAATACCTTATTATTATGGTCGTAGAGTAAGGGTTCTTCACCCATAGCTTGGTTATGTTTTCCCACTTTTTTATACAAAGCAATACTGCCTTGGTGTCCACCAGAAATATCGATAGGAGAGCATAATTCCGCGGCTAAACCATATTTACTTTTTAATGCTAAACGTTCAAAGGCTTCTTCTTCTGGTAAATATATTAAGCAACAACTTAAGCTCGTATCAATAAAGCATTGCTGTAAATATTCTCCAAAAGCTCGATCAAAAACAATATTATTACCTAAACTGTCAGTCGCACTAACATTTAATTGCACTGCATTTGGAATATGTACCGCTCGTGTTTCGTTAGTAAAAATATCACTACTACCATTGGCTAATTTGCCTTTATCGCCGGCCCAAACAACAGGTTTGATCAAGGTTTTTTCTACACCTTGTTTAGCAAGTATATAGGGGATTATTTTTAATGCCTTTGCCAGATTAGCAGCTTCTTTTAAAGGTGTCTGTCCGTTAAATAAAGAGACGTATTCCCATTGATTCTGCCAATATTCGGCAACGAGCTCGCCATCGATATCGGCTTGAAGAAGTTGTTGATTAATTTCAGGATAATTTAAAGAAAAATTTTGCTTATTAGCGTTCACTTGAAAGCAACCTTCAAGCTCAAAGTGAATGACAGGATTATAGCCAAGTTGCTGGATATATTGCTGCAAAATATTGATTGCCTGTACTTCAGGTGACATATTGGTCTTCATAAAAATAACAACTCATAGCTAATAAATAACTACCGTGTTTTTGCCATTATTCTTTGCTTGATAAAGTGCTTCGTCAGCGTGCAAATATAGTGAGTTTCGGTCAGAGCAGCGATTAGATAGGCTTGAAATACCAATGCTAATGGTGACGCGTAAACCTGGCGTTTTTATAAAAATTTGATTACTTACTTTCTTTAAAAATCGCTTGGCGATAGCTTCACATTGTTTAGTACCAGTACGGGGTAATACACATAAAAATTCTTCACCACCAATACGTCCAATAACATCTTCAGCACGAAAAATATCCCGTGCAATATCTGCAATTTTTTTAATAACATCATCCCCTACTGGGTGACCATATTTGTCATTCACACCTTTAAAGTCATCAATATCGAGTAATATGAGCGACAATTCTGTTTTTTCTATTGAAGCACCTTTAAGGTAAGTTGCCAGATAATCGAAAACATAGCGCCGATTATATAAAGTGGATAACGGATCTTTAATAGATAATGCGTACATTTTTTTATTATTACGATATTGCACAAAAATAACAGCGACAACAATAAAACTGATGCAACTCATTAATATAACTAAATAGAAGCTATTAAGTTCTTTTTGCTCTACTGACTCACCTTCTAACAGCGACACTTTTTTCTGCTGCTTAATTAAAGCTTGTTCTATAAAGTTTCGTTCATATTCCATTGAAACACGTGCATTGGCTAGTTGAGAGTTAGAATTTTTTCTCAATAATTCGATATGTTTTTCAGAATATTCTTTCAACAATTGAAACGCTTCACTATTGTTATTATTGACATGAGCAAGTTCAGCCGCTAACTCAATCACTTCTAATTGCCATTCTGTTCCCATCAACTCAGGTAGACTAATGAAAATCTCTTCAGCCTTAATAAGGGATGATTTTGCCTGTTCAAGCTGACCTAATACAATATAACAATGCACTTTTTTCTTATGTAACTCAGCGTTATAATCAATCATTCCATGTAAGGACAATGCTTTATCAATCACTTCAATCGCGCGTAAACACTCCCCTTTTTCAGATAAAGTCATGCCTAAACCATAAGCAGAATAAAAAGAAATATCGGTATTAGGGGTATAATAAATTTTTTCTTGATAAAGATGAAAATATTTTATCGCTAAATCATATTTTTGCCAATAACGATAAGTAGCTGCAATACCGTAAACGGCTTCAGCAATATGCCCAGGGTACTCTAAGCTTTCGTAGGTATTTAATGCTTTTTGATAGTATTCAATCGATTTTTCATAATCTTTCATATAGCCATAGATAGCACCATAGGTTTCATTAATAACCGCGATAAGAAAATGATCTTTTAACGCATAGGCTTCGAGATAAGCCTCTTGCATATCTTTCAATGACGACTCAAACATTTCAGTTAGACTTTGAGTGTAAGCAAGCTCTTGTTTAGCCAAAATATAAATGTAGGTTAACTGCCCCTGCTTAGCTTGAAACATAGCTTGACGAAAAGTGAGGGTTGCCTCTGTATATTGAGCATCTCGACGATAAACAAGTCCTTGAAATATATTTAAGGTACTTCGAATTTTTAATGGGGTATCCGGAGTAATAAGCGTATTAGCTTGAGCTACGGTTTTGTTAAAATCTTGATAAAAATAAAGTAAATTTTCGGCTTGAGCTTTACGTAACAACCACCACTGTTGTTGTTCTGTCGGCATATCTACAAATTTATTTTCAATCGCTAACAACTGTTGGTAGGACTGTAGAGGCTCACGGTGAATTTCCTCATCCATGTGCAACAGCCGAACCGAAACATCGATTGGACTGGCTTTTATTTGCGTCCTTTGGTTGGCGTGTAGGTGACTACTAACCAAGATAAACATGACGAAAATAAAGGAAATAACTCTATGAAAATCAATCTTCATTACACATCCGTGACCAATGACTCTGTTACTTTGTTTTATCGGTTTTTTACTATATCCACTCTACCATAGACCTTTTTTTAAAACGAGTACTCGTGAAATATTGTACTTGAATCCAATTTCAAACATAAGCGGCTGTAAACCAGAAGTTCAATCCTAATTTTATTGCTCTATTTACTCGTTATACATTTTTTCAAACTCACTCATTTTAAACCCTTGCAGGTAATCATTGGCAATCTTAATTACCGGTACAGATCTCAAGTTAGCCCGACGAAATTCTTTTTGACCCGCAGGTGTTTTTACATTGCATAAACGATAGGTTATTTTGTGTTGTTCAAAATATTTTTTCACCGTATCGCAATGCGGACAATTATTCATGGTGTATAAGACAACTTTTTTCATTTTCTCTCCCACTTTATTTAACTATTAAAGATAAATAATCATAGATATCAATTTAGTATTTTATCTGATTTGTCCCAAATCGCCTAGAGCTTAGGCTATTATTCATTTACCAACCCCTGTAACAAATAGCTAGCATGATTAATAATTCAGCAACATATCGAAATGAAACAACAAGCAAGAATACATTGATAAGAATACTTGTTTGGAGCCGAAAATCTGTTTGTTTCATGGGATGAATGTACTATCCGTAATATTATTAATTATCTTTTATTGTTTCAGCCATGATACACGGGTACAAGTATCTAGAGGAAGATAAGAAGTAACCCAAGTTTAAGTTAGGCTGCAGAGCACTTGTTCTAAGCCTAGTTATTCTCAAACACTTTATCTTCAAGCTCAATAATCTTTAACGAGCAACGATAATATATCCAACAAGTTCTCAGCATTATCACAAAAAACAACGAAAACTCAATTAATAGTAAAGTAGAAAAAAGCCAATAGAATTCAGGGCGTAATACTGTAAACATCAATGATACACCCGTAAATATATGGCAATAGAATAAAGCATTCGCCATTTTTTTACTTAGTAACTCATGCATATTAGGCAGAAGACTCATTACTTCAAAGTTTACCAAACAACGCTGTTGTAAATGGGTATACGACAAAAATGGCAATACTTTTAACAACATACCAAGGATTATACTTAATAAGTAAAAGTAGATAAACGCAGCACTTAGTAACAAGCTTTGTTTCGCGCGTATATCCGTGGGTAGCCAATGCTCAGGGCTGAAATAAAATAAGACGATAGACGTTAAAGCAACCGCAGCTAAACGCCAGCAATTAATCGTGGTATCGGGGATTTTTCGCTTGCGTTGCCAAATAACGTTTAACAATGCCCCGTTGAATAATAAAAACAAGATCAATAAAGTGCTTAAGAGCACCTCAAAGGCTAGTGGAAAAAAGAGCATCAATACTAAAGTAATAAACAAAGCGACGGGAATAAATTGAGCTGAAAATTTATGAAAACTTGGCGCGACATGAAACATCGGAATAACTTGTAGGCTAACAGCAAGTATTAATAGTGCCATCCAACCTAGGCCTCCCCATAATGCATGGGCATTTGTTAAAAATTTTTCGACATTAGCCGTTTGTAAAATCGAAAGCCCTAGACTCTGGCTTTGTAGAATAACACCTAAAACAAAGGTAATAAATAAGGCGATTAGGCTATAGGTTATGGCGATAATCGTCGGATTTTTGCTGATGATATTTTGACTTAACTGTTGGTTAAAATACTGCCAAAGCACACATAAAATGGCAAATATATAATAAGAAAAACTTAACGAAAAACAAGCTATCGCCAGTATTTTTATTGTCGGTTGCATAGAACTTGTAGAAACAAATCCCCACATTAATAATCCGGTACCGATGAAATGTAATGGATGACAAAAGCGCCCAACCCTACTGACATTTTTTACGCCGATTCCCCCGACAACCGGCAACATTTGTAATAGCGCGCCCATCATTACAGGAGTAATAACCCCTAGAGTAAAACCATGCGTTAGCGCTAACATCGATGGATGCCAACGTGATAACCACAAACTTTCACCTGAAAAAAATATGAAAAATGCTAAGCCAATAACGAATAAAATTGAACTTGCAAAAAATCGAAAGGGAATATCTATGGGTGGTAAACCACTAAACGACAAGCCTGATATATTCACGAATTAATCGTCAGCCTTTATTGAAGTTAATTGTGTCACGTATTGATGCTGCCACGTTTTATAAATATAAATTTGGTAGTCGTCTGGTGTTTGTTGCTGGCAACTATATAACCAACCAGCGCTGGTTAACTTTTCAAATAAGGGGAAAGGTTCACGGCGATGATGCACGAGCAAAAATTGCTGGGTTGTTATTGTTACGAGTGTTTGAATAATTTTTGTCATCGGCTCTGGCGCAGGTAAATCACTGACATCAATTATCACCCTTTCAAACGCTGGACCGAAATTATTCATCTATTCCCCCTATTTCAATAAGTTAACTTTGTAATACTATTTGGGATAATTAGCTAGCTAATGGGCACAATATCTCATTGGCTAAACAGCAAATTTTTCACAAAACTTTGCAAGTTGCTCTTGAATATCATCAGTTTGTGGGATTTGCTGCTGACACATAGGATAGAGCATCATTTCTTCTTTCATATTATGCTGCTGAATTAAGACCATTAAGGTTTCAGACAAACCAAGAAATTGATCTTTGTTTTCTGCGCTAAGTGCTTCATTGAGATCATTGACCAACGCACGTATCTGTTGATGCTCAGCACGCATCACTTGAGTAGGCCCTGTCGTCATCCCTGTTGCTTGTTCAAATTGTGGGAAGAGAATATTTTCTTCAGCTTGTAAGTGTAATTCAAGTTCATGTATAAAACTTGGCCATTGTTTATTTGCTTCAAGCCAATTTTTTTGAGCTACAGCCGATTCAGCAAACGTAAAAATTTCATCACAGTGGCGGTGCTTTTGGGTCATGTAATCAGGGAGAGTAGTCATAGAATCTTCTCGGTTATGTTAGTTTTATATTTCACAGATGAACTATTCTAACAAGGCTATTTTTTCAGTTATTGACTTGTATTAAGAAAGGCAAGTTTAGGCTACTTTTTATCGATTAAGTTAAGCTATTGTGCGTTATATCAAGTTTAGTGTCTTCCATCGCTTACCTAACAAACAACAAAGACTGTATAAAATAACAGTTACTGTGCTAAACTTATTTTAATGGATACTTACCAATTTTTCGTGAGCCCTTTTGAAACTATATATTGCTGAAAAACCAAGTTTAGGACGTGCTATTGCAGCCGCTTTGCCCAAGCCTCATAAAAATCAGAAAGGCTATATTGAACTAGGCAATGGCGATGTAGTAAGTTGGTGCATAGGCCATATTCTTGAACAAGCAGACCCTGAAGTTTATAACGCCAATTTTAAAAAGTGGCATATGGACCACCTACCGATAATTCCCGAACAATGGCAGCTTAAACCTAAAGCACAAACCCGTTCTCAATTGACCGTTTTACGAAAACTAGTAAAAAGTGCCAGTGAAATTATTCATGCGGGCGATCCTGACCGAGAAGGCCAATTATTAGTTGATGAAGTTATTGATTTTTTGAAGGTGTCTAAAACAAAAAAACAACAAGTTAAACGTTTGCTTATTAGCGACTTAAACTTGCCCGCAGTAAAAAGATCGCTAAATGCCTTACAAAGTAACCAAGAGTTTATGCCCTTATCGATATCAGCATTGGCGCGCTCTCGCGCCGACTGGTTATATGGTATCAATTTAACCCGAGCTTATACCTTACAAGGTCAGAAAGTGGGATATAACGGCGTACTTTCTGTGGGCCGAGTACAAACACCTCTTTTAGGGTTAGTAGTAGAAAAAGACCGCCAAATTGCTAATTTTGTCCCCCATGATTATTTCGACGTTTATGCAAAAATACGCACCAAAAATAATGAAACCTTCAACGTAAAGTGGCAGCCAAGTGAGGCTTGTATGCCTTATATGGATGACAATAAGAAAATTATTAATAAAGGCCTAGCTGAAAACGTTGTTAAACGTATAACAAACCAGCCTGCAACCGTAACGTCAGTAATTAAGCAGGACAAAAAACAAGCGCCTGCCCTGCCCTATAATTTATCTTCTTTACAAATCGATGCAGCTAAACGTTTTTCAATGAATGCAAAGTTAGTACTTGATGTCTGCCAGGCGTTGTACGAAAAACATAAACTCATAACTTACCCAAGATCTGACTGTCGATATTTACCCTTAGAGCACCATCAACAAGCAAAGAACATTATTGAAATTTTATCTCGCTCAACGGATGAATACGGTAAGTTTGCTAAGGGCGCTAATCACTCCCTTAAAAGTAAAACATGGAACAATACCAAGGTAAGTGCTCATCATGCGATTATTCCTACTGAAAAATCAGCAAGTAACATTGCTTTGAATTCTTTTGAAAAAAACATTTATCAGTTAATTGTGCGTCAATATCTTGCTCAATTTTATCCTCCTTATTGTTATCAGCAAACACAAGTAGAAGTCGATATTGTACAAGGGAAATTCACCGTTAACGCTAAAGTTCCTCAGCAGCAGGGTTGGAAAGTTATGTTTCAAACGGCTAAAAATGCAAACTCGGTAAATGACAACCAGGAAGCACTCACTGAGCAAGTTTTACCCGAATTATTCCAAGGTGAGCACTTACATTGCGAACAAGGTAGTCTTGTTGAAAAAGTAACCCAAGCGCCAAAAGCATACACAGATGCTACATTACTAGGAGCCATGACAGGTATTGCGCGCTTTGTACAAGATAGTGCCATTAAAAAAATTCTAAAAGACACAGATGGTTTAGGAACCGAAGCAACACGAGCAGGCATTATTGACTTGCTCTTTAAACGTGGATTTCTGCAACGTATAGGTAAAATCATTACGGCTACCAATATAGGTACATCACTCATTAACGCTTTACCTAAAATGGCGACCACCCCCGATATGACAGCGCAATGGGAGGCAACCTTGAATGATATTAGCGAACGAAAAAGTAACTATCAAAATTTTATTACACCATTGACGGCGACATTAACGGGGATGGTAGCTCAAGCTGAAAAACAATCTTTTGATCAATTGCCAAAAGTCCCGTTTAAGTACAGAGCAAAACGGAAAACAGGTTATAAAAAGGCGAGTTAATAAAGTGTATAAAGGTAAAGGAAAAATATTAACCTATGAAGTAACGCAAACAATAGCGAAATCGCTTAAAGAATAGAAGTCGAGAGCTAACCGTAGGCATTTTATTAATCATTGGCGTTACTTTAAGATAATAGCTGTGTCACTTACTAAAAGAACACTATGTCTACAGAATAAATGCCCGGCGAGTCAATCGTCGTTATTGGTATGAATTGTAAAAATAAGTTATTGTTAGCTTAGTATATTTACATTGTTGTGATTTGATAACAGCTTATGATTCGACTCTTCTTAATTAATATTTTTTCCTGTGTTTTATTACTCACGCTTGGGGTAAATGCCGAACAAGTCCTATTTTCAAAAAAAGAACACGATACTGATTATAAATTTGACTATCAGTGGCTCGATCAACAAGGTGATGCTCAAAGCCTGAGTTTTCTGCTCGATAAAGGCGCAATATTCGATCGATTCAGAAACTTCAAAAGTTACAAATCTGAAATGGCTCAAATTTCAATTAACAATGCCCTACAGAAAAAGCTACGTGATGAGCGTATTAAAGGCGTTATTATAAGCTTTAGTAAGAAGTCTACCGATGATGAAATAAAAATAAGGGGTAGAGACAGTCAAGCGGTTAATGCTGCATACACCAAGGTTTATCAGTTAAAGCAAAGCTTAACAGCAGGCTATTTAGCTGATAATTTTTATCAACAATTTATCACTCATGATCGAATTAATGCTGTAAAGCCCGATCATGCTCGCTTTGCGAATATTTCCAGCGCAGATCTAAAATCAATAAAACCTTCTATTCTTGAACAATTTTCTATAAAAAATATCCGACAAGTCACTAATTTTGTTTTAGGCTTTGTACAAAGTATTCCTTATTCAACCTTAGAGTCACGAGTAACAGCATCAGGGGCCGGTTTTAATCCTCCCTTAAAGTTATTATGGGAGAACCAAGGGGATTGCGACAGCAAAGTAACGCTTACCGCAGCTATATTAAGGGCCTTGATGCCTCGCATTAAAATGGTGTTGGTATTCATTGATAATCACGCCCTCATTGGCATAGATATTCCTATCCAATCTAATGACTTAACCATAACACAAGGCGGAGTTTCTTATGTTTTAGCTGAGCCAACAGGCCCCGGACTTTTTAATTTAGGGAAAATAGCCGAGGAATCAAAATTAGCGATTGGGAATGGTCATTATATTGCAGAGCAGTTCCATGCGCTCGTGCAGCCAGTAATACCTTCAACACAAGAGGCTGAAAAGATCCCTGCAGAGGAAGAACTTAATAATGCTCAACTAGATAAAGAAGCTACTGGAGATTAGTTATTGTAAGCAACTCTCTATTTTTCCAGTACAGATAATATATTTTCGAGTAATATATTTGCCTTTACGGGCTTTGCCATATGTATATTCATGCCAGCAGCTAAGCTTTGTTCTTTGTCTTCTTGGCGCGCATGAGCGGTCATGGCAATGATAGGTAACTGAGCAAACCTATCTTGTTGACGAATTTTTACCGTTGCGGTTAACCCATCCATCACAGGCATTTGAATATCCATCAACACCACATCAATATCAGTTTCGGCGAGTATTTCTAGTGCCTTTTCTCCATGCTCAGCAATAATAACGTCTGCTTGCATTGTTTTTAATAACTCCTTGGCAACCAACTGGTTAACTAAATTGTCTTCAACGAGTAGCACGGTTACTCCCTGTAAATTTTGTTGAGTATCTAAAGCTTTATCATCCGTTGCAGTAGAATGAGTATTACTTGTCGACTCCGCAGCAGTCGCATCAAATAACTGATCGATAAATCGACGATAAAGCGGTTTCTCTAACAACACATAGGGGAGATTGAGTGACTCAATACGTTCAATGATCTCACTAGATATTCCCTGCGCCATAGGATAGCAAATAGCTAATAATGCTTTATTTTCTATACAGGTTTGATAAAGATTTTCAGCACGTTCTGTTATATCTTTGTCATCAATAAGCACCACAAGTTTTTCTCTTTGATGGTTATTTCTAATATCGGCTAGAGTAGAGGTTTCTATTGCGGTTATCTTGTATTGCGACAACTGAGCTTTTAAAGGTTTAGGTAAACAATGAGAAAAATCATATACGCTTAACTTAGGGAGAGAAACATCTTCAGCTAAATGCTGACCAAGTACACTGAAAGGCAGTATAAAGCTAAATTCAGTGCCCTTAGCTAATTCACTCTTCAGTGAAATAGTGCCACCTAACAAGGTAACAATTTCCTGGCAAATAGCTAACCCTAAGCCTGACCCCCCATACTCTCGTGTCATTGACTCGTCAGCTTGCCGAAATGCCTCGAATAAATGTCCGTGTTTTTCTTTAGCAATGCCTATTCCTGTGTCAGATATACTAAAACGGACTCGTTGTAATGAAGCGTCGATGACACCATCCCTATCTCCTATTTCACGTGTTACTAAAATAGAAATTTTGCCTTGGTGAGTAAATTTAACCGAATTGTTGATCAAATTAGTTAACACTTGCACGAGTCTCATGTCATCAGTATCAACAAAATTAGGGACATCAAAATCAATATGTATATTGAGGGCTAAATTTTTCTGACTAATTAAGCCAATGTTCAATTTCACGGCTTGATCAACCATAGCGTTGATATTTGCTGACCGTTTAATTATCGACATATTTCCTGATTCAATTTTCGCCAAATCAAGCACTTCATCTACCAAATGCAAAAGTGAAACTGATGCCCCCTTAGCGTTGTCTAAATGTTGCTTTTGTTCAATGGTTAACCGGGTTCGCCCTAACAAAAATAGCATGCCATTAATGGCATTAATGGGGGTGCGAATTTCATGACTCATATTCGCTAGAAACTGACTTTTTGCTTGGTTGGCATATTCTGCTTGATTTTTAGCTTGTTCTAGCGCGATATTCACCGCATATTGCACGCTGACATCTCTGACTAAATTTATCGTACCGACAACTTCAGCCGTTTGACTATATAATTGCGTACTGAAAACTTCATAGGTGCTGTTTGACGTTATAATAACTTGATCTAACCCTTGATCCGTCGGCCGCGTTAACGAGCTTTCCGACATCAAAACTAATGCCTCACCTAATTCATTCCTCACTACTTCATCACTACGTTTTCCTATCAAGGTTAGCTTTCCAGCCCCTGAAAATTGCTCAAATGCTTTGTTATAACCTATCATTTGACCATCGAGACCATTAAAAATAATATAATCTGGAATAGCGTCCATCACAGATCTAAGTAAAGCATAATCTCGTTGATGCTGTTCACTTTTCAAGCGCAGCGCTTGGGTTTTCTCATTAACACGCATATCAAGAATAATGTTCTGATCTTTGAGTTGTTGTAATAACGTTCTATTTTGACCAAAAATATCTTCGACTATTTTAAACCAGTGCAGCCAATCAGCCGGCGGTTTTACTTTGCCAGGATCTCCTTGTGAACAATGCTCAATATGGTTAATAAACTCTTTTGTTGGCTTCATAAAAGTATTACGGGTTACCACATAAATAATACTCATTAGTGCGAATAAGCCGAGAAATAGTAAAATAAACACCATGATATAACGCTCTAAAATGAGCGCTGAAAAATCATTGTAAGCTTGGTATTTCAACATCACCCAACCATTAATGGGTAATTGATATTTTTGAATAAGCCAATCACCCACTTTAGCTGTATCAGGTAATTCATTAATGCTTTGATAAGAGTGGCTAACTAAATCTTTTGGAACAACATTCTTCCATAGTATGGTTTCTGATAGCGCTTCATTAGTAGAGGTTTTATGTACTAATATATTATTTTTTTCATCTAAGAGTAATATGCCTTGATCAGGTTTATCTATAACAGGTAAACCTTTATGCAAGCTTGATAAACTAAAGTCCATCAATACCGCTCCCACTAAAGTTTCATCACGGTAAACGCCGGTACCTAATGATGAACTAAGCCCTTTTCCCGCGGAGTCTAAGTAGGGAGGCGACCAGAAAAATTTACTTTTCACAGGTATTGAGCTTTTAATGCCATTGATAATATGATTATTAAGATTTCGTTCAGTAAATCGCCAGGTATCTCGCCCTATCCAAGGATACAAACTGACAAAATGATTAAGTGATACATAATAGAACCAGTTGGATTCTTTGATTGAGTTCTTAGCGATAATAAAAGCAGGAGTTAGCGCATTAGCCATCGCTAATTCTTGGTTTTGTAATTCATCAAACTCAGCAATTTGGCCAATACCGGTAATACTGCCACGGAAATGTTTACGTTGAGAAAAAATATCACGATGACTTTTCTTCAAATAAAACTCATCACCGTCTTGTTCAAGCGATGGTGTTGTAGCGAACAATTCTTCGGGAAAGGTTAAATGATAGTTGGCAAACTTTTTCAAGCCAGCAATACTTTTTAAACTTAATACTAACGTGTTTTCAAGTCGTTGGGCTTGATGCGTTAACGCATTTAGTTCACGATTTTTAAAGGACTCTAATTCAACAGAATATCGATAAGAGGCAATAGCGGCGGCAATTAAAGTTATAACAATAAAGACGGCTAATACCGAGCGATTGTAACGACTAAATACTTGCTCTTTAGAACCTTTATTAAACACGGCTACAACCCTTCACTTTGTTCTTATCGTTGGTTTCGAGAATAATTAATATTACTCATAATAATCATAGATAACTAGTATTTATCCTCCTGACATTAAAAACAATGATAGCAAACAGTTAAAAAGAAATTTTACACTTTTTTTATTGTGTGACTACCAACCAATAGACTTCAACCAACCATTTATAGCCCGTAAAAGACTCTTTTGGGGATAGTAGCCAACCTGATTGTTATGTAGTTGAGTTTGTCGGTAATATGCCTTCATTTCTTTAGTTGCTTGCGCTTTTCGAGTAACCGCATTACTTTTAGCTAATTGTTGATCACGTGATAAATAAATGTCTAATAAAGGAAAGTCGCTCATCGCTAGTGTTTTAGCAAGTGCTAGGCTGTCGACTTCAGTAAACATATAGCCACTAAGCATGACCATTGCACTTGGAGCCTCTAGCTTTTCTTCACTGTATAGATTAGCGAGCAGTGAGGCATGGCTGCCTTGTGAAACAACGACGAATATTCCTGGATAATCTTTCGCTTTATCCATTACCGCATTCATCATGACGGTCAAATTGTCTTGGTATTGCGTTAACAGTTTAGTATTTTCTTCAATTTGCTGGGATAGTTTTAATGCCCTTGAAGGGTAGCCTATTGGTTTGTTTGGTGGCTGAATGGTGATTGTTGTCCAACCTTGGCTAGGCAATATCTCACGTAAATAATTCAGCGCATTACTACTGGTTGCACTCATTTGCCAATCGGGGAGTAAAATCATCACACCTTTTTGATTACTAGCGGTATTTTCATTTATAAGGGTGATAAAGTCTTCAGCGCCAGCTAACATGGGTGTTATTTTTTCAGCGCTAAGGTAGTGTGTTAAGTCTTGCTCTTGTTGTGTTAAAGAATCAGTAGGTGCAAAAATTTCAGGGCGTTTTTGACTCGTTTTATTTACAGGGTCAACCGTTTTATCTTCAACGTCTTTGGCTGGTTGTTTCTTATCTTGGTCTTTATTCTTTTCTTCGGTATTTTTCTCCGCTTGTTTTTCCTCTTCTTGATAGAGAAAAGCATAACTATTAACTGTACAAAGCGTAAACAAGCTCAAAATAATTAACGAAGTTAAAACACGTAAAAACATAAGTTCCTTAAAGAATAGAAGCAAAAAAATAAGCCGATAATTTATAATTAATATACATCATTATAAATTATCGGCAGAAATTTTATTTTCTTGATGTTCATTCAAGGCTCATTAAATAAATGGACAAGGAACTTTGAAGGTAAGTGTTTCTTCATTCATAGGATGCGCCAGTTCTAACATTTGGGCATGTAATAATAATCGTGAACTCGCGGTAACGGCCGCTTCATGTGAATATAACCGATCTCCAAGAATAGGATGTCCTAAAAACAACATGTGTACACGTAATTGATGTGACCGCCCGGTTATAGGCGTTAATTCAACTAACGTGCTCGGCACTTCGTTTTCATCGGTATCACGGGAAAGTACTTTATAGTGTGTTAACGATTGCTTGCCCCTTTCATGATCAACCATTTGTCTTGGGCGATTAGGCCAGTCACAAATAAGTGGTTGATCAACAGAGCCGTTATCGTCTTTCATATGCCCATAAACACGAGCAATATAGCTTTTCTTCGTTTCACGTTGTTGAAACATTCGGCTAATGGCTACATGAGCAGGCTTATGTAGTGCCATAATAAGAATGCCAGACGTTGCCATATCTAACCTATGCACGACGGTTGCCGTCGGCAATACTTTATTCACTCGACTTTGCAAACAGTCTTTATGAGCAGGTAAACGACCAGAAACCGTTAATAGCCCACTTTGCTTATTTAGCACTACAATGTCGTCATCTTGATAAATAATCTCAAACAAAGGCGACATTGGCGGATTATAAACAAACTCAGGGTTCACTGCCAAGGCAGCTAATTTTTGTGGTTCCTGTTTATTTTCTTGCTCATTAGACATGATTAGTTGCTCACCACAATTAAACGTACTGCTTCAAATTTCAACTGTGCTTTGTCGATATAATGACTCAATTCACTTTGCTGTAACTTTATAAAATCAAGTTCTTGCTGACGAACACTTGGGTTAATCGCCTTTAATGCCGTTAATCTTTGGAACTCTTCATCTAAAGCGTTATACATATTAGCCAGTGCTTTTTTCTGAATATTCAGTACTTGCGGCTGAGCATGTGCTTCTGCTTTTCCTACTAAAGGAGTGACTTGGTCTTTCAGCGCCTTCACCAATTGTAGGGCGATTTGTTTTTTCACCGGGGTAAGTTGTTGATCAAGTACCGCTTCGCTGACTTTATCGGCTAAATCGTTACCATTTTTATCAACTAAAACACGTATTGGCGTCGTTGGTAAATAACGTCCCAGTTGTAAGTGACTTGGCGCCGTAGCTTCAATGGTAAAGATACATTCAATAAAGAAAGTACCCGCTGGTAACGCTGGGTTTTTCAGAAGGCCAATACTGGCATTACCCGTTTGGTCACTTAGCACTAAATCCATAGCCCCACGTACCATAGGATGATCCCACGTTAACAAGTGATAATCTTCACATGCTAAAGCGGTATCTCGATTAAAGGTAATAGTGGTACCGTCATCAGGTAAACAAGGAAAGCTAGTACAAAGCATGTGTTCACTTGGCTGTAAAGCAATAGCATTGTCAGACTTGTCTTCTTGGCCAATACCAAAAACATCAAGAACTTGAAACATAAATTGAGGTAAATGTGTTTGTTGGTCAAGGGCGGCAATTTCTTCAACAAGCTCATGTGAACGACCTTGACCCGAAGAGCGTAGTTCTAATAATTTATCTCGCCCTGACTCTAATTCTGCTTTTAGAGATAAATGCTTGTTGTTACTGTCATCAATCAATTGCTCTGCAGCGGTAGATTGCCATTGCGCCGTTAATGATAAGTCGAGCAACTGTTCACCAAAACTTTCAAAAACAGCACGACCGGTAATACAAGTATGTTCAAAAGCATTTAAAGCGTTTTGATACCAGTTGAATAACAATCCTTGCGCAGAATCCGTAAAGTAAGGCACATGTAAACGTATAGTTTCTGTTTGGCCAATACGGTCTAAACGACCAATACGTTGTTCTAATAAGTCAGGGTTTTGCGGTAAATCAAACAAAACTAAATGATGAGCAAACTGGAAATTTCTCCCTTCACTACCAATTTCTGAACAAAGTAAACATTGGGCACTGTCTTCATCTTGAGCAAAATAAGCGGCGGCTTTGTCACGGTCAAAGATACTTAATCCTTCATGGAAAACAGCAGCACGAATACCTTCTTTAACACGTAATGCAGCTTCTAAATCTATCGCCGTTTGGGCATTAGCACAAATAACCAAGAGCTTTTCTTTCTTAAGCTCTTGTAATAATTCAATTAAGTAGTCAACGCGTGGATCAATACCTGTCCAGTTTTCATGACTATTAAGGCTAAACATAATTTCTGGTGTGAAAATAAGTTTGGCTTGTGCTGAATTTTTTAAATTTTCACTGCTATCTGATAACAAAAATTCATTCATCTGTTCTTGGTAAGCTTCTGGTAACGCTAAAGCCGTTGCATGCAATTCTCGTTTTGGAAAGCCTTTAATGGTATTGCGACTATTTCTAAAAAGAATTCGGCCAGTACCATGACGGTCAAGTAGCTGTGTAAGTACTTTTTCACGAGATTTCTCTTGTTTAGCAACTACTTTTTCGTTATCAGAAACTTGATTAATATTAGCTAATTGTTGGCTAATATCGGTTTCTTTCAATAAGACAGTAAGCGTTGCTTGCTGCTCTGACGTTAACGTTTCTTTAGCAACCAATGCATTAGCAGCGTTGGCAACTTCGGTATAATGGCTTTCTTCTTCAGTAAACTTTTGATAATCATAAAAACGATCAGGGTCGAGTAAGCGTAAACGTGCAAAGTGGCTTTCATGGCCTAATTGATCTGGTGTTGCTGTCAGTAATAAAACGCCAGGAATGTTTTGTGCTAATTGCTCGATACATTGGTATTCGATACTTGGCTCGTCTTTGTGCCAATTTAAATGGTGCGCTTCATCTACAACCATTAAATCCCAATCTTCTGCGATTAAGTCTTCATAACATTCAGGGTTATTGGTAACAAAATCTAAATTTACTAATACTAATTGCTCTGCGCTGAATGGGTTTTCTTGTTCGCCAGCATTTTTTATTTCTAGGCAACGTTCGTTGTCAAAAATACTAAAATGTAAATTAAAACGACGTAGCATCTCAACTAACCACTGGTGCATTAACGACTCAGGCACAATAATCAGAATACGTTGTGCGCGGCCTGTTACTAATTGCTGGTGAATAATTAAACCAGCTTCAATGGTTTTACCTAAACCCACTTCATCGGCAAGCAATACTCGGGGGGCAAATCGACTACCGACTTCTTCAGCAATATATAATTGATGAGGAATTAAGCTAACGCGACCGCCACTTAAGCCCATTAAAGGAGATTGCTGCTGAATATGTTGGTGCTTTAAGCTGTCTTTACGTAGGCGAAACCAATCTAAGCGATCAACTTGGCCATTTAATAAACGGTCGTGAGGTTTATTAAATTTAATGAAATGATCAATCATCACCTCTTTTAATGAGACTTCTTCACCTGTGTCTTGTCTTTTACCATGGTAAGTCAGCAAATTATCAATTTCTTCAACGTCGTCAACCGTTAATGTCCAGCCTTCATGGCTAGGAACATTGTCGCCTTGATTGAAAATAACGCGGGTTAATGGTGCGTTGGCTATGGCATATTGACGAGTTTCACCCGTAGCGGTAAATACAACAGAAACAAAACGATGTTCAACTGTCATTACCGTGCCTAATCCTTGATCTGACTCTCCATCACTTATCCATCGTTGACCAGGGTGAAATACCATATTAAAAACTCCAAAAATTAAACACTTGTGCGACTTTCAAAGACATTCGCAACAGAAACGCCAACTAAGGCATTAAAAAAGGGCGCTATAGTACCGTTAATCATAGTTGTGATCATTAAAAAAAGTCGAGTAATTGCAATTGTATTTCAGTAAAGCTTAATTGAAGATAAATAATGGCAAAAACCTACTTGCCAGTATAAAATTAAGGTGTCAAAGTGGGATTATCATTCAGGTAATGAGGTGATGGTTTCAATTAGTATAATTACTGTTTTTGGTTTTTTAGTCAGCAGTTGAATACTACGTGATTAAGCCAGTGCTTATTTAACGATTCTTCTGTGTCCGTTAACTTAGATCGGAGATCTTAGTATGAATGAAGAAAAAATTATTTACGTATTAGACACGAATATTTTATTACACGAACCTTTCGCTTTTCTTTCCTTTAAAGAGCACGACGTGGTTGTTCCCATGACTGTGCTTGAAGAATTAGACTCCATTAAAGACAGACGTAAAGATGTCAGCCGCGATGCTCGCGTAGCAATACGTGCCCTTGAAGATACCCTTGTTGATGCTAGCCCAGAAGAAGTACTCGCCGGTGTTAAACTGCCACAAAATGATGATCAACACCCAAGTGGTTGTTTGTCTATTTTCAATGATTACACCTTAGAGCAAAAAGCAGGTTGCTTATCTTTCAATGAAAATGACAATCGCATTATCAATGCAGCACTATATATTCAAGAGGAAAAGTCCCCAAGCAAAGTCGTATTGGTCACTAAAGATATTAATATGCGATTAAAAGCAAAAGGGGCCGGTTTAGCCTTTGTTGAAGATTATCGAACTGACCAACTAATTGATGATATAAAATTTTTGACCAAAGGCTTTCATAAGTTTGATGGTGACTTTTGGGAACATGTTAATGACTGTGAAAGTGAAACTGAAGGTCGAAATACCACGCACTATATTAAACGCGATGTGCTCCCCAATACTTACATGAATGAATACCTGATTGATGACGGCGAGCACTTTGCAGGTAAAGTGACCGGATGGGATGACGAAAAACTCGCGGTATTGGACCTTAGCCGTGAGCGTTTAATGGCGAAACAAGCATGGGGAATTCACCCTAAAAACATTTACCAAGGCATGGCATTGGATGCTTTACTTGACCCGACCATTGATTTGGTGATATTAACTGGGCCTGCCGGTTGTGGTAAAACATTATTAGCACTCGCCTCTGCCCTTGAACAAGTTATTGAAAGAGGCTTATACGATAAAGTGCTAGTCACCCGTAGTACCCCTGAAATTGCCGAGTCAATTGGCTTTTTACCCGGTACTGAAGAAGAAAAAATGGCCCCTTGGTTAGCTGCAATAACCGATTCATTAGAAGTGTTACACAAACAAGATGAAAATATGAATGGTAGTCTTGATTACATAATGGAGAAGGCTAACATTCAATTTAAGTCGGTTAATTTTATGCGCGGCCGCAGTATTCAAAACTCTTTAGTCTTGCTCGATGAATGCCAAAACTTAACAGCGTCACAGCTAAAAACGATTATTACCCGTTGCGGTGAAGGCACCAAGATAGTGTGTTCTGGTAACTTAGCGCAAATAGACAGTAATTACTTAACCGCGGTCACTTCTGGGTTAACCTATATTGTTGAGAGATTTAAAGACTTTCCGGGCAGTGCGACTATAAACCTAAACGGTGTAGTAAGGAGCCGGTTAGCGTCGTTTGCTGAAGAGAATCTTTAACTTTACAAAGGTAAAGTGGTGAAATAAATTCACTACCTTACCTACCTATTCAGTGATATTTTATATTAATGCCCTTGTTCAACCCATTGTTTAGGTGATAGGCCTAATTTTTTTCTAAAGACTCGGGCCAGGGCAGAACCGTTTTCGTAACCAACTGCGCTGGCAACTAATGCTACAGGTTTATTTTGTCGTAATAACCCTTTTGCGACAACAATACGCCAATCAATCACATAATCTCCGGGACTTTGTCCCACCGTGCGCTTAAAAACATCAGCAAACTTAGAACGCGACATTAACGCAAGCTCAGCCATGTCTTCTAATCCCCATTGCTGCTCGGGTTTTTCATGAATAGCGAGTAAAACTTTAGATACTTGAGGGTGCGCTAAACCGGCGAGTAAACCATGCTGCATAATGTTGTTATTGAGTACATGACGCAGTACATGAATAAGAAATATATTTGTCAGCGAATTAATCATAGGTAGTCGCCCACATCGCTCGTGAAAGGCTTCTTCAAATAACCATTGCGCGGTTTGCTTAAGCTTTTCACAGTCGCTCAGTTTAAAAGACAATCGCGCTGGCAGAGCATTAGCAATAGGGTTAGACCTGCTTTCGTTATAAATAATGTTAGCGCAGACCAATTCTGGAGGATTTTCTTCACTGCCAATAATACGATGGGCATGGGGCGTAGGAAAAAACAGTACGGTAGGCTCATTGATCACTTCAGAGTTTCCTTGTTCATCAATTAACGTTAACTCTCCACTTTGCAATAAGTGCAAATGCCCTTTGTTTGGCTCTTTACTAAAATCGCTAATACCACATAAATTTCCGGTAAAGAAAACTTCGGTATTCATCGAAAAACGCTGCAAGATAACTGAAAGTTGATCCATTTTTCTCTCTTTATGACTATTCTGGACGATTGGGTTCAAAGTTAGGACTATGTCATTCCTTTTGGTTAATTGAAAGGCCTATATTATCAACCAAGGAAAACATCCTTATTAATGAAAAACTTTGAACATCACACATTAAAATTAAATATTGGAGCAACAAAATGAAATTTTCAACACTGATAAAATCAACCTTCGCGACTTCTGCCTTATTAGTTAGTAGCTTAAGTTTTGCGTCGAACATTGAAGTAAACGCCAATGGCAATGATTTAGCCATTAAAGGCTATGACACCGTATCTTATTTTACAAAAGGCTCTCCAACTAAGGGTTCTGACAAATTTACAGCGGCTTACAATGGCGCTATTTACCAGTTTTCAACGGCCAGTAATCGTGACATTTTTCAATCTGAGCCCAGTAAATATGCACCACAATACGGTGGTTTTTGTGCCTTTGGCGTTACGATGAATAAGAAATTCGATACCGACCCTATGGCTTGGCATATCCGTGGCGACAAATTATACCTAAACCTAAATAAAGACGTACAAAAGAAATGGGTAACTGATATTCCAGGTTACATCAAAACAGCTCAAACTAATTGGATCGATATTAAAGGGTTAACAAAAGAGCAAATTGAAAAAGTTTACGACTAATACTCCCCCATTTAAGTAAGGCTTAATTATGAAACAACTAACATCAGCAGACTCAATTGATGAACTGTTATCGCAGCATGAATATTCACTATTATATTTCACTGCCTCGTGGTGTGGACCTTGTAAGTCAATGGCTCCCATCGTTGAAGGAGTGTCCGGCATGATGAGTGATCGATTTAATACGATAAAAGTAGATATCGATAACTTGGCAAGTATTGCTTCAGATTATGGCATTCGTAGCGTACCTACGCTGATGTTGGTAAAAAATGATGAAATTATTGACCAACGTGTTGGTGGATTACCGCCACAGCAATTAATGCAATGGTTAGAGCAACTTATATAGTTGTTCATTTATAAAGTTTGAGGATTAATTATGAACAATAAATTATTAATTAGCGCTGCATTAGCTTCAGTATTAGCTACGGGTGTTGTTGCACCTGCAGAAGCCGCGGGTAAAAAAGAGAAATGTTATGGCGTAGCAAAAGCCGCGCAAAACGATTGTGCAAACTTAGCGGGAACCCATTCATGTGCAGGCCAATCAAAAGTTGATAACGATAAAGGAGAGTGGAAATTGGTAACAAAAGGCACTTGTTCAACACTTGGCGGGTTATCAAAAACAGAAGCAAAGAAACTTTATAAAGCAACGAAAGGCGCTTAGAACATGAATATGTCGGTAACAAGCAGTGATGTAATGGTAGGTGTTGGTTTAAGGCACCCACACTTTACCGACATACTCACTTTACCTAAGCAAGTTGACTTTGTTGAAGTACATTCTGAGAATTTTTTTGGTCAAGGAGGAGCAGCTTTATCTGTGCTTACTCAAGTCAGAGAAAGATACCCTGTCAGTTTACATTCAACGTCTATGGGACTTGGCTCTGCAAAAAGTGTTCCTATGCATTACTTGGAACGTTTAAAAAGTCTCACTCAAAAAACAGATCCATTTTTGATGTCTGAACATGCCTGTTTTACTTGGGGACAACAACAACAACAACAACAACAACAACAACAACAACAACAAGGGCAGCTGATTCATAGTGGTGATTTATTGCCCATTGTCCATACACGGCAGACGTTAACCATGATGTGTGAACAAGTGAATAAAGTGCAGGATTTTTTAGGGCGGCAACTTATTATTGAAAATGTCTCTGCTTATGTAAAATTTGATAAAAGTTACCTTAGTGAGGCTGAGTTTTTGGCGCAGCTTGCTCAGCGTACAGGGGCAAAAATATTATTAGATATTAATAATATTGCCGTTAATAGTTTGAATTTCGAAGCAGGTGATATTCAACAATCAGTCTCTGATTACATCAAGGAATTACCGGTATCGAGTGTCGCACAAATACACTTAGCTGGCTGTAGTACTTGCTTGCCAGGTGAGCTAACCATTGATGATCATGCATGTCCTGTTTCTGATGACGTTTGGTTAGGCTATCAACAAGCGTTAACACGCTTTGGCGCAGTACCGACCTTAATTGAATGGGACAGTGATTTACCCGAATGGTCAGTACTTGTTGATGAAGCACAAAAAGCGCGCGACATTGCACATGCTGTATTAGCGAGGAGAAATACATGAGCAACCAATGCAAAAATAAGCGAGATAAGAGCGTTCAGCAACGATTGCTAGAGCTGATTTGGAATGATGAATCATCAATCTTAGACCAATGCGGCTTTGATGCTAAAGGCATTAACATTTATCGACGAAATTTGTTAGCAAATGCTCACCGCGCATTAAACATCAGTTTTCCAACGGTTTTTAAGTTGCTTGATAGCGATATAAGCGAAAGTCTTGTCTATCAGTTTTTACGGAGTTCCCCACCTGACCGAGGCGATTGGACACAATGGGGAGGAAATTTCGCTCACTTTTTAAAAACGACAGAAATCGGTGATAATTATCCCTATATTTCTGAGTGTGCAACGCTTGATTGGCATGTTCATTGTGCATTACATGGTAGCGATCAAACCCTTTCACAACCGTCGTTGCAAGTGCTAAGTAAGAGTGAACCCGAGCATATATTTATTGAATTTAATCAAAATGTAAAAGTGTTTAGATCAGGATTTCCACTAACAGAAATTTTTCAGGCTCATCACGATAATGAGGAACCTCAGCGGGAAGTGGCAATGAATAATGCACAAAAAGCGTTATTGGAAAAACCGGTTGAACAAGTAGTGATGGTTTACCGTCCTGAATTTCAACCACAAGTAACAAAGTTAACCGTCAGTGAAGGGGCTTTTATGCTTGCTTTGTTTTCTGGAAAATCATTAGCGCAATCTCTTGATAAAGTTAAAAACACCAACGATTTTTCATTTGAACAATGGCTGGTCAGCGCAATTAAACATAACTTAATTCATTATTTTAAAGAGAAATAACCATGAAAATCTTACAAAACCTATTATTAGCTATTAGCCACTTTTATCGTAACCTTGCCGGTAAAATAAGTATGTTAGAACCAGTCGCATTATTAGCGGCACGCTTTTATGTTGCATGGGCATTTTTTGCCTCAGGCCTGACTAAACTAAGAGACTGGGAAAGCACCTTGATGTTATTCGAATACGAATATCAAGTACCGGTATTACCGTTTGAATTAGCAGCCTATTTAGGCACGGGTGCAGAAATTGTTTTCCCCTTGTTATTAATAGCAGGATTAGCAAGTCGGTTTTCTGCCTTAGCTTTATTTTTTGTTAATATTGTCGCGGTAATAAGTTTAGAAGAGATTGCACCCGTAGCTTATGCTGAACACGTATTATGGGGAGTATTACTAGCACTTGTTGTTATTTTTAATGGCGGACGTTTTGCATTAGACCGACTTGTTGAAACACAGTTATTCAATGCCAAAGTCTCAAATCAGTCATAGTTAATATATACAGCTATTGACTGAGCTTGACCATAAACTTCAGCAGGACGTTTTTAGTGATAATCATCACTGGTGTGCCGATGAAACAACACAATTGGGTACAAAAAATTCAGGGCCAGATCCCTATGAGCACTTACTTGCCGCTCTAGGTGCTTGTACCGCAATGACAATTCGTATGTATGCAGATCACAAAAACATTCCACTGGAACATGTTGAAGTATCGCTATCTCATGAACGTCATTATTTACAGGATGCGGCCAATGTTTCAGAAAACGATCAGAAGATAGAATCATTAACTCGTAAAGTTCAGTTGTTTGGTCCGTTAAACGATGTAGAAAAAAATCGATTAATGGAAATAGCTGACCGTTGCCCTGTGCACCGAACTTTACACAATAATCCGCAAGTATTAACGACCTTGATTGAAAACTCGTTCCCTCTATTACAGTTTTGAATTATTAAGGGCTAAATAATCATGAATAGCCCTTAGCATTCTTTTCTATAACAATAAATATGGCCATATTCTCAATTAAAATTTATATTGCACAACCGCCATATATTGTTTTTGTGTATTCTCCGCTGTTCTAGCTTTCCACAAAGTTTTGTTTTCGTTATAAGAAGTAGATTCAATGAATTCAGCGCCAACATTCCAGTTTTTATCGAGATCATAGCGCCATGCTAAAGTAATGCTGTCGCCATCACTGTCATTAGGATCTAGACTATTATTATCAGTCTCTTCTACTTTAAATTGGTCGTGTCGTAGTGAAAACCTATGAGCACCTAGTTTATAACTGAACATTACATACCATGAAGAAATATCGCTAAACACACCTTCCTCTTGGGTGCCCATGCCAGTATCACCAGCTAACCATTGTGCCAGCATCCTAAACTTTTTTGAAAATTTGTGCTGTAGTGAAACGGAGTAATATTGAGTCTTCCATGCATATTGGCGATTATCTTCAATAGCTAATGGATCACCTCGATTATCATAATAATAAATTCGTACGTCCGTCTGCTTAAAATAGCGCCAATGGGCACCTAAGGAATACCCCCAATCACCGTCCGTTTCAATTAAAGGCTCTACAGAGCTTGGTGTATTTATAGGATTTTCTTGTAAATGAAAATAATCAGCAAAATTTACTTTTTCATTATAAAAGGTTTGCTTATTATGTTGCGCCCAACCACGCCAAACCAACAAAGTACCTAAGCCGTCATTAGCTTTGAATATTGAAGCTAACGCAGTAAAGCTATGAGGACTATTATATTGTCTGCCGCTACGAGTTACTGACCATTGGGCACCTAGTGTTCTTTGTTCTTCGGCAATCCACGAGTTTATCGCCGAAAAGCTATAAGTATAAGGACTGGTCCAGCCGGTCGCTACATTTTCGAGAGACATTTGAGGATAAAACATGCCAAACTTTACTTTATGTTTTAAACCTTTATTCAAGGGCGAGTAAGTTAAGTAGGCTTCGGTTAAGCCGATATTCTGCTCGCCGTCTGGGGCATAATTACCGACGAGATCAAAACTAATGTCGGAAATTAAGTCTCCACTAATTTCCATGGCACCTTGCGTTATCATGAATTTATCGTCGTCATTAAACCTAAGTGTGCCAACCCCCCTATCCATCCAACTATTTAACCAAGGCTTGTCATTGTCTGCTTTAACGTAGCCAGCTTCAATTAGCCCCTTGACTTCTATTTCAGCGGCAGTTATTGAGCAACTCAAGAAAATAAGTACGGTGAATAGTTTTTTATATTGGCTGCTAAGCATTGTTATTTTTGTTTTTGTTTTTGTTTTCATAATTAATAAGCCAAGGTAAAAAGTCATCACCATGAATAGCTTTACTTATAAGGTAACCTTGTGCCGTTTCAACCCCAATGTTTCGTAAAATCTCGAGGCTTTCATTATTTTCAACGCCTTCAGCTACAACACTTAACCCTAAATTATGGGCTAAATCGGTAATCGACTTCACTATGATGGCATCTTCATTACTTGATATAAGCTCAAGAACAAACGATTTATCAATTTTAAGTTCGTTCACGGGTGTCCGTTTAAGTTGTTCCATTGAAGAGTAGCCTGTACCAAAGTCATCAATAGAGAGTTGCACTCCCATATTTTTGAGTAGAGTTAATGCAGTAATAGCTTGCTCAGGGTCAGACATGATGGCACTTTCTGTCACTTCCAACATCAGCATCTTTGGGGCGACATTATGCTTTTTAAGCGCTGTATTAACGAACTCAACCAGTTTAGCATCAGTCAGATCAATGGCTGAAATATTAACGGCCATATGTATGTGAAAACCATTTTCTTTTAATTTATTATGTTGTTTTAAAGCTTCTTCGATAGCCCATTTGGTTAAGTAGCGAATATTACCCGTTTGTTCTGCCAGTGGAATAAAATCATCTGGAAAAATAAAACCATGCTCAGGATGCTGCCATCGCACCAGACACTCAAGGCTTTTAACCTGATTAGTCGCAATGTCTATTTGTGGCTGATAATGTAATTGTAAATGGCCATTTTCGAGTGAACTGCGTAATTCCGACATTAAATTTAAACGTAATACAGAATGAGTATTAAGTTTTGAGTTATATAACTCGTAACTATTATGTTTGTCTTTACAAACATATAAAGCGATATCGGCAAATTGCATTAAGCCATCTGCTTTAATAGAGTCTTCAGGGTACATTGCTATACCCATACTGGTTGACACATCTAATTGTATGTTATTAATTTCAAAGAATTGCTCGAAAACTTTAATAATGGGAGCAACTAAAAGCTCAGTTTTAACTGACTTTTGACAAGGTAAAAGCATCACAAACTCATCACCGTCTAGATAAGCAACGTAGGCACCTTGCACTAAACTTTTCTCAAGCCTATTTGCTATAGCTTGCAGTACCTTATCGCCATATTCATGGCCTAACGTATCGTTAATTTCTTTAAAGCGGTCTATATCCATCAGAACGACGGCAAATTGCTGAGTGGCATCTTCAATGAGCTCATTCATAGTGCGAATAAAGTGATTTCGATTAGGAAGTCCCGTTAGAACGCTATAAAAAGCCAGTTGATGATTATCTTTCTCTCGTTGTTGAATCGCACTTTGCATATTAGAAAAAGCAAAAGAAAGTTTATTAACTTCGGATACTCGTGCGTCATGGCTAATTTCAACGTAATTTCCATACTGAATTTTATGAGCAATATTGACTAAGTTTTTTAAAGGTGTCGCGATAGATATTGAAAACCTAAATGACAAGAACACCGTTAGTAATATAATAATGCAAATAGCGATAATGAGTTGCGAGGCTAAATTGGTAAAATTGATGAAAGCGAGGTCTTTATCGATAGTAAAAACAACTCTAAGCTTCTCGCTATCACTGTCATTTATCACAAACTGATAAAGTGCTAAAGATTCACCTTGGAAACTAATATTTTTTCGGTCAGCGTTTGGTATCTCATTAATAAACAGTTGAGAAGCTAACTTTTTATCTTGGCTGTTTAAGAGCGAATATGTAGATACTTCAACCATGTGATTAAGCGCTAAAGTTACATCAAAACCTATAATTTCTTTCAGGTTAGCGTTAATCAATTTTTTAATTTTTATCCCCATAACTAACCAGGCATCAATTTTAGCAGACGCTTCTATCAACCTAATTGGCACTGCCCTAACGAGATAAGGAACATCATTTAAGACTAAAATATTGACTCCCGCTTTACTGATTTTTTCAACGGGCCAAGTCGTTAAGGGAGAGGGTATGTTACTTACTATGGTTTTAGCATCACTTGATAGTAAGGCTGAGAAATCGGTTTTTATACGTCGCTGGTGATTGTTCATTGCACTTAACAAAGAATCAGGATCATTGTCTGCATCATTGACTAATTGCTTTAGAGTGAAATCTTTACTAATAGGCGAAATACCGCGATACAGTGCTCTACTGTGATTAGTTAATTTATCAGAGAAGACTAATTGAGCAATCTTAAATTGTTTGTTTATTTGGCTTTCAGAATGCCGATAAGTTTGCTCTAAAGTTACAAATAAAATAACCGCTATCGTGATCATCAATAAGAATATAAATCGCATTAAAATACGATTTTGTAATGATTTAAAGTTAATAGTCATCTAATTCATCGTCTTCTTCGTATGCTGCATACTTAGGCTTCATGGCTTCTTTTAAATTAATCGTTAACTGACTATCACCAGAGACCTCTATTCGTTGGGTGATAGATTGATCTACTTCTGAGAGTAAAGGATGCCATATCTTTAGCGTATATTTTCCATCAGGGAGATCAAAATTGATATTGCCTTTTATATCTGTTTTTCCAAACCAAGGCGTATCAACAACATAAACATAACCAAGCATCCAGTCATGTATGTTACAACCTAACGTCACCTCGCCCGTCTGATTAAACAAAATGGGCGTCGATTGCTCATCGCGATACAATTTTATTTCAAATGTTTTTGCTGGAGAAAAGGAATAAACATGATGTTTTATCCTATCTGAATTGGGAAAACTTATTTGAGTTGATTTATTAACGACTAATATATGCGGACGAAATTTACGGTTCACCTGATCCATTATTTCTGTAGGTTTAACGTGGGACTTATCTTTAACTGTCGACAGTTTACTTTCGGGTTCGATATATACCACTATGTTGGCTAGTGGTTTTTTTTCGCTACTGCTAACATGAACATTGGTATTTTTTGCTTGGGTAACAAAACAACTAAAAATCATTAATGCTGAAATTATTTTGTAATTCAAAATTTTCACCATAATGCTATTTCCCTAAATTATTTTGAATAGAAGCTAATTATTATTTTAAATGGTGCATGCAGGCATGTTATGCCAGATTTCATAGACAGACCTATAAATGCCATAAAAAATTTCCCTTTAACTGACTAATTAATACTTTTAATTTATTCTGTTTTCTACTTTATACTCTCTTGATTTAATTATAGTCTGTAAACATTCAAACAAGAGTCTAATAAACGAGTATGATCTCCATATCAGTATGAATATGGAGGTCATACTTATATTTAGCTACACATCATTATTGTCAGGTGATTCTGTAATATCTTCATCTGGTTTTATTTCTTGAGTCATTTCAACATCAACACGATCAACACGCTGTAATCCTCTAGGTAGTTTATTACCTCGGCGACCACGTTCACCTTTGTAATGTTCTACGTCACTAGCTTTGAGCGTTAACTTACGTTTTCCGGCATGTAAGGTTACTGAACTTTCAGCTGAAATAACTTTAAGTAAGCTGACAAATTCCTCTCTGCTCTTCGCTCTTGCTGAAGAAATATTAATGATTTTATTACCTTTACCTTTACTGAGTACTGGCAATTCTTTGATAGGGAAGACTAACATGCGACCTTCCGATGTTATGGCTAACACCAACATAGTCTCTAAATCAGCAATGGGCAATGGCGTATAAACTTTAGCATTACTCGGTAAGCTTAACAGCGCTTTACCATTTTTATTTCGGCTGATCATATCGGCAAAACTACCAACAAATCCGTAGCCGGCATCACTACTGAGTAAATATTTACTGTCGTCATCGGCCATCAATGTTGTGACAAAAGTTTCACCTGAAGATAAGCTAAAGCGACCTGTTAATGGTTCACCTTGGCTACGAGCGGTAGGTAGCGTATGAGCATCAGTGGTGTATGCTCGCCCTGTTGAGTCAATAAACACCACAGGTCGGTTACTGCGCCCTTTCGCTGAACATAAATAGCCATCCCCTGCTTTGTAGCTTAGCGCTTCAGGTTCGATATCATGCCCCTTTGCACAACGCGCCCAACCTTTGTCTGAAATAACAACGGTAACGGGTTCACTGGGTACTAAGTCTTTTTCTGATAATGCTTTTGCTTCGCTGCGCTCTATTAACACTGAACGTCTCTCATCACCATATAATTCTGCAGCTTCTTGAATTTCTTTTTTCATCAGCGTATTCATACGGGTTTTTGAATTTAATATTTTTTCTAAATATTCACGTTCTATGTTTAACTCATCTTGCTCTGCTCTTATTTTTATTTCTTCGAGTTTGGCAAGTTGACGTAACTTTATTTCTAATATTGATTCAGCTTGGCGCTCGGACAAATCAAAACGTGAAATAAGTTCGGCTTTGGGTTTATCAAAGGTACGAATAATATCGATAACTTCATCAATATTAAGATAAGCAATGAGTAAACCATCTAATAAATGTAAGCGAGCTAATACTTTATCTAAACGATACTGTAAACGTCGACGTACTGTTTCACGGCGATACTCAAGCCATTCACACAAAATAACTCGTAGGTCTTTTACGGCAGGTTTATTATTTAAGCCAATCATATTTAGGTTAACACGATAGCTTTTTTCTAAATCTGTACTGGCGAACAAATGATTCATTAATTGTTCGATATCAATGCGATTCGAACGTGGTACCACAACTAGTCTTGTTGGGTTTTCATGGTCAGACTCATCACGTAAGTCAACAACCATTGGCAGCTTTTTAGCGACCATTTGCCCCGCAATTTGTTCAAGAATTTTTCCTCCTGAGGCTTGATGTGGCAAAGAGGTAATAACGATATCACCTTGAACCACTTCATAAACCGCACGCATTTTTATACTGCCTTTACCCGTACGGTATATTTTTTCAATATCAGCTTTAGGGGTAATTATTTCAGCGTCCGTTGGATAATCGGGACCTTTAACATATTCAAGTAAATCGCCGATTTCAGCTTTAGGCTGCTCAATTAAATGAACACAAGCATTAGCGACTTCACGCACATTATGAGGAGGGATATCGGTTGCCATACCCACCGCAATACCCGTAATACCATTAAGTAAAATATGAGGTAAGCGGGCAGGTAATGTTTTCGGCTCTTTCATGGTACCGTCGAAATTAGGTGACCAATCAACGGTGCCTTGTCCTAACTCAGCCAGTAAAACTTCACTAAAACGTGATAAACGCGACTCGGTATAACGCATTGCAGCAAAAGATTTAGGGTCATCTGGTGCGCCCCAGTTACCTTGCCCATCAACCAGTGGGTAGCGATATGAAAACGGCTGCGCCATTAACACCATTGCTTCATAACAAGCTGAATCACCATGTGGGTGAAATTTACCTAAAACGTCTCCGACAGTACGTGCAGATTTTTTATACTTAGCCGTTGCCGACAAGCCTAATTCAGACATGGCATAAACAATACGTCGCTGTACTGGTTTTAAGCCATCGCCAATATGTGGCAAAGCTCTGTCCATGATAACGTACATCGAATAGTTTAAATAAGACTCTTCGGTAAACTGTCGAAGTGGTCGTTGTTCGATACCTTCAAGACTAAAATTAAGCGCGTCTGACATGAATTAATTTCCTGGTAAGTCACCCTGCACAATGACAGTTATACCTGTGACTTTGATTATTATTTTTAGATTCTAAATGACTAAGCTCTAGCTTATATGATTATACAGAAAGGGAAAATACTTCTTTGTTAATAAGCTTAAATTAGACAAGATTACTGATCTATATTCTCATTATAAAGACAAACACGGTTACGACCATTCGCTTTTGCAAAATACATGGCCAAATCAGCAGCATTAAGTAACTCATCAAAATCGGGTGATACTAGTTCTAAACAAGCAACGCCGATACTAACGGTAATTTGCTGATTAACATTCAGAGAAGATAGTTCCATATTCGCTACTTTTTCTCGTAAACGCTCGGCAATCGCTTTAGCCTCATCACAACTAACACCCGGTAATATTCCTGCAAACTCTTCACCACCTAAGCGGGCAAAAACATCTCGAGAGCGCATGGTTTCGCTGCCCAATTGAGCTATAGTTTTTATGACATTATCACCAATATCATGGCCATAAGTATCGTTAATATTTTTAAAAAAGTCGATATCAAGTAAAATGACACTTAACGGTTGCTGTTCGCTTAACGCAGAGTCTACCAAATAAGAACCTTGCTCAAATAAGGTTCTACGATTATATAAATTGGTTAAGGTATCTGTTTTCGCCAAATACTTTAATCGATTTCGAATTTTTAATTGTTTAAGCAAAAGCAATAAAAATACAATAACAGTAGCAATTAAAATCGCAATATTGCGTTGTTGAGCAAACTGCTTATTCTCGGCATCTTTTATTTTTAAACGTTTAATTTTATTTTGATTCACTAACAGTTCATTTTGTTTAAGTTTGTGATCAGTAGCGTAGGTTTTATCGAGTTCGGCTATTTTTTCATTACGCGTTGCATCAAAATACCGATAACCATCAAAAATATATTTTTTCTTATAATCAAAAGCCTGCTTAAAATCACCTAAAATAGAGAAAGACCTTGCCATAATAAGATTTACTTCTGCAAATTCAGGGAGGTACAATTGTTTTTTTGGTATTTCATCCCGCAATAACAACGCCTTTTCAAGTACGCTAATTGCTTTTTTATTTTGATGCGCAGCATGCTCTATTAACCCTTCTATAAAGTACATTAAATACATTTCTGCCGCATTAAACGTTTTCTCGATCGCTTTAAGTTGAGGGAAAACATCCTCAACTTGAGTTAAGTTTTCTTTTTGATTTTCTTTTAATAGAGCCAGTAAGGATAGAATCCGGGCATTAATAGGTAAGGGGGCATTTTTTTCTAAAAGGCCACTACGCTCAGGTGTTGGTGTAATTTCACTTTTCGGTAATTCACTTTTTTGAGAGGGCTCGACTAACTCACTTTCTAGAAAAGGTGTAGCTAATAATGGTGAAATATAAAAAGCACAAAGGCTATTTAAAATAATCGATATAGCAAAGGTTGGGGTGAAAAATTTTGTCATCACGAACAAACCTTATTTCTACCTTGGCTTTTAGCTTGGTACATTGTTATATCTGCATTTTTTAATAGCGTTAAAAAATTATCCGTATGTCCTTTCGAATAGCTCGCGACACCTATACTCGCGGTAACTTTTTTAAAGGTTTTATAATGCCATTGATGATTTTGAATGATTAAGCGTAATCGTTCGGCAATATCACAAGCATCATCTTGGGAGGTATCGGGTAATAAACAAATAAACTCTTCTCCGCCAAAGCGCCCAAAGCAGTCTGTTATTCTCATAATATCATGCCCAAGTTTAGCTATATCCCTTAAGACATCGTCTCCAACTTTATGGCCGAAATTGTCATTAATAGCTTTGAAGTTATCAATGTCTAACATTAATACACTTAAACAATTATTTTCTTTTTGTGTACGAATAAACATTTTTTCGCCAAGCTCCATTAAATGACGACGGTTAACAACACCCGTTAATTCATCTATTTGGCTTACCTTAACTAAATGTTTTTGACCTTGTATAATTTTAAATAAAAACCAAGCAAGAGTAAGAATAACGATAGCAACTAAGAAAATAAATAATTGTAGATTTTTTTCATGATAAGTCACATCACGAAGTTGCATGACTTGAACAGAAAGCTCTTGTTCCAGAATCTTTTTCTGTAAATCTGCTTGCTTACTTTCATACCTTAATCGTAACTCTTCTATTTTTTCCATATTCACGTTATTTTTATCGTTAAATAAACGTGTCAAAAACTGTGATTGTTTTTCATAAGCTTGCTTGTACTTGCCTGTTTTAAAGTAAATTTCAGATTGTAAATACATTAAATTATAATGAGAGAATGTATTCTTAGTTTTACTATTTTTTGCTAATAATTCTTCTGCTAGCCTCAAGCTATCTAATGCTTCTTTATAACGGCCCATAGCTTCAAGAACGTACGCCTTATCTACTGTAAAAAACATTGGTGCGTTATGTTGTTGAACACCTTTTATATACTGCTCAGCAATTTTAATATATTGGTAGGCAGCTTCATAATTTGGCTCTTTTTTCATAACATGTGACATGGCCATACGAGAATATACCCCCGCCAATACCTCATTATTACTAAATTTATCAGCGTTTGTGATAATTTCTTCTAGTAATGGAATTGCTTGCTCATAACGATTCTCTTCCATATGGTTAACCGCAATATTTTGTAAGCTATTCAAGGCATAAAGTTCCATACCCGCTTTTTTGAAATGTTGGTATGATGCCTGATAAAACTTTATCGCTTTTTTAGGTTGATACATATAAGCATATAAAATACCCAACTCACTATTTACTGAACCTTTTAGCTCGTCGTTATCAAGACTATTGGCAATTATGAGTGCGTCGTTAAGCATAATTAACGATCGCTCATATTGCTCATTTAAGTAATAAATTGCCCCTAAGTTAATGAGACCTTCGGCAATATATTTCATTTCTTCGAGTGATTCGGCAACTTCCAGTCCGTTGAGATAGTTTCTTACCGCACCGTCTTTATCTCCCAAATTTTCGAATGCAAAACCACGTAAATAAGAAAGTTCAGCAATTAGAAGGCTAGGAACGGTTAAATGCTTAGCCAACTTTAGACCTTGAGCCGTTGATGAAAGTCCGAGCTGGTATTGAGAGGTTTCCATATGAAGTTCTGAGAGCACTTGATAGTACTTCACTTGATTCTCAACCGTTAGCGTATTTATACTCGTTGAATAAGAATCCAACAGTAATAAGGCCTCAGTGACATTGGTGTTTTGTAATGCTTCAACACGCTCAACAAAGGAAATAAAATCACGATTCAGAGTGCCTTCATCAGCATTAACATGCATAGGAGTTAATAAATAGCTAAAAATCAAGCATAAAGCAGCTGCAATTTGAACGTAACATTTATTTAACAAATTCAACCCCTTATTTATATTTTTAGTTATATTCCGATGAATTTTAGTAGCAGTATAAAACGATTTAAACTGAATGATAAACCGTTTTCTGTAATTAACTATCTGATTTTTAAATAATGCTAGAACAAGTATCGATTTTAAGATAAATTGTTCGCTGTAGTTTAACTATTGTCTCTGTAGCTCAGCTGGATAGAGCAAGCGCCTCCTAAGCGCTAGGTCGGACGTTCGAATCGTCTCAGGGACACCAAAATCACTTTTAGCAATAGTCACCCCATAAAAAAAAATTAAAACATATCATTAAAAAGTGATCCTGGTTATTAACGATTAAAGATAACTTGTAATAATCACGGTTAATTTGAACACCTGCCCTTACTTTGAATTCCCAGTGTTGCAAATATGGCAAAAACAACGAAATATCTAACCAATCCAGAAATAAGTAAAGCTAAGAGCAAAGAATACATTTTTTCCGACAGTGAAGGTTTAGCGCTTAGCGTTAAATCAACTGGTTCTAAATTATGAACTTTCAACTTTTTAGCCCCTTACCAAAAAACGAGTAAATATTAGTTTTGGTAATTATCCAAATGTTTCATTAGCCGATGCTAGAGAAAAACGTGCCAACGCTAGAAAGTTATTGGCTAAAGATATTGCCCCAAAAAAACATTGCCCAAAATACCGCTAACGTCACATGGAACTCGCTTAATAATCATTTATTCCCAAAACTAAGTAAGCACCCTATTACCGCGTTAACACCAGTTATCTTGATTGATGCGATGAAACCAATCGCGAACAAAGACAGTTTGTTATTAAAAGACTTTGAAGCACCAAAGAAACAATGTTACGCGACCATAAAACCCGAAGAACTACCAAAGCTAATGGCCGATTTCAGCTCTTCAACATTAAGGCTAGTAACACGTCTATTAATTGAATGGCAGCTTCATACGATGGTACGCTCTAACGAAGCCGCGACCGCAAGGTGAGCAGATATTGATGTTGGCGTATTCCTGGCGATGTAATGAAAATGAAAGCTATGTTTGAAAGTAACTTTTGATTATTGTAATAGTCATAGCCGTTCGATATTATATTTATAGGTAGGAGAAAAATTATGAAAAAACTATTACCACTAACACTCGTTATGATACTAGCATCGTGTTCAAGCAATGTTGTAAAGCCAGAAACAGTATCTGCTACTGATGGACAAGCTACAGTAACATTGATTAAACCCCATAAGTTTACTGACATAGAAACAGGAAACTTTGGAGTACAGTCTAATTTCGAGCAAAGGATAGCTAAAGAGTTGGCTGAGGTATTATCTGACTACTTTAAAGAAACTAATTTAACTATTGATATTATATTCACTGATATTGATTTAGCGGGTGAGACTAGGTACAACATGCGAGAAATACGTGTAATAAAGGATATATATATTCCGCGTATGTCTTTCGAGTATGAAATCAAAGATACATCAGGTGTTGTTAAGCTGGCTGATACAGTTGATATTAAAGATATGAACTTTCTAGGAAAAAGATTATTTGGTTTGAAAGCTAATGATTTAATAGGATACGACAAACGTATGTTAATCGAGTATTTTAAGAAAATAATCTAATAAACTCACTAAACATAGGCTATAAGGTATTGGTTATGATTAGCCTATGCAGTTGGTGAAATGAAGGTTATGTTTGGCAATTACTTTATTAATGACTTTTGATTATTGCCCCCCAAGGTAACATTATAAATATACCAAAACACAATCCCTAAACAACACAGAGTTAACCAGCCCAACCGACATCCTCAGGGACATCAATTCTTTTTATTTTTCTTATTATTTCATTTTTATAGCGTTGCTATTATTTTTTGAACATAAAAAAGCCTCGTTAAACGAGGCTTTTGAAAATATTGACAATAACTCATACGATTTTACTCGCTGGATGATTGTTCTATTGTAACGTCCTTGTCACCTGCAATTGAGATATTACTCAATGCTGCTGAAACAGCTAATACGATTACCGCAAAAATCACTGTTGTCAGCTTAATTCCTGGTGAAGGTGACCTGTTCATACATATTCCTGTGTCAGGTGTTTTGTTATTCTTATTACATCTGTACAAAACTCAACCAATTTATATGATTAATTCCTGTAATTCAACTATTTAAAATTAAAGAGTCGAGAAAAATACAAATACTTTTCATTTAACACATTATTAACAACCACTGTTTTTTTCCGATTAAATCTAACTAATGCTAAAAAAAACACGTTTTTGCATAATATCGTTTGCAGTTTAGGTACTGTCTAGGCGAAAATAGCGCCACTTTCACCCTCACATACTTAACTTACTTAAGTATGAATATAATAAAGATTTGGAGTTAATATGCCGTCTCGTCAAGACTTGGCCAATGCAATTAGAGCTTTAAGTATGGATGCTGTACAAAAAGCGAAATCAGGACACCCTGGAGCCCCAATGGGCATGGCAGATATTGCCGAAGTATTATGGCGCGATTTCCTCAAGCATAATCCAACAGATCCTAACTGGGCTGACCGCGATCGTTTTGTTTTATCAAACGGTCATGGTTCTATGCTTATTTACTCTCTATTGCATTTAACGGGTTATGAATTACCTATTGAAGAATTAAAAAACTTCCGCCAATTACACTCTAAAACACCTGGTCATCCTGAATATGGATACACGCCTGGCGTTGAAACAACAACCGGTCCATTAGGTGCGGGTATCTCTAATGCGGTTGGTATGGCTATTGCTGAAAGAACACTTGCGGCACAGTTTAACCGTGAAGGTCATGAAATTGTTGATCACAATACTTATTGTTTCTTAGGTGACGGTTGTTTGATGGAAGGTATTTCACACGAAGTATGTTCATTAGCAGGCACATTAGGTCTAGGTAAATTAATCGCTTTTTGGGATGACAACGGCATATCAATTGATGGTAACGTTGAAGGTTGGTTTACAGATGATACGCCAGCTCGTTTCAAATCATACGGTTGGCATGTAATCA
>Ga0209396_1000174_pt1 | contig 82125 bp, 71 predicted proteins | sample GOMGulsemesocosm_6_FD_184638 | JGI IMG/M metagenome (GOLD analysis project Ga0209396, IMG submission 184638) | Methane-oxidizing microbial communities from mesocosms in the Gulf of Mexico - GOM8C Gulf of Mexico (SPAdes) (version 2) | ecosystem: Environmental > Aquatic > Marine > Cold seeps... | reverse complement strand
ACATACCACTTCGGTAAGTTCAGTTTGAATGACTAACAAAATAAAGGCCACTTACATGAAAAACTTATTGATAAGCAAAAATATGAAAAAATCGACTTTAGCATGCTTGGTTATCGGTTCACTTGTTACTAACCCTGCAATGGCAGAAAATGCGCTTCATTTACCGATAGATAAACAAGCACAATTAGAAGAATCTAAAAAAAATGAAGGTATTGGTTTTGGCGCAGGTATTCTTTTAGGCGCTGTTGTCGCAGGGCCTTTAGGTGCAGTCGTTAGCGGATTTTTAGGAGGGATATTTGTTAAACATAGTAATGTTATTGACGAACGTGATAGCTTAACCGTAGCGTTATCTGCAGAAAAAAATGACCATCAACTTGCCTTAGAAAATTATCAGGAAAAACTTCAAAGAGCGGAACAAGAATATCAAAGCGAATTGTTAGCGCTACAACAAAGTCAGCATGATGCATCACAATTACAGGCAGAAAATTTATTAATGAGTTTGCAATTCACTACAGGTTCAAGTGAACTTAAAGAGCATTATCAAGGACAAATACAAGCATTAGCGAAGATGTTATCTCAATCACCAGACTTATCTGTAGACCTCTCAGGTTACACAGATTTACAAGGAGATGAGTCTCTTAACCATAAACTGTCAATAGCACGGGTAAATTCAGTAAAAGAGGCTTTGATCAATTATGGCGTGAAAAATGAGCGTATTAAGCTATATGCCTATGGTGAACAATCACCCATCGTTGCTAATGACAATAAAGAAGCGAGTTTTTATGACCGCCGAGTTGTAATAAAGTTACGTAGTGAACAAGCACAAGTTGCTAAAAATTATTAATTCACATTCTATTTACGTAATTTATTTGTTGAGGAGGTGACAAAGAAAAATTTAATATTAAAATAAATCCGATTTCATGAAGCATAAGACCAAGGTAACTCCCATAAACCTTGGTCTTCTTATGATAAAGATATAAAAAAACATTAGCTATTTATTCACAAGAACATTCCTATATCGAAAATACTCAGTCAGAATGCAAAACATCTAAGTATATTCCAAAGCAGATATGACTGAGAGTTTTGTCGATGACAATTTTTCTTGTTTGACACCTTAGTCTAGATACAAAGAATGAATAGTATTATTTGTTATACGAACTACTCAATGACTCGTTGATAGGGGGGTAGAGAGTCGAGTATTTGTTTTCCATACCTTTTGTTCACTAAACGCCTGTCGAGTAAGGTAATAGTACCTTCATCCTTTTCATTACGTAATAATCGTCCGGTGGCTTGGACTAATTTTTTAGAGGTATCAGGTACAGATAAGGTCATAAAAGGATTACCACCTTTGGCACTAATATACTCTGCTTGTGCTTCTTCAACGGGTGAAGTAGGCACTGAAAATGGTAATTTAGTTATGATCAGGTTATTAAGATAATTACCGACTAAGTCCAATCCCTCTGAGAAACTTTGTGTACCAAAAATAATACTTTGTTTGTCACTATCACAACGCTCTTTATGTTTCTCAATAATATATTGACGAGACTGTTCTCCTTGAACAAAAATAGATAGTTTATTTTTATCACGTAACGCCGCTGCAACTTTCTCCATCTGCCAGTAGGATGAAAATAAGACTAAGGTTGAAAAACCTTTATCTATCAGTATCGGTAGTTTTTCAATTAACTCATCAGTAAACTGTATTGCACTAGGTTCATAATTCATTTTTGGTATAACTAACTGCGCATTGTTTTTGTAATCAAAAGGTGAGTTTACCTGCTGATATTGGCTACCATCATTGTTTTTCAAACCCGCTTGAAAACGAAAATGATCAAATGAGTTAAGCGCTAATATAGTGGCAGAGCATAATACTGCACCATCACATTTACTCCATAACATATCTTCCAAAGTAAATCCGACTTCGATAGGTGAAGCGGATAAGACATAGTCATTACGTTTACCTTCCATTGCTTCTATCCATCGAGCTAACGGGGCTCCCTTATCACTATCTGTTTTATCATATAACTTCCATAAAGCGTGCAAGTTCTCCAGTCGTTGGATCATAAAACCTGATTCAGCAAGCAAAGGTTCCGCAAGATACATTTGTATATCGCCATCTTTAACTGACTCCATTAACAAGTTGTAAAGCTTATTAATGTGTGCCAAACACTTTTTACTGAGCGCAGTTAAGTCTTCAGACCATGTTTTTAAAGTACTAGGAATGACGCCGTTTTCGAATCGATAAAGTTTGTCTTTTGACTGATCGTCTTGAGCAAAATAAAGTGATTTATTATTATCGATAAAAGTAAATACCTTTTGCATTTCAACGATTAAATCTTGACAGTCATCACCGAGTTTTATTGAGGGAGATATGGCTCGTTGCGACTTGATCAAATTTGATAATTTACCACTTGTCTCTTTTAACTTCGTTAGCCAATCAATTGCACCCTTTATCGTTATATGGGCGCTAGAATGGTCACGCGTTACCTTTGGTAGGTGATGCGCTTCATCAATAATATAAAAAACATCTTCTGGGGCTGGCAATATTTTACCGCCTCCGAGCTCTAAGTCTGCCAACAGCAAACTATGGTTTATTACTAATACATCGGCCATGTCCATAGTTTCTCTTGCTTTATGAAAAGGGCAATGAGCATGTTCAGCGAGATGTTTTAAGCAACTATGTTTGTCGCATTGAATTTGTTGCCAAAGGTATGAAGGAACACTATCAGACCAAGAATCTAAATCACCTTGCCAGGTATTATCGGTCAATTTTTTGTGCATATCATGTAATAACTTAATATCACTTGCTTGAGGTTTTTGTGCAAAGGTAAAACCTGCTTGAGGGCTTTCATCATTGCTTATTGATTGACCAAGTTTTTGTCGGCAAACATAACGTTGTCGACCTTTTACCAAAGTGAATTTAAAATCTAATCCTGAATGTTCTTTTAAAAAAGGTAAGTCTTTATCAACCAACTGTTCCTGCAGAGCGACTGTCGCCGTAGAAATACAAACTTTTTTATCTCGGGATAAAGCAAGAGGAATGGCGCCGAGTGAATAAGCTAATGACTTACCTGTACCTGTACCAGCTTCAATGGTGATGATCTTTCGAGTTTTGTCGTATTCACCCGCAAGTGTTTTGGCGATTTCAGCAATTAAAAAGGTTTGCTGTTTACGTGGATTAAAATTAGGCAGATTTTCACCAATGGTTTTATAGCTAGTACGTATAACTTGCTTAATTTTATCACTTAACATGCTGAGAAGGTTTCCAAGTACGGTCGTATCAATTACACTGCTGTATATATTAACAGTTTTATTAATGGTTTTTCGAGTTTTAATGCAAAATTATCAACCAATAGCTTCAAATCGTGGTTTTTTACTCACTCGTCAAGCCGTCGATAGGCAAGGGGGGATTTGCATTAATCTGTGGTTAAAAACTATTGAAGGGCCCGTAAAACTAGAAATAACGGATCAACAAGCCATATTTTTTATTGAACAACAAATGACAAATGAAGTTGTTTTACTGCTAGATAACGCCGATATTGAATTTGCTGATATTAAGCCATTATCCCTAAAAAGTTTTACTCAAAAGACTGTCAGTGGTGTTTATTTTAATACGTTACGTGATTTTTACAGCGCTCGAAGTTATTTAAAACAGCATAATATAAAATGTTATGAAGATGATTTTCGTCCAGATGAACGTTATTTAATGGAACGTTATATTACGGCAGATCTTGAGTTTATTGGAAAACCAACTAAACGTGACAATTTTATACAATACCAGCAAGTAAAATGTAAACCTTTAGATAAAGCTAAAAGTGATGTGAAGTTAGAGATGGTTTCTCTTGATATTGAATGTTCTATGGCTGGAGATTTGTACTCCATAGGTTTATATAGCAAAAGTTGTAGTTGCGTTTTTATGATTGGCCAGAAGGAAGAAAATATACAAATTAAAGAGAACGAAGATGATTATATTGTTTGGCTTCATAATGAAAAAGAATTATTAGAAGCATTACTTTGCTGGATTAAGCAGTACGATCCGGATCTTATCATCGGCTGGAACGTGATTAACTTTGACTTTGATTTATTACAAAAACGTTATGACTTATATAATATTAAGTTTGCTATTGGCCGTGATGGTAGTAGCCCATATTGGCGTAAAAATAGAAATAGTGATCAAAAATACATAGAAATTGCTGGCAGAGTTGTACTTGATGGCATCGATTTACTAAAAAGTGCAACTTATAACTTTCCGAGCTTCTCATTAGATAATGTGGCCAATACATTGCTAGGCATTGGTAAAAAAGTTGACGATGTAGACAACCGTTTAAAAGAAATTGCTGATAATTTTCATCATAATAAACCTGCATTGGCGGCTTACAATTTAGAAGATTGTCGTTTGGTGTGGTTAATCTTTGAAAAAACAGAGTTATTGCAGTTCGCGATGTTACGAGCACAATTAACTGGACTTGAAATTAACCGTGTTGGCGGCTCTGTTGCTGCCTTTACCAATTTGTACTTACCAAAGTTACATCGCAGTGGTTATATTGCGCCCAATATGGGGGACGGAGAGTCAGACTTGATCTCACCTGGCGGTTATGTGATGGACTCTATTCCTGGCTTATATGACAACGTCTTAGTGCTTGATTTTAAAAGTCTATATCCAAGTATTATTCGCAGTTTTAATATTGATCCCATGGGACTCATTGAAGGCCTACTAGAACAAGAACAAGAACAAGAAAACGAAGCGCCTATCGAAGGCTTTGACGGTGCTTACTTTTCGCGAGATAAACATTTTTTGCCTGATATTATTAAATCATTATGGTTAGAGCGTGATAAAGCCAAACATGATAAAAATGCGGCGTTATCACAAGCCATTAAAATTATCATGAATTCGTTTTACGGTATTTTAGGATCTACGGGTTGCCGTTTTTTTGACCCACGTTTATCTGGTTCTATCACCAAACGTAGCCATGCTTTATTAAAAACTACAAAAGAATGGATAGAAGAACAAGGTTATCAGGTGATTTACGGTGATACAGATTCCATATTTGTGCATGTAGGTAGTAATAAAACACTTGAACAAAGTAGGTCATTAGGCCAAAAGCTGCAAGATTTAATTAATAACAAAATGGATAAGCTACTGGTGGAAAAATTTAACATCATTAGTGAATTAGAAATTGAATTCGAAACACATTTTAGCAAATTTTTAATGCCAACTATCCGTGGTTTAGAAATTGGTACTAAAAAGCGTTATGCAGGTATGATTATACATACAAATGAGCAAGGAATTAACGAGCAACAAATGGTATACAAAGGTTTGGAAACGGTGAGAACCGACTGGACGGAACTTGCTAAAGAATTTCAGCAAACGTTATACAAAAAAGTATTTAATAATGAGCCAACACGACAATATATTAAAGATATGGTTGCTTGCACTTTAGCTGGAGAGTTTGATCATAAATTGCTTTATAGAAAACGTATAAGACGAAAGTTGAATGAATATGTAAAAAATGTCCCCCCTCATGTAAAAGCCGCACGTTTGGCTGACTTGCTTAACAATGAACAAAATAAACCACTTAAATATCAAAACAAAGGCTGGATTGAATATTATATGACACTTAATGGTCCACAAGCCAAAGAACATTTTAATGCGCCACTTGATTATCAACTTTATATCGATCGTCAACTCGCCGTTGTTGCCGACGCTATTTTACCGTTTGTTGGTACAAGCTTTTCAGAAATTACCAATACACAAATGAACTTATTTAGTTAGTCTCAATTCATTTACACATAATTTACTAACCGTAACCTTTATTAACACTTTAACTATTTTAAAAAACATTTAACTCTTTATACTTGAATACAACGTCAACCTGACGTAAGGTAGGTTAATAAAGAAAGCAAATGTGAAACCCTTATGTCTAATGTCAAAGATACTCGGACTACAATATTAGATGTTGCACAAGATGTATTGCAACGGCAGTCTATTAGTGGTGTTAGTTTTCAATTATTAGCTGACCGGATTGGCATTAAAAAGGGCAGCATGTATTATCATTTTAAAACAAAAGATGAACTTGCTATTGCTATACTTGAGCGTGCCTCAAAGGATTTAAAAACAAGTTTTGAACGTGGTAAACACAAAACAGCAGTTCAGCAACTTAACTTTTTTTTTATGATATATGAAAAATTTATTGGTCCAGGCCAAAGAATGTGTCCGGGAGGTTGTTTTGCTAGCGAATGGGAAAAAATATCTGAGCCAGTTAAACAAAGTGTGAGGAAAGTACTAAAGGTACAGATAAATGGTATTCGCGATATTTTAATTTATGGAAATGAAAATAGTGAATTTATTCAACATGACCAAGAGATACAGCAACTCGCTTCATGGATTATTTCCTCATTACAAGGCGGTATTTTGACAAGTCGGGTTGAGGAAAATAAAAAACATTATAATTTTGCCGTGCAAGTAATTAAGAAATTTTTATATAAGTAGCCTAGTGTTTTTATAACAAAAAATTTTACCCATCAAACCTACCTTACGTCAGGTATGTTTATTGTCAATAATATTGAAAACTTAATTTTATGAGAGATTTACATATGAATATATTATTTGCCGGTTATCGGCTTAAAAATAAGGTAATGAGTCGTATTATACCTTCTAGAACAGCTAAAAAAGCACTAAATAAATTTGTACGTCCTCGACGGACAGAATTAAAAAACTGGGAAAACAATGCCGAAGTATTAGGCACACGTTTTTCTCTTGATAGCAGTATTAGTGCTATTCGTTGGACTTCTCAATCGAATGGTCTTGATAAGAAAAAAACATTGTTATTGGTTCATGGATGGGAAAGTAGAGCTACTCAAATGTATGGCTTGGTTCCCAATCTATTAGCATTGGGGTATCAGGTTGTAGGTGTCGATATGCCAGCACATGGGCACTCTTTGGGAGAAATATCCCATGCAGAGGCATTTGTACAAACGGTATTGTTAGCGCAAGAGAAGTTAGGAACGTTTGATGTGGTTATTGGTCATTCAATGGGGGCAGGAGCTTCAGGTTTAGCACTTTCTCGTGGCTTAATAACAAAAAAATTGGTATTAATATCTGGACCATCATCTATCGAAAATGTATTGAGAAATTTCTCAAAATTTGTAGGTTTGAGTAAGCTGTCTACGGATAAATTTGTGGATCACGCTAGTGAACTAGTGGGCAAAAATGCCTCAGAAATGGATGCGATAAATTTAAAAGGCAATATAGATGTACCAACGCTCATTATACATGATCATCATGATGTTGAAGTACCTATCAGTGAATCAAAACGTATGATGCCTAAATTTGTTAACGCTGAATTATATGTAACACAAGGACTAGGGCATAGAAAAATACTTAAATCGGTAGAGGTAATCGATAAAATTAGTACTTTCTTAACGTCTGAAAGATAGTGGCTTTAGCGATGAAAAGTATCTCCTTTTGGGAAGTTAAACTAACAGTATTGTCGACAAGATAAAAATTTATAAACTCTATTTTGAACGTTAAACAATTAAGGTAGCAATTGCTCGTTTCTAAAATAAATGACCTAGACTCATGACTAAAAATATAATCTAGATGTTAATAAATAGCGTGCACAAAGGCATGATTCAGGTTATAACGTAGTTATTAAATTATCTGTAGATGGCTAGATAGCTAAATAGACATGAAGGTTTTAAAAATACATGAAAAATAATACCAGAATAATTAACGCGGGTAGGGCAAAGAAATGGACCGGTAATGTTGTTAATCCTCCAGTAGAGCGGGCGTCAACAGTCGTTTTTGAAACCGTTAAAGAAATGAAGTATGCAACGGCTAATAAAACGAATCAGACGTTGTTTTATGGGCGTAGAGGCACGTCAACTTCTTTTGCCTTTAGTGATGCTATGGTTGAACTTGAGGGAGGGGCAGGTTGTGCATTATATCCCTCAGGAACAGCTGCAATTACTAACGCAATATTATCTTTTGTTAAATCTGGTGATCATCTCTTGATGGTCGATACTGCCTATGAACCAACCCGTGATTTTTGCGATAAGATACTAAAAAAAATGGGCGTTAAAACTACTTATTATGACCCTTTAATAGGTGCTGGTATTGAGACACTTATCCAAGAAAACACAGCGATTATTTTTTTAGAATCTCCAGGGTCAATAACAATGGAAGTTCAAGACGTTCCCGCGATTGCCAAGATTGCTCATCAACATGATTGTATCGTGATGCTTGATAATACTTGGGGAGCAGCCGTTAATTTTCAGCCATTTGATTATGGCGTAGACATATCGATACAAGCAGCAACAAAGTACATTGTTGGTCATTCTGATGTAATGCTTGGCACCGCAACAGCGACAGAAGAATATTGGCCTCAATTACGTGAAAGTAGTTACATAATGGGTCAATGTACATCTCCAGATGACTTATATTTAGCGTTACGTGGTATCCGCACTTTAGGCATACGCCTTAAACAACATCAAGAGAGCGCGATTAAAATTGCTAACTGGTTAGCTGAGCGCCCTGAAGTTGAGACAATTTTACATCCGGCCTTTGCATCATGTCCTGGACATGAGTTTTTCAAGCGTGATTTTAATGGTTCAAATGGCTTATTTTCATTTGTGTTAAACAAAGGCAATCAAGCTGCATTAACGGCATTACTTGATGGCATGAGGCATTTTAAAATGGGTTATTCATGGGGCGGATTTGAGAGCCTAATATTGGGTGTTTCTAGTGTAAAATCTATGCGCAGTGTTACAAATTGGCAATATGAGTTTCCACTTATTAGACTACATGTAGGTTTAGAAGATGTTGATGATTTGATTGAAGATTTAGCCGCAGGCTTTGCACGGTTTAATCAAGTATTGGCAGTCTAATTAAGAATTAAGAATTAAGAATTAAAAAGGGTAAACGATAAATAACGCTTACCCTTTATCTATTCAGGAGGACTGCATGTCATGATCATATGGATGTGATTGAATGACGAAACTCGAGAAGAATGGCAAATTTTTATTCTTTACCTAATAGTGTAAATATTTTTTTCGCTATATCTGTATTATCTAACTTGCCACTAAAGCGATCACTTTCTTTGCCAAAAGCAAATACAGGCACATCTACTGCAGTATGACCACTAGATGTCCAGCCAGTGTTGGTTCTTTGATCAATTATGTTTAGAACGGCTTTACGAATAATTCTTGCCATATCCGGTTTTCTCATTTTGCTTTGTTCAGCTTCCGATAACGCTTCAAATGCAACTAATGCTTCTTTTGCATTAATTTTTTCTTGTTGTAGCTGTAAAACTTCTTGATCGGTTACTGTAAAGTTAAGCAATTCACTTGCTGCTTTCTTCGTGATATCGATGTTAACAAATCTCTTTGCAATAATTTCCGTTGATCTTTTCATCGTCTTCAGCACATCAGGACGCCAAGCATATTCGCCATTTGCACCTATCGTAAAACCTCCGGTACTATGATCAGCTGTAAGTATCACTAAAGTATCAGGGTGTAACTGAACATATTTTTCCAAAAACTCTATTGTTTTCGCCAAATCATCCATTTCAGCCATAGATGCCGCAATATCATTGGCATGTCCGCCCCAATCGATTTGACTCGCTTCAACTAGCATAAAATAACCATTATCATTTTCTAGTTGTGTGGTGGCCACTTGAGTTAATGTCGAAAGTCGGTGTTTATTGTCATCATCCAAAGCCCACGGTAAACTTTGCTTACCGAATAAGCCCAATACAGGCTGATTTTTTGGCAAATTATTTAGCGCAGAATAATCATCGATATAATGAAAACCATTTTGCTTAAATTGCGCTACGAGATCACGGTCTTCACGAATAAAATAATCCCATCCACCACCAAAATAAAGGTCTGCTTTAATGCCATTATCAATATAGCTATCAGCTATCTCATTATAATTTCTACGGCTTTTATTATGGGCAAGGTAGGATGCAGGGGTCGCATGATTGATTTGAGACGTTACTACAACAGCGGTTTTTTTACCCTGTTTCTTTGCCCATTCCAAAACTGTTTCAACGGGATTTTCATTTACGTCAACACCAATAGCGTTGTTATAAGTTTTAATCCCAGAAGATAACGCAGTTGCACTTGCTGCAGAATCTGTAACATAGCCTGATACTTTGGCCGGGTAAGTACTGCTCATACCAACCAAGTTCCTGTCAAACACAGTTTCCTCAACCATTTCTGTATTTGGATCATCATTAAAGTAGCGATATGCCGTGGTATAAGCGGGGCCCATGCCGTCACCTACAATCATGATAATGTTCTTGGGTAAAACACTTTCATTCATTTTATTATCATTTGCTGAGGCAGTACAACTTAGTGATAAGGTTATTGCAGACAACAATGAAGAGATGATAAATTTTTTCATTAAACTTCCTAATAAATATACAAACCAATACAAAGTAGACAAATCAAATGACTGCTTTGCATAAATAATTACTTAAAGACGAGATCAATCCAGACTAAACGATGATCTGAAGATGCGGCTCTGTTTTTCACCAAACGGAAGGTTTCTTCTGTCGGTTGAGGCCAAAAAACTGCAGAATTCGTTATTTTAAAGTGTTGACGAGATGGTAAAACATAATCAGCACGCATTCCCCAATGAGCGGTATGATTTTTTGCGTTGGGGTTATCCTTCTTATAGTTTTTACCTGCGAGGCTTTCTGGTTTAGCATCTTGAATTTTTTTGTCATTTAGTAACGCTGAAATTCCGGTAACCATAGCGTCACCATCAACGTTTGAAGCGTTTTGGTCGCCAAGAATAATAAAAGCTTGATCATTAACAAGACCACCCTTTTTACCATGGTCATCATAGATATATGATGATGTATTATTAATGTAATCATGCCAAAATCGTATTTCATCATGGTTACGTTTACCGTTGCGGTCCTCAGGTCCATCAAATACAGGTGGAGTAGGGTGACTGGCCAAAATATGTAATGTCTTGCCATTAACGTTAACAGGAATGTCCCAATGTGACTTGGAAGATAAACGCATGTCTTGCCAAGCATCGTCACTAAACCAAGACTTTTTAGTTTCAGGGTCAAAAGGTTTTAACGCATTTGGCATATCTTTCCATTTAAATTTTTGGAAAGTACGTATATTTTCCATATCCAGAGGATATTTGGATAATAGGGCCATACCAAAGTGACCTGGGAAGTAGCCGAAACCATAGTTATCACTTGGCGACTTACCTAAAGAACCATCATTATTCAAATCAAATGTTGTTGGTTCGCCGGTATTCACCGCACCTTGATAAAAGTATGGGTAATGAATACCTTGTTGTTTACCTTGGTTTTTTGCCAAATATTGTGAAAGAAAAAGTTTAAGAGACTGATGGCTATCATCTTCTCTGTCAAATTCATTTAACAGTATAATATCTGGGTTAACTCGTTGAATAATCTCCGCAATATTTTTAATCTGCTGACTATCATTCTTTAATGCTTGTGCTAGTTCGTTACCTTTAACATTTGGTGCCTTACCTTTTACATAAGGTAAATAATTTAATGCTTCCATACTGACATTAAATGTAGCGACTCTAAGTTGAGTCGCTTGAGATGACATTGTTTCTTTAGACATAGCAGACCCTGATAGTAAAATAAAGGTGCTGAATAATACTGATAATTTTTTCAATTGGATAATCCTATTTTAATCCGCAGCCGCGTAATATAAAGTCAGTCAAAAACGCAGTAACATCTTCTATATCTTCTTCTTCGTAATCCGCCCTATTCATGATAGTTAGAACTTGCGTTTCAAAGTCAGCATAATGTTGTGTTGAAGACCAAATAAGAAAGATGAGGCTGACAGGGTCGACATTTTTCATTTCGCCATTATCAATCCACTGTTGAAATAACTTTGCTTTTGTTCTTACCCACTGTCTGAGATAGGTTCTTGCAAAATCTTTTAAATGTTGTGCACCTTGAATAATTTCCATCGCATAAATTTTGGATGCACTTGGATGTAAAAATGACATTTTAACTTTTGCCGCAATAAATTTTTCAATGGCTACTTTAGGGCCATTGTCTGGGTCAATATCGCCAATACCTTCATCCCACATATCGAGGGTTTTTTCTAGAACAGCGTGATAAATATTTTCTTTATTTTTAAAGTAATACAAAATGTTAGCTTTTGGTAAACCAGCACGATCTGCAATTGATTGAACGGTGGAACCTTTATAACCTTGTAAGATAAACTCTTCCTGAGCTGCAGTAATAATCTTTTCCTGACTTTGCTCTCTAATGCGGCCTTGTTTACTTGGTTTCTTATTATCATTCATTTATGAAAAACCTATTAAATACTCGTAAAGATACAATATGTACAACGGTCAATATTTGACCAAATATCATTATTTTTATCAGTTAATATAACTGACTTTTTGGTCAGTTTATATTTTTAAATTAATATTTTTAAAAATTTTATCTTTAGCATTTTTTTTAAAGAATATGATCATAAAAGATATATTTATATAGGTTTATCATTGTTCTCTCGTTCAACACCGTAAAATATTAGATTGATGTGTTTTTATTGGCAGATGTTTGATTTCTTGTTCATATGGTTTAATTATGAAAGTTGTTAATGCCCTATTAAATAGGCCTGTAAAATAACCATGTTATTACCTGACTAAATGGTCAAGTAAATTATGGTCTTTTCTTTATATTATTTTTGCTCGATAATTTATTTTTTAAACCTTTAGGTTATATGGAATATTGAATGTTTTTTTACTTTTTCCATTTAAGTGCCTGTATTTAATGCCTTATTATTTATTTGTTGATTGTTTTTGATATTTCTCCATTGCTATCGTTTACTTAGACAACAATCGTTAAAGAATTATTGTAATGAAATTGTAAAAAAACTCTGGTCTAATTTCTATTGAAATAAGGTTTAGGGGAAAAGCACAAGTTTTTACTAACTTGTGACTATAAAAATAAAAACCTTAAAAAATAACAAACTACTACCAAGGATAAAAAGATGAAAACTCATCGTCTCTCACGTATAACAGGTGCACTTGTTCTCGCGCTTGGCTTATCGGCATCAGCTATGGCTGATGATACTTCTTCTTCAATTCGAGGAAATATATTAACAACAAGTGGTAATGTAGCAACAGACTCTACTATTACGATTATTCATGAACCTTCAGGTACCCGGAAAACGTTAAAAGTTAACGATTCAGGTGCTTTTTATGCGAAAGGCCTTCGTGTCGGTGGTCCATACACTATTTTAATTGATTCAGACACGTATAGAGATAAAAAATTAGAAAACATCTTTATTACGTTAGGCGATGTTTATCGAGTTAATGAAACGCTTGATGTTGATAATATAGAAGTTATTTCAGTTACCGGCTCATCTAGCTTTTTTGACCCATCTAAAGGGTCAAGTAGTGTCTTTAGTGGTGATGCATTAACCAAGTCAGCGGCATTTAACCGCGACTTAAAAGATATTGTTAAGCAAAACCCCCTTGCTGTAGTAGGTAATGATGGTAATACTTTGTCACTTGCAGGTAGTAACCCCAGATATAATAGCTTGGCTGTTGATGGTGTTAACTTAAATGATGATTTTGGCTTGGCAGGTAACGGTTACCCGACGGAACGTTCTCCAATTTCCTTTGATTCAATAGATCAAATTAGTGTGGCTATTGCCCCGTTTACTGCCAAAGAAGGTGGTTTTTCTGGTGGTAAAATTAGTGTTGTAACTAAGTCTGGTACTAATGAATTTCATGGTTCAATGTTTATTGAACAAGCGAAAGACGGCTGGGCAGGGGATCCATGGAATCCTGAGACCGGAAGAAAAGATATTAAACTAAGTTATGATGAAGAGACTTGGGGTGGAACGCTTGGCGGTCCAATTATCAAAGATAAACTTTTCTTTTTTGCTTCTTATGAGACATTTGAAGCACCAAGTACGGCAGATACAGGTCCTGCTGGCTCAAGCGTTGCCAACACGGTAAGTGAGGTCACTCAATCAGAAGTTGATCGAGCTATTAGTGCGGCATCATCATTGTATGGCTACGATGCCGGAGATTGGAACGCCTCTGTACCATTAGAAGATGAAAAGTATTCATTAAAACTTGACTGGAATATTAATGATGACCATAGAGCGACATTTGCTTATAGTCATGCTTCTAGTAACAGTGCAGGGAATACAAAGGGACGCTCAGGTGAACTTTATTTATCGTCGCACTGGTATAATCGTGCCAATGAGTATGATACCTATGTTGGTCAGTTATTTTCATATTGGACTGAAAACTTTTCAACTGAAGCCAAAATTTCTTACAAAGAAAGTACTAATGGCCAGATTTCATTAGGTGGCTATGATTTTGGTGAAGTTAAAATTACGATTCCAGCAACGGATAGTAAAGGTAAAGGTAAAATCCAATTAGGCTCTGATGATAGTCGTCATGCTAATCAATTGAGTAATGAAACCTTACAAATGCGTTTGAGTGGTGAATATTTGTATGGAGACCATGCCATTTCATTTGGTTGGGAATATGAAAAAGTTGATGTTTTTAACGTATTTATGCAACATTACTTAGGCTCATGGTACTTCGATAGCCTCGAAGACTTTGAAGCAGGTGTTGCTGGTTCGTTTGAATATCAAAATAACCCAAGTTTAAAACGTGATGATGCTGCAGCTGCATTTACTTTAGGAACCAATACCCTTTATATAGAAGATAGCTGGGATGTAAATAGTGAGTTAAATGTTACTTATGGTTTACGTTATGAACGAACTTTTAACGACGATAGCCCAAATGTAAACTCAAGCTTCGTTGAACGTTATGGTTTTGATAATACTGAAAATCTTGATGGTTTAGATCTGTTTTTACCACGTATTGGCTTTACATGGGATGCTACGGATGACCTAGTTATTCGTGGTGGTGCAGGACGATTTAGCGGTGGTCGACCTAATGTATTCATCTCTAATGCATTTACTAATGATGGTTCAAGAATCGCACTTTATCAAACTTGGCGTGATGACGATGCTGAAACAGGATTTTTGCAAAATGCTGATCCAAGAAGTATCCCAGAACGTGCTCAAGAGCAAATTGCTGCCTCTGAATTAGGTGGACCTAATTCAAATATTGATGCTATCGACCCTGATTTTGATATTCCAACCACTTGGCAATACAGTATTGCCGCAGATTATACCTTAGGTGACAATTGGTATATTAGTGGTGAAGTACTTTATAAAGATATCGAAACAGATTTACTTTGGTCTGATTTATCAAGAGTTTTAGATACGTCTAAAGGTAACAATGGTTTAACCGTTGATGGTCGTCCAATTTATACTCATGCGGATTCAGGTCGTGGTGCTCGTGATGTATTATTAACGAATACTTCAGGTGGTCATACCCTAATTGAAACTTTGAGTTTGGCAAAAAATTGGGATAATGGCTTCTCTTTAAATTTCTCTTATGCCCATTCAGACATTCGTGATCGTATTTCTGCAACAGGTACATCGACAAATACAGCCTATGAGCATAACCCAATATTTGACCCAGAAAACCCGACTGTAGGTCGTTCATCATTTGAAACTAAACATAGGTTCACCCTTAACGTTTCTTATAATGCCGAGTTGTTTGATGGTTATAATTCAGGTTTCCACCTATTTTGGGAACGTAAGTCAGGCACACCTTATACTTGGTTACTTGGCTACAATGATGATGACGGCTTATCAGGTGATTTGGACTTAACTGGTGATTTCTTAGCTTATATACCAACAGGTGCTGATGATAATGCCGTTGTTTATGCTGATGGTTATAGCTATCAGCAGTTAATGGGACAATTGGAAGAAATTGGTCTATCTACAAAAGGTGGATATATTGATAGAAACTCATCTGAAAGTCCGTGGACAACAAGTGTTAATTTACGTTTTGAGCAAGAAGTACCTGGCTTTATGGAAGGCCATAAAGGCACGTTCTATGTTGATGTACAAAATGCGTTAGCTATTTTTGGTAAGGGAGTTGGCGAAATATATAAAAACAAATTTGGTACAAGTTCGTCGGCGATTGTCGATTACACTATCAATGATGCTGGACAATATGTTTATTCCAATGCCTTTGCTGCATCAAGCGATCGACCTGTCGATTTCTTAGATAGAGAATCAACATGGTCATTGAAAATGGGTGTTAGATATACATTTTAGTTAACAATGTTTTTTAAAATGAACTGAATTTGAAACCGCACCTTGAGTGCGGTTTTTTATTTGTGGCATTAAATTTCCTAAAACTTGCCTACAACAATAAGATAGTTAAATTAAACTTGACCAAATGGTCAATAAGAGGGATGATGAATTTTTAGTTAAAATACTATTTAGGCACTTTTATGGATCAAAACAATAAAAATGAATGGTCGGTACTAATTCCCCAAGCCAAACAAAGCTTTGAGCGAGCATATGCTCCCTATAGTAACTTTCATGTTGGCGCCGCAGCACAAACCAAATCAGGCAAGGTTGTATGTGGCTGCAATGTAGAAAATGCTTCATATGGCTTAACGGTATGTGCAGAAAGAAATTGTATCGCACAAGCGATTATTGGCGGCGAAAAAGAATTTACTTCCATGGTGATATATACAGAGCAAGAAAAATTGACACCACCTTGTGGGGCGTGCAGGCAAGTCATTGTTGAATTTTTTGAACCTACGGCAGTCATTGTGGCGGTAAACCATCTAAATAACCAAAAACAATGGACTGTAAACGAACTATTACCCGATGCATTTACACCAAAAGATTTAATCGATATATAAGGATTTACGTTATGTTATTACCTCAAGAAATTATTAGAACTAAACGAGGTGGTTTGTCATTATCAAAGAGTGAAATAAGCGGATTTGTAGATGGCTTAGTTTCTGGTGATTTTAATGATGCACAAGTCGGCTCAATGGCAATGGCTATTTTCCAACAAGGTATGGATACTCGAGAAATTGTTGATCTAACGATGGCAATGATGAAGTCAGGTGAAGTGATAAATTGGCCGGAATTAGATGCACCTATAGTTGATAAACATTCTACTGGTGGCGTTGGTGATAAGGTCAGTTTTATGTTGGCAGCAATCGTTGCGGCGTGCGGTGCTTATGTACCGATGATCTCAGGTCGAGGTTTAGGGCATACTGGTGGTACCTCTGATAAGCTTGAAAGTATTGCCGGCTTTAATGTTCAACCGAGTATTAAACAATTTCAAACGGTTGTTAAAGAACTTGGCGTCGCCATTATTTCACAAACAGATAATCTTGCTCCTGCAGATAAACGTTTATATGGAATTCGTGATGTTACTGCCACGGTTGAGTCCATTCCGTTAATCACAGCTTCTATTTTGTCGAAAAAACTATCTGCTGGTTTAGATGCTTTAGTGATGGACGTTAAGGTCGGTAATGGTGCCATGATGCAAGATATGGAACATGCTAAAGCGCTGGCGCAGTCTATTGTTAATGTTGCTAATGGTGCTGGTGTTAAAACACAAGCTATAATTACCGACATGAATCAAGTGTTGGGGACATCTGCAGGCAATGCCGTTGAAATTTACGAAACCATTAAGTATTTAACAGGTAAACAACGTGAACCACGTTTACATGCCATTGTAGTAGCTTTAGCAAGTGCAATGTTAATAAATACCAATATTGCCAAAGATGAAGCTAGTGCACATGTTAAAATAAATGATGTGTTAAATAGTGGTAAAGCAGCTGAAATATTTGGGAAAATGATACACACACTTGGTGGTCCAAGTAATTTGCTAGAAGAACCGTGGCAAGCGATGAACAAAGCGAACATTATCCAAGATATTGTAGCGCCAGACCATGGATACCTTTGCCAAATGCAGACACGTGATATTGGCATGGCTATTGTAGGTATGAAAGGTGGCCGTACTGCAAATGGTCAGATGATTGACCATAGTGTCGGTTTTGATCGCATTCTACCACTAGGTACTGTGGTTAATCGTGGCGATGTTGTTGCACGAATTCATGCTAAAGATGAAGAACAAGCTAAAGTAGCAAGCCAACAGTATTTATCCGCATTGACGATTAAGGATACGATTGATGATATTCCACCAGCGATCTATCAAACAATCAGTTAACTAATCATTTAAACCCAATTTAAGATACTCATTTAGTACATTACGTTGGGTTTAACATTTTAAAAGTATTTATAAAGTACCAAATATCTTATCACCAGCATCACCTAGTCCCGGTAAAATATAACCTTGCTCATTTAATCTATCATCAATAGCACCCAAATATAAGTCCACATCTGCATGCGCATCTTGTAATACTTTAATGCCTTCAGGTGCAGCTACTAAAAAGAGGGCGATAATGTTTTTACAACCCGACTCTTTAAGTAAATTGATGGTAGCTAATGCGGTTCCACCAGTGGCTAACATAGGATCAATAATGATTGCTGTCCGTTCGTTTATATCACTGATGATATTTTCGTAGTAACTCTCAGGCTGTAATGTTTGTTCATTTCTTTGTAAACCAACAACACTAATTTTTGCACAGGGTAAAATAGAAAGTGCGCCAGTTAACATACCTAATCCAGCGCGTAATATAGGAACCAATGTAGCTTGTTTATCAGCTAACATAGGCGCCGATATTTCGCCAGACCAGCAAGTCAGCGGTTTATTTACTAATAACATAGACTGCGTAGCTTCCATCATTAATAGACTGGCTATTTCATTGGTTAGTTCACGAAATGACTTGACTGAGATAGTTTGCTCACGCAATAAACTCACTTTATGTTTTACAAGGGGATGCATACTAGCGTTGACTGACATATTTTTCTCTTTATATACTTATTATATGATTTATTAAAATAAGTGTAGCGGTTGATACTCTAACTATATAGCTACCAAACAAGTTCTTTAAAATGAGCACGACATAAGGGTTCATAACGCTCATTACCGCCAACTTCAACTTGTTCACCACCTTTTACGGCATTGCCTTCTCCATCAAGGCGAATAACAAAGTTTGCTTTTCGGCCACAATGACAAATTGTTTTTAATTCGATAAGTTTATCAGCCCACGCAAGTAATGCGGCGCTTCCTGAAAACGTTTCACCTAAAAAGTCAGTTCTTATACCATAAGCAAGTACAGGGATATGTAATATATCAACGACATCAGTGAGTTGTTTTACTTGTTCGCTAGTTAAAAACTGTGCTTCATCAATGAGTAAACAATCTATTTTTTGTTGTTGATGCATATCATTAACCTCAGTAAGGAGATCATTGCTTTGCTCGAATAATTTGGCATCAGACTCTATGCCTAACCTTGAGGTGACTTTTCCATAGGAAAACCTGTCATCAATTCTTGCTGTATATAAAACGGTATGTAAGTTTCTTTCTCGATAATTATAAGAAGATTGTAATAAATGCGTAGATTTCCCCGCATTCATTGATGAATAATAGAAATAAAGTTGTGCCATAGTCTGATTATTTTATAAATTATATGATTGTAATAACATAGTGATAGCGCTATTGCGAATAGAACTATCACTTTTTAACTAAAAACTATGCTCCGTAAGGAACCCAAATGTTTTTTATTTCAACGGCTTTACGTAAAAATATACCACTATCAATTTGTTCACGACTAAACCAATCGAAATTTTTACCATAATTGACCCAAGTGCGCTTCATTGTAGCCGCCGACTCAAACTCAACTTGCTTGCTACCCTCAGCGGTTCCCCAATACCAAAAGCCATCGATATCGTAGTGTTTAGCTAAGGTATCGGTTAGTACGTCTCTGTTACCTGTAACGATATTTATAACGCCACCGGGTAAGTCAGAGGTATTTAGGATTTGGTAAAAATCTGTCGCCAAAAGCGCTGATTGGGAAGAGGGGATAAATATGACTCTGTTGCCCATGGCAATAGCGGGCATAATAGTAGAAATCATTCCCAGAAAACCTGCTTCTTCCGGCGCTACAATGGCAATATTACCAACAGCCTCTTTCATTGCTAAGGTAACAACACGTTGTGGCGGTGAATGTATTTGACCGTCAAATTTATCTGCCCATGCAGCACTTGAAAAAATCCGACTGACTGCCAAATCAATTTCAGCAGTGGCTTTAGCAAGTGTTTGTCCCGTTAATTGACAGATACGTTGGGCAAATTCGCTTGCACGTGCTTCAAGATTTTCAGCAATAAAATATAATATTTGTGCTCGATTATGAGCCGTAGTTTTGCTCCAAGCACTGGCTTTGTTAGCTGCTTCAACGGCATTACGAATATCTTTACGGCTACCATCTGGTATTTCGGCAATCTGTACAGCGTTTATATCATAAACAGGTAAGCTATAGCCGTTGTCAGGCCTTGTTTGTTTACCACCAATATAAAGTTTAGCTGTGCGGTCAATATGATTAGTAGAGCAACTCTTTGTCTTTTCAACTCCCTTAGATACAACTACTTTTGGTTTATCTATTGATAACTTGCTATACCATGATTCTTGCATATATTCATAAAGACCTTCTTTCCCGCCTTCACGACCAAAACCAGACTCCCGATAACCACCAAAACCTGCGGCGGCATCAAACATATTAGTGCAGTTAATCCACACGGCACCAGCTTTGACACGTGGCGCCACATCTAATGCCAAATTAATATTTTCAGACCATATACTAGCCGCTAAGCCATAGCGGCTATTATTAGCTATTTGTACGGCTTCATCATGCGTTCTAAACGTCATTGCAACAAGTACAGGACCAAATATTTCTTGCTGTGCAATAGTTGATGCTGGTTCAACATTGGTGAGTAATGTTGGTGGATAAAAGCAACCATTTTTAGGTAGATTATTATCACTTTGATACAATGTTGCGCCTTCAGTTAACCCAATATCAATCATATTTTTAATGGTTGTTAATTGACTTTGATCTACGACAGCTCCCATATCAATACATTTATCAAGTGAATTACCAACAATGAGTTTATCCATGCGGCTTTTAAGTTTACAAATAAGTTTTTCACTAATAGACTCTTGTACTAATAAACGAGAACCTGCGCAACAGACTTGACCTTGATTAAACCATATAGCATCAACGATACCTTCAACAACGTTATCAAGATCTGCATCGTCAAAAACAATAAAAGCTGATTTTCCGCCAAGTTCTAATGACAGTTTTTTACCTGTACCTGCGGTTGTTTTTCTGATCAAACGACCTACATCGGTTGAACCCGTAAATGCGATTTTGGCAATGTCTTGGTGCTCAACAATTGCTTGTCCTGCTTTCGCATCACCTAAAATTAAATTAAAAACACCTTTTGGCAATTGAATTTCATCACATATTTGTGCGAATAGCACCGCCGTCGCACAGGTGAATTCTGCTGGTTTTAGTACTACGGTATTCCCCATAGCCAATGCCGGTGCAACTTTCCAAGCGAGCATTAATAAAGGAAAATTCCATGGAATAATTTGACCTACAACGCCAAGAGGCTCAAAATTAGGGAATTCGCTTTCCATAACTTGCGCCCAACCCGCATGATGATAAAAATGACGGGCAACAAGAGGTATATCAATATCTCTAGACTCTCGGATAGGTTTGCCATTATCTAAGCTTTCTAATACGGAAAACAATCGAGCATGCTTTTGTATTTGTCGTGCAATTGCATATAAATATTTAGCACGTGCATGGCCACCAAGATTGAACCATTGCTGTTGTGCGGCTTCACCGGCTTTTACAGCGCTATTAACATCGTCCACTTCACCATCAGCTACTTGGGCAATATTTTCCAAATTTGCAGGGTTTGTCGATTTAAAATATTTTTTTGTTTTAGGTGATTGCCATTGGCCATTAATATAATGGTCAAATGTGTGCTGTTTATCAGCTAACCATTGTTGAGCTACAGCGCTACTTTCAGGGGCTTTACCGTATTCCATCGTGGTGAATATCTCTTTAATTGTCATAATGATTGTCCTTTAAAATTAGTTAGCTAATGGCGTGGCGATGGCTTGCTGAATAACTGCCGGTAACATAATGTTCTAGCTGTCTTTCAATATCGCCAAGTAAACTACTAGCGCCAAATCTAAATAAGTGAGGGTCTAACCATTCAACTCCGAGTTCTTCTTTTATTAATATCATGTATTCAATAGCTTGTTTTGCCGTTTGAATGCCACCAGCAGGTTTATAGCCTATTTTAATGTTGGTGAGCTGAAAATATTCTCTTATTGCTCGAACCATGACTAAACTTACCGGAAGTGTTGCATTGACAGGTTCTTTACCTGTACTGGTTTTGATAAAATCAGCGCCAGCCATCATACAAACCCAGCTAGCTTTTGCCACATTCGTTAAAGTGGACAGCTCTCCTGTGGCCAAAATCGTCTTAATATGAGCCTCACCACAAGCTTCCCGAAATGCTTTTACTTCATCGTAAATACTTTGCCAATCTCCGGTTAATACTTTTTCTCGGCTAATAACAATGTCTATTTCCTTAGCGCCATCGGCTACGGATGCTTTTATCTCGGCCAGTTTAATTGCTTGTAAGGATTGTCCTGCTGGAAAACCTGTTGAAACTGCAGCAACGGGGATATTTGTCCCTTTAAGTGCTTCTACAGCGGTATTTATCATATTATGATAAACACAAACGGCACCTGTAGTAATGTGTAGCTCGGTTGCATCGAGAGCGTCAAGTAAGTCTTTTCTAACAGGATGTTTAGCTTTTTGACAAAGTCTGCGAACTTTACCTGGTGTATCATCGCCAGCAAGAGTCGTTAAGTCGATAAAGGTTATCGCCTTTAATAACCAAGCGGCTTGATGTTCTTTTTTTACCGTACGGCGCGTACCTATTGTTGCCGCTCTTCTTTCTACAGCACTACGATTGATATTTATTCGGTTGACAAAAGAAAGATCAAAAGGCATTCCTTGATTTCTTTCTATGGCTTTGCCATTTTTTGATAATGATTTTTTATCTTTGTGTTTATTGGTCATAAAGCACCTAAATTCAAATAGTTATTAACAATGTTTACACTTGTTTCTTCGTAACGCGATACCTAATTTAAACGGTTTTCTTCGTTAACAAGTGCGTACAGTTTTATCATTTACATATTTGTATTTTTTACATAAAAATAAACCAATTTTATTCACCTAAATTTCTTCTTTAAATTTAAACTTTTAAAGCTTAGGGAACAGTGAGTAAGTTAAGTTTTAGTGAATGGTGTCACTATTTGTTTTAAGATAAACCAATAAATACACCTGCAATGGCGGCACTCATTAAGTTAGCTAGTGTAGCTGCTAACATCGCTTTTAAGCCTAAACGAGCAATATCGGGTCGTCGATTAGGAGCCATTGAGCCGATTCCTCCGAGTAATATAGCGATGGATGATAAATTGGCAAATCCACATAAGGCAAAGGTAATAATAGCTTGTGTATTTGCACTTAAGGTATCTTTTATCTCAACAAAATTAACATAAGCAAAAAATTCATTAACCACAATTTTTTGGCCGATAAAACTACCTGCTTGCAACATTTCATTAACGGGAACACCAATAATAAATGCAAGCGGAGCAAATACATAACCTAATAACCATTCAATCGTTACGCCTTCAAAGCCAAATAAACCAGCAATTCCGCCAACCATGGTATTTAGTAATGCAATAATGGCAATAAACGCTAACAACATAGCGCCAACATTTACAGCCAATTTCAGGCCCGATGCAGCACCTGAGGCAGCGGCATCGATAACATTTGCGGGTTTGTCTATTTCATTTTCTTCGGCATTTGTATTCAATAATAATTTTTCTGGTTCTGTTTCTGGAATGAGTATTTTTGCCATTAACAAACCGCCAGGTGCTGCCATAAAAGAGGCTGCGATTAAGTATTCCAATTTTACGCCAAGACCAGCATAACCTGCCAAAATTGAACCAGCAACGGATGCTAAACCACCAACCATAATGGCAAAAAGCTCTGATTGGGTCATTTTTGAGATGTAGGGACGTACAACGAGCGGTGCTTCTGTTTGACCAACAAAGATATTTGCTGTGGCTGATAATGATTCTGGTTTGCTGGTTTTTAATAGTTTTTGTAATCCGCCACCAATGATTTTTATAACCCACTGCATAATGCCCAAATAATATAAAACAGCAATGAGCGAAGAAAAGAAAATAATGACAGGGAGCACTCTAATAGCAAAAACAAAACCAACACCATTGCTAAACATGGCATCAGAGCCTAAACCACCAAATAAAAAGGTGATACCTACTTTGGCACTATCGATAACACCTTGTACTCCATTGGATATAGAGCCTAGGACGTCTTTGCCAAAGGGGATATATAAAACAAATGCGCCCAATAAAATTTGTAATGCAAATGCAAAACCTACAGTACGCATATTAATGGCACTGCGTTTACTTGAGAAGAAAAATGCGATTGCCAATAATACAAATATACCTATGATGCCACGTAATGCGTTCAATTCCATAAAAGTCTCTTTATTATTATAGTGTTATCTTTTTTGTTATGTAGTTAATTGTCGAATTTTTGCTTTAATGACTTCTATAGCCATTCTATTTTTCCCGCCACGAGTAATTACTATATCAGCAAATGATTTGGATGGTTCAATATGCTGATGATACATTGGGCGAACAGTTGATATGTATTGTTCAGTAATACTTTCTATACTACGTGAACGCTCAACGATATCTCGTTTAATGCGACGGATTAAACAAATGTCGAGAGGTGTATCCATATAAATTTTAATATCAAAACGATCTCTTAACTCTTGATTAGAAAATAGTAAGATACCTTCAACAAGAATTATTGGTGTTGCGATTAATGAGATTGTTTCTTCAAGGCGTGTATGAGTTTTGTAACAATATACGGGAACTTTCACGCTTTCATTGTTTGTTAAAGACTTTAAATGTTCACTAAGTAGAGTATGTTCAAAGGCGTCTGGGTGATCATAATTAGTATTAATACGTTCACTCATGCTTAAATGATCTTGATCACAATAATAAGCATCTTCTTTTATAATCGAAATCCCATTTTCGCCCAACTCTGGTAATAGTTCGTCGTATATCGTTTGAGCAAAAAGAGATTTTCCTGATGCGGACGCACCTGTTATTGCTATTACTGTTGGTTTATTGATTTGTAACACTTTGAACCTTAGTCTGAATGCTTATGATTAAATATTTAATTTTTGGGGGTTATTATCTGACACTATTAAAAGAATCAATCGCCAGAATTTACATTTTAACTATACTAACAGCATTAAAACATCATAAGTTTTAGTGTTAATAGCATTATCATAGTGCTAAATTAACACAAGTTGACCAAGTGGTCATGAAATTTCTCACTTTAGTTGTTTTTGGAACACCTATCTGAAGTATAGATGTAGAAATTTGTGATTAATACTTATATAAAAATCTTGATAAAGAGAACTTAAGGATTTACATGGCAAGAGCAATTATTTTAGTACTTGATAGTCTAGGCATTGGTCATGCTCCAGATGCTGAAAAATTTGGAGATGTCTCGGCCAATACATTTGCCAATATCGCTAAGCATTATTATAAGGTCAAGCATAAGCCAATAATGTTACCTAATTTGGCTAAACTTGGTCTTATTGAAGCTTGTAAACAAGCAACAGCAGTAACTTTTGAACACTCAGGTGTAGAGCCTCAAAAAGGTGCCTATGGTTATGCTGCTGAAATAAGTACGGGCAAAGACACGCCAAGTGGTCATTGGGAAATGACAGGAGTACCTGTTTTATTTGACTGGGGCTACTTTTCAGATAAAGAAAATGCATTTCCTAAAGAGTTATTAGAAAAAATAGCTGATATTACTGGTTTTCAAGGCGTACTGGGCAACTGTCATGCCTCAGGCACTGACATTATCGCAAAGCTTGGTGAAGAACATGTTAAAACGGGTTTACCAATATGTTACACCTCTGCGGATAGTGTTTTTCAAGTGGCTGCCCATGAAGAGCATTTTGGTCTAGATAACCTTTATAGATATTGTGAACAAATTCGCGAACTACTCGACCAAGAAGATTGCACAATTGGCCGTGTTATCGCACGTCCGTTTATTGGCAATACAGCTGATGATTTTATTCGTACGGGTAATCGCCGTGATTATTCAGTACTACCTCCTTCTGATACCGTTTTAGATAAATTAACGCAAGTGGGTGGTCATGTAGTCAGTATTGGTAAAATCGCCGATATTTTTGCACATCAAGGTATTAGTGAAAAAATAAAAGCTACAGGTATAGATGCATTAGTTGATGCAACCATTAAGCAAATTCAGCTAGCAGAAGATAATAGTCTAATTTTTACCAATTTAGTCAACTTTGACCAAGACTTTGGTCATCGTCGCGACCCTCTTGGTTATGCTGAAGCGTTACAAGCTTTTGATCAACGCATTCCTGAAATTTTACAATCAATGACAGAAAAGGATATCTTATTTTTGACCGCCGATCATGGCTGCGATCCCACATGGCCAGGTAGTGACCATACTCGAGAATATGTTCCAATGCTTGCTTATCACCATAATATCGATTCTGTAAATTTGGGTGAGAGGAGTACATTTGCCGACTTAGGTCAAACCATCGCAGATTTATTTGATTTGGATTCGATGAATTATGGTGAAAGTTTTTTAGCACAATTGAGTTTTCAAAATAAAAAATAAAAGGTAAAAGTCTAATTTTCCACTATATTTAGATTATTTTATTGTTCATATTTAAGATATAACAGAAGTCCTTGGGAGAGAACTAAATGAAAATGTTTGGAAGAGCTAAACTTGCGCAATCTGTACAGATCGCATTAATGTCAACGATAGTCAGTTATTCATTCGCTGCAGTCGCCGAAGAAAATACACAACAAAAAATTAAGGGATTGGAGATAATTGAAGTTACTGCTCGTAAAAGGGTAGAAACAGTAAAAGATGTTCCTGCAACCGTTACTGCTATTTCTGAAGACAGCATTAAAGATTATTTAGGTGCGGGTGAAAATATTCGAGCGCTTGCTGGCCGTGTACCTAGTTTGCAAATTGAATCATCCAATGGTCGTCAATCACCACGTTTCTATATTCGTGGCTTAGGTAATACTGACTTCGATGTTAATGCAAATCAACCTGTATCTATGGTCCTTGATGAAATTGTTTTAGAGAATTCAGTATTAAAAGGGGTTCCACTGTTTGATATCGAACGTATTGAGGTTCTTAATGGCCCTCAAGGTACATTGTTTGGTCGAAATACCACTGCTGGTATTGTAAAAATTGATACTGTTGCTCCTGACTTTGCCAATGAAGGTTATGTGCGCGGTGGCTACGGTAGTCGCGATACTTTTTTTATTGAAGGGGCTGCTAATGCAGAGCTATCAGATCAATGGGCGACACGTATATCAATAAAACACCAAGAACGTGATGCATGGATTGATAATTTAGTACGTGATGAAAAAGTGGGTGGCTATGAAGAATTGGCTTATCGTCTTCAATTTTTGTATGACAATGGCAGTGATACCCGCGCGTTGTTTAAACTACATGGTTTTGATCAAGACGGTGATATGCCACAAATATTTTATGGTAATGCTATTCAATTAGGTTCAACAGGTCTAAGAAAAGGCTTTGATGAATCAGAAACGTATTATGATAGTACCGCTGGTTTTAATATGGAACATATCGGTGGCAGTGTAAAAATAGAGCACGACTTTGATGAACTAGCATTTGTTTCAATTACAGGATATGACTCGGTAGAAAGTTGGAGTTTTGCAGATATTGACGGTGGAGAAACAGACTTCTCTGGTGTAGAGAATCAGTTAGGTAAGCAACTATGGTTTAATGTTGCTTCTGGCGATGGTTTATCTGACCACAGTCAATTCACTCAAGAGTTCAGGGTTTCAGGAGAAAAAAATGATATTTATTACCAAGTTGGCGTATTCTTTTTTAAAGAAGATTACACCGTCGATAATAAAGATCTTGATGTTGAAGGCAATACCACAAATTTTTATCAAATAGACCAAGTTACCACTTCTCAGGCCATATTTGGTCAGTTTGAATATAAGCCAAACGAAAAATGGGCATTTACCTTAGGTTTACGTTATACGGCAGATGACAAAGAGCTGGATATTAGAGAGGGTGGTACCAATAATGTTTTGTTTGAAATTGACAAGGATGACAGCTATGCCAATTGGGATATTGCCGCACGCTATATAATCAATGATGATTGGACTGGTTTTGCGCGTATCGGTAATGCATCACGAGGTCCGGTAACGATAGGGCGATTTGGTTTTCCAAGTGAAGCCGATACTGAAACACTAACCTCTTATGAAATAGGCTTAAAAGGGGATTTATTTGACGGAAATGGCCGTTGGAATATTACTGCTTATACATATAATATTGAAGATCACCAATTAACGGCTACCGGTGGTGAAGCAAATACGAATTCATTGCTAAATGCTGATAATACATTTGGAGCCGGTATTGAATCTTCATTTGAAGCGATGGTTACTGATAACTTAAGAGTGAATATAAACTTTAGTTATAACGATACGGAAATTCAGGATAAAAGCTTAAAAACAGAACGTTGCTCTTCTACTCCTTATTGTAATAGTTCTGACGAAGTCGCTAATGTGGTTGATGGCCCATTTGGCCCGGTAACAACCGTTTATGTTGATGGTAATCCGTTGCCTCGATCGCCAAAATGGCTAGCGAATATTTCCCTAAACTATGAAATACCACTTGAATCTGGCTATCTCTATGCGCAAACTGATTGGAACTACCGTAGTGAGTCAAATATTTTTCTGTATGAGTCTACAGAATTTATTGCCGAAGCTCGCTGGATTGGTGGAATGAGATTAGGATATAAAACAGATGAAGATTTTGATATAGCTCTTGTCGGTCGTAATATTACCGATAAAATTGTTGTTGATGGTGCTCTAGACTTCTTAAACTTAACTGCTTTTGTTAATGAGCCTGCGTTCTGGGGCATTGAGGTTCAAACCACTTTTTAGGTTTAACATTCTTGTGCATGAATAAAAAGCGGGAAGTAACATATGTTGCTTCCCGCTTTTTTGTTTATTTCGCTAACCTAAAATGAACGCTTATAAAATACTTTCTAAGGTTAATTCCATCATGTCTTTAAATGTTGTTTCACGTTCATCGGCAGTAGTTTGTTCGCCCGTTTTTATGTGATCACTTACCGTCAATACCGTTAATGCTTTTTTGCCATACTCGGCCGCCACTCCATATAAACCAGCGGCTTCCATTTCAACAGCCAAAATACCGTATTTCTCCATAGTGGCAAACATTTCAGGTTGTGGAGTGTAGAATAGATCCGCTGTAAATATATTACCTACATGAATCTTTTGATTGAGTCTTTGTGCCGTATTAGCAACTTTTTGCAATAAACCGAAATCGGCGCTGGCAGCGAAATCACACTCATTAAAGCGCATTCTATTAACTCGCGAGTCGGTACTTGCTGCCATACCTACAATCACATCACGAACTTTGATATCGTCACGTACGGCACCACAGGAGCCTATTCTAATAATGTTTTCAACACCAAAATCTTTATATAGCTCAGTCGCATATATTGAGATAGAGGGAATACCCATACCTGAACCCATTACAGATACTGCTTTGCCTTTATAACTACCTGTGTAACCAAACATGTTACGTACTTGGGTTACGCATTTCGCGTCATCTAAAAAATTTTCAGCAATAAATTTGGCTCTTAAAGGATCGCCCGGCATTAATACCGTTTCTGCGAAATCACCAAGTTCTGCTTTTATATGAGGAGTTGCCATGAGAGTTAACCTTTTTAATTGTTAAAATCTCAGTAAGTTTCTAGCCAGTATTGAACAAATATAGCTGCTATCAAGGGTCTTTTACTGATGTTTTGTTTACGTTAATTTGTGTAAATCGTTTTGTTGATACTACTCTAACTGAAAAAGCATTCTTTTATCCAGCCATATTCAGCTTCACCTACTTTAAAGAACATAGATTCAGTTTTTCGTCTTCTGATAAAAAACTCGCCGCAAGTGCATTTTTTTGTAGTTGCGTCATTTCTTTATCTGTTAAACCTAGTACTTTTCTGGCAAGCGAGAATTCATGCTTAATTTCGATGCCTTGCACTGCAGGGTCATCTGTATTTAAACATACTATTAACCCTTTATCCAAATACTGTTTTATTGGATGTTTGGATAAATCTTCAATGGTACCTGTTTGAAAATTTGATGTCAGGCAAGACTCAATTGCAATATTATGTTTTATCATGTAATCAAGGAGTTTTTCATCTTCTATTCCTTTTACACCATGACCAATTCTTGTCGCTTTCAATTGATTAATCGCTTGCCAGATACTTGCTGGCCCCGCGGCTTCACCAGCATGAACAGTTACGTTTAAATTAGCTTGGTCAACTTGCTTAAAATGTTCAACAAATAATTCTCCAGGGTAGTTATATTCATCACCAGCCAAGTCTATTGCGACTAAATCATTTTTATGAGCTAATAATGCATTAAGTTCACTTTGGCATTTATCTACGCCAAAAGTACGGCTTAATATACCAATAAGATTAATTTTTATGTTAAAAGACTGCATGCCCAATTTAATACCATCGATAACGGCTGTGACTACATCTTGTGTGCTCAAATTATGTGTCATTGCCATGTAATATGGTGAAAACCGTAGTTCGGCATAATGAAGTCCTGCATTGAATGCGTCCTCAACATTTTCAAAAGCAATTCGTTTGCAATCATCTAATGACTTGAGAACTGCAACTCCCCAATCTAATTTCTTTAAAAAGGCGAGCAAGTCTGCTTCACTATGTTGAATTTGAACGTAAGGGATAAACTGTTCAAATGTGGTCACAGGGAGTTTAATGTTATTATTTTGTGCCAATTCCCAAATAGTATTGGCACGAATATTTCCATCTAAGTGGCGATGTAGGTCGATTAATGGGAGTGCTATATTGGGCATTTTATATTTATAGTCCTTATCATTATTTTGATTATATATTGTTTTTGATAGTCTTTATGCGCTTGGAAAAACCAAAAACTGCTTAGTTACAGGGATAATAAGCGTTTCAATCATCCTCTTCTTTAAGAAGAACGGTATCGTGAGCTTAACGGTCGATAGTGTCACTTTTCAAAGGAAAAGTAGACTGAAAACTTTTATCTAACCTATCATTTTTATTATATTACTTTTTCTTTATTTTGTGTTGGTATTCGTGCACTAACACTGATAAATTAACAGTGGGATTAGTCATCTAGGCGTCTAGACGTAAGCTAGACAAGTTAAATTATTTGAAATTATAGAAGTTATTAAAGAGAAATTATTATGTTTTACCAAACCGACGACGTTCGTATCAAACAAATTAAAGATTTATTACCGCCAGTAGCATTATTAGAGCGATTTCCAGCATCCAAAGCAGCGTCACAATCGGTTTTTGCAGGTAGAGAAGCCATTCATAATATATTTAATGACAAAGATGATCGCTTATTAGTCGTTATTGGCCCTTGTTCAATTCATGATACAAAGGCAGCTATCGAATATGGACAACGCCTCGTTGAATTACGCGAAAAATATAAAGGCAGCCTAGAAATAGTGATGCGAGTCTATTTTGAAAAACCACGTACTACCGTCGGCTGGAAAGGTTTAATTAATGACCCGTATATGGACGGTAGTTTTAAGTTAAATGATGGCTTACGATTAGGGAGAAAGCTACTCCTTGACCTCAATGATATGGGCTTACCAACGGCAGGAGAGTTTTTAGATATGATCACTCCTCAATATATGGCTGATTTTATGTGTTGGGGAGCGATAGGCGCTCGAACGACAGAAAGTCAAGTACACCGTGAACTCGCATCAGGTTTATCTTGTCCAGTAGGTTTTAAAAATGGCACTGATGGTACTATTAAGGTGGCGATTGATGCCATAGGGTCTGCGTCAGCACCTCATCACTTTCTTTCTGTAACAAAACTAGGGCATTCTGCGATTGTTGAAACAACAGGTAATAAAGATTGTCATATTATCTTACGTGGTGGACGTACGACTAATTTTGATAAACAAAGCGTTAATGATGTGGAAACACAACTAGCTAAGTCGAAATTAAATACCAAAATCATGATAGATTTTAGTCATGCAAATAGCAGTAAAAAGTTTGAGAACCAAATGTTGGTATCTAAAGATGTTAGCCAGCAAATTGCACAAGGCAATCAAAATATATTTGGTGTGATGGTTGAAAGTCACTTGGTTGAAGGGCGTCAAGACCTAGTTGATGGCAAAGCTGCAACTTATGGTCAGAGTATCACCGATGCCTGCATTGGTTGGTCAGATACAGAAAAGTTACTAGCACAACTCAGTGATTCAGTAATAACTCGTCGAATGGTGAATTAATTTTTACTCTACCTCATTTAGCCGTTATTGATTAACTTTCAGTAGCGGCTTCGTTTGTTGTCATTTTATTTTGTATTGATATGCCACTATAGTTGTGTTGATTACGTAGCCAGTTAAGTGCTGATGCACGATCGTTAAATATTTCTAGTTGCCACGGTATCTCTCTCGGTAAAGAGGCAAGGTTTCTTGTTGAAATTTCCGATATTTTGGTATAAATCACGGCCGCTATGATATTAATTTGAGGTAAAGTTGCTAATTGAAGTTGTGCCTCAAAAGTATAGGAGTATGAATTTATTTTATTGATCAATAAAGAAAATGGGTAGGTGAGTTTATCGAGTAAGAACGCATGATACTCTTCGACCATGGTTAAGTTGACCTCGATACCTTCTTTAATAACCACTTCAGCAATATCTTTTTCTAGTAAAGTTATGTCGCAGAATGATAGTTTGTATTTGTTCATTTTCTTTATCTATCCTCCTTGATAAAAATTACCCTCATGAATTTAAGTACAACAGTTAGCCCATCGTTATGCAAGTTAATCTATTGATAACAGTGTTTTTGTTGCAAGCCTGTATATGGTACGTTATAAAAAAGTTAACAAAAAGGTGACTCGTAAACAATAATCATTTGATTTCTTTTTTTAGCGTGTTTTTCACGTAAACTATTATAATTACTCTCTACTTTTTAGGAATCTGACATGGCTGAAGAAACTATATTTTCAAAGATTATTCGTCAAGAAATACCCACCCCTTTATTGTATCAAGATGATTTAGTTACTGCTTTTCGAGATATATCTCCACAGGCAAGTAGTCATATTTTAATTATACCGAATAAATTGATCCCAACGATTAATGATGTTGACCTCGATGATGAATTAACTCTTGGTCGTATGATTACAGTAGCCAAAAAATTAGCGACAGAAGAGGGCATTGATAAGCAAGGTTACCGACTCATTATGAATTGTAATGAGCATGGTGGACAAGAGGTTTTTCATATTCACATGCACCTTGTTGGTGGCCAACCTCTAGGAAGAATGTTGTCTATTTAATCTATTTGTTTGTTCTTTTAAATTATCACTAATTTACCTGTACTTTTATCCTAAAATTGCTACCATGCGTGCCATACCAAGGGGTGCCAAATATTTTTTATTTTTATTTGGCCGAGATGCTATGCAAACCCTTAGAACCTGAACCGGATAGTACCGGCGTAGGAATGGTCACGCATTATATTATTCTTTTTATTAATGCGCGCAGCTTCCATATTCCGGATCCCATGACTGTTTCAGACAATGAAACAATGAGATCAAAATGATATTTAAAAAATCTTCATTAGCACTTTCAATAAGCTTATGTTTATCACCTTTTTATAGTTATTCACAACAATCAAGTCTTGATGAAATAGAACGCATCGAAGTGAGCTCAAGCTTTCGAAATCAATCCTTAGCAAAAGTACCTGCGAGCATTGCCGTTATAAGCGAACAACAAATTAACGATCGCGGTATACAACATTTTGAAGAGTTACTGCAGTCTGTCGCCAATTTCACGTTTTCTGGTGGCACTTCACGTCCTAAATATCTTCAAATTAGAGGTGTTGGTGAACGTTCTGAATACAGAGGTGCGCCAAATGCTTCAGTCGGTTTTATTGTAGACGATATTGACCTTTCTGGTTTGGGCATGGCAGCAAGTATGTATGATGTTGGACAAGTCGAAATACTTAGAGGTCCTCAAGGTACAAGGTTTGGTGCAAATGCCTTAGCAGGGCTTGTTTATGTGCAGTCAAATAATGTAAGTCAATCTCCTGAACATGGCTTTCGTACCTCCCTTGGAGACGATGATTTACTCAACGTTGCAGGGTTTAGCTCTAATGCTATTAATGACAAATTGAGTTATCGTGTATCACTTGAGCAACATCAGCAAAATGGCTATAGAAATAATAGCTACCTCGATAAAGATGATACCAATGGTATCGATGAGCTTACTGGTAAAATTAAACTTCACTACCTTGCAACTGACCAGTTAGTAATTGATTTTACTTACTTATTTGCAGATATAGATAATGGTTTTGATCCGTGGACCTTGGATAATAACGGCTTTAATACGCTATCGGATAAACCAGGTGTGGACGATCAAAAATCTCATGGCAGTTCAGTTAAACTGTCATACACAGGACTAGATTTTGCTAAGCTAGAAGCAATAACTAGTCTAACATCAACTGACCATCACTACGCATTTGACGGCGACTGGGCAAACCCAGAATATTGGTCTAATAAACAATGTACTGATGAATATGACGAAAACGACAATGGTCTGTTTGATGATCAAATTCCTTGTCAATATGAATATTTATGGTCTAAACAGGCTGAACGTGATGTTTGGTCACAAGAGTTTCGTTTAGTTTCAAATGAGTCTTCTCGAATATTCAATCAAAGTACAGACTGGCTATTTGGTATGTATATTAGTGAACTTGATGAAAAAAACGATCTTGACTCATCATATAATGGCTGGCCTGATGAAGTGGTAGACTCTACTTATACCGCAAATAATTATGCCATCTTTACAGAGATAGACAGTCGCTTCTTTGAAAGTTTTCAACTTTCTTTTGGTTTACGTATTGAACGCCGAACGGTTGATTATGCAGATTCGTTAGGCGATGAATTTTCACCCTTAGAAAATATGTGGGGTGGACACCTTGCGATCAGTAAAACTCTTAATCGTCAACACGAAGTCTATGCACGTATAGCACGCGGTTATAAAGCTGGCGGTTTTAATATGGGCTTAACCGAAAAACTAGCTGAGTTTAAAGAATTTGATACAGAAACATTAATTAATTACGAAATGGGCATTAAATCGGCGCTTTTTGATAATCGTATGATTAGTCGTATCGCTTTATTTTATATGGATAGACAAAATCAACAAGTGAATGCCTCACAACAAAATCCAGATAAACCCCAACAATTTACTATTTATACAGCCAATGCAGCAAGTTCAAGTAGTTATGGCGCAGAATTGGAGGTTTCTTGGTCGATTAATGATAATACCTCTTTGTCTGCAACATCGGGTTATCTAAATGCAACGTATGATGATTATGCCTACTTTGATAAATACGGTACAACAGTGGATATTTCGGGACGAGAGCTAGCTCATGCGCCAAAATTTACTTATAGTTTTGGAGTCAATTACCGTAATGATATCGGCATTTTTGCAAGCGTTGATTTATCTGGTAAAAGTGGTTTTTATTTTTCTGACAGCCATGATGAACAGTCAGAAAGCTCAAGTCTAATTAATACTAAATTGGGTTATGAGTCTTCGAACTGGTCGCTCTATCTTTGGGCAAGAAATTTAACCGATGAAAAAATAGCAACGAGGGGATTTTATTTTGGTAATGAACCTGATCTTGATTGGGCAAATAAAAAATATAAACGTTACGGTGCTCCGAGGCAAATCGGACTTACTCTAGATTACCAATTTTAATTTTACTCATCTATCTGAATTATTTGGCTTTAACGAGAGATAACTATGCAAATATCCATTGAAATTAGTCTTTATCCACTTGCACAAGAAAAGTTTAAAACTGAAATTTGGGCGTTTATTAAAAGGCTAAGAGCTGTTGATGACTTACGAGTTGTGACTAATGGTATGAGTACACAGGTATTTGGTGAATATGACTTAGCAACGTCACATGTAATGGCTGAAATAAAACATGTTCATCAAGCGTTAGACACCGCAGTATTTATTTGTAAATTTATTGGCGGAGATCGCTCAAATGTTGAAACAGAAAGCTAATGGAAAATAATATGATAAATGAGAGTTATAACTATTTTAGCTCATTACCCTTGTTAGAGTTAGTTGCAGTGGTTAGTTCGCTACTTTATGTGATTTTAGCTGCCAAAAGAAATATTTGGTGCTGGCCTGCGGCGTTACTCAGTACCGTTATTTACACTGTTGTTTTTTATGATGTCTATTTGTGGATGGACAGTGCATTACAAGTCTATTACACCGGTATGGCATTTTATGGCTGGTATTGTTGGCGTATTACAAATAAAGACAGTGTTAATAAAGACAATGATGATACAAGTTTAACGTTATCGAAAAATACCACGATAACTATTAAAAAATGGCAACTATCAATACATATTAAAGCCATTTTATTATTAAGTGTGCTTTCACTTATCGTGGGTAAGTTAATGGCAATATATACGCCTACACATTTTCCATACTTCGATGCTGCTACCACTATATTCGCCGTATTTGCAACTTACATGGTGACGCAAAAGGTACTTGAAAATTGGATATATTGGATAATTATTGATTTTGTTTCTATCTATTTGTATATTCAAAAAGAGCTAACACCCACAGCGATTCTATTTATATTATATGTAGGTTTTGCTGCATATGGTTATTTACAATGGCGTAAAGAATATAAAATTCAACGACTAAATTGCCATAACGCTTAAGTCTAGGTTATTTCTTTATGAACGAGATTATACAACAACTAAAGCTATTACCTTGTTTTAAACAGATTAGTGATATACAAAACATAAAAGAGGGCGCTAGTCATTGCTGTTTTAAAGTATTAACAAAAGATGGGAGCTATTTTGCGAAATACTTTGAAGGGACTCGAACCACTCGGGAAATAGAACATAGTGTAACTTTACTCGCCGCAAAAGAGATGTTTTCGCCGGTAGTGTTATATCACTCAAATCAATGGCTGATCACTGAATATATTAACAGCTCTAATGTAATAGACGAGCTCAAAATAACTGATAAAGTGCTCTTAGCTGTCGAATTGATCAGTAAATGTCATCAATTGACAATTAAACTTCCTACATTAGCTCTAAATACGATATTAAATAACGTTATATCTGATCTGTCACTGTCTTCTAAAAATCTATTTTTAATGAGCTCAATTATTACCAAACTGCCCATAATAAAAAACAGTCAACCACTCGTTGTTTGTCATGGTGATGTTAATTTTTCAAATGTGATTTTTGCAAAGAACTCCTTTCTAGTTGATTTCGAATGTGCCAGTTTAGCTGAGCCAGAATATGATTTAGCAATGATGATCGCGATTAACTTATTAAGTGAGAGCCATCAAGCGGTTTTGTGTTCTCACTACGAAAAAATTAATTCAACGATTTTATCTCATTCAAAGTTAACGTCATATCTATCGTATTGTTATTTAATAAACGGCTTGTGGTACTTATTAAAATCTAGAGATAAAGGACAATGCGAATTACTTAACCTTTCTTTAAAACAATTTACAGCATTTGATGATTTAATGGACTTAAATGCGCGATATGTTGTTGAAATGAGATAAAACGCCAAAATGTTAAGTTTAATGGTAGTGCGTAATATGTAAAGCTATCGCATAATTTATATAACATATGTAAACGGTTGTACCGTGTGAATTGGAAGAACGTGTGAATTGGAAAGAATTACTTGAAAATAGAAACCGCTTATTTTGGCTAGTACATAGTGCTGGTTGGTTTGGCTTTGCGTTAGTACATTATCTTGGTTCATTATTACATGACTTAAGAGATTTATTTGTTGTCATTATTTTTTTGAATGCTTATGCAGGATGGATATTAACCGTACCATTACGTTATATATATAGAAGGGTATGGAATTACCCTCCGTTAAAAATTGCACTGGTAGTGATCATTTCATCATATTTGACCGGAGTATTATGGCAAGTCTTCAAAAATATCAATTATTGGGAAATTTATAAACACGGCTACCGTCCTGATTTTTGGTTACATTATACTAAATCGAGTGTTTGGTCTTTTTACATTATCTTAAGTTGGAGCTGTTTATATTTTGGTACTAAGTACTATCAAATGCTTCAAAAAGAAAAGCAAAATGTATTAAAAGCGAATGCCGTTGCTCATCAAGCACAGCTTAAAATGCTGCGTTATCAATTAAACCCACATTTTCTCTTTAATACATTAAATGCCATTTCTACTTTAATTTTGGTTGAAGAAAATAAAACAGCGAATGGCATGGTAACAAAATTAAGTGAGTTTTTACGATATTCACTTGATAAAGACCCTATGAAAAAAGTGAGTTTAGATAGTGAAATACAAACTTTAAACCTTTATTTAGATATCGAAAAGGTACGATTTGAAGAACGCTTGCAAGTGGAATTGAATATAAGTGAAGAGTGTCAACATGCGCTTGTTCCTAGTATGATATTGCAACCCTTAGCTGAAAATGCGATTAAACATGCAATTGCTGTTCAGGAAAGTGGTGGCAAGATCACCGTTTCAGTAAACCGATTCGCTAATGATTTGCTTCTAGAGGTTGCCGATGATGGGCCAGGAGCTGAAATCATCAATGGTAATTTACATCGTGAGAATGGCGTTGGCTTGGCCAATACTCGTGAGCGCCTCTATGCTTTATATCAAAATAATTATTCTTTAGTCGTTTCTGCTAATGCCCCCAAAGGTGTTAAAGTAAGTATTCGAATGCCTTATGAGATAGGAACTTCCATATGAGTAATGTGCTTTCAACCATAATTGTTGATGATGAACCTCTTGCAAGAAAAGGGCTTGTGGTTAGATTAGCCGCACATCAAGATGTGAACATTGTGACCGAATGTAGTAATGGCCGAGAAGCCATTGAAGCAATACGTGCCTATAAGCCTGATTTAATGTTTTTAGATATTCAAATGCCGGGATTAACGGGTTTTGAGGTTATAGAAGAAATATTAAAACAAGGCTTAGTTATGCCTATTGTCGTTTTTGTTACTGCTTTTGATCAATATGCATTAAAGGCCTTTGAAGTTCATGCTCAGGATTACTTATTAAAGCCTGCAGATGAAGAAAGGCTAATGCAGACAATGAATAAGATACGTCAGTATTTAAAAAGTGAAGAAAATGCCTTACATAAATCAAAACTAGTACGTTTAGTTAGTGATGTTACCGGTAATGATTGTCAGCAGATATTAACCGAGTTAGCTAACAATGAGCCGGTTACTATTTCTAGTTACTCTGATATTCTTGCCATTAAAGATGCGGGAGAAGTTAGTCGGGTACCCGTAAAAGATATTTTATGGGTTGATGCCGCAGGCGACTATATGTGTGTACATACCCATGTAAATACGCATATTCTTCGTAAAACAATGAAGCAATTGGAAGAAACATTAGACCCACGTATTTTTATTCGTAGTCATAGATCAACAATAGTGAATAAAAATTACATTGATAAGTTTTGTAGCCAACTCAATGGCGAATACTTTTTAGTGATGGCCAATGGCAAAGAATTAAAAGTTAGTCGAAGTTACAAAGATAAAGTAAAACAAATCGTTAATCTTTAGAACATTTGGGCTCAGATTAATAAAAACGTAATCTATTGAAATATAATAAGTATTGATTCGATATCGATAACTTAAACATTTGCTTAACACTGAGTCTGTGCGGTAAGAGCAAGAATATTTTTTTGTGCTTCAATTAAACTTTGGTTTACTTGTTTTTTGTGTTTTATGGCATCAGCTAGAGAGACAAGAACGATGCCATTATTTTGTTCCCCGATCATCACATTTGATTTGTTAGTCATTATCGCTTGTACAGCCGCTACCCCATTTTTGTTGCTAAAATGCGATCTTTAGCGACGGGTGATCCACCTCGTTGTATATAACCTAAAATACAGGGAGTACAATCTATACCCGACTCCTTTTTTAGCTGTTTTGAAAGCTTAGTCGCACCACCTGACCATAAGTTTTCAGTGATCACAATAAGATAACTACCATAATGCTGATGTTTAGCAATGCTAATTTCTTGAGCCAATTCTTTTAAAATCTCATTTTCTTTTTTTTGAATCAACATTTTCAAATGATAATACTTTTTCTGCAGCACAAGCTACACCTACGTTAAAGGTAATATGACCGCTATGTCGTCCCATTAGCTCCACAACAAATATACGTTCAAAAGCGTCAGCGGTATCACGAATTTTATCAATGGCTTCAATCGCGGTGTTAATAGCACTAGAAAAACCTATAATTAAGTCAGTTCCATCTACATCATTGTTAATGTTTTAGTATTAATTTGCATTCGTTTAATGATGAGCACACTATCATGTCTATGAAAGTGTAGTGTTGATTCAGAATAAGGTGTTTTATTATTATCAATAGGTATGGAAGTGCAAATCTATTTTAGACTAGATATTTAAGAGTGGCTATGCGAACGGGACAAACCGTTCATCCTGAACATAAAAAAGGTAGCCATTAGGCTACCTTTTGGAGACACATAACATTTATCTTAATTTAAATGTTTTTTGGCTACAGTCAATATCTTCAAGGTATTCGAAGCGCCAACAGTTTCCATTAAGTCACCATGAGTTAAGATGACTTTGTCTCCTATATTAAGCTCTGAATTTTTTAATACTTCTTTCAGAATATCGTGTGATAATTTATCGTCATTACTCTCAGTCGAATCAAACTTTACTGGATAAACACCGCGATAAATCGCTGTTTTATTCAATGTTTTGTTGTGGCGAGATACCGAATAAATAGGTAAACCAGAAGTAATACGTGACATGATTTTGCTAGTATGTCCTGACTCAGTTAAAGCAATAATTGCTTTAACACCTTCCAAGTGATTAGCAGCGTACATCGCAGAAAGTGCAATAGTTTCAGAAACTTCACTAAATGTTAATTCGATACGGTGATTCGACGTATTTACTAAACGATGAGTTTCTGCGCCTACACAAACGGCAGCCATTGCTGTTACTGTTTCTACAGGGTATTTACCTGCAGCTGTTTCTGCAGACAACATTACAGCATCAGTGCCATCTAAAACAGCATTAGACACATCCATAACTTCTGCACGTGTTGGCATAGGCTGCTCAATCATTGTTTCCATCATTTGTGTTGCGGTTATAACCACTCGGTTTAATTGACGGCTTCGAGCGATAATATGTTTTTGCTTACCTACTAATGCGGCATCACCAATTTCAACACCTAAGTCGCCACGTGCAACCATTACAACATCAGACGCCAATATAATGCCATCAAGAATTTTGTCATCATTAACGGCTTCTGCACGTTCTATTTTTGAAACTAGACGCGCATCACATCCGGCTTCTTGAGCAAGTAGGCGAGCTTCACGCATATCTGCAGCATCACGAGGAAAAGAAACGGCTAAGAAATCGACATCAATTTTAGCTGCAAGTTTAATATCTTCTTTATCTTTATCGGTTAATGCCGGTGCCGTTAAGCCACCACCTTGGCGATTAATACCTTTGTTATTCGATAGAGGGCCACCTACCACAACTTCAGTAAATACAGATGGGCCTGATGTGCTAAGTACCTTAAGTTGTACACGACCGTCATCTAATAATAAGACATCGCCTTCATTAACGTCGTTAGGTAATTTCTTGTAATCAATCCCTACTTTTTCCTGACAGCCTTCACCTTTAGCCATGTCGGCATCGAGTTCAAATTTGTCGCCAATAGCTAGCTTTATAGGACCGTTTTTAAATGTTGAAACACGAATTTTAGGGCCTTGTAAATCACCTAAAATGCCAACGTAAATACCAAGTTCATTGGCTATTTCTCGAACATTGTTCGCTCGGTCAATATGATCTTGAGGAGCACCATGTGAAAAGTTAAGTCTTACGACATTAACACCAGCAGCCAAGACTTTTTTTAAGATATCTTTATCATCAGTTGCAGGACCCAAGGTCGCAACTATCTTCGTTCTTCTAGGCATTTCAATCCTTACTTTTTTAGATTTTAAAAATGATTTAATGACAGTGCATCAAATACTAAATTCAATTGGTTATATGTTGGACATGAAGTTTTACGTTTCTTTACGTTCAAAACGAGAGCTTCTTAAACTGTCTTTTACTTTCTTCAAATTATCTCTAAATTTGGTACCACGACGTAAGGTAAAACCTGTTGCCAAAATATCAATCAATGTAAGCTGTGCAATACGTGATGCCATCGGCATGTACAAGTCAGTATCTTCAGCAACATCAAGCGACAATACAATGTTACATTCCTTTGCTAAAGGCGTGCCTTCAGTAGTAATACCAATAACTGTAGCATCATTTTCTTTTGCCAAACTTGCTACTTCGACGAGTGATTTTGTACGTCCTGTGTGAGATATAACTACTACCACATCGCCTTGGCGACTATTAATAGCACTCATACGTTGCATTAATATGTCATCAAAATAAACAACAGGTACGTTAAAGCGGAAAAATTTGTTCTGTGCGTCATGAGCAACAACAGCTGATGCACCCAACCCAAAAAACGAAATTTGATTAGCTTGTGTTAATAAATCAACAGAGCGGTTTATTTGATTGGTGTCTAAACTTTTACGAGCCATTTCAAGATTGGCCATGGTCGACTCAAATATTTTAGCTGTATATTCATCAGCACTGTCATTTTCATCAACGTGGCGATTTACATAAGGCGTACCATTTGCCAAACTTTGTGCTAAATGCAATTTAAAATCAGGATAACCTTTTGTATCCAATCGTCGACAAAACCTATTAACAGTGGGCTCACTGATGTTTGCTTGTTTAGCAAGTGCAGCAATACTAGCATGAATTACGGTACCTGGTGATGCCATAATAACTTCGGCCACTTTTCGTTCTGATTTACTAAAGGTGTCTAGTTCGTTGGCGATCTTTTCTAATATGTTCATTATTGTTTGATCCTAGATCTTATTTATTATGATGAACTGTAATTTATTTTCTCTGTTGAGAACAGAAAAAATGAAAATTTATTTCATAATCATAACAAATTTAAAACAAAATGGTATTTATTTGTAAATCTTTCATAATATAAAGGTGTATAATTGCTTGTAGGCTGTAAATAATCGAATGTAGATGTTTTTGTTGTAAAGTTACAAAAAGTTCTTTACTGATGGTGATTCAAGCGCTAAATTAGACGGTATGTAATTTAGTTACAACGAACTAACTAGAGAAAAATATTTTATGAAAAATTTTGATGGTCAATCTGCTAGCGAAATAGTCATCTTTGGCGTATTGGGTGATTTATCCCGTCGTAAGCTATTACCTTCCTTATACCAGTTAGATAAGGCGGGTCTATTAAATACAAAAAGTCGCATTGTTGGCGTGGCGCGTAATGCGCATGAAGTCGAAGAATTTATTGCCTTTGTCAAAGAAAACTTAACGTCATTTGTTAAAGAGGGTTTAGATGATGTAGTCCTCAAACGCTTTTTAGACAGACTTGTTTATCAAAAACTAGATTTTAAAATGTCTTCATCATTTACACACTTAGCGAAAACGTTAGAAGGCGCAAATGAGACGCGTGTTTATTATTTCTCTACGCCGCCAGCAATATATGGCGATATTTGTGATGGCTTAGATGCTGCGAACTTAATCACGAATATTGATCGCGTAGTGATGGAAAAACCTATTGGTAATTGTTTAGCATCATCAAAGGTGATTAATGATCAAGTTTCTCGTTACTTTAATGAAGACCAGATTTATCGCATTGACCATTATTTAGGTAAAGAAACGGTATTAAATTTATTAGTACTTCGTTTTGCCAATTCATTATTTACCACCAATTGGGATCGAAATAGTATTGACCACGTGCAAATTACCGTTGCGGAAAGTGTCGGTATCGAAGGGCGTTGGGGATTTTATGACGACGCGGGTCAAATGCGTGACATGATCCAAAATCATTTGCTACAAATTTTGTCCTTATTGGCGATGGAACCTCCTGCAGATCTAAGTGCTGATAGCATACGCGCTGAAAAACTTAAAGCCGTAAAAGCGCTTGTGCCAATTAATCGAATGAATGTGAAGGAAAAAACAGTTCGTGGACAGTATGGCGATGGTTATTTAAATGGTGTGGCAGTGCCGGGGTATTTAAATGAAGAAGGGGCTAATGCCAATAGTAATACGGAAACATTTGTCGCTATTAAAGCCGAAATTGACAATTGGCGTTGGGCTGGCGTGCCGTTTTATTTACGTACAGGTAAACGTATGCCTGCAAAGCACAGTGAAATAGTGGTTCATTTTAAACAACAACCACATAATATCTTTAAAGAGAGTTATGTTGATTTACCTGCTAACAAACTCACCATTCGTCTGCAACCTGATGAAGGGGTTGAATTACAGATGATGAATAAAATACCGGGTATTGCCTCACAAATGAATATCCAAGAAAATAAATTGGATTTAAGTTTCTCTGATACCTATGACAATCAACGTGTAGTTGATGCTTATGAAAGACTGATGTTAGAAGTCATTAATGGCAATCAATCATTATTTGTCAGTCGTGACGAAGTTGAAGCTGCGTGGACTTGGGCTGATAGTATTATAGACGCTTGGCAAGCCACTAATGAAGTACCTAAACCATATGCTGCTGGTTCTTGGGGACCCGTATCTTCTATTTCTTTAATTGCGCGCGACGATCGTCAGTGGGTTGAATAATGAATAATATGAACGACTTTAAAAGTCGAGAACAACTTGATTCACAGCTAGCGAATAATGTCGCCGATATCTTATCAAAGGCAATTGCCGCTCGTGGTAAAGCGAGTCTTGCTGTTTCAGGAGGTTCTACGCCAAAAGGTTTTTTCAATACGTTATCACGAATCGATATACCTTGGAAAAACGTTACCATAACACTTGCAGACGAACGTTGGGTAGATATCAACGATGAAGCAAGTAATACTCGATTAGTGCATGAGAATTTATTACAAAACAAGGCTCAACAAGCAAATTTTTTTCATCTTAAACAAGGTGATGAATTATGTGAAAGTACACTTGTCGATTTAAATCTAGCGGCTAAATCGTCGTTACTTCCTTTAGATGTTCTCATTTTGGGCATGGGAGAAGATGGACATACTGCTTCCTTGTTTCCATGTAGTGAACAAATAGAACAAGGTTTATCTCTAGATAATAATGCCGCTTTGATGAAGGTTTTACCAAAAACGGCACCACATCTACGTATTACTTTTACATTGTCTCATCTTATTAAAAGTAAAAATGTTTTCTTACATATAGTCGGTGAAGGGAAACAACGAGTATTGGCAAAAGCTAATGCTAATAATAACTTACGTGAAATGCCAGTAAGGGCATTTTTACATAACCCTGATGTTAATACACAAGTATATTGGGCGGAATAACTTATGAAAACTGAAGTTTTAGAAATTACTCAACGAATAATTGAACGTAGTAAAGCTACTCGTTCTCAATATCTAGACAAAATAGATGCTGCTAAATCAAGCACCGTACATCGTGCAAGTTTATCTTGTGGTAATTTAGCACATGGCTTCGCTGCATGTGGTAAAGAAGACAAACAAACATTAACAGGTATTAATCATTCAGATGTAGCGATTGTTTCTGCCTATAACGATATGTTATCTGCTCATCAGCCTTACGAAACTTATCCTGCCATTATTAAGGCTGCTGTGAAAGAAACCGGTGGAGTAGCGCAATTTGCAGCTGGTGTTCCAGCGATGTGTGATGGTGTGACTCAAGGTCAACCGGGTATGGACTTAAGCTTAATGAGTCGTGATGTTATTGCAATGTCAGCAGCTGTTGGTTTATCTCACAACATGTTTGACGGTGCGTTAATGTTGGGTATTTGTGATAAAATAGTTCCTGGATTATTGATTTCCAGTATGACCTTTGGTCATTTACCTACTGTTTTTGTACCCGCAGGACCTATGCCATCGGGATTGCCAAATAAAGAAAAAGCTCGTGTTCGTCAACAACACGCTATAGGTGAAATTGGAGAAGATAAATTATTAGAAGCAGAATCTGCTTCATATCACTCTGCGGGCACCTGTACATTTTTTGGTACGGCAAACTCTAATCAACTTGTAGTTGAAGTGATGGGTTTACACTTACCAGGAGCATCATTTGTAGCACCAAATACAGAGCTTCGTGAAGAATTAACAAAAGCTGCAGCTCGTCAAGTAACACGTCTAACTCTACAAGCTGGCAATTATATGCCTGTAGGTAAAATGGTTAATGAAAAGTCTATTGTTAACGCGATCGTTGCGTTATTAGCCACTGGCGGTTCAACGAACTTAACTATGCATATCATCGCTTTTGCACGTGCTGCTGGAATTATAGTTAATTTCCAAGACTTTAATGATTTATCAGCTGCAGTTCCTTTGATTACACGCATCTACCCTAACGGTCATGCTGATATAAACCAATTTCAAGAAGCAGGGGGAATGGCACTACTTTTCAAAGAACTGATTGCGGGTGGCCTATTACATGAAGATGTAGAAACTATTTGTGGGCCCGGCTTGTCTCGTTATACTCAACAACCTGTTATGCAAAATGGCAAATTAGTTTGGATTGATGGTCCAACAGAGTCTGGTGATAAAGAGGTGGTTGCAACAGTTAATAGTCCATTTAAAACTGATGGTGGTCTACGAGTATTGAAAGGTAACTTAGGTGTATCAGTATTAAAAACATCATCATTACGTGATGGTAGCTTTGTCATAAAAGCACCAGCGGTAGTATTTGAAGACCAACATGAATTAGAAGCTGCTTTTAAAGCGGGTGAATTAGAAAAAGATTTTGTTGCTGTAGTTCGATTCCAAGGACCTAAAGCTCGAGGCATGCCTGAGCTACATAAACTAACGCCACCACTTGGTGTCTTGCAAGATAAAGGATATAAAGTGGCGATGGTTACTGATGGTCGTATGTCTGGTGCATCAGGTAAAGTACCTGCTGCCATTCATTTATGCCCAGAAGCGTTAGATGGTGGTTTGATCGCAAAAGTACAAACGGGCGATATGATCTTAGTTGATGGTGAAACGGGTGAATTAACATTACTTGTTGATGAAGCTGAATTGGCAACACGTGATAATGCACAGTTTCAAGTTAATGGTCATCATCAAGGCATGGGCCGTGAACTCTTTGGTTTTATGCGCCGTAATTTAAGCTCCGCTGAAACTGGTGCATGTTCTTTATTTGATACGGAAGACTAATGGTTAATACTGCGAATCTATCTAAAACAGACGATACCGTAATAAATTTAGTTGCTGATATCGGTGGTACCAACTTAAGAATTGCGATTACCGATGACAGTGGAAAAATGTCAACTCTATCTGTTTACCAATGTGATGACTATACCAGTCTAGCTGATATTGTTGCTGACTATATTTCGGTGAATTCCTTAAGTGGTTTAGTGATAAATGCTTGTTTTGCGATTGCTTGTCCTGTTGAGCAAGACCTTATTGTAATGACAAACCTGCCTTGGCAATTTTCTAAACGGGAATTACAAAAAACACTAAAATTAAATACCTTATTGTTTATAAACGACTATACCGCTATTGCACACGCGGTGCCTTATCTAACCGATCAGCAAAAAGTAAAAATTGGCGGCGGTGAAGTACAACTAAAAAAACCGATTTCAATTTGTGGACCGGGTACCGGTTTAGGCGTTGCAAATATAATTCCTAGTGATAATGGTTGGATTAGCCTTGGCGGAGAAGGAGGACACGTTGATTTTGCACCAATTAATAACTTCGAGACTCAAATCCTTCAATTTCTGTTAACGCGGTATGAACATGTTTCCTATGAACAGTTATTATCTGGGTTAGGTATTGAGCAAATTTACCAGGCGTTAATGCATTTTCGTGGTGAAACGGCAAAACCTTATTCAGCAAAAGATATTTCAGAGAAAGCATTAAGTAAAGATTGTGACGTTTGTGAACAAGCATTAGCACAGTTTTGCAGTATTCTTGGTAGTTTTGCTGGCAACTTGTCTTTAACTATGGCGAGCTTTGGTGGTGTTTACATTGCTGGCGGCATCGTACCTCGATTTATTGAATATTTTAAAAATAGTAATTTTAGAAGTTGTTTTGAAGCAAAGGGGAGGTTTGTCGCATTTAATCGAACGATACCAACTTTTGTGATCACCGAATCACAACCGGGCATCATTGGTGCCTCGGCTTATCTTCGTCAACACTACCTTCAACAAAAGGATTAAAGAAGAATTATGACGTTATCAAAAAACTGGCAAGTTTCACCTAAAGAAATTTTTGCTATGGGACCTATTGTTCCAGTATTAGTTATTAAAAATGTTGAAGATGCATTACCAATCGCTAAAGCGTTACTCGCTGCAGGGGTAAAAGTTTTAGAAGTGACCTTAAGAACGCCAGCGGCACTGGATGTTATAAAAATCATTGCGAAAGAACTACCTGAGGCTATGGTTGGTGCAGGTACAGTAACGAATCGTGAAATGTTGCAGCGTTGTCAAGAAGCGGGTGCCAAATTTGCAATTAGCCCAGGACTAACTAAAGACTTATTACAAGCGGGTAATGAAGGAAATATTGCCTTGATCCCTGGAATATCTTCGATATCAGAAATGATGGATGCTATTGATTACGGTTATGATCATTTGAAATTTTTTCCTGCTGAAGCATCTGGTGGCGTAAAAGCGATTCAATCAATAGGTGGTCCTTTCCCTGATATTCGTTTTTGTCCAACGGGTGGTATTAACATTAATAATGTCAGAGACTATTTAGCACTTAACAATATTGCTTGTTGTGGTGGCTCTTGGTTGGTTACCGATGAAATTGTGGAAAATAAAAATTGGTCAGCGATTACTGATTTAGCTAAACAAGTATTAACACACGTGAAGTAAGACTTTACGTATGTTTACTAAAGCCAGGCAAATGCCTGGCTTTTTATGTTCAGGATGAACGGTTAGCTTTTTAGTTCCCGACAAAAGCTAAGTACCAGCGTCCATGCAGGGAACGTCGCTATATCATGGCCACTCTGCGGCATTAGTGCATCCATGCACGTCGATGACAAGGAACGAAGATGTTCAGGATGAACGGCTAGCTTATCTCTATAAGTTACAACTCGATCAAAAAAATTGAAGTCTGAAACGTGATTCATCTGACAAACAAATGACTCAAATGTGTGCATTAGATATATTAGTCATGAATTATTTGCCCAATCATTCCTAATGAATCCAGTTATGTTTCTGAGACGTATCCATAATAAACAACTTATATGCACTTAATAAGTTGTTTATCTCCGTCAGATAAAAATCATCTAAAAGTCATAAGGACGTCAGGCATTTTAGAGTCGGTTTGCTTAAACTGACGGCTTATTCAATCACCTTTAGCGAAGTTAGTTAATTCGTTGATTTCAAAATAAAGAAAAATCATGAACAACACCTCACGAATCGTTTTAATTATCACTGTAATGTTGATGTCGCCTTTTATCGGTGCAGTCGAATTTGACGATGCTCAAAAGTGTAATGAGATTAAGGATGATCCCGGTTTGACAATCCAATACTGCACAATAGCTATACAGTCCGGTGAATTGAGCAATGAGAATCTGGTCCCTGTAATGGCTAGTAGAGGACATGCCTACTACAAAAAACGTAATTATGATCTCTCCAACTTCCATTGTTGTTAATGACTGCGAAGTGGCCAAGCTATTTGAATAACTATATTAAATTGCCTTCAATGGCTAATATCAACTAAAAAGTCGACCGTAGATTAAATTCTAGGGTAGGTTCTTTACCAAGGATTAAATATTTATTTACTTAGCGCCGCACATATAATTTCGACAAAGAGTTTTCACATGGCCTTTGGAATAAGTGATAGTATTGAGAGGCAACTTCATTGAATGATTGAAAATCTAAAAAATTTGCGTATTCACATGTCTACTTAAAATGTTCTATCTTGAATTAACATATTAAAGGGAGAGATATTGGAGCAATAATAAAGTGCCACTTCACTGACACCTCGTATTGGTCACTCCTAAGTTAATCGTTTTTCTATATTTTTAGTGAACTCACATCATGGACACATTATATCACGGACCATTTCAACTGTAATTTTTTATGAGATAATTTGAAATCCTATTTATAACAGAAGTTCTTGGCTAGATTGTTGTCATTATGAGTAATGATAGAAAGAGCTCAATTAAATATTTAACGTTTTGACCGACAGCAAAACCTACACGCTTTGAGTGCGAATCTGAAAAAAATTCTTGATCCCCGATAAAACTCAGTCACTCAAAAAATTAGGTGACTGAGTACATGTCGATAATCTTTTATTTCATTTTCCGTTTAAACAAGTGCTGATTGAAACATTTTCAAACGTACAGGTTGAGCAGCTGTTGGTGGTATAGTGATGCCTTTGCTATAAGCGGGGTTTAATGACAATGCTTGATACCATTTTTGTACATGAGGGTAATCTGATAATTCAATAGGCAAAGGATAGAGGTCGAGAATTCTTACCCATGGAAAAACTGCGATATCAGCAATCGTGTGTTCATCTCCGGCAATAAACTCTTTACCTTCGAGTTGATCATTAAGCACACTTATTAGACGGCGACTTTCTCGTAAGTATCGTTCAATAGCCGTTGGGATTTCTTCTTCCAAGGCAACAACAAACACTAATAGTTGACCAACATAAGGGCCTAAACCACTGGTTTGCCAGAATAACCATTGCATCATATCTAAGCGACTTTTGTCGCTTTTTGGTATTAGACGGCCGGTTTTTTCAGCAAGGTATTGTAAAATAGCGCCGGACTCGAACACACAATAATCGTCATTGTCATGGTCTACAATGACAGGGATTTTGGCATTAAGGTTTAATTTAAGAAATTCAGGGGTAAATTGCTCTCTTTTAGAAAAATCAATAACGATAGTTTTGTAATCTAAGCCTAGTTCCTCTAAGGCGATAGATATTTTAAAACCGTTTGGTGTGGAATCTGTATAGAGTGTGATCATAATAGTTTACTTCTCGTTAAGGTTAGTGACATTATTTTGTCTTGGTAGTTTGTAGTGCTTCAGCACTGCGGTTAGTAAAGGCCTTCATACCGCGAGATACGAGGAAACCCATTAATTTTGTTGAAAATAAACTCGGCATAAAACGATTTTCCCAAGCCAGTAATTTATTAAAGATGCCTGATACAACACTCGCTTGAGCGCCCAATATCGATAAACCTAATTTGGCTACCTGTCGTGGGTGCTGGGCAGATAAAGGTAATTTACTGAAATCAATTGGCATACTTGCCGACATGGTTGTTTTTGTTAATCCAGGTGAAAGCACGGCAACGTCAACGCCGTATTTTTTCATTTCTACGTGTAACGCTTGACCTAAGCTTAAAATATAAGCTTTTGATGCAGAGTAATTAGCAACAAACGGTACGGGTTGATAGCCAAATAAGCTCGAAATTAATAAAATCCCACCTTGTCGGCGCTGTTTCATTTTCTGGCCAAAGTGATGTGCCAATTGCATTGGTAATGTCATGTTAAGATGAATTAATCGAGTTTCCGCCACAAGGTCGTTTTCTACCAACTCACCTGTGTTTTCAACCCCAGCATTAGGAATAACCAAGCCAACATCAATGTCGTTGGTTTTTTGTATAATCTGCTCTATAGCGTCAGGTAAAGATAAATCAATAGCTAATGTGCGTATTTGCACCTCATGTTGTTGTTCAAGGTTTTTCTTGGCGTTAGTTAACGTTTTTTCACTTCTGCTGATTAACACCAAATTAAAACCTTGTTGTGCTAACTGTTGAGCAAAAGCTTTGCCAATGCCGGATGTGGCGCCGGTTACTAGTGCCCAGCCATCATAGTGTTTTGTTAAGTCTTTAATTGTCTTCGTCCTCAATTTGTTTTCCGTTAAGTTCCTTGTTAGCCCAATGCAGCTAGATTACTGGTAATGATAAACAAACAAAAGGTGTGACATTGCACTGAAGGTGTGCGATATTGCACTATATGGAATGGAATGATATTAAATACTACTTAGCAGTGATGCGGGAAGGTTCAGTTACCCAAGCGGGAAAGTCACTTGACGTAAATCATACAACTGTATCTAGGCGCGTCGCAGCATTTGAAAAAAAGTTAAATGTACGTCTCTTTGACCGATTAGCTAGTGGTTATGTCCCTACAGAGGCCGCAGGCAATATTTTTAGTCATGCATTGCTGATGGAGGAATCGGCATTGTCTATTGATAGAGAAGTATCAGGTAGGGATAGTGAATTAAAAGGTTCATTGCTATTGACGGTATCATCTTCTTTAGCGAATGTTATTTTATTCCCTTATTTAGCTGAATTTCGTCGACGTTATCCCTTTATAAAACTGCAAATAAAATCGTCTCCAAATTTGTCTAATTTGATTTCTCGTGAAGCCGATATAGCTATACGGCTAACACCTTCTCCTCCTGAAAATCTTGTGGGTAAAAGAATTTGCATGATGGGGCATGGTATTTATGCTTCAAAAAGCTATCTGGATAATCTGGTCGATCTCAAAAATAATATGGTTGATCTTGTGCTATGGGACAATGAGCAAGAAAAACCATCTTGGAGCAAAGCTCATTTTGCAAATACTAGGATTGCGATACACGTTGATTCTGGCAGTCATATGTTGGCAGCAGTAAAAGGAGGGCTAGGTTTGGCACGACTACCTTGCTATTTAGCCGAAGGTGAAAAAACTATTACGCGACTACCAATAGCATTAGCTCCATCAAGTTGGGGGTTGTGGGTATTAAGTCATCCTGACCTTCGTGATACTGCTCGAATGAGAGTTTGCCGAGAGTTTTTATATGACATACTTGAACAACAACGCTGTATTGTTGAAGGTTTACAGTGCAGTAAAGATAATCAGAACGAGGACTCTTAAACTCATGAAAAGCATCATTGTCGCTGATTAATCAATATCTGTGAACGCTGAGCATACTCTTTTATTTACTTTTATAGTCAAGCGCTATTCGTCAATAAAAATAGCGTTAATATCATTTCACAACTAAACATATTCCTGTGGCTATCAATACTTATTACCAGTGATTATTAATGTAATTAGTTGTACAAAAAGAAATTATACCCCACCAAGACATAAAATATACTCTTTCAGCAGATTATTAATTGAGGATTAACTGGTATAAATACTCACCCAACTTAAACTTAATTAAGTCAAAGAGAATTGCATGCAAAAGACTATTCATTTAATCCTAATATCGCTTTTGATTTTTTCTTCTAGTTTCATATTTGGTAATGACTTCACCACCGCATACTATGGAAAACTTGATGTTTCCGATCAAAATAATGGGCAATATGACCCTTTATCGATAGTTAAACTAATCCAAATTCAACGTTACTGAGCTGATGTTAATGTCAGCAATGTAGTATTGATAATCTTTGAACGGACGATTATAAGAAGCTTTTAGAAGATATATCCAAGGATTTCTGTACGTATATTGAATCATTTTATATAAGGCACATTTCTTGAGGAAGTTAGCCCAAGAAACAAAAACACCAAGCATTAGCTTGGTGTTTAAAAAGTATGTACTAAAATTACATACCTTGAAAATAAAAATCTAAGCAGACTTTAATATTTGTTGATTTTGAAAGTTTGTAATATACGAAACTAGATCTAGAACTTTATTTGAATAACCTATTTCATTGTCATACCATGAAACGACCTTAACAAAGGTACCTGTCAATGCAATACCGGCACCGGCATCAAATACAGAAGTACATGTTTCACCAACAAAATCATTAGAAACTACTTGGTCTTCGGTATAGCCTAAAATTCCTTTCAATGAACCTTCAGATGCCGATTTCATGGCATCACAAATTTCTTGGTAAGTCGCAGGATTTTTAAGATTAACGGTTAAATCTACAACGGATACATTTGGTGTTGGTACTCGAAATGACATACCTGTAAGTTTACCATTAAGTTCAGGTATTACTTTACCAACTGCTTTTGCAGCGCCAGTAGATGAAGGGATGATATTTTGTGCCGCGCCGCGACCACCACGCCAATCTTTAGCTGAAGGACTATCAACGGTTTTTTGTGTTGCTGTAGTCGCATGAACGGTAGTCATTAGGCCGTCTGCAATACCCCAGTTGTCATTGAGTACTTTAGCAATAGGCGCTAAACAGTTAGTTGTACAAGAAGCATTTGACACTATATCTTGTCCAATATAAGTATCTTGGTTTACACCACAAACAAACATTGGCGTATCATCTTTTGAAGGTGCAGAAAGAACCACTTTTTTAGCGCCTGCTGTGATATGTTTACGAGCAGACTCATCGGTTAGAAATAGACCTGTTGATTCAACAACTACGTCGACATCAATTTCATTCCATTTCAAATTCTCCGGGTTGCGCTCGGCGGTTACTCGGATAGTTTTACCGTTCACAATTAATTGTCCATCTATAACATCAACCGTGGCGTCAAATCGGCCATGTGTTGAGTCATACTTCAACATATAAGCCATATAATCAACATCGATAAGATCATTAATGCCTACAATTTCTATGTCATTTCTTTGTGCAGCGGCTCTAAATACAAAACGTCCAATACGGCCAAAACCGTTGATGCCTACTTTAATAGTCATTATTAACCCCTTAAATACGTAATGTAGTAAAATTACATCATTTGTGAATGGATCGCAAGATTTAGTTACTTAGACGTCGTTTTATCTGCGTAAATTATAGTTTTTTACGTAAGATTACCAAAAAATGCATTGTTGATGTTAATTGGTAGCGCATTTTAGATGAATTGAGTCATTTCACATGTTAGAATGCGTTAATTAGCTATAGAAACATTGTTTCTAATCAATAAATGTAATAATGGAATCAAACTATATGACACAAGATAAAGTAATGTGTGACATCGGCTTTATTGGTCTTGGTGTAATGGGTAAAAACTTAGTCTTAAATTTAGCTGATAATGGTTATAGTATTGCAGCGTTTGATCTTAATAGTGAAAAAATCAATGATGTAATTACGCAAGATAAACATGAAAATAACTCTACTAAACCGCGTGTTTATGGTTGCTCTTCGTTTACTGAATTACTTGCACGTTTAACACCTCCTCATTTAATTGTTTTATCTGTACCTGCAGGCTCACCTGTTGACCAAGTTTGTGAAAGCTTGATTGGTGCTGGCATTAAACCCGATGACATTGTAATTGATACTGGTAATAGTTTATGGGTTGATACCGTTGCTCGTGAGGAAAAATTTAAAAATAACTTTATACTGTTTTCTTCTGCGGTATCTGGTGGTGAAGTAGGGGCTAGATTTGGTCCTGCATTAATGCCAAGTGGTTCACCCTATGCATGGACTAGGATCAAACCTATTTGGGAAGCGATTTCTGCAAAAGTAGACACTCAAACGGGTAAACCCATAGAGCGAACAAAACCGGGTGAGGTCATTAGCGTAGGTGAACCTTGTACTACATATATAGGTCCTGCCGGTGCAGGACATTACGTGAAAATGGTGCATAACGGTATTGAATATGCGGACATGCAAATTATCTGTGAAGCATACCATGTACTACGGGCTGGGCTTTCATTATCACCAGACCAGATAGCTGATATATTTGAACAGTGGAATAAAGGGCCGCTCGACAGTTATTTAATGGAAATATCTGTCGAAGTATTACGCCATAAAGTCAATGATGAGATACCATTAGTTGATTTGATCCTTGATAAAGCGGGGCAAAAAGGTACTGGTTTATGGACGGCTATGAGCAGTTTAGAACTTGGTACACCAGCGCCAACCATTTCACAGGCCGTTTACGCTCGTTCAATTTCGTCTTTTAAATCTTTACGTGTCGAAGCTTCACAAATATTATCAGGACCTCAAGTACAAACTTTTTCTCAAATTGAGCAAGAGCAAATAATAGCAAGGTTGCATGACGCTATTTATTGTTCAAAAATTTGTGCTTATGCACAAGGTTTTCAATTAATGAAACTGGCTGAAAAAGAGCATGGTTGGCAATTAAACTTCGCAAATATTGCTAAGATTTGGCGAGCGGGTTGTATTATTAGAGCAGCATTTTTACAACCAATAACCGATGCTTTTGAACGTAACGAAGAACTTGAAAATTTGATATTAGATGAGTTTTTTGCCAAACAGTTAAATGAACATCAAATGAATTGGCGTAAGTCTGTAGCTGAAATAACGGTAATGGGTGTACCTATTGGCGCGATTTCATCAGCATTGTCATATTTCGATTCTATGCGTTTAGCTGTTCTACCTGCTAACTTATTGCAAGGGCAGCGAGATTATTTTGGTGCACATACTTTTGAACGTAATGATAAAACGGCAGGGAAGAAGTATCATGTTGAATGGTCATCTGATAATAAAGAAATGATTTCAATTCTTTAAAACAAATAGCTAAAATGTGGAAATTATGAATAATGATCCTTATAAAGAAAAGTTAACAGCCGAAGCTTATCAAGTATGTCGCCTTGCTGCGACTGAACATCCCTTTACAGGGATTTATAATGATCATTGGTTAACTGGTGTTTATCAATGTGCTTGTTGTGAGCAGCCTTTATTCACTTCACTAACAAAGTTTAATGCAGGATGTGGTTGGCCAAGTTTTTCGAGTACTATAGAAGGGCAGGTTAAATATTTGCCCGATAACTCCTTAACTGCGCCACGTATTGAGATCCAGTGTCATCACTGTGACTCGCATCTTGGCCATGTTTTTGATGATGGACCACTACCCAGTGGTAAACGTTATTGTGTGAATTCACTTAGTCTGCAGTTTATTTCTCAAGATGTTTCTCAAGAAGATAATAAATAATAGCAAGGTGTTAATACTTAGGATTAACTATAATTTAAGGCGCTTTGAATTGACCGTCCATAATTCGGTCTAAAATAGCTTCAGCGGCTTGATCCAAATACTCACTTTTAAGGTTATAATTTCTTAAATAGTTTTCAAGTGACTGCTCTGTTACTGTTTTATCATCATCTGCATAAAGATTAAGTATTTTTGACCAAATATACGCCTTTTTGTAGTCCTTGTTCTCAGCAAAAAGTGTTGATATAGATTTAAATACTTCCACATCAATTGGTACGTCGTCGTTACTTAATTCAAGGGAATGATAAAGCAATTGTAGGGTCTTTTCTTTATCACGTTTCACATAGTAAGTTGCAAGATTTAGCTGTAACCTTGGCGTTTCTAATTGCAAGGTATCTTCTAATGCTAAAAATTTGGCAAGAGATTTTTTATTGAGATACCTTGACCAATGAAAGTACAACAAATCAGGGTGTAATGAGCTTTGTGTTTGATTTGCAATACGCTTAATTTGTTCTCTCGCTTTTATCAAATTATTAACTCGCATTACCTGCTTATTTTTAAATTTGATGTGTTCTATTTTAGAAGCATGTTCCATGCAATGTGCATAATTTTCATAAGCGATAAGTTGTTCAAATTTTTGTGGACCTAACGGGGTTTTAACATGGTTCAAATTTGCAAAGCCAACAGCAATTCTTTCCCGTTTACACCAAGAGTCTTGTTCAAACTCATGACATATTTCACTATGCATTACACATAGCTCTGCGAAATTTGGGCCTTTGTCGCAACTAAATAAGGGAAAACAACTAATAAATAGAACAATATGCGTGCGTTTCATACTTTTCCTAAAATTATTTTTATAATACAGGTGTAACCGCTAGCGAAATATTCCATGATATATTACAATCTGTGCCGCATTTTGCTATTACTAATGATGCTTTTACTTAATAATAGCCTATCGTTCAATTGACTGAAATAAAAAGGTTTACGCAATGACTTCTCATCTTGAGGAACAATATCAAACTAGCTGGCAAGAACGTCAAACATTTGCTGAAAACATGCAGCCTATTATAGGGCAGTTATTTAGAAATAACGGTATAGAAATATCTATATACGGTCGCCCGTTGGTAAATGCTTCTGCTATCGATATCATCAAGGCACATAAGTCTGTTGCTTTACATGAAGAAAGCAAATTACGTTTACGCGAAAGCTTTCCTTTTGTTACTGCTTTAAGCAAAATGGCATTAGCGCCTGCGCGTATTGATGTAGGTAAATTGGCTTATCGTTATTTATTTCTAGGTGAAGCTAATGGTTTGTCAATTGAACAATTTCTTGAAAAAGAACTCTCTGGTATTTCAATAGACACTGATAATCAAAAAGCCAAAGATGTTGTATTGTATGGCTTTGGCCGTATTGGTCGTTTATTGGCACGTCTTCTTATTGAGCGAGCAGGGCCTAGTTCAAAATTAAATCTACGTGCAATAGTTATAAGACCAGGTAAAAAAGATGATCTTGAAAAACGCGCGAGTTTATTAAGACGTGATTCTGTTCATGGCGCATTCAATGGTAGTATTACTATTGATAAAGAAAATAATGTTATTAAAGCCAACGGCGCTTTTATTAAAGTTATTTATGCTAAATCACCTGCTGAAATTGATTATACTGAATACGGTATTAATGATGCTTTAGTTGTTGATAACACAGGTATTTGGACGGATGAAGACGGCTTAGGTCAGCATTTACAATCAAAAGGTGTTGCAAAAGTTTTATTAACGGCTCCTGCTAAAGGTGAAATTAAGAATATCGTTTATGGTGTTAACCAAGATATGATTCTAGCGGAAGATAAAATAGTATCTGCTGCAAGTTGTACAACCAATGCAATTACGCCAGTACTTAAAGCACTAAATGATGAGTTTGGTATTAGAAATGGTCACGTTGAAACAATTCATTCATATACTAATGATCAAAATTTAATTGATAATTATCATCCTGCACCACGTCGTGGCCGTAGCGCTCCATTAAATATGGTTATTAGTACTACAGGCGCGGCAAAAGCTGTTGCTAAAGCGTTACCAGAGCTTAAAGGTTTATTAACTGGTAATGCTATTCGTGTTCCAACGCCAAATGTATCAATGGCAATCATGAATTTAAACTTGAAAAAAGCGACAGATAAAGATGCACTGAATGATTATCTTCGCAATATCTCATTGAATTCAGATTTGCAAAATCAAGTGGATTATACGGCTTCAAACGAGATTGTTTCAACAGATTTAGTGGGTTCTCGTTATGCAGGTGTTGTAGATTCACAAGCAACGATTGTTGATGGTGACCGTGCTGTATTATATGTATGGTACGACAATGAATTTGGTTATAGCTGTCAGGTTATTCGTGTTATGCATGAAATGGCTGACATTTTGGTACCAACATTACCGATTAATTAATATCACTTTTTGGTAAATTTTTTGTAAATTAAAGAGCGCTATTTAGCGCTCTTTTCGTTTTTACTTATCTATGACGTAGCGGAGCATAAAATTCTACTTGTTAGTAGGTTTATGAATTAAACGTTTAGGTGTCGAATGTAATCATAACGTTTGTTATTTAAGAATCAGGCATGCCAAGAAGGTTAAATAAAACCTTGTTCTGGCTGTTGAGTTTTACATCTGAAAATACACCCTTAGCCAGCATTTTATTATCTTTTTTGAATTCAAAGTTCATAGGCCAAAATAGGCCATCAATATTTCTATATTTATTTTCCAATCCAAGCGCAAGATCGTCATATCTAAGTTGCTCTATTGTATTATTCGAGGCATTAAGTAAAACAGTAAAAGGTCTCAAGCCCTGAGCGTGGATACGATAAAGACGATCTTTTTCTCTGGCCATTGCATATTGACGATATAACTTTGTCTGTGGATGTTTAAACATGTAAATAAAATTATAGCGAGCAGATTGTACAAGCCTTGTTATTTCTTGTTCATTAAGCGGTTGCTCGATTTCTAGGGAATTCTTTTTATATCCATTATTGCCATCAGTCCAACTTAGCTGATCGCCTGTTACTTTCCATATATTAAATGGACTAAATTCAATTCTAACGTGCGCTTTATTTAAAATATCACTTTGTTCAATGCTTAAATCGTATTCAAATGAATGAATAGACTGCATTCGCTCTTTGCTCGCTAAAATAGGAAGTGTTACTGCTGATAAGGAATGTTGGTACCAGGTCTTTGGGAATATTTTTTGTGTTGAAAATCGATGGATATTTAATTGCTTAAAACTTTCAGCATCTCGGTTACTTGTTATATATAACCACTGACCATCCGGTGAAAATTGTGGTGTAAATTCATAGGCTGCAGATTGAACTTCATCTTTCATGAATTGTGGTTGGCTCCAACCTTTGGAAGAACGATGCTGCATCATTAACTTTGAGTCTTTTTTATTGTCTGACAACTGCCAAAAAACGGCGATATTACCATCGGGGGAAAAGGTAAGATCACTTTGTTGTTTGCTTTTGTGCTGAATAGGCATATATGGAGTTACGATGAGAGTTCTTTTAGATATGTTTGTTTGATAAATCGATAATTTCCCCGTTCTTGCTGATGAAAAATACAATATGTCATTATGAATTTCTGGGCCAAGCTCATCTTCTTCAGAATTAATAATGTCTGATAGAGGGTGGATATTTGTCCATTTTCCAGCGGTCCATGTTGCCTGCCAGATATTGTAATCCTTAGCGATATCTTTCTGATTTAATGGCATATCAGAAATAAATAATAAGGTTTGGCCATCAGCGCTTAACATAGGATCAGAATAGCGATATTGATCAGGTCCGAGAGTTACTTGTTGCGGTGTTTCGAAGTTATTATCTTTATCTATATTGACTTGCCAAACTTTTGCGCCTTTAAAGTCTTCTTCTGAACGAGCAAAAACAGCGGTGTTATATTGGCTACTTAGATTAAAATTGTAATCGTTGAGAGGAGAGGACAATTGTGAAACGATCTCAGCTGCAACATTAGCTGTAAGAAAACATAAAAAGAAAAGTAATACATGAATTTTCATCTGTTAACCCTTTGGTTTAATGGTATATAATTTTTGTATTGATGACAGCACAAAAACCGCCTTGTACTAGCAATTTGTGACGCCTATCTATTGGCCTGTGTTAACCATTATGTTTCTAACACCTCTTATTTGCTTGAAATTACGATAAAGAGTTGCGAAGTTTTATGAAGAAACAATCAAAACAAATGGTTAGAGTCATGTTGTGACGTGTAAAACACATCACAATACGTTTTACTGTCTAGCTTAATGAATTATGTTATACGAGTTTTTAAACGAGAATAGCCAATTCATAATCAACAAAGCGCATCACGAGGATGCTCTTTGTTAGTTTTAAGAAAGCATGAGCGTTATAAGGTTTTTGTTACCCAATTTTTAATTTTCTTTTCGAGCAATGTCATTGGCAAGGGGCCATCGAGTAATATGAGATTATGGAAATGTTTAATATCAAATTTCTTGCCTAATTTGTCTTCAGAAAATTGTCGTAACTGTTCTATTTTTAGTTGTCCAATTTTATAGGCTAACGCCTGAGCAGGCCACACCATATACCGTTCAACCTCTGCAATGATGTCTGTCTCGGCTAACGTAGAGTTATCCAACATGTAGTCAATAGCTTGTTGACGTGTCCATTCTTTATAGTGAATGCCGGTATCAACAACTAAACGCATTGCACGAAATAATTCAGCGTCTAATTTGCCATAATACTGGTATGGATCATCAAACATGCCAAGTTCTTTACCAAGGCTTTCTGCATAAAGTGCCCAGCCTTCAGCATATACAGTGTAAAAATTTTGAGTCCGAATTTTTGGTAATCCTTGCACCTCATTTTGCAAACTCAGTTGAAAATGATGACCAGGAACCGCCTCGTGAATTGATAATGTTTCCACGCCATATTTAGGTTGTCCTTTCAGGTTATAAGTATTGACAAAAAATATCCCAGGACTTGAACCATCAGCTGCTCCAGGAATATAAGATGCACCAGGAGCTGATTTAGCTTGGGTTTTTGGGTAAGATCGCAATACATAATCAGATTTAGGTAAGACACTGAAATATTGTTTAACCAAAGGAGTAATCCTTGTTCTTACTTCTTGGTAGGCATTTAACACCTCATCTGGTGTTTTATAATAAAATTGCTTATCGTTTTTTAAAAAATTGAAAAAAGCTTTTAAGTCACCTTTGAAATTTAAATCTTTGGCAATTAGTTTCATTTCTTGATGAATACGTGCCACTTCTGCGAGTCCAGTCTGATGAATATCTGCAGCCGTTAACGGTAGAGTCGTATTACTATTGATAGCATATTCATACCAACCTTTTCCATTAGGTAACTCACCAAAACCAATGCTATTTCGGGCTTTAGGTAGATATTCTTGCTGTAAAAAGGTAGTCATACGTTTAAATACGGGGGTCAGCTGATTGTTAATTACATCACGATAAGTTTTATTTAATCGTTGTTTTTCTATTACTGAAAACTTATCACCGACCTTATTTAAAGGAACTAATAGACTGCTTTGCATCGGATTTTCAAGAATTTGGGCTGCCATCTGCGGGATCATAGATTTGACCACAGGTTTTGGCAGCACAATACCTTTTTGAATACCTTGACGCATATTAACAATGGCTTGATCCATCCATACTGCAAAACCTCTCATTCGTTGAATAAAGTTATCAAAATCTTGGACGGTATTAAAAGGTTGAGCGCTTAGTCCTGAGCCTAGTTGCATAAACATATTATGGGGGCTGAAGATGAATTGATTTAACGGTAAAAATTCAGCAGGGTAATGGCTACCTTTGATGTTTGTTTTTAATTTTTCTTTAAAAATGCTGTAAGTATATTCACCTTGTTCGTTAAGTTTTAATCTACCTAAACTGTTTAATATCGTTAAGTATTTCTGTTCTATTTCTCTGTTTTCTAAGATAAATTCAGGCGCTATATTATTTGGCCATAAATGGTTGTAGGTATTATCACCATAAAACATTGCATTGATTGGTGATCTTGGCAGGGTTTCTAGTAAATAATTATCTGTTAACGCTATCAGTTTTTCACTGTCTGTATTTGCCACTTTTAAAGTAGCTTTTAGCTGTGACTCTGTGAATGTTTGAGAGCTAAATGCAGAAGGGGAATAGTGTAGAAGTAGAACAGCCGAGAGCGCCGCTAAGATCAATGTTTTTTTCATGGTTCAAACTTTCCTTATGTAATAAAAAGAATCACTTTTAAATCGCAATTTATATAGTCAAAATACTGCATTTAACTTGGCTATTAATGTATGATTTCGATTATTGTATTTTTAGCTAAGCGTTATTGCTTGAAGTTGAAAAAAAGATTTATGAAGGTTTATGAAGATTGAATAAAAACAATGGCTTGGATGTTATTTCTGAAAAATCCCCGCAAATCTTAAAATCAGGCGATTTACAGATAAACTTAGTAAAACAGCAAGCTTATTTTCAAAATAAATTGCTACAGTTACCTTATTTGTCATATCAACTACTTAAAGAACTGATGACTTCCTGGCCACAAACGAAGAATCAAGACGAATTAATTCAGGCGATATGGGACAAAGTACAAGTACAAAACTCTACATTAAATCAACGTGTTAAATTATTACGTCAATCTCTCCAAGAACAAGGGTGTGATCCTGCCTGTATTGCCTTAGTACGAGGAATAGGATATCGATTTTTGGATGAAGTGGTTAGTATAGACGCTGAGAAATTACCTCATAACGTCATTAAAACGGCGCGGAAAAAAGGGTGGGAAATTATTACCGCGTTAATTATTTTATTTAGTCTGGGTAATTATTTTTTTCAATGGGAGAGTTCTTTTAGTACAGAAAATGATCGCAAGCTGTCATCAAAATTTAATCAACAGAGGACCTCAATCACGGTAGTTCCCTTCGTTTCAAGCAGTTATGCCAGTATGACAAATAATTATTTGGGTAATAGTTTTAGTAGCGAAATATTAAATTCTTTAGCGGATATTAGTGCATTACAAGTGAAAGGTCATGATAGGTTTTCGAGGCAGAAACTGACAGAATTAAATACCAATGAAATTGGTAAACAATTAAAAGTTGAGCATGTCATAAGAGGAAATATCACTCAGGTTGAGGATGGTTTTAATATTGACATACAATTGTTTGCAACAAGCACCGACAAAATATTGTGGGCTAAGAATTACCGTGTTTCCAATACCGAGCTTTATCTCTTAAAAACGGATATAGCTCGAGAGATAAAAACATTTTTACTACCAAGAGACTTACAAGAATTACGATATAAAGCAGATCCAAACCTTGTAAACCCAAAAGCTTACGATCTTTACCTTAAGGCCATGGATTATCATCATCGTAATACTCGAAAAGACAATTTAAGTGCGCAAATGTTAGTTAAGAATGCTTATGAGTTGTCTCCTAGCTGTCTAGATATTATTTCAGGGTATGCGTCAGTATTGAACAGTGGTATTAGCTTAGGCAGTATCAGCAATGACTTTATCGACCAAGCTATGAATTTAGCAAATAAGGCCGTGGAACTATATCCCAATGTATCGGCAGGTTATGTTGAATTGGCAAACGCTCATATGTTGCAAGAGAACGACAATAAAGCGTTCACATTATTTAATAAAGCCTTGTCTCTTTCTCCAGATAATGTCAATGGATTAGCAGGGCTTTCAAAAATTCAAATTAAAAACCATAAACTCAAACAAGCGTTAGAAAATATTGAGCTTTTAAAGATTCTAGACCCTAGCTCCACTCGCTCATTAATATTGTCAGGTGAAGTATTTTTGTCTTTGGATTTATATACACAAGCTAAACAAAACTATCGTGATGTTGTTCAAGTAGAGCCTGACAATTTAGACGCATTAATTGGCTTAGCCAAAATAAGCACAAAACAAAATGATTTTGTAATGGCTACAAAATATTATCAACTGGCAAAAAACTTTTCACCCCATTCAGTGAAACCCTTTTATCTATTAATAGAAATATTATTTACTCAGCATGAGTACCAACAAGTCATTTATGAAATAGAAAATAACCGTAAGCTATATGAAGAGGGTATTGATAGCCAAAGTTTGAATGAAATATATAAACTATCTCAACTATTGTTTGAGCCTGTTAAAAATGAGTTGGCTATAAATCACAAGATTCACGACTATCAACAGATTATCAAGGCAAAAAAACAAACAAAAAATGATTTCCTATTTTTGTTACGGCTATTATCAGCTACAGGGCAAACGAATGAAGTCATTACCTGGAAAAATATTGAGAAGACAATAATATCAGACCGTCAGATCATGGTTATCTAGTTAACAAAACTAAGATCAAAAGTACTTGCTCGAAAGTCTATAATTAATCATTTTGGAATTTCTTATGACCTTAAGGAAAGGGCGAAGAAAAGTAACTTTAAACTCGGATAATGAGCCTGTTGACGAATTACCGAGTCTACTATTCATCAATAATCTTAGTGATAGTGCGGAGTATACTGTAGGATTTAGATTTATCGAGCTTTTTAAATACAACGAGCAGGCTTAGGCAAGCCGGCGTATTTGGTTGCTTGTTTGGCAGGTCCTTCTGGAAATAAACGATAGAGATAACGACTACTGGCTTTTTCCTCGCCAAATTCAGCTTTCATTGCTTTTGTTAATGCTCTAATGGCAGGAGAGGTGTTATATTGCAGATAAAAGTTACGAACAAAGTGAATAACCTCCCAATGTTCAGTTGTTAATTCAAAGCTATCAATTTGTGCGATTAATATCGCTAACTCTTCATTCCAAAGCTGAAAATCTAGTAAATAACCTTGCTTATCAGTTTCAATTGTCTTACCCAAATATGAAAGTATCATTGCCAAGTTACCACGCTGTTGTTAGAGAATGTCAAAGAAATCAAGTCCGTCATTGTTATGCTATCAAAGGCCTCGTTAAGTAGTACATCATCAATGTTTATGGCTCGCGCCTTGGCATGTTCTTTTATAATATAAAGATCTACCTTGGGATGTTTTGCTATTAATTCAGTCATTAATGGATGTTTGAGGTTGTAACAGCCATCATCAAGCAAAACGATATTATCTTCACTTTCTATATTTTTTATACATTGCTGTAAGTCATCATGTGCAAAGGCAGAGCTGCGGACGAGGTGAAGTATGGACATTGACAATTTTCCTTAAAATCTTAATAGTATTTGGCGGGAATGTAGCTCTTTGGAGAATTCGTTGCTGTTTAATACGGTAACGTTATCAATATGAAAATCATTTGGTAAAGCTCGTTGGGCTAATGACGCGGCACAAACATAAATATTTTCAATATCGTAAAACTCTAAAGCAGCAAACGTTTTAAGATAATTTTTCATTGATATATTATCGGTTTCTTGTTGATTGACTAACTGCCAAACACCATCTCCTTGAAAGAACAATGAGGTATCTTGTTCATAAGAGCCAAAAATTAATGCAATATCTAATGCATCCTTACCATTAGCGCTTGAAAACGGCGCGCGACTGTTTAATATGGCAATTGATTTATTTTTACTCGTCATAATTGCACCACACGCTCAGCTTTACTGCTTAATTCAACTAACTCGCCTAGGCCAGACAGTATGAATTCATTGTTTATATTGGACTGTTTGTTATCACCAAGGTCATCACTTAAACCTCTTTTCTCTGCAGCGGTTATGCAAAGGTATAAAGGTAACGCGTAATCTTTATGCAGCCTTTGCCATTGCCTTGTCGACTGATATTCGTCATTCGCTAACGACAAATGTGTACTCGCATTTAACACGCCGTTCTGATAAAAAAATACGCCGAGAACTTCAACACCTTTCTTTAATGCACACTCTATATAATCTATTGCCGTTGTGGTTAGATTGCTATGCGGAGGAGTAGTGACGATTACGGCGAGTGTTTGCATTATTTACCTTACTATTGTCTGAAACTAAAAGTCTGAAACTAAAAAAATGACCATTCATCCTGAACATCGTCGTTCCTTGCCATCCATGGCATCACGACATACCGTTCATCCTGAACATAAAAAAGCCCCGCGATGCGAGGCTTAGTTTATCAAAAATGATTACTCATGTTCGATAAATATTAATCGTCTCCACCCATAACACCTAATAGGTGCAATAAGTGAACAAAGATATTATATACGTTTAAGTATAATGAAACCGTTGCTCTGATGTAATTTGTTTCACCGCCATGAATGATACGGCTAGTATCAAATAATATCAAACCTGACATGATCATGATGATTGCAGCACTTAATGCAAGTGAAAGAGCAGGGATTTGGAAGAAGATATTTGCGATACCGGCAATAACGGCTACGATAAGACCAACCATTAAAAAGCCACCCATAAATGAGAAGTCTTTTTTACTGGTTAATGCATATCCAGATAAAGCAAAAAATATCAATGCTGTGCCACCAAGAGCTTGCATAATTAATGATGCGCCATTTGGCATTGCAGCATAATAGTTAAGCATTGGGCCAAGAGAAGCTCCCATTAAACCGGTAAAAGCGAATATCCAAAAAATACCACTCGCTTTATCTGCATTTTTATTAACAACAAATAATAAACCAAACGAAACAAGTGTCATCACTAAAGCAGCCATATGGGACAGACCCATTGACATTGATATACCTGCAGTTACTGCACTAAACGCTAATGTCATTGATAATAACATATAGGTATTTTTCAATACTTTGTTAATTTCAATCGCTGAACTTCTACTAGCTTGTAAACTAATATTTGATTGCATAATGTTTCCTTAAAAACGTGGTTATACTATTTAGATAAGGTCTTTTTTATGAAGTTCAAGTTTTTGATGAACAACATGTACTTTTTATTTAACCTATTTGACATATTATGGCATGGTCATTTTTAAATTACCATGTTTAACCTTGTTGATACTTGGCAATAATTTGTGAACGTTTGTAACAATTTACACTATGATCATTGATCAAACCACAAGCTTGTAAATGAGCATAGCAGATTGTTGAGCCAAAAAATTTAAAGCCACGCTTTTTTAAGTCACTACTAATAGCATCAGAAAGAGGGGATGTGGCAGGGTAGTCATCTTTAGTCGCTCTGTTATTAACAACCGTATTGTTATCTACATAGCTCCACAGGTATTGACAAAAACTTCCAAACTCTTGCTGTATTGCTATAAAAACCTTAGCGTTATTAATTGCTGCTTTTATTTTACCTTGATGACGAATAATCGCGGGGTTTTGTATTAGCTCAGTGATTTTTTCCTCATTAAAAGCCGCGACTGCAATGACATTAAAATTGGCAAACGCTTGTTTATAACCTTCTCGTCTTTTTAATATGGTGTACCAGCTTAATCCAGCTTGTGCTGACTCTAGTATAATAAACTCAAACATTTTTTTGTCATCGTGAATAGGAACACCCCATTCTTCATCATGATATTTAACGTAATCGGGTTTGGAGTCATCTAGCCATGGGCAACGACACAGTTTATCTTCTGACATGAGAACTCTCTTCTAGCGGGAAAATGTAATAAAAATCGTACTAACTGGTTGTTTTTTTAGCAAACAAACGCATTGTGATAATTAATGCTTTACAAGTCTTTTTCGACACTCTAATATTCGCCCCGTCTTGAAGCAAGTAATTGTTTCAAGCATTTGGTGAGATGGCTGAGTGGTCGAAAGCACCGGTCTTGAAAACCGGCAAGGGTTTGTAGCCCTTCTAGAGTTCAAATCTCTATCTCACCGCCACACATAGAAAAACCGTTAATCGAAAGATTGACGGTTTTTTGCTATTTGAGAACAAAAACTTAACAACGGGTTTGTAGCGCCAATCCTTCAAATAGAGTTCAAATCTCTATCTCCAGGTTTTTAATACATCCTTGTAAAACCACATAACTTCATCCTTGAAGTTAACTGCCACATTTAAAAAAACCGCTAATCGAAAGGTTAGCGGATTTTTGCGTTTATACGATTATCATATTATTGATATAATAAACCACTGGGTTTGTAGCGTTAAACCCTTAAGTAGAGTTTAAAGCTCTATCTCCATTTAAGTATAAAGTTAAGCAAGTGAACAAAGAGTAAAGATAGATAAAATACTGAAGTGAATCTTAGTCGTTTATAAATTTTTTATCTGCTACATCATAAATAGCCATTGCTGCGAAATAACTAAGGTCAACCGACAAGGCCGTGGTTTCGAGGCGACAGAGCTATTTAGTTACTTAATATTCTAGCCTATTATTCTTCATCTACTTAAACTGAGTAATTGGATTACAACTCAGTACTTTAAAGAAAATTCACACAAACCGCTGGCCATATTATTGGCTAGTTTTATTGGCAAGAAAATTTTTAGATACACGGACAAATGTTTCTTTATTTTCAGCATCGTGACCACCATGACCACCATGACCAACATTGGGAATAATCCAAAGGTCAGAATTAGGTAGATGTTTTCTTGAGCGTATAACTTCTTCTAGTGGTACACCTTGGTCATTGTCACCCGCAACGATCAAGACGTTTGTCTTAATTCTTTTTAGATCGTCATTACTAAGCCGTATCGAATAATTCTTAAATTGTTCAAACATAATACGAACTTGTTGATCAGATTTATGAGCACCTTTTATCCAAGGATAATCTTTGGCTATTTGATAAGTAAATGATTTTTCTATTTCTGGATAATCTTTGATTGACCAACTGCCTAATGAGCCAATTGTAACCATAAACTCAATGAGCAATGGGTTAATTAATGCGAGTTGATATAGTACGTCACCACCGTAGCTAAAACCGAGTGCATTAATCTTATCTAGCTTCAAATGCCGAATTAGCCCATTTAAATCTTGTGCAACCTTTTTTATCGATAACATTTCAGTAAAGGCATCAGATTTACCATGTCCCGGTAAATCAACTAAGTAAACTTGATATTCATTAATATAACCATTTAAGTGATCACGCCAAACTTCAGAAGATTGGGTATAACCGTGAAGTAAAAACAAAGGCGTACCTTTGCCATAAACTTCGTAATAAATATTTTTCCCGTTAATAATAACGGTTTCTGCTTTTGTTGGTTGGTTGGCTGGGCAATTTGACGACATTAATACTCCGATTAACATAATAATGAATTTTTTTAGCATAATATTGAGTGCTTCTTTCTTTAACTGTTTGATTTACGGGTTTATTTAGAAGGTAAAAGCTGTCGTATTCATAAAACGCGATAAGTGGTTTTAACTATCAGCAATACTCACCAACTACCATTAAAGGTCAAGTACACGAAGCCTATTGAATTTCGTGTGTGGCATTGATAAAGACAATTTTGTCATCATTTCCTCCCCTGATTTACGTTTTTATCTAGCGAGTTTTACTCTCAAGAGTTATGATAAATTTAAATGTGACATTATAGGGCATATTAAATGGGTCGAGGATCATCTATTGATAAGTTGGATCGATTAGACCAGTTAATAGGTAAACTCAAAGCTGGTGAAGCATGTACAGCAAGTAATTTGGCTGAAGAGTTTGGCGTGAGTTTACGAACTATGATGAGAGATCTGAAAACTCTCAGAGATAAAGGATATCCTATTGATGCTGACAAGGGCAGAGGTGGTGGTGTGCGGCTATACCCACGTTGGGGGGTAGGTCGCTTAACAATGAATTATAGAGAAGTGATTGACTTGTTGCTTGCTCTAAATGTGTTGGAAAAACTGAATTCACAATTATTTTTAAACAATCTCGAATCCGTTAAAAATAAGTTGTATGCAAGCTTTCCTGATTCTCAACGTCCTAAAATTCGTAAGATAAGAAATAGAATACTCATCGGAGAACTTGCGCCTGAGAATGACACACATAATTATTCCGCGACAGTTAATAATAAACAAAATGACATCATCTTAGAAAGTTTCTTTGATCAAAGATGTCTAAATATATGCTACAAACAAAAAGATGGCACTATTACAGATCGGTTAATAGAAATCCACTTTCTATATTTAAATTGGCCAATTTGGTATTTAATATGTTTTGACCATTTAAGAAAGGAATCGCGAACGTTTCGAATTGACAGAGTTCAAGTCGCAAACCTTACAGAGGAGAAATTTAAAAGTAGAATAATTAGCTACTTTTCACCTGAACTTGAGAAATTTTCATCTCGCCTATGATATTTGTGGTTCATTGGATACTTAGAAGATTTGTCCACGGTCTGATAATGTTGTGGCCTAGATATCTTCATTAATACAGATTATATATTTAAATTTAACTGTGCTTTTTAGTTCTATTGGTAATTTAATTGAATAAAACCAGTACCCATAATCGTCCCATTCTGCCCGGCACGTATAGAAAGGCCTGCTAACTCGAAAGAATATTTAAAGAAAGATTGATTTAGCTAAATAGGAGATATCTTTTATTTAACGCTGTCAGATCAAAGCTTTTGTAATACCTGTTTTTGTTCATGTTATGATGAAATTACCATAACAAAAATAATTATTTCTTATGAATAAATTTAAAGCACTTATCAGCATTTTTATCTTGTCGATAGGGTCTACATCAGCGCTAGCTGAAACCACACTCATCAAAAATATCAATGGCTACACAATTGAAGGCACTACCTTACGCCAATTTTCGGCCATTCAATTTTCTGGTGATCATATTGATCAACTCTTCGACAAAGGAGAGGTTATTCAAAATAGCAAAAATATCACAATTATTGATGGCAGAGGGGCTACTCTATTACCCGGTCTCATCGATGCTCACGGCCACGTACTAAGCTACGGTGAAAGTTTAATGACTGCCGATCTTGTCGGTACAAGCTCACAAGAAATTACCGTTCAACGTACTCTTGATTATGCCAACAAAAACCCTTCTTTGACTTGGATAATTGGTAGGGGGTGGAACCAAGTTCAATGGCCAAGTAAAACATTTCCAACAGCACAATCATTAGACAAACATTTTCCAAATAAACCGGTTTGGTTAGAACGTATTGATGGGCATGCGGGTTGGGCAAATAGCAAAGCTATGGAATTAGCTGGCATTACCAAAAATAGTCAAGCACCTGACGGTGGTGAAATTATTCGCGATGATAATGGCAACCCAACAGGGGTTTTCATTGATAACGCGATGGATTTAATTCAAAAAAACATGACGCCATTAACGATTAAACAACAAAAAAAGATATTGTTAAAAGCAATGAATTCATTAGCCAGCATGGGATTAACCAGTGTTCATGATGCAGGTGTTGATAGTAAAAACTTGCAAGCATTTATTGAGTTAAGTGCCGAAAATAACATGCCTATACGCATCAATGCGATGTTATATCTGCCCAGTGATGGCTGGCAAGCGAGTCTAGCTAAAGGACAGTTCCATTCCGCTGATAACATGCTCAACTTTAACAGTGTAAAAATCCAAGCTGATGGCGCATTAGGAAGTAGGGGGGCGTCATTGATTTCAGATTATTCAGATCATGCGGGTCATAAAGGTTTATTACTGCACGATAAAAAAGTTTTAAAAAAATACATTGATGTCTCGATGAAAGCAGGTTTTCAAGTTAATACTCATGCCATTGGGGATAATGCCAATAAAATCGTCCTCGATTTATACCAAGATGCAATCAAAGAGAGTAAGACTAAATCGCTTCGTCATCGAATTGAGCACGCACAAATTCTTCGTCTAAAAGACATCCCACGCTTTAGCGAATTAGGTGTTATTGCCTCAATGCAGGCTACTCACGCAACCAGCGATAAAAATATGGCGGTAGATAGAATTGGCAATGAACGTATTTTGGGGGCTTATGCATGGCGTAAATTACTTAATGCTAATGCTGTGATAGCGGCAGGCTCTGATTTCCCTGTTGAATCAGCGAACCCTTTCTTTGGCTTGCATGCCTCGGTTACCAGACAAGACAAACATAATGCACCCCAAGGCGGTTGGTTTGCGAATCAAAAAATGACACGCTTAGAAGCTTTTCGAACTTTCACAATCGATGCCGCTTACTCAGGACATCAAGAAAAACTCATTGGCAGTTTAGAAAAAGGAAAAAAAGCGGACTTTATTTTATTAAAAAATAACTATTTTACTGAACCTGAAACGCAAATTTGGGAAAACACAGTTCTCAGTACTTGGGTTAATGGTAAAGAGGTTTATCGAAAAAATTAAAATAGTGCTAGATAATATTAACAGCCATTATATTGAGGTTATTAATGGCTTGTCCGTATAGTTTATTGGTACGGTTTATAATTTCTCAACCGTTCTAATCAAAGGGATAATACTATTATTAAGATCTCAGATTTATAATCTTAATTAGTAATGATGAAAAAAAAGTGCATTTTATAACTATTACCCGCATGGAAACTTTATTGAATAAAACCAATGCCTATACTCAATCCATTCGGACCACCACACAATGAAAACCGCTATTTTAAAGATTAGCGGTTTTTTGTTCTTTGGGAGATGACTTTATCAAACAGGCGGTTTGTAGCGCTCATTTTCGAGTAGAATTCAAACTTCTATCAAACCAGCACATTCTAAGAAACTGCACCGTTAACGAGTCGTGTTTTTTTGTTTTGAATTTATCCGAACTTTTAGCTTTAAATGGTAACGAAAATAAGAAGTGGTAATATATAATATTCTGCATATGCACACATAATTGATTATTTAACGCGGAACTTTAAATGAACGTAGAACAAATTTTATTGGCAATAAGTAATACAAATGACAACGATTTAACTATTGCAGGTCTAGAGGCGGCGAAAACAAATTGGATGGAATTTTATCCTGAGTTAGAACAGCTGATAGATCAATTTATTGCGGATGATACATCGTTAACAGATGAGCAAGAGGCTATTTTATTTTTTGGTACTTTATTATTAGCGGAATTAAAATATTCTCCGGCGTTAGCAAAGTGCTTACAGTTATTTGCACGCAACGATACACTTTTAAGCCCCATTGAAGCGATATTTGGTGATGCACTTACTGAGTTAACATCTACTTTATTTTATAATGTGGCTGATGGAAATACGCAGGCATTGTGTGATTATATTGTTGATGGTCATCAAGCGATGTATTGTAAAGCATCTGCCATTGAAGCTGTATTTGCACAGTACGAAATGGGTATCATTGATAAAATTGAATTGAGTGAGCATGTAACTCGATGGTTAGCAGGATTTTTGGCTTTGCCGAGTTCAATTAATAGCTTTTTAATTAGTGCATTAGCGGATTCTTGTATTAAATATCAATTTGATGATTTTAAGAGTCAGTTTATTGGTCTATGTGACAAAGACTTATTTGATGAAGAGCGCTTTAAAAATGATGAAGTAAAAGCGTGGAATAGGGCTGATGCACCTAAGCTAATTGAGTCTGGTATTATTCAAACTGACTTTAACGTTGTTGATACCCTAATTGCTTGGATTGATGATGACTCAGAGGATGGAGAACTCGATAGTCTTTTAAACAAAGACATTGATAACTTTGATTCTTTAATGGGGGAAGGTGGTTTATTAAAAAATATCCTCTATGACGAAAATACAATTATAGAGAACAGTGTGCCTGTTAGTTCATTAACGTTGGCTGGCCGAAATGATCCTTGTCCGTGTGGCAGTGGGAAGAAATACAAGAAATGTTGTTTACAGTAGGACGGTAAACTGGAATTGCCAATCGAGCGTTTATCAATGAGGCATAACTACGATGTAAACTATGCCTTAAATAATGCTCAGTTAGATACAGCCCTAAGTATGCAACAATACGCTTATGGAAAAATATTTTGTGTGAACACTTTTGTTGCTCTGTTTTTCTAATCAGAATAGTAAAGTTGAAAATAGTATTATGATAAAACGAATATGATAGAGCTAACTCTTCGTATCAAAATTCAGTCAGTTGTTTAAACAGGGGGCTCTTGAGGTCTATATATACTTGTATTTATTGAAACCATAAGAAATCCTAGTGATATTAAAGTCATCACCACTCCAATCGCAACGATTAAACGATTTTCTTGCCGAAAAATTTCTTTTTCAGCGACTAGTTCATAGGTATATTCATTGTTATCAATACCTTTTACGTAGTACTCCCCAAGGTATTGGTCTGTAAGGTGAATTTTCAAATATGACTCTTGCTTTGAAAGCGGTTTTACAGGACTAATTTTATAGGTGTAATACGTTTGAGGATACAGTAGCGCAAAATATCCGATTAAAATAATTGAAAATGATGCTGCACATAAAAGTGATATAAAGATGAGCTTTTTATTTTGCTTTAGCTGTGGAGATAATAAATTGTTAAGTGAAATATCATAGGCGATACAAAGTTTATCCAAAACTTCAGGGGAAGGTAAGTGACGACCATTTTCAAGCTTAGATAGATAGGACTGCTGAATATCGATGACCTTCGCTGCATTTGCTTGTGTCCATGTTTTCTTTTTTCTCAGCTTAATGAGTTTATGTCCTAAGTCCATCTGAAAATTCCTTATTGGTTTCTCATGCTTATTATCCCCAATAGAGAAAATAATGAAATAGCTACTTAGGATTATTGTCAATGAATATCATGAATATTTACGAATATCAATCGATTAGCTTGTTTTAGAACCTTTTTGTAGGGATACTAAATTGAGCCAACATTAGCGGTAACATTAACAAATACTTACTTTTACGAAGAGAGGAGATGACATTAAAATGAAAACTAACTTCATGTCAGTGCTTATAATCTTAGCCTTTTTTTGGGGGTATTCTAGTATCTCTGAGGGATCTACAACGGGTGCTGGCGATCATAATATACCGCTAAAAATCTATATTGAAATTGATATCTATGGGCTAGATGGTGAACCTCTCAATGGCGATTATTCAGATATACTGAAAAATCAAAAACCAGAGAGTAGTCCCAGTTTAATTGTCACAGCCGGTGAGCCAAGTGCAATAAGGATTAGCGCTAAGGCATTAGATGGTAAATCTATTAATATGACCAATATTAAATTTACTTCAAATAGTACAGCAACGTTGTTTGATCTTGATTTTGAGCTGGTAGAAGGGGCAAGTAGTAAGATAGGGAGTGCCAAATCGATGGACGTTGGTTCGCCTTTTCTTATGTCACTATCTCTTAACAACATAACGAAACTTGTGAGTGTCAATACACGTATTCAAAAGAATGTGAATGCACGAGAACTTGATAATAAAAATGCAATTACGGTACGTTCAGGATTCTATTCATATCCCTATCTAATCATTGATGACTTACCTGAATGTAATACTGAAGTTTGTCAGCACCTATTTAATTCATATAAACAACATCACAATATTCTAGCAAAATTAAGATTGGCTAATTTATACATGGCCGGTTACGGGATAGAAAAAAATGATGAACGAGCATTTAAAATATATAGAACTTATGCAAGACAGGGTGATGCGTTTGCTGAATTTATGTTTGCTAAACTGTCAATCAGCTTAGGCAGGTCAACAGAGCATGCCGTAAAATATTTACGTCGCTCAGCAGATAGAGGCTATATTGACGCAATGCTTCTGCTCGGTGAATTGTATCTTGAAGGAAAATACATAGAAAAAGATAAAGCGCTATCGGATAAATGGTTTACAACAGCAGCGAATACAAAAATTGAAAGGTTAAAGGGAAAAGTTAGCAATTTAGTTTCAAATACTGGAGAACCACAACCTTCTCAACTAACGAATACGTATTTAGAGAATATGCTATATAGAAAGTTAAAAAAGAATGATGAGAAACAAATCGAAAGGTTTTCCTTTGAAGAATATTTCGAATTAGAATTAGAGACTATTGAAAACCCTAGAAAGCATAGGCGTTTGTTTAAACACTTTATTGGTAAGGCAAAAGGGTCTGAGTCGAACATATAGAATACCGATATAAAACGGTATTTATTCCTGATTCTAATAATAAGTTAAACAATTAAAGATATAGATAATTGCATCAATTGTTGAAAAAGAAAGGTAAGTGATCATGGATTCTAAGCAAAAAGGAGTAATTGCCATTGCAATAGTATTGCTATGTATAACTATATGCATTTTAGTACAAGAGCCGATAGCTCAGTCACTTGGTTATCATGCATTTAAAGATAATCGAACTTTTCTTGCTGTACCTAATTTTCTAAATGTTATCTCTAACCTAGCATTTGTTATTGTTGGATTCATGGGGTTATATAATTTACTTGTATCTAAAAAAGTTGTGATACTGGTTACATTCAAAGTCGGATATATTTTATTATTTCTAGGTTTGTTATTAATCGGTTTTGGCTCTGGTTATTACCATTTATGGCCAAATAATCAAACTTTAGTTTGGGATAGGTTGCCGATGACATTAGCCTTTATGGCCTTAGTCGCGATTATTATTAGCGAATATCTGTCCATCAATATAGGTAAAAAGGGGGATCTTCCGTCTTTTATTGGAACTACACCGAAAGCATTGGTGCAGGGGACTTAAGGTTTTACATATTAATTCAGTTTCTGCCTTTAGTGGCTATACCTTTAATTTTGTTATTTATGAAACCGATATTCAGCCACGGAAACAGGTATTGGTGGTTGATTTTGGCCTATATCATAGCAAAGTTGTTAGAGCATTTTGATGAGGCAATTTTTGAGGTGTTATCCGTGGTAAGTGGACATACATTAAAACACTTACTTGCCGCTTTGGGTATGTTGTTTTTATTAAATGGATATAAAAAACGGAAGTATAAGGAAGTTAATGATAGATGAAAAAAGTGGTAGTCCTTGGCGGCTATGGAAACTTTGGTAAAAATTTGTTGAAAATCTTGCAGGTATTGTGAGTATAAATATACATAAAAAGGTAGCTGCTTACCTACTAAGTATACCTACGATGGCGACAGGATTTTTCCTTGGTCAATCAAAAAAGGAACGTATTTTTGTGTTGTAGAGTTCAAAATATATACACAAAGGGGAGTACTGCGATAGTGGTTTTGTAAGTTGATGTATATGGGGGGGGATGTTATCTTTTTTATTGATCTACATATACGGATAGAAGTATAAATTGATGACAGATGTTGATGCACTTATTGAGCAACTTTATAAAGCAGAATCTGCAAAGCTGTTAGCGGTATTAACCCGGATTTTTGGTATACATAACTTTGACTTAGCAGAAGATGTAACGCAAGACGCTTATAGTAAAGCCATGGTTGATTGGCAACAACATCAAGTACCAGAAAACCCAGCCGCATGGTTGATGACAACGGCAAAGAATCGGGCGCTTGATAAAATAAGGGCAAATAAAACTAAAGTAAAATTCTCACAAGACCTTTCTCAATATTTAGACAGTGAATGGACGCTAGCTTTTACTATCGAGGAAGAATTTCAAGCTCCAAAAATAAAAGACGATCAACTTAGAATGATTTTCATTTGTTGCCATCAAAGTATCAAAGCAGAAAATAGAGTTGTTTTTATATTAAAAACGTTATGTGGTTTTAGCATTCATGCTATTGCTCGGGCGTTACTATTAACAGAGTCGACCGTTAAAAAAAGGTTATTAAGAACACGAGAAAAGTTAAAGCAGTTAAGTTTTGAATTACCTAGCGATGACAAACTCAGTGAAAGTATGGATACGGTACACACGGTATTATACTTGCTTTTTAATGAAGGCTTTTATAGTTCAGATCCTAAAAAACCTATTAATATTGAGTTTTGCCAAGAAGCAATTGCTTTGGTCAAGATGTTAATAAATGAGCCTAAAATGGTTAATCAAGATACCTTAGGTTTATTTGCTTTGATGCATTTTAATATCGCACGTATTAATGCCCGAGTTGATCAGGAAGGGTTTAATATTCCATTAGACATACAAGATCGAAGCCTGTGGCAACAAGCATATATTAATACTGGTGATCATATTTTAAAAATGTGTACTGAATCTAATCTTGCGCCGAGTCGATTTTACTTCGAAGCGTTAATTGCGCAACAGCACTGTTGTGCAGCAACGTTTGCCAATACCAATTGGCCGTTAATCGTTGGTTATTATGATGACTATATAAAAATAACCGATTCACCGGTGGCAAAGCTCAATCAAGCAATTGCACTTGGATATACAGGAAAGGTGAATGAAGCAATTGAAAGCGTAGAACGACTACAAAGTCATAAAGCATTGATTAATTCACATATGCCACTTGCTATTTTAGCGTATCTAAATGCCAAAGCTGGCAACGAAAAGCTTGCCTATCAACAAGCTCATTGTTCCACAAAACTTGGCGGCACTAAACATGAACATCGATTAATGATGCAGCAGATACAGCGCCTACTTAATTAAATTTATTAAGAATCAATACACATCACAGGCCGAACTTCTACGGTAATATTTGGATAGTTAAAGATAGGACACTCTTTGGCAATAGCTGTCGCTTCATCGATACTTGTCGCTTTTACTATTGAATAACCCGTGACTAATTCTTTTAATTCAATAGAAGATAAATCAGTGACTACGCCTTCTTGACTAATGCTATTACCTGTAAAACCTAACGGAGAGCCACCAGAGACTAATTGTTGCTTTTGTTCTAACATGCCCATCCATGCCCCCCATTCTTCCATACTAGCGGCCATGTCTTCTTTTGAAGTGTTTTCCATCCATTTTGGGTCGCCACCTTTGTATATCAACATAAAATCATTCATAACATTTCCTTTAGTTTTTAAGTACCAATAACGTTTTTACCAGTATCTATATGTATAACGTATCAGTACTAAAAAAGGAGACACTTTTTATTATTTTATTTATTATCGGCTGCAGTTTCATAGAACTATGACAACTTAGCTCTTTTTCACTTGTTGAATAAGTTGGTATTTTAATTAAGAAGCGTCTGTATAAGAAGACTCTGGTAGGTTTGTACTATGTTGAGGTTTATCCATTCGTTGTAGTCATTATATTTTAAAATTTAACTTTTTTACTTACACAAAATAAGATTACTGAATAACGTCAGCAATCACAGTATAATGGCTATATTAGTATTAAAATTAGTAAAAGCACGTATGGCAGAGCAAAAGTATCATCCTGAACTAACTATTACGCAGATCCCTCTAACGAAAGATAAATCTCCAGAGCTACTAGAAACAGGCATAGTTAAATCAGACCTAGAAAAAGATAAAGCCTTGCCTAAAATTGTGCTTGCTACTCTTAACGCTAGGTTTTTTCATACCAGTTTTGGTTTACGTTATCTTTATGCTAATTTAAAAGAGTTACAAAGTTGCTGTGAAATAAAAGAATTTATTATTCAAACCCGCGCTATTGATATTGTTGAACAAATATTAGCATCTAAACCTGATATTGTTGGTTTTGGTGTGTATATCTGGAACATTGTTGAAACAACAGATGTTGTTAATCTTTTAAAAGTGATCGCACCAGAAATTAAAGTTGTATTAGGTGGTCCTGAAGTTAGTTATGAGACAGAGCAGCAAGCGATAGTTGCTTGTGCTGATTATGTCTTAACGGGAGCGGCAGATTTAAGTTTTTATCAACTGTGCAAAGATATAATCAATAACACGCCACCTGATAAAAAAGTGCTCAACTCAAAACCTGTAGCGTTGGCTGAAATTGCATTGCCTTATCAATATTATAGCGATGAAGATTTAAAGCATCGCTTGCTTTATGTCGAAGCGTCGCGAGGTTGTCCATTTAAATGTGAATTTTGTTTATCGTCTTTAGACAAATCATCTACACCATTTGAGTTAACGTTATTTCTTGAACAAATGGAAATTCTCTATCAACGTGGTGCGAGAAATTTTAAATTCATTGATAGAACCTTTAATTTAAACATTAATACTACCATGCAAATTATGCAGTTTTTCTTAGACAGAATGACTGACGACCTCTATCTTCATTTCGAAGTGGTACCCGATCACCTACCAAGAAAACTCAAAGAGTTGTTAACACAATTTCCCGAAGGAAGCTTACAATTTGAAATCGGTATTCAAACCTTTAACACTGAAGTTCAGGCGAATATTAGTCGTAAGCAAAATAACGCCAAATCTAAAGAAAATTTATTGTGGTTAAGAGATAATACCTCAGCGCACATTCATGCTGATCTTATTTTTGGTTTACCCGGTGAAACCTTTGATACCTTTAAAGATAGTTTCAACCAACTCTATCATTGTCGACCTCACGAAATTCAAATGGGTATTTTGAAACGTTTAAAAGGAAGTCCTATTATTAGGCACACTCAAGCGTTTGATTTACGTTTTAATCCATTGCCGCCTTTTAATATTCTAAGCACCGACAGAGTCAGTTTTGCTACCATGCAACGTATTAATCGTTTTGCACGTTATTGGGACATGATTGGTAATTCTGGTCGCTTTAAATACTCATTACCTCATATATTGTCTGATAAACCTTTTGATGATTTTATGGCGATCACGGAATGGATTTATAATAAAACCGGGCAAATCCATAAAATTAACCTGAAAAAGTTATTTGAGCTAATATCGCAATCAGTGGAAGCTTTATATCCTGAGAAACATCAGCTGGTACTTTCAAAGATTGAATTGGATTACGAGGCTTCAAAATTAAAAAGTCTTTTTAATGGACTAAACCTTTATGCAGTTGAGCAAACTCAATCAATAAGTAAAAATAAGTCGTTACAGCGACAACAACGCCATATGAGCTAAGCGCTGTTATAAAAAGCACCATTGCTGTGATTCAATGTACTGGGTAATTTACAAAAGTAATGTTAAAAAAATAACGTTAAAAAATGCTTAATACCAATAAATATCCCGTTGGAGGGATTATGTTTTCAAATAAAACTATTTTAAAGACTCTAGCTACGTTTGCCGTAGTAACATTAACCGTCAGTTGTTCTGAAAGTGAAACGGTAATGACTGAAACCGTGCAAGCTAAAACGAGCCTTGCCAAATCCCTACCTTCTATGTCGGCACCTTCTAAGTCGACACTTATAAGTTTAGATGTGTATAAAAGTCCTACTTGTGGCTGTTGCAAAAAGTGGATAGAACATATTGAGGACAATGGTTTTCAATCGAAAACGCATAGTATCAGAGATGTTTCCTTTATTAAGTCAAAGAAAGGTATTGAACCCAGGTATCGGTCATGCCATACAGCCGTTTCTAAAGAAGGATATGTTTTTGAAGGACATGTACCTGCTAAATACATTCAACAATTCTTGAGTGAAAAACATGATGATAATGTCATCGGATTGTCAGTTCCAGCGATGCCAGTAGGCTCTCCTGGTATGGAAGTTGATGATAAATTTGGTCCCTATAGAGTATTACTTTTAAAGAGTGATGGCACAAATGAAATATATGCCAATGTGCAAACGTATGAGCAGCAGTTTTGATCACTAAGTAAAAT
>Ga0209396_1000173_pt1 | contig 82272 bp, 70 predicted proteins | sample GOMGulsemesocosm_6_FD_184638 | JGI IMG/M metagenome (GOLD analysis project Ga0209396, IMG submission 184638) | Methane-oxidizing microbial communities from mesocosms in the Gulf of Mexico - GOM8C Gulf of Mexico (SPAdes) (version 2) | ecosystem: Environmental > Aquatic > Marine > Cold seeps... | reverse complement strand
CAACTTTCCACCGAAACTTTAAACAAATTACCGCCTCATCCCCGATACAGTATGTAAAAAAAATCCGATTAAGCCGAGCTCGTGAGTTATTGCAAGACCAAGGTCTAAAAGTAAAACAAGCCGCAGCGCAGGTAGGTTATGAAAGCCCGACTCAGTTTAGTCGTGAATTTAGCCGCTATTTTGGCCAAAGCCCAAGTGAATGTGCAAGAGTTTAAGTTAGTTATAAGTTGCAATTCACTGTTACATCCTGCCCTTTGGCAATAACACGCTTAATACTTAATGTAATGGCATCTAACAAATTCACATCTGCATCATTACCCACTTTTATTCGTCCTTTGTGTTTTAATGACAAAATATCAGCAGGTGATTGTGTAATGCTAGCTAAAGCAAGTGCTAACGGTACTTGATGTAATAAAACCGCATCGACCATGGATTGATGAAGACTACTAACTCTGCCAACTTGCAATTCAATTAATAAGCCGTGCTCATCAAAGGTAGGCAAACTGGCATTACCATCTGAGCTCATGGTTAACTGACTCACATCTATACCTTCAGCCAACGCTAAGGCTAATGCTTTAGCGGCAGGTGTTTCCCCTTGTTCAATAATTTGTTCGGTTGTACTGGTAGTAAAATCTAAATTTCCTCCTAGTTTCGCATAGTTAAAGCCAGCTGTAAGCAAAGCTTTATTACGGTTAATGTGTGTTGGGTAGAACTGAGAAATAGGGATATCCGACTGCTCAATTACACGAGTAAGTGTTGACAGTTTAGCCACTTCGTCGCCGACATGAACACTGACAATGCCCTTTTTCCCCGACAGCATACCAGCCACACGAGCCTCTGATGCAACTCTTGCCATTTCAGCTACACTCATTTGTGAACTGCGATGATCCGCAATAGCCACTTCACCGACACCAATAAATTTCTCAATTAACATGATGTCACGTTTAATGGATTGGGTTATTGATACCATTGGATAGTGGTAAGACCCTGTGTAACAATAGACTGACAATCCCTGCTCTTCTAAACCATAAGTTTTGGCAAGTAAGTTCTCTAAACTGCGAGTTTCAGCATCAGTGCCTAAAGCGCCAATCACAGTAGTAACACCGCCTATGAAGGCTTCTTCTACCTTCATCTCAGGAGTACGTGTAGCATAACCTCCTTCGCCTCCACCGCCGGTAATATGGACTAACGAATCAACAAAACCTGGAGTAAGAATTTGTCCGTGAGCATCAATAACTTCAGTAAATTCATTGTTCATGTGGGATAAGTCATCTTCAATGGCAATAATCTTATTGGCAGCAATGAAGACATCTTTTTGCCCAAGAGAGGTAGGAGAAAATACTTGAGCATTTTTGATTAATTTCATAATCATCCTTTAGGTAATATTTAATATCACAGCCGAAACCATGAACGCCATGGCAACGAAGGCCATGAGTAACATAAAGCGCCAGATAAATTTGGCCCAAACAAACCAATCGATATTGGTAACACCTAAACAGCCGATCAGCGCCGCAGAGGTGGGAATAATGATATTGGTTAAACCATCACCAAGCTGAAAGGCAAGCACCGCAACTTGTCGTTGCAAACCAATAATATCGGATAAAGGAGCCATAATTGGCATGGTAAGCGCTGCTTGGCCAGAACCTGAAGCAATAAAAAAATTGAAAATAGACTGAAAAATGAACATGCAAACAGCTGAGATTGTTTGGGGTAGCTCTGCTAACAAATTACCAGCATAAAACAAAACAGTATTTAATACGGAAGGCTCCGACGCTTGATCACCACCCAATATAATAACAATTCCTTTTGCCATACCAACAATCATAGCGGCAGGTAATAATTCTTTCGCACCAGATTTAAAGGCCTCAGCCACTTCATTAACTTTGAGTCGTTTACTTATAATTGCCACAAAACCTATCACGCAACCTAATGTAAAAAACTGGCTAGCTATTTCAGGAATGTAATATCCACGAGCGACGACTCCCCAAATAACCCAAAGTATTCCGACTAGAAAAGTCGTTAATAACACACTGTCAACCAGGCTGAAACTTGTCTTATTGTTGTTGCCTTCTACTACTTCTGGAATTGAGTTGTAGCAAGGTGACAAACTTGGGTCTTGTTTGATTTTCCTAGCATAACGCATAGTAAATACCACTCCTAGAACAGTAAACACACACCACAAGACCAACCTAAATTCGAGGGCAGACATTAGAGGTAAACCAGCAATACCTTGAGCAATGGCAACGCTAAATGGATTCATCCAAGAAGTAGCAAAACCGATTTGAGTGGCAACATAAGTTACCAGCACAGTGGTAATACCGTCATAACCTATAGCGCGCATCAAAGGCAGCAAGACAATACAAAAAGCAATAGCTTCTTCTCCCATGCCAAAAACAGCGCCAGCAAATGAAAATAAAATAAACAATATAGGAATGAATGCTTGTTCTAAATTCTTAGTTTTTTCTATTAACGCCAAAATTCCATTATCTATAGCGTGCGTTTTCATGATTATGCCAAACGCACCACCAGTTAAAATAATGAACATCATAACGCCAATAGCTGAGCCCCATTTATCTCCTGAAACCATGCCTTCAAAGGCAAAATTCAAAAAACCAATGTTGCCCCCCTCTGCAAACAAGGGAACCCCCGTTTGCTGCTCCGCAAATTGAAAGCTATCAGCGACAAGCTTGGTGGTATTAGTGATTGGATCAAGCGCTACTTGATAAAACCCAGCGGGGATAAAGTGAGTAGAAATTGCTGCTATCATCACGATAAAAAATAAAATAACAAAGGCATCTGGCATTGACTTATCAGAAACCAATGCAGCCTTATTAGTCACCTTCGTTTTATCCAAACCCGCATTATTGCTTTTTTCAATATTCATGTTTGCTCTGCTTCTTTATTAAAACTGTTAAAGACATTTCGCCGGCATCACTTCAATCGGCAATACTCAACATGTGAGCATTGCTTACATTAAACTAAGGCAGTGCAAAAAGTAATGTCGTTATATTATAGCTGAAGAGCAGAGGCTACTAACCTCTGCCAAAGCCATTTAAAAGAAGTAAGTCATTGATAAACGATAGTTAAGACCTAATGCATCATGATTTAATGAATCAAAGCCTCTTGATGAACCATAAGCAACAGGAGGTTCCTCATCTAGCAAGTTATTGACCGTTAAATTAACATTCATATTTTTAAAGTCATAACCTATGTTAGCTCTTAAGGTTAACCATGAATCAACATCTCGCTCATCGTTTTCATCAAGTTTACCCAGGACATTAAGTTCATCAATTTGGCGACCTCTTAAGCCTTCAATATCATCTTGATAACTACTAGTATAGTCAAAGGTTAAACTTGAATATAAAGCATCACCTGACCAAGCAACTCGTGCACTAGCAATAGTCTCAGGATAACGCCAAGTACCGATAAGTTTATCTAATTCACTTGACCCCGCTTGATTACGTTCAAACTCTAAATAATGGGTGGCATCAACGCTAAAGCTTAATGTTCCATGACTAAAGTCAATTTTATGATCAATTGCTAGATCAATACCTGAGACGTTTTGCTCACCGGTATTTTGCAATTCAATAATGTGATCTCGATATAAAGGCAAACCAATATCGCGAGTATTATCCACCAGCCAGTTATCTTTGATTTCGGTTAAGTTAGCGCCATCCTCTTCAATGGTTAATCCATTATTATCTGAGTATTCACACAGTGCTTGTTCATAAGAAATACCGGTTGAATCGCTTGGCACAAGGCCACAATGACGTAAAGATGAATCTGTAGTAGCATCAGCTAAAACAGCGGTCATATCGGTATCGACTAAATCATCATGTTCAAACTGCCAATAATCTATTGTAATGGTGGTGTTTTCACCTGGGCTATAAGCAAAACCGACACTAATAGATTCAGACTCTTCGGCGCGTAAATTAGGGTTACCTAGCTCTAGCACATTAGGGCTACTTTCATAACTATCGCCGCCACAGTATAAGTCGGCTACGGCTGGGTTAGCACCACAATCATACGTTGCCGTAGTTGTTCTTAACTTAACCCCTGCTTGGGTTAATGAAGGTGCTCTAAATGAAGTGGACCAAGATGCCCGTAGTATTAAATCATCAATTGGTCTAACTGTAATTGCAACTTTAGGGTTAAAGGTGTCACCAAAATCATCATAATCATCATAGCGACCCGCTAATTGCAGCTCCACCCTATCATTAAGCGGGATATAGAGTTCAGCAAAAGCTCCCCACTGGAAACGATCTGCTGATGATAAACTTGAACCAAAACCAAAAACATCGACTAAGTAATCATTTTCTTCTCGAGCTCGTGCATTTAAAGAAGGTATATCAGTAATTTCTTCTTTTCGTGCTTCAAGACCAAAAGCAGCACTGATCACTTGATCGTTGTATTCAAATAGCTCTCCAGTAATTCGAGCATCCCAACCATAAACGGTACTTTCCCCACCACGGGTTGGCACTTCTTGAGTCATCGCAAGTAAATTATCATTACTCGCATCGCCTTCTAGAAATGGATTATATAAGGCGAGGGGATCACCTGAACCACAAGCTAAGGTATCGCTATCGTAATCATAATCAGCAATTGAACCATCACCACAAAGCTCACCATTTACTGCTGCAGTATATTTATAACGATTATAAATACCCGAGATAGCCTCTTGTTCTGATTTAGATTTTGATAAAATAATACCTGATTCCCACTCCCAATCACCAATATCACCAGACAAAGCAGACACTAAACGAAAGGAATTAGTTTCAACTTCAACGGTACGCGGCGTTGCAAAACGGGCATCGTATTGAATGCCTCGTAATTCACGATCGCCATCTAAGGTGGTGAAGTAATACTGCGGGTACACTAAATCAATTAAACTTGGCACTGCATCAAGAGCGCTCATCGGTGCCCACCCTGCATCACTATCATCTAGTTGATTAATCGGAGCTGGTGATGAAATTGCGGTAGATTTACTATGAGAGTAGAAAAAATCAGTATCCCAAATAATATCACCAATTTCTTTAGAATAGATAAAGCCCAATGAAGCTGTGGTTAACTCGCTATTCAGCATGTCATCTTCGTTTGGATAATAAGCACAAATCTCTTCACCATATTCTGTCGTCACTAATTCCGTTTTACAATTTGGGTTAGCTAATTCTAAATAATTACCATCGTCATCTGCAACATCACTCGAGCCATAATAAATATTTGGTGTATGTTTTGGTAAGTAGGAATATGAATTAACTAACCAAGGGGCTTGGGTAAAAGCTCTATCTTGTGCGCTAAAAGCCTCACGGTCATAATAATCTGCAAAAACGGTTAAATTACCGCCAACCAATTCAGTACCCATAACTAAGTTAAGATTTGCTTTCCCTTCATTTGAAGATTCTACGCTATTACCGTATGAGAGGTTGACCTCAGCGCCTTTATAATCTTTTTTCAGGATATAATTAATAACACCAGCAACCGCATCTGCACCATAAATGGCCGAAGCACCTGTTGCTAGTACTTCAATACGCTCGATAGCGGCTAACGGAATACCATTGATATCAACGAAATTTTGTGTGCCTGAAGCAAATGAGCTTGCTGCGACACGTCGACCGTTAATGAGTGTCAGAGTTGAAGAAGGACCTAAACCACGCAATGACGCTGCGGCTTGTCCTGCGGGGGTTGATGTTGAAGTGGCACCACTTTCACTGGTGCTAAATGAGCCTTCACCGCCACGGGTTTGGCTAATTTGGTTCATTAACTCTGAAATACTGCTAGCGCCAGAATTACGAATATCATCGGCATTAATGACAACTAACGGCTGCTTACCTTCTAAATCTACGCCCTTAATTCGGCTACCCGTAACAACAATTTTTTCAATTTCTTTTTCTACACTAGCATCTTGCTCAGTTGCATTAACATAAATTGGCGACAACAAAGTACTACAAACGGCCATAGCTAGGCACGAAGGTTTAATAACTTTCATATTTTAACTCTCTGATTTTTATCTAAATTTAATGCAAATAGCTAAATCACTCACAAAATGAGTACAGATTTGCTGATGCAGAGATTTATTTTATTTTTATTTTTGAGTTTTTGGATGAGTAGAAAACGAGATCTAAACTCCGGAAAACAAAGGATTGTTTTCTAGTGTTTACTCGTCAAACCACTCCGAAAGGTAGTAATTTGAATAAGTATATGTTGTAAGTGCGAATGCTTTCTTGTACATATATAAAGGTCTTGGGTTGCCTAACGTTTCATTAAAAAGTTTGTTTGCCGCAAACTTTTCAAAAATTTGCTTATTTATAAATACCGCTGTCTTACTTGGTTGTCAACTGTATTTTTATTTTTAGCTTTGTTTGTTTTTGCCGAACAAACACTAACAGGAACGTAACAAAATGAAACGAAATACGCTAATTGCGCTGACATTATCGGCGATAAGCGCACTATCACTCGCAAATACAACAAAAACACAAAGTAAACTTTTTCTTGTCGGTGGCGGTCTAAAATCTTGCTCATCGATGGCAATTAAAAACTGTAATTCCAAAGCCTTAGAGAATATTCCTCAATTAACTCAAGCTAAAAACAGTAATTATTATAAAATTGATAAAAAAACAATAAATTTTATCAATAATTTCTGGCCTGCATCATTTAACGACGACAATCAACGACAGATTATTGAGTTGTTAACGACTATTCACAGTGATGAAAAAGTTACCTTGTTATCAAAATCGCAACTAAAAATCATATTTAGACGCTATGATGATAATCGTGTAGTTAACAAACTTAACGATGCAGAATATTATTTACTGCTAGATTTATTAGAACAGCCTGTATTAAAAAGCGATGGCACTACCCGTTTAAAAGAGTATGTTGACCTAAGTAATTCACGCAATGCTTTCTCAACTGAAATTTATCAAGAATTTGTTCACTTAGCTAAAAACATAACTAATAAAAAGTCACCTAAAGTTTTGGTGCTAACCGCTTCTGCTAGAGACCCCTTTGAAGCCGTAGATTTTTATCTAGCCGCATTTAACCAAGCTGGCGCAGATACTCAATGGCTACCTTTAGATGCTACATTAAACAAACTTATTCATCAGGCAGGTGATCGGCAGCAAGTATGTCAGCAATTAACTTCAACACGATTAAAAGTTCAAGGTTCAGCCAATAGAGAGCTGGTATACCCTGATTTAACCAAGCAACAGCTACAAGCTTGTTTAACTCCTAATAGTGTATTAACTGCTATCGGACAGGCCGACGGTATTTTCATTAATGGTGGAGATCAATCACTAACCGCAAAAGCTTTTATTAATGAGGATGGTTCAGACAGTGCAGCATTTACTTTAATCAAAGAGAAACTTGCCAGCAACACCTTGATCATCGGCGGTACTAGTGCTGGTACTGCGGTAATGTCTGGTGGCAGCTATAAAAAATCTACTATTGCCATGATCACCAACGGTCAAAGTAATACCGCCGTTTTTCGCGGTGCTAAAAAAGATGTCTTGCCTCAGGAGGGTTGCCAAAAATCAGGCTCTTGTGATGAAGAGGTACTTAATGATGACTTAACTTATAACAGTCAAGGCGGTTTAGGTTTATTCCATTGGGGTATTATCGATACTCACTTTTCTGAACGTGGTAGACAAGGCCGATTAGCACAATTAGCACTTGATACAAACACACGCTTTGCTTTTGGTGTAGATGAAGCAACGGCCCTAGTCGTTAGCAATATTAATAGTGAACAACCCAATTTTGAGGTGTTGGGGCAGTCAGGAGTATTCGTTGTTGATAATAACTTAAACAAGCAAAAAACCGTGAACACGCATTATCTCACCCGTGGCGACATAGCAAAGTTAACTGACAATGAGCTTGTTCTTAAAACCGCTCATTGGAAGAAAGAATTGGCAGAGAAGACAGAGTTACCTTTAAAGATTGATAATATATTTAAAGGTGACCGATATAAAAAAATGACAAAATTACTGTGTTTAACCGATAATCACGAGCTAAATGCAGAAACAACTTGGAGAAAGCGTAATAAAAACATCAAAATTACTAAGCTTAAGCCAGAAAAAAGTCGCTACGGTGTAATATCATTTCAAGGAAAAAACACCGATTACTGCTCTTATCAAAATTACCAATTACAAATAAAGTAAATATCTAGCAAATGGGCACAAGGATGTGGCTCATTGTTTATAGCAAATATCCAATGGTCCTTTACTACGTTTTCATTAAAAACAAGACTATTAGATTAAAGATCTAACTTATGACCAGCGTTATCTACTTTTGCCTGTAAATAATCTTCATTACCGTCTTTAATGTGAGTAGAAGTGTTAACTTCCTCTTCGATGGTTAGGCCATAATCTTTCAATGCTTTCGCTTTTATCGGATTGTTGGTCATTAACTTTAAACGGGTTATGTTCAATGCTTCAAGCATCTGCCCTGCTTCCGTAAAGTCTCTTAAATCATCACCAAAACCTAAATGGTTATTCGCTTGGTAAGTATTCATACCTTCAGATTGCAACTTGTAAGCATCAATTTTATTATATAAACCGATACCTCGTCCTTCTTGACGTAAATAAAGGATCACACCACCTTCTGCTGCCATAAGGTTGACCGCTTCATCAAGTTGCTCGCCACAATCACAGCGAGATGAATGAAAGACATCGCCGGTTAAGCATTCCGAATGAATTCTAACGAGAGGAACCTTTTGATTTTTATCTGCCTGTCCGAAAACCAAGGCAACATGCTCTTTATCTGAATTAAGCGCATTAAATGACACCATTTCTGCAGGAATGTCACTGTTAGAGCCAACTTTTAAAGAAATTCTTGTACGTACTTCAGTCATAACTACTACTTATTTACTAACCTAAATTGATTTGTTTATTTAACAATTATACCCTAAACCATAAATGGAAAGGATCCATTATTTATTATTTAAAAGATGACTTAAGAATTCGGTGTCAGTCGTATGAAATATAACAATTAGCTTGGTGTAACATTTGAATTATTTAGCACACTTATATCTTGCCCAACCTAATGCAGATTCTCATTTAGGTAATTTACTTGGCGATTTTGGCGGTAAAACTCATATTCAAGGTTTATCAATAGCCGTCAAGTTAGGTTTGGATAATCATTATTTAGTTGATAAATTTACTGATGGCCACTGGGCAGTAAAACAAGCTAAAAGTTATTTTTCGCCACAACGAAAACGATTTTCCGGTATTGCGTTAGATGTGCTTTTTGATCATTTCCTTATACGCCATTGGTCACAATTCAGTAAAATTCCATTAGTGCAATTCAAACAAAATAGTTATGCCCTGCTCAATGAAAACCTCAGCTTTATGCCGAATAAAATGCAGCAGGTGATAACTAACATGACACAAAATGATTGGTTTAAGGAATATGAAACAATTGAAGGTATAGGTTTTGCGCTTGATAATATAGCCAAACGTATTCGTTTTCCTAATCAATTTAATGGTAGCATTGAGGATATTAATCGTAACTATCTTGAATTAGAGAAGGTTTTTTTAACATTTTTCCCTGAACTTATTAATCATGTTTATCTCAACAGACTAGAGACTTAGCACTTTAAAAACATGATCTCATTCACCGCTTAAAAACACGTTCACTCTAAATTAATAAATGACTAGTCTGCGATAGAGTTGATGAATCTGTTTAGCCAGCCTGTTGCCCTGCTTGGCTTATAATAAAGTGCAATAACCTCTTTATTTACATGATCTAAATCACTGATTTCGACAACGTTTAAACCATATTGCTCTGCAATAAAGTCAGGTACATAAGCAAGTGCATCGCCTTGGTTTACTAATGACATCAGCACACTAAAATCATTACAACGAAAACCAATAGTACGTGGCACTTTCTCATCTTGCCAACCATCAGAGCCAACACCTCTTTTTATACCACAAAATGGCGATACACTCGGACAAGCAAAGATATACGCCTTTAACTGAACACGATTAACTTTACCGTCAGGATAATCTTTAAATAAAAAATGATTAGCCGAAGCCACTACTTTAAAGACCGTTTCTCCTAAAACAACACGACTTAATTCATCTGCATTACGTCGTTCTAAAGCGGCAAATTCGGTTGCTAAAGCAATATGCATGATACCGCTTTCAACTTGACTCAGCGCTTGCCCTTCCCAATCAACGTGAATGTTCAATTCATAATTTTCTTTAGAAAGCTTTTCAATGAGTTGAGGTAACCAAAATTGCACCAAAACCGACGGCCCAGTGATGTTTACTTTAATCTTGCTGCTGATATTACCGAATTCACTCAGTACTTGATCAGACTCATGAACAATATGCTGAGCATATAGACGAAACCGTTCGCCTTGCTGATTTAGTATTATGTTTCTGCCACTTCGATCAAAGAGTTGAGCATTAAGTTTTGTTTCTAGGCGTTTAATAACTTTAGATAAAGCACCTGCCGTTTTATTTAATTCAACAGCTGATTGCTGTAAATTATTTAACTGAGCAATAACAATAAACTGTCGTAAATCTTCTATATCCATAAATACCGACCAAGTAACAATTGACATTAAATCATATCCAATTTGGAACTGATTAGTAACTTTTAATCGACTTTTTTCAAAAGTATTTCTCGCTATACTAACTTGAGCTAGCAACTATGAACTTAATTTCAGGTTTTTAGCCCTAAACAAAACACACGAGAGAAGCGTTTAGCCACATGATATTTAGAAACTTGTTAGTTTGCACCAAAATGATCATTATTTCCTTTTTCCTATTAAGCGTTATCGCTAAGGTGAGTAATGCCCATGAACATAAAGAAAAACACCAGAGAATGGGCAGCCACGGCATGGTGCTATTTACCGATGGCACAAACTTATATGCCAATCACTTACCGCTTTATCGAAAACCCCATGATTATCAGTTAATTTACCAAGTTAATACCAACCAAAATCAAAATATCATTGACTACCTACAAGGCCATGCGACTAAACTCTCTGATCATTATTTAACTCAGATGGTCACTATCTTACCGGCGCCATTTGATTTAAACCGCCTTGTCAATCAACAATCACTTGTTATAGCTGCTACCGTTTTCAAAGGGCATTTTGAGCGTGGCGGAAAATCATGGCTCAACGGTATTAAATTTGAATTTGAGAAAATGCTGGTAAACAAAAAAATCACTTTAGTTGAAAGTAGCGGTAAAGCTAAAGCACAACAGTGGCTGGTGAGAGAATTAGCATTAAAAACTGACAAGCTGTTTATTCATTTGATTAATGAAAAACCGTCATTTGATGCCATAATTTTAGGAAAAAACTGCGCTGATACAGCAAGCACGAATACTATGTTGGTTGAACAAACTTCAGATGAGAAATCGTCATTATTGCTTACGACCTCCTGCCAACAGCAAAGCATCCTATACTATGAAACACAGGATTTTTCGGAGTAGATTATGAAGTATCTAGCCCTATTGTTATTATTTTTTTATCTCACTGTGTCCCCAATAGCAAAATCAAAAACCAGCTCTGAGCTCACTTTACTTAAACAGTATTCATGGAATCATGGCGCTCGTTTTTGCTTATTCAATAACGATCCCGCTATCGAAGTCTATCAGTATAATGAAACCAGCTACATCCTTAGACAAAATAAATGTTTGCACTATGAGGCCCCGTTTATCTACGTTTTATTCGGCAAACACAGTGTTTTTATTCAAGATACTGGCGCAACAGCTAGCTCGAGTGAATTCCCGCTTTTTCAGAAAGTGATGAACCTCGTAGAACATGTTGCAACCATTAACAATAAAACCGCAGCAGAGTATTCCATTATTGTTAGTCACTCACATAGTCACAGTGATCATATTGCTGCAGATAAACAATTTACCGGGCAAGAAAATGTAACTTTGATAGAGCCAACAGCTAAGGCTGTTAAAAATTATTTCGGTTATGGACAAAACAAACTTAACTGGCCAGAGGATATTAGCCAGCTAGATCTGGGAGAAAGGACCTTAACAATAATCCCGATACCTGGTCACCAGAGCGAAGCGATAGCAATATATGATGATAAAAATCAATGGTTGCTCACTGGTGATAGCCTTTACCCTGGCAGATTATATATTAAAGACTGGTCTCTTTATAAAACCAGTATTGCCCGCTTAATTGATTTGACTAAAAGCAAAACGATTGCTGCGATCATGGGGACTCACATTGAAATGTCACAAACGCCAGGTAATGACTACCCTATGGGGAGTACGTACCAACCCAATGAGGCTTTACTACCATTAGCGATGGGTGAGTTAGTTTTACTTGATGAAGTATTGAAAAAACATGAGAAACCACAAAAGATCATCACTGATAATTTTATTGTTTATCCAGTAAATTAAAAGAGTATGCAGCATGGAATTATCCCAAGGCTTCACTCTTTTCATCAGCCAAAGGAGAACGGTTATGAGCATAACTTTCAGTAACATGTGGAGATAAACGTAACGGGATTTTGTCACGACAAATAGCATCAACTATCCCTTGGGTAATTTCTAGGAAATAGTTAAATCACCTGAGCGAGTTTTCATTAATAGGGCTCGGAAAATTCTCCATAATATACAGTGAAAATCAGCAGGAGCCATACTCATCTAATTCGTCATGTATAGCTAAATCTGGACAATTCCCACGACTTAAACAACAATCCAAATTCCAATTTAAAAACTCTGGTGCTAATCAAATATCTACCCATCAAAGTAAAGTTCCCCTTACTATTTAAGCATAGAGCCCAAACTGACAATGCCATATTGGCAGTACAATATTGGCTGAAAAGCAATTGTCAAACTGATATTAATATTGAGGTATCAGCGAAATAATTCAGTTTTAGTGTGCGTAATTTAAAGCGGCGAACTGTGTTAGCCACTAAATTAGCGACGAATAAATAATTAAAAAAAGTCAGGGAGGATAAAGTAAGCAAATGACTAATATCCACAACTTTAAATATCAAAGATATAGCCTACCAAGTAGGCTATTTGTCCTGCTTGAGTAGATTTTTTATGTCAATTTACTCGTACAGTTCTAATGGAAGTCCATCAGGGTCACTGAAAAATGTAAATTTTTTATTCGTGTATTCATCGAGCCTAATTGGTTCAACTTCAATATCATTTGAAATAAGGTAGTTTCTAACAAACTCCACAGAGTCTACATTAAATGCTAGATGCCTCAAGCCTAAAGCTTCAGGGTAACTTGGCCTATCCGGCGACTCAGGAAAAGAGAACAGTTCTATTTGCCCCCCATAAGGTAATTTCAAATCTAGTTTAAAAGAACCTCGATCTTCCCTATAATTTTCAGCGATTATCTCCATTCTCAGAATTGACGTATAAAAGTGCTTAGATTTTTCGTAATCTGAGCAAATTATTGCCGCATGATGTATTGATTTTAGCACCTAACCTCCTTGGCATATAATCCCCTAATAAAGTTCCAAACAAAAACTCCAACTGCCACAAATCATACCAAGAAAAACATCTCTAAGACGATATAAACAAAGGCGTGCTGGAATGAATATGTGAGAGTTTAAGTTAGGGTACTAATCATCCGGATGTTCAACTCTAATTTGGCAAAACTCCTCAAAGTTCTCCACGAAGACATCAATCATTTTAGGGTCAAACTTTTTATCTCGCTGTTCAATTAAAAATGTTTTTATAGTGTCATCACACCATTTTTCTTTATAGCATCGAGAAGAGCCCAGTGAATCAAAGACGTCAGCGATGGCCATAATTCGGGCTTCAAGGGGGATTTCAATACCGCATAAACCATCAGGATAACCGCTTCCATCCCAGTTTTCATGATGATAATGCGCTAACCGAGCACCTAATTTTGACACACTTGTTTTTGATTTAGACAACAATTGGAAGCCGGCATCAGCATGCCCTTTCATGGTTTCCCATTCATTTTCATCAAGTTTTCCCGGTTTATGTAATAAATTCTCGGGAATAACCACTTTACCGATATCATGTAATGGGGCAGCTAGGCGAATAGCACTAATAAAAGCATCACTTAACCCTAACTTTTGTGCTAACAATTCGCATATAAGTGCAACACGATGGACATGCGCGCCAGTTTCTTTACTGCGAGCTTCGATAGCTTCACCAACAATATATAACAATTCTTTTTGTGTATTCTCTATTTCGTGCTGCTTAGATAAACTATCCAGAATAAGAGCAACATTGGTCGCAAATATTTCAGCTAAATTAGCCTTAAAATGTTCGGCGTCATCTTCAAATTCAATATAAAGTACTGAGGCTGAATTATTAGACGTTTCATAATAACCTACAAAAATTTCATCTGTTGTATGATGGCTTTTATTATCAAAGGCTTGTTGGATTAGCCGTTTAACATCCACTGAAATATCTGAAGATTCTAGGCTGTCAGATTCGCTTACGTATTTTCCTGTGCAAGCTATGATTAGGTTTGAACTCGTTTCATCAAACTCTAACTGGCTTCGGGCTATATAAAGCGCTGAACTATCCACTTCCATTAATGTTAATAAATGCTCTAAAGCCGCTGAGCCAAATGGTTTAAATTGATTGATCTTTAGCAAATCATGAGTCGCTTTAATCAGCTTCTTAAAGGCATCTAAACTCCGTTGAATAGTCATTATGTCGCGGTATGCTCGAATACTCGCATAAACTGTCGTTGTCATTTTTCCAGCGGTAAAGTCAGTTTTTTCTTTGTAATCATTGATATCAAATTCTTTAATTACTTTAGCTTCTGGTGCTGTACCAGCCTGTCCTGTTCTTAAAATTAGCCGTATAGCTTGATTTTTTAAGATATTACGTATCCATTCAACGAGCTCTAAACCTGCATGATCAGTTTCCATGACCACGTCAACAAAAGCCATACAAAAGCTATCATCTTCCAACAATATTTCACGTGCTTCTTTAGATGAATAAGCTGAAACAATATCTAATTCTCTATTTTCGATAAAAGCTTCCGATAAAACGAGTCGAGTAACTTGATGTACAGATTCATCATCATCAACAACTAAAATCCGCCAAACTTTAGCTTTTTTGACTTTTTCAATTAAAGTACTTTCAGATGCTTCTTCTTTAAAAAGGAAATTTGACATTGATACGCTTAAATTATTTGATGTATTAACTGTAAGTGTACTAAATATTTATAATTTTTCCTGTTTGTTTTGATAAAAAAATGAATTATGTTTTGTCGAATAAATATACTTATGTTCAGTTTAATGGAGCTAATCTTTGAATAACAATATTCTTAACCATCTGATCTCTAGGTTTTTATCGCTTGAAGCAATAGACTTAGTCGCAAAACCACGCAGGACTGGCCGGTGTAATTTCACATAAAAACATCAATAGATATTGCTGCCTGTTGTAGGTGACAATTCGCTACAGATGGGCAATAAAATGAAAGCAATATAATCTAAATATTAATATCAAAATTAAATGTTATGAATAAAATAGGCTTAATCATAATTTTTCATTGACACGACTGGTAAAACATTTTAAAAATAGAGCTATAAATAAATTTACTTTTCGGATCCAGTTAAATAATGAATTTCACTACTTCAGTCAACGTCCTCCTCTTTGTCGTCATGGTTATTAAACCATTGCGGAGTTGGTGTTGTGTGTAAGAAAAGTTAATTTATAACAAATACAATAAACCCTCGCTCTGCATAAGAACGAGGGTTTTTTTTACTTTCAATTTTTAGTTTTAACTATGTTTTATAAAAGGCAAGCTCATGACAACGAAGATATTCACTGGCGCACAAATGGTGGTAAAAGCATTAGCAGCATTAGAGGTAAAGCACATTTTCGGTTACCCCGGAGGGACAGTTCTAGACATTTATGATGCCTTATTTCAGCAAACAGATGTTGAACACATTTTAGTTCGTCATGAACAGGCTGCAACTCATATGGCTGACGGATTTGCACGTTCAACGGGAGAAGTGGGTGTAGTGTTAGCCACATCAGGCCCTGGCGCTACAAATTGTATAACGGGTATCGCCACCGCTTACATGGATTCAATTCCTATGGTGGTGCTTTCAGGGCAAGTGCCTTCAACATTAATTGGCGATGACGCTTTCCAAGAAACCGATATAGTGGGTTGCTCGCGTCCAATAGTTAAACATAGTTTCAACTGTCGAGATGTAGAGGAAATACCTAATATTATTGCAAAGGCTTTTTATATTGCAAGTACAGGAAGACCCGGACCTGTCGTTATTGAATTACCAAAAGACTTATTAATGCCAACAAGTACAGGTGAGTTTCATATCGAAACGGATGTAAAAATGCGTTCGTATAACCCTACTATAAAAGGTCATCACAAACAGATTAAAAAAGCGGTTTCAGCCATATCAGACGCTAAAAAATTAGTCGTTTACTCTGGTGGTGGCGTTATCATTGCAAACGCCTCAGAGTTACTTACAGAGCTTGTTGAAAAGTTAGATGCTCCAATAACAAACACCTTAATGGGTTTAGGGGGAATTTCTGGTACCCATAAAAACTTTATTGGTATGTTAGGCATGCATGGCTCTCTTGAGGCCAATAGGTCTATGGCAAACGCTGATGTTATTCTTGCACTTGGCGCACGCTTTGATGACAGAGTTACCAATAATGTTAAAAAGTTTTGCCCCGATGCAACAATCATTCATGTAGATATTGATCCAACTTCTATTTCTAAAACCATTAATGCTCATATTCCCGTTGTTGGCCTTGTTGATGTGGTATTACAACAATTATTAGACGAATTATCTGCAACAAACTTCGAGCCAAATAAAGAAGAAAGAGCTGATTGGTGGCGACAAATTAATGAGTGGCGTGAAGTTAATAGCATCAGCTACGTACAAGAAGGCGACCAAATAAAACCACAGCGAGTGATTGAAGCTATGTATAAGATCACCAAGGGTGAAGCTTATGTTTGCTCTGATGTAGGACAGCACCAAATGTTTGCTGCGCAATATTACCCGTTTGCTAAACCTCGCCAATGGATTAATTCAGGTGGCTTAGGCACCATGGGATTTGGTTTACCCGCAGCGATGGGTGTTAAATTAGCATTTCCAGAAAGTCATGTTATATGCATAACGGGTGATGGCTCTATACAAATGAATATACAAGAGCTTTCAACGTGCTTACAGTACAATTTACCTGTGGTAATTATTTCATTAAATAATCGCTCTTTGGGCATGGTACGTCAGTGGCAAGACATGGTTTACGGTGGTCGCCATTCATCTTCCTACATGGAATCGCTGCCTGATTTTGTAAAACTTGCAGAGTCTTATGGCCATGTCGGTATGCAAATAAATCATTTAGACGAATTAGAAGATAAACTGACAGAAGCATTCAACATTAAGAATCGCTTAGTTTTTGTTGATGTTTTAGTTGATGAAAAAGAACATGTTTATCCAATGCAAATACGCTTAGGGGCAATTGACGAGATGTGGATCAAAAAAGGAGTAAAATCATAATGCGTAGAATTTTAGCTATTTTATTAGAAAATGAAGCAGGCTCATTATCACGTATTGTGGGGTTATTTTCACAACGTGCTTTTAACATTGAAAGTTTGACAGTTGCTCCTACAGAGGATCAAAGTTTATCTCGCATTACTATCGTAACAAGAGGCGACGACAAAGTACTTGAGCAGATTGTTAAACAAGTTAATAAGCTCATTGATGTAATCAAAATTACTGACTTAACTGAACGTAGCCATGTTGAGCGTGAATTAATACTCATCAAAGTATTGGCCATGAATGATAAGTCTCGCACTGAAGTTAAGCGTATTACCGATATTTTCAGGGGGTCTATTATCGATATTGGCAAACAAGTTTATACCATTCAATTAACGGGTGACGCTGAGAAGCTCAATGCCTTTGTAAATACACTGGGTCATGAAACTGAGATTATTGAAGCAGTTCGCTCTGGCTGTGTTGGTATTGCTCGTGGTGAAAAAGCGCTAAGAGTATAGGAAAAACATTCAGATAAATAAAAAACCAAGCGACTTGCTTGGTTTTTTTATTTTATAATGACAAAAGACAATGCCCCAGAATAAAGCCTATGAATACTGTTATTTCCACAGCAAGTAAAAGTGAAAAAAAATCACTTCTGCGCTTTTTTAAACAACAAGGTTATAGCGCAAGTTTACTTGGCTACGATAATATTTACTTGATGAGATATTCGGGAGAGATAATTGGTGCCGTTATCATCTCAGGCTTAGAGGAAAACAATCCTCAATTATTTCTACATGCTTTAGTGATCAAACAAGAATTTCGTCAAAAAAAGTTAGCCAGTCAACTGATAAAATATGCTTTATGTCAACATGCTACTCAACAAGTTATTTGCTTTGCTGATGAAAGCCTTACTCATTTTTATCAACTCAACTATTTTAATCGAGTTACAGAGCATCAATTACTTCAACCTTTATTAAAACGATATTTAGCGTATAAAAAAACCAATAATGCGTTATTGGTTTTTAGTCGAGTTATTTAACAAAACGTATAAAGTTAAGCGTTCATACGTGCCGCTTCAACGGTGTTTTTTAACAAGCAAGCAATTGTCATTGGTCCAACACCTCCTGGAACGGGGGTAATTGCTCCGCAGATTTTTTCGACCTTTTCAAAATCAACATCTCCAACGAGCTTACCTTTACCACTTTCATCTTCAATACGGTTAATGCCCACATCGATAACTGTTGCACCTTTCTTCACCCAACTTGCTTGAACAAAGTTAGGACGACCAACAGCAGCAATTAAAATGTCGGCTTGTTGACAAATCTCAGCTAAGTTTTTCGTGCGTGAGTGCGCAATGGTTACAGTACAGTTTTCTTGTAAAAGTAATAGAGAAACAGGTTTTCCGACAATATTTGAACGACCAATAACAACGGCATGCTGACCTGATAAGTCTTCGCCTAAGTGCTTTTTAGCAAGAATAATACAACCTTGCGGCGTACATGGGACTAATGCTCCTTTTTCACCATTAAGTAAACGACCAGAATTCATGGCATGAAAGCCATCAACATCTTTATGAGGCGCGATAGCGGCAATAATCACACTTTCGTTAATGTGTTTAGGTAAAGGTAATTGCACCAAAATACCGTGTACCGCATCATCATTATTCAATTGTTGAAGTTGCTCTAACAATTGAATTTCTGTTGCGTCTTTTGGCAATTTAATTTCATTTGAAATCATGCCGACTTCACGTGTTTGCTTTACTTTATTACGAACATAAACTTGGCTTGCAGGGTCTTCTCCAACAAGTACGACGGTTAAGCCAGGAACAATGCCTTTATCTTCTTTAAGTTGTGCAACTTCAATAGCTAATGTTTTTCTTAAATCAGCAGCTACCTGCTTACCATCTATGATCATGTATATTTCACTTTATTGAGTATTAGGATAATTATTGATTATTCACTAGTTATTGTAAATTTCAATAATAGGAACATCATTTGAGGGTATGCTATTGAAGTTTTAAAAATTAAGCAAAAGGAATTTCGTGTTTTATTAGATATCCATAACAAATAAAATAAATCACTGCATGGCTAGTTAGGTAATAAAAAAGCGCTAAAAATGTTTAGCGCTTTACCATGAATGAGGATGAGAATAATATTATTTAGTCAAGATCATTTAAAGGCCAAGAAACAATGTAATCTTCAAAATACTCTATAGCAACATCATCATCTTTAACAATTTTTCCACGCACCGACATACCTGCTTTATGCATAGCTGTCTTTTTTCCTTTATTAAGTAATGGATGCCAAGAAGGCATACCTCGCCCTTCTTTTAAGCGTCTATAGGTACAACTTGGCGGCATAAAAAATACGCCGTCTAAGTTTTCTTGCGTCAATCGAACACAGTCGGGAACTAACGTCGTACGCTGTTCGTATTTAGAGCATTGACAACTTTTCTCATTCAACAAGTGACAAGCAATATTGGTGTAATGAATTTGCTCACCTTCATTGATGTGATTCGTTGGCAGTAATTCTGTTTCATCTGTTGTTTCATCGTCGTCAATAAACTTGTTTAGACAACATTTAGCACAACCGTCGCAAAGAGACTCCCATTCAGGGCGAGTCATGTCTTCTAATTTTTTGGTTTGCCAAAAAGGAGCTTGTTCGCTCATAAATTATTCTCTTTTACTTATTACCAATTACATTAATTAAGTTATCATTTTCAAATGGTATTATATTGAATATAAACCCGTTCTACTTAATGAATCGGTGGAAACTTTATTCTATCTGATAGATGTCCCACAGAACTGACAAAGTAGTATGACAAATTCCAATGCATCAAACTCTTATAGTTATTATAGGCTAGATATACTCGGCCATTCTCATCATCTGGAAATATAAGAGCAGCTTTGACATCAACTTTAGGCAAGTTAGTACCATCTGCTCGCCTGATACCTAAATTTTGCCACTGTGCCAACGTTTTTTCTTTTATTGACCAAGCTTTCAACCAGTTTTTACGGCTACCTGTATTTTTAGGTATCGCCAATGACATATCAAAATCTACGGGTAATTTAACTTGTCTTCCCCATGTTAATTCGTCGTTCCAGCCTTCTTTATTGAGATAATTTGCCATTGACGAAAACACATCAGCTGAGTTTCCCCAGATATCTTTTTTTCCATCACCATCACCATCTACTGCGTAAGCAACAAATGAAGTAGGCATAAATTGATTTTGCCCCATCGCTCCTGCCCAAGAGCCTTTCATATTTTCAACGCTAATATGGCCTTGTTGAATAATCTTTAACGCAGCCCATAATTGCTTCTTAAAGAAGACTTCTCGACGACCTTCGTACGCTAGTGTTGTTAGAGCGGAAATAACATTATAATTGCCCATAATCTTACCGAAATTGGTTTCTAACCCCCACAGAGCAACAATAAAACGTGGCTGTACGCTATACTTCTTGCCAATTTCAGTTAACAGCGGCAAATGCTTTTTATACATTGCACGCGCTTTTTGTACCTTCCAATCAGGTACACGTTTTGGTAAATAAGTATCTAATGTTTCTACATTTTCTGGTTGAGACCGATCGGATTTTACTGCCCTTGCATGAAATTTTATTTTTGCAAAGGCACGTTTAACAAATTCATCATCATATCCCTTAGTAAGCGCTTCAGATTTAAGTGTGACGACATACTTTTCATAGCCTGCTTCTGATAGTTCTTTTTTCGCGGCTTGAGCAGAACTTATTGAAGAAAGTAATAAAGCACACGTAATCAATACACTATGTTTTTTAATTTTCAATAATGGATTCATTCAACCCCCCTTAATCTTTAATGCTATTTTTCAATTGCATTTCTTCTTTGTGTTGATCAAGTAAATTTTCTTTAGGTGGAGGGAGTTGTAAGTAATACCCTTGTTCATTTAAGTTTTCTTTCACTTTATCAATATCAGCTAGCGCAAGCTTTTCTTTATTTGCTAAATTCATCACGGTAACAAGTGTTGGTGTGCCAAACATTGACATTAGCGCGGCAGGTACCGTTGAAAAGTCATCTCGTTGTTTTACGAAAAGATATGTTTCTACTTTTTTAGAACTTTTATAGATGGTACACAGCATAAAGGAGACCTATGTTTTAGTATGAGTTTTGCAGTGGCTTGTATATATTTCATTAAGAAAAGTACAAGCAGGTATATTATTTTTGATCTTATAAACTTTTACACTTTTAATATTATTTAAAATCATTATTAGCATATGAACTTAATTCATTACCCAAAAGACCTTTACGCCAGCCAGTTAAAATATCAACAGTCTGGCTATATTCAGGCGCATTATTAAGTTTAAAATGCCACGACAAAAACTGATTAATTTGCTTTTTAGAGGCTAGATTCTCAGGTAGTAGCTCAATTTTTTCAGCTTTTCCTGCAATGAATGTTTTTACTTTTTTAAATATTTGTTTATAACCTGGGTATTCATCAAGACGAAGTATCCTCTCTGGATATTCTCCTTTGTCTTCTTGCTCTGCTCTTTTTAAGACCATCAACATAGATTTACCTTTATGACGAACGTCTAACATTTCGACACCTTCAAGGTTTGCCATGTTCCCAACGTTATCCGGATTATGCACGGCTAACGCAAACAAGGTATGATCTTTAGCAATAAAACCTATTGGCATATCACGACTTTTAGCTTGCTGAAAACGCCAGCTTGCCAAATGCTGTAATAAGTACAATTGCTTGGGGCTAAGTTTCCAACTGAGTTTGATATTACGATACAGTTTGCTTTCATCAATTGGCGTAAATTTTTTCTCAATCAATAATTCACTTTCTTGCTTTGCAGCATCAAGCCAACCTTTTTGTTCAAGCTCTTTATAAATACGCGGATAAAGTTGAAATAAGTAGTCAACATCGGCTTGAGCATAATCAAGCTGCTTAGCCGTTAAAGGTCGTTTCATCCAATCAGTGCGAGATTCAGACTTATCAACTTCAATGTCTAAATAATGATTAACCATAGCGGCATAGCCCATAGATAAGCCATGACCAAGAAATGACATCATTATTTGACTGTCAATTAAATTAACCGGACGACAATTCGCCGCAGTAAGAAAAACTTCTAAATCTTCTGAACAAGCATGTAAAACTTTGCAAATTTTCTCGTCTGTTAATAGCTGCCAAAATGGCGATAAATCATTAACAGCAACGGGGTCAATCAAGGCTAAATTTTCCCCGTCATTCACTTGAATAAGGCCTAATTTAGGATACAAGGTACGCGTACGAACAAATTCGGTATCTATTGCCAAAACATCTGCTTTCGCAAGTTTCTGACAAAGCTCTACCAATGAGGCATGATCTTCAATGTATGTTTTATTCAAGTTATTTGACCTTTATAACTAACGACGACGACGTGTTGCTTGTTGACTTCTTTGCTGATGTTTTTTCACTGAACGGCGAATACGACGACTTTTCGCATTATCCATCGCTTTTTCATCAACTTTTACTTTGCTTTGTGTTTCAACAGGTAAATCGACTAATTTACGATAATAATTAACTTCACCTAACGCTAATTCAGTCCAACCACCATTAGGCAATTGACGTTTCATTTCCATATCACCATAACGAACACGAATTAAACGACTCACCTGAACTTCTTGGCTTTCCCATAAACGGCGAACTTCACGATTTCTACCTTCAGAAAGTACGACATGGAACCAATGATTTCGTGCTTCACCACCTTTATAAGTGATTTTTTGAAACTTCGCCGGCCCATCTTCCAATTTAACACCCGCACGAAGTGTTTGAAGCATCGCTTCATTAACTTCACCAAAAATACGTACAGCATATTCACGTTCAACTTTTTGGGATGGATGCATTAAGCGATTTGCAAGCTCACCATCAGTGGTAAATAAAAGCATACCCGAGGTATTAATATCTAATCTACCTACAGCAACCCAACGGCTATTTTCTAGTGGCGGTAAACGATCAAAAACCGTTGGACGGCCTTCAGGATCTTTACGAGTACACATTTCACCTTCAGGCTTGTTGTACATAATGACACGACATATATCATCTTCTTTAGCTTTTAACTTTACGATATGGCCGTCAAGACGGATTTGCTCGGTTCCTTCTATACGGTCACCTAAGAAAGCAGTCTTTCCATCAATACTGATACGACCAGCACTAATATAGGTTTCCATTTCACGGCGTGAGCCTTTACCCGCTCGGGCAAGGACTTTTTGTATTTTTTCAGACATGGGGTTTAACTCTCTTTACGTCAGTAACTTCACGGTAATTTCCGCTACGTTGCTGTCTCTAAAATAAATAGTGTTTGTATATTTTTAACAATACTGTAGCTGTTGCTCCAACTAAAGCATCTTTTCAATAGTTTTATCTGTAGCGCCTAAATCAGCCAAAGGCAATAATTCTGGTAACTGGGTTAAGGATGTTAATGAAAAATAATCTAAAAATTCTTTGGTGGTTGCATATAACGAAGGCCTACCGGGCACTTCTTTGTTACCCACCACTTTCACCCAGTTTCTTTCTAATAATGTTTTCATTATATAACTACTTACCGCAACTCCGCGAATTTCTTCTATTTCCCCACGCGTTATCGGCTGTTTATAAGCAATAAGCGCGAGTGTTTCTAAAAGTGCCCGTGAATATTTCGGCGCTTTTTCTTTATTGAGCTTAGCGACAAAAAAAGCTAAGTCATCACTCAGTGCTGTAATCGTCTCAAATCGATAACCTGAAGCAACCTTTACCAGATTAATACCTGAATCTTTATATTTTATCACCAATTCATTAATAACTTCACGAATTTCTTGATGACTTACCTTATAATTTATTAATAACTCTGTTTTCAATTGTTTAATGTTTAAAGGTGTATCACTTACAAAAAATGCAGCTTCTAAAAGTTGTGACAATTTCAAACGTTCGGTAGATATCATTCAGGTAACCGCACTCGTAATTGACCAAACACTTGCGTTTGCAAACATTCGATCAAACTTTCTTTTATCAACTCTAAAATAGCTAAAAATGTAACCACTACGCCTTGCCTACCTTCTTGAACTTTAAATAATGAACTAAATTCTACAAAAGCTGAGTTAGTTGCAGCTGCACGTTTTAAATGCGCTAAGATCAAAGACATTCTTTCTCGCGTTGATAAAAATTCTTTTTCTATATGATGATGTTCAAACGCTTTAGTACGTTTCATTACACCTTGTAATGCAGCAACTAATTCATTCATTTCAACATTCGTTTCAAAAACAGCCGCTTGAAAATCTTCAGCCAGTTCTGCACTTCCTTCAAACAAGTCACGGTCCAAGCGAGGGATTTGATCAAGCTGCTGAGCTGCATTTTTTATCACTTCATATTCTTGTAAACGACGAACTAATTCAGCACGTGGATCTTCATCTTCTTCTGCTACCGCTTGTTTAGGTAATAATAAGCGCGATTTTATTTCCATTAAAATAGCTGCCATCACTAAATACTCTGCCGCTAATTCCATTTTAATTTCTTTCATTAATTCAATATATTGCATGTATTGAATAGTAATGGGTGCAATAGGCATATCAAGAATATCAAATTTTTGTTTACGAATAAGATAAAGCAATAAATCGAGTGGTCCTTCAAATGATTCAAGAATAACTTCTAGGGCATCAGGAGGAATAAATAAGTCTTGTGGCTTTTCTACCACCACTTCACCACGGATCAACGCCAGCGGTAAAACCTGCTGAACCATCTCACGAGATATGTTAGCTTTTTTTTGATGAACGATTTGATTCAAAATTTATTTGCCATTGATAATATAAGACTATTCAAATGGTGTTGGGTCGCCTTCACCCACACGAATAACTCTAGCCCCATCATCAGAAAAATCCACCACTGTGGTTGGATGTTCGCCTAAATGTCCACCGTTAATAATTAAATCAACTTCGTGCTCTAAAATGTCTCGAATATGCTCAGGATCATACTCAGCATGTTCTTTTCCTGGCATGATCAATGTGGTAGACATAATAGGTTCTTGTAGCTCAGCAAGTAACGCTTGGGCAATTGCGTTGTCAGGCACTCGGATACCAATGGTTTTCTTTTTCGGATTGAGTAAACGTTTAGGCACTTCTTTTGAACCTTTAAAAATAAAAGTATAAGGGCCAGGAGTATTACTTTTTAATAAACGATAGGCACTGTTATCTATACGTGTGTATTCAGATAGTTCAGATAAATCGCGACAGACTAAAGTGAAGTTATGATTTTTATCAATATTTCTAATTTTACAAATACGTTCAAGCGCTTTTTTGTCGCCTATATGGCAACCTAAAGCATAACCTGAGTCGGTAGGATAAACGATAACACCACCTTTTTGGATAATTGCTGTCGCTTGCTTCATCAAACGACCTTGCGGATTATCAGGGTGTACATAAAAGAACTGGCTCATAAATTTACTCCACTGTTGGTGTTGATGTTAGTTTCGGGTTCATCTTGGGTAAAATTTTTATATAAATCTTCTCTTAATGCCAAAGGTCCCAAATGGGTTTTACTTTATCTGGCATACGTAAATTACGACCTAAGTCACTCCATCGGGTTGGATAATGAAAGTCTGATCCCATAGAGGCATGTAAATCATATTCTAAACAAAAGCTTAGCATTAATTTACGTTGTTCGTTACCCATTTGCGGTAATACTATTTCTAAACCATCACCTTTTGCCGCTTTAAATTGTACAACTAAACGACGCAACCATTTGGTTGATAAGTCATATCTAACGGGGTGTGCTATAACCGCATTTCCGCCAGCATGGTGAATAGCAGCAACAGCGTCTTCAATAGAACACCATGTAGGCTTTACAAAGGCACGCTGTCCTTTACCAATATATTTATCGAAGGCTTTTTGCATATGGTCAACATGACCTTCTTGCAATAATATTTTTGCAAAATGTGCGCGAGTTATTGAGCCTTCACCGGCTAACTCTTTAGCTTGCTGGTATATACCCGAGAAACCACATTTAGTGAGTTTTTCACCCATGGTTGTCGCACGTAATTCTCTCGCTTCTTGTTGGCGTTCAATTAATGTTTGTAATTCATTATTATTAACATCAATATTTAGACCGACAATGTGAATTTCAAAGCCATGCCAACTGGTTGATATTTCAATACCATTTACTAATTTTAATGGATGATTTTTTTCTAAAATATAATTATTAGCGATAGATAAACCTTTTACCGTGTCGTGATCAGTAATCGCTAATACGTTTAATTGGAAGTTAACCGCCCGTTCAACAAGCTCTTGCGGTGTTAATGTTCCGTCAGAGCATTTCGTATGACTGTGTAAATCAACCCGTAGGCTATAATAATCAGCTAAATCAGAGGTTGACAATGCACTCATAATCGGTTCTTCTATAGGGGAATTAATTGCTAATGCAATTTTACTGAGATGAAGACAATAATGATACAAGTAAAACAAACTATTTCGATGATTAGTTGGTGGCATAAATCTACATAAGTGGGTTGTGATGTTTACTTGTACGTAAAAATTCAAAAAGCCTGCTTATTTTAAATGAGTGGGCTTTTTACTTTTTAGCCTTAGGCTAAGGTGAAGTAGCTATTTAGCTTTAAGTTATATTGTTCATATTTAAAGGAAGAAGCACGGAGTTGATGATAATCAATGAGTATTTCAAACGGGTAAATTGACCGATATAACGACAAGATCAATAGTTACACTTAAGAGATAAATTATAATGATTAAGATACGTATTAAAAGTTGGTTTATATGGTGGCTATTGCCTATTTACGCAGGTTGACCATTAATTAATATTATAAGCTAGATGTTAGGAAAAAATATGAACCATCAGAATACTTTTGCTATAAATGAGCAAACTGGCAGTGTTAACACTTTGTCAGAAACTGTAAAATATCAAACAGATCCACTGGCGATATTTCACCAATTAAGTAAAAACACCGACAATAATTTATTATTAGAATCTGCTGAAATTGATAAAAAGCATCAATTAAAAAGCTTATTACTTACCGATGCTGCACTGAAAATAACCTGCCATGGCAATGTAGTTACCTTTCAAGCCTTAACTAAAAATGGCCAAGTTGCACTTGAGTTTGCACAACAGCAATTAGCTGAACACGCTACATTAACATTTAGTAATAAATCGTTTAATGCTGTTTTCCCCGAAATCACTCAACAACTTGATGAAAAATCTCGCTTATTAGCGATTAATCCTTTTCAATCCTTACGCTTATTCAATAAATTAGAGAATATAACCGGCCACCCTTTTGCCGTATTTCTAGGTGGTGTATTTGCTTTTGATATGATGTCGATGACCGAACAATTACCGACAGTGAGCAATGGTGATAATACATGTCCTGATTTCGTTTATTACCTTGCAGAAACTGTTGTTGTGATAGACCATGAAGCACAGTCAACTGAAGTCATAGGTAATGTTTTCTCAGGAAAAGAAGCTAACCTTAATTTAGCCACTATTCGTCAACGCTTAACCGATATAAAAAGTATTCTTGCCCAGCAATATGTTGCACACGAAATCCCACTAGATAACCCTAAAAATAAAAATGAAGTCAGTAACGATATTTCTGATGAACAGTTCTGTAATACCGTTAACTTGTTAAAAGAAAATATTCGCGCTGGTGATATTTTTCAAGTGGTTCCTTCTCGCACATTTACGCTTAATTGCTCAAACACCTTAAATGCATATAAAGCATTAAAACAAAGTAATCCTAGTCCTTATATGTTTTACCTAAAGGATAGCGACTTTTGTATTTTTGGTGCCTCTCCAGAATCTGCATTAAAATACCAACACAAAAACCGTCAAGTAGAAATTTATCCCATAGCAGGAACTCGTCCACGTGGTTTTAATAAAGACGGTTCAATTTCTCTCGATTTAGACAGCCGTATTGAATTAGAACTGCGTTTAGATAAAAAAGAATTAGCTGAGCACACCATGCTTGTAGATTTAGCGCGTAACGATATTGCACGCGTTAGCCAAGCAGGCACTCGATATGTAGCAGATTTACTAAAAGTTGACCGTTATTCTCATGTTATGCATTTAGTGTCTAGAGTTTGTGGCACGTTAGACCTCGATTTAGACGCCCTTCACGCTTACCAAGCTTGTATGAACATGGGCACTTTATCAGGTGCGCCGAAAGTAAAAGCAACACAATTGATTCGAGAAGTAGAAGGAAAACGTCGTGGTAGTTATGGTGGCGCCGTTGGGTATCTAACAGGTGATGGCGAAATGGACACCTGTATCGTAATACGTTCCGCTTTTGTTAAAGATGGCATTGCGCATGTTCAAGCAGGCGCTGGTGTAGTTTACGATTCAGACCCACAGTCAGAAGCAAATGAAACCAAGCAAAAAGCGCAAGCGGTGATCAATGCTATTCAAAGTGCTGAGCTATTTACCGTAGAGATAAGTGCAAAGCCAATTAAGGAGAACAGCCATGCATAATCAAAGCGCTCACCATAAAAGTAATAATGACAATGGAAACGTTAGAATTTTCATGCTTGATAATCTTGATTCATTTACCTATAACCTTGTAGATGAATTTCAATGCCTAGGTTTCGAACCGACAATATATCGCAATACCTTGTCAGCCGATTTCATCTTCGAACAAATGCAAAACTGTACAGACCGTGTGCTACTTGTATTATCACCGGGTCCTGGTGAACCGAGTAAAGCAGGTTGTTTAATGGCGTTAATTGCCAAATGTGCAGGTAAATATCCCATATTAGGAATTTGCTTAGGGCACCAAGCTTTAGTAGAACATTATGGTGGGAATATTGAGCGTGCACCTGAAATAGTTCATGGCAAAGCGTCAAGTATTACTCATCGTCAAAAAGGTGTCTTCGAAAATATTAACCAGCCACTACCTGTCGCTCGTTATCATTCGTTAGTGGCTAGTAAAGTACCAAAAACGCTTGATATTATTGCTGAATATGTAACCGCTGAACAAATCAGTTTACCCATGGCTATTGAGCATAAAAGTGATTTGGCATTAGGTTTTCAATTTCATCCTGAGTCAATTTTAACCACCTATGGCGGTACGTTATTAGCGCAAACCATTAACTATTTATTAGCGCCAAGTTTATTATCGACAAACAATATAAATACACAAGGAGCTTCACATGAGTAATATTCTACAACAACTTGTTGATGGGTGTGATATTAGCCAAACTGAGGCTGAAGAATTTTTCAAAGAAATGATCAATGGAAACGTTGAACCTGCATTATTGGCCAGTGTATTAACGGCATTAAAAATAAAAGGTGAAACCGCGAACGAGATTGCCGGCGCAGCCCTCGCGGTTAGAAGCTCTGCAACTCCATTCCCGTCACAACCAAACAGTGTAGCTGATTGTGTTGGCACAGGTGGAGATGGCGCAAATACCATTAACATTTCAACCACTGCTGCAATATTAGCTGCAGCATGTGGTTTAAAAATGGCAAAACACGGTAACCGAAGTGTTTCTAGTATGTCTGGCTCTGCTGATTTACTTGAGGCGTTTGGCGTAAATTTGATGATGTCGCCAGCTACAGCGAGTGAATGTTTAACCCAAACTAATTTATGTTTTTTATATGCTCCCGCTTATCACCCCGGTTTTAGACATGCAGGGCCGGTTAGAAAAGCAATGGGAGTGCGCACGTTATTTAATATATTGGGGCCATTAGTAAACCCTGCTTTTCCAAGCATTATGCTACTTGGCGTTTATACTCCTGAGCTTATTAATGTTATGGCTGAGAGTCTGCTATTAACAGGCGTAAAACGTGGTTGGGTCGTTCATGGTAGTGGTTTAGATGAAATCGCACTTCATGGTGAAACTCAAGTTAGCGAGATAGAAAACGGACAATGTACAACTCGGGTAATTTCCCCTACTGATTTTGGCTTATCAAGTTATACGCTAGAAGATATTAAAGGTGGAACGCCACAAGAAAATGCAGAATATATTCGCGCCATTCTTTCCGGTAATGGTCAACCGGCTCATAATGCCGCAGTGATTATAAACTGCGCTGCATTATTATATTTACATGATAAAGCGAGTGATTTAAAAACAGCCGCTCACATGGCAAGTGAAGTGTTAGCTTCAGGTAAAGCATTAACGACATTAGAAAATATGGTGACAATATCTAACTCAGGCTCAAATTCAAGTTCAGACAAAGAGGCAACGGCATAACATGGCAAATATATTAGAGAAAATTGTTGCTGATAAACGTATTGAAATTGCCCAGCGTAAAATCGACTTTCCATTAAGTGACTTTATCGATACGTTAGTTCCTACTGAAAAAGATATGTATGCGGCACTTGATAGAAAACAAGGCTATGCGCATGCGGGTTTTATTTTAGAGTGTAAAAAAGCCTCACCGTCAAAAGGTTTGATCCGAGCCGATTTTGACCCGAAAGCTATTTGCCAAATTTATGATAAATACGCTGCAGCGATTTCTGTTTTAACTGATGAAAAATATTTTCAAGGCACGTTTGAGTATTTAAAAATAGTAACCGACACCGTTAGTTGTCCAGTACTTAACAAAGATTTTTTCGTTGACGCTTACCAAGTGTATTTGGCTCGTTATTATGGCGCAGATGCAATTTTATTAATGCTTAGTGTTTTATCGGACGAAGAGTATAAATTTTTATCAGCTATAGCCGAGCAATACAATTTAGCGGTATTAACTGAAATATCAAATGATGCAGAACGCGATCGAGCTATTGATTTAGGCGCAAAACTTATTGGTATTAATAACCGTGATTTGCGTGACTTGTCCACTGACATCGCTAGAACCTTTGATTATGCACCGACCTTACCTGCTGACCGCATCGTTATTTCAGAATCAGGTATTTATACCAATGAACAAGTTCGCGAGTTAGCGCCAGCAGTAGATGGTTTCTTAGTCGGTAGCTCAATTATGTCAGAAGATGACATTGACTTAGCATGTCGAAAACTCATTTACGGTAACAATAAGGTCTGTGGTTTAACGAAAGCTGAATATGCACAAGAAGGAGTGGATGTTGGTGCACAATTTGGTGGATTAATTTTTGCTGAAAAATCTCCTCGATTCATTACAGGTGATCAAGCTCAAGCAATTGTCGAGCAAGTTCCCTCTTTAAGATATGTCGGTGTATTCGTTAATCACAATGTTGAAGAAGTTGTTCAACTTGCAACAAACCTTAATTTATTCGCCGTTCAGCTTCATGGTAATGAAACTCATGAATATATTGATGTTCTTAAGCCTTTATTGCCAAAAACCTGTCAAATATGGAAAGCCTTACCGGTAGAGAGCGAAGTTCCTGAACTGATTAATAATGCACAATTTTATATTCTAGATGGCAAAAATGCGGGCAGTGGTGAAACGTTTAATTGGCGAGCGTTAGCCGAATCTGAGCAAGACTTGACCCAATGTTTTCTAGCAGGAGGTTTGTCTATCGATAATATAGAACAAGCTATCAGCCAAAAAACAGCATTAGATTTATTTGGTTTGGATCTCAACTCCGGTGTTGAAACAAGCCCTGGCGTTAAAAACCGTGAAAAACTTCAACAAGTTTTCGCCGCCATTAGACATTATTAGCAATACCAAGCACACAAAGTGTGTATAAAGCATTAGGATTAAATAAAATGACAGAGCAAAAAATCAATCAAGAAACACCAAAAGCTAGAAAAACGCTACCCGCTTATTTCGGTGAATTTGGCGGTATGTTCGTCGGTGAATTATTGGTACCTGCCCTTGAGCAATTAGAACAAGCATTCATTGAATCACAACAAGACGAAAGCTTTTTAGCCGAGTTTAATGACTTACTAACAAATTACGCTGGTCGCCCAACACCATTGACTTTAACGCGTAATTTAACTAAAAATCCATTAGCTAGAATCTATTTAAAACGTGAAGATTTATTACACGGTGGCGCGCATAAAACCAATCAAGTACTTGGCCAAGCTTTGCTCGCTAAACGTATGGGTAAAACAGAAATCATTGCAGAAACAGGCGCCGGACAGCATGGAGTTGCTACCGCTATAGCATGTTCATTATTAGGTTTAAAATGTAAAGTTTACATGGGCGCTGTAGATTGTCAGCGTCAACAACCGAATGTTTTTCGTATGAAATTGATGGGTGCGGAAGTGATCCCTGTTACAGCAGGCTCTGGTACTTTAAAAGATGCGGTAAATGAAGCATTGCGCGACTGGTCAGCAAATTATGAAAATGCTCATTATTTATTAGGCACGGCGGCCGGCCCTCATCCTTTTCCTACCATAGTTCGTGAATTTCAAAAAATGATTGGCGAAGAAGCAAAACAGCAAATTCTTAAGCAAGAAGGTCGATTACCTGATTACGTTATCGCTTGTGTTGGTGGCGGTTCAAATGCCATTGGTATTTTCCAAGACTTTATCAAGGAAACTAACGTGAAGCTTATTGGCGTTGAAGCAGGAGGCAAAGGTGTTGATACCAACCAACACGGCGCAACGTTAGTTGCTGGTACAAAAGGCATGTTACACGGAAATTACACCTATATTATGCAAGACAAATTCGGACAAATAGAAGAGTCGTATTCTGTATCTGCCGGTCTTGATTACCCTGCAGTTGGTCCACAACATGCATTTTTGAAAGAGACTGGCCGAGCTCAGTATGTGCCTATTAATGATGATGAAGCATTAAATGCCTTTCAAGCGCTAGCGATGAATGAAGGGATTATCCCTGCGTTAGAGTCTTCTCATGCACTTGCTCACGCATTAAAAATGGCGGAAGTGGTCACCGAAAAAACAGTCTTTTTAGTCAACTTATCTGGTCGGGGCGATAAAGATTTAGCGCACGTACAAACGGTATTAGAGACATACAGCCAAGAACAAAGTAAAGGAGAAGCATAATGGACGCAGTTAACAATGTTAATCAAGAGATGAGCACTCGTTATCAGCAAGCTTTTGCTCAACTAAAAGAAAATAACCAAGGGGCTTTTATCCCTTTTGTCACCATTGGCGATCCAAATCTTGAACAATCATTTGAAATAATTAAAGCATTAATTGATGCCGGTGCTGATGCATTAGAATTAGGCATACCATTTTCTGATCCAAGTGCTGACGGTATTACTATCCAAAAGGCTGCACTTCGTGCGCTAAATTCCGGTGTTAACACCGATTCTTGTATAGATGTTTTAGCGAAGGTTCGCGCCTATGCACCTAATATTCCCATCGGTTTATTACTATATGGGAACTTAGTTTTTGCTCGCGGTATTGATACCTTTTATAAAGATATGGCCGCTGTCGGCGTTGATTCGGTATTAATCGCTGATTTACCGCTACGTGAAAGCGCACCTTTTCGTGAAGCAGCTATAAAACATGGTATTGCGCCAATATTTATTGCGCCACCAAATGGTAGTGATGATACATTAAGGCAGGTTGCAAAATATACCCAAGGTTACACTTACGTATTAAGTCGTGCTGGCGTAACGGGTGTTGATGTACCTGCTGATTCATCAAACAAAGAGACGAGCCCAGCCCAACATTTAGTCGCTAAATTGACAGAAAACAATGCAGCACCCGGTGTTATTGGCTTTGGTATATCAAGCCCAGAACAAGTAAAAGCAGCATTAGCAACAGGTGCTGCGGGAGCAATAAGTGGCTCAGCAGTTGTTAAACTTATTGAAAATAATCTTGATGATAACAAAGCCATGTTAACTGCATTAACAAAATTTGTTCAACAAATGAAAGCCGCAACTCGTCAATAAACTAAACGTTAATAAATCAGATGTTATTAAATAAGCGATTTATTACCGTATAAAAACGCATAAAGCCAGTTCATTAAAAAGAGCTGGCTTTATTTTTACCTCTACCAATAAACAACGCTATTTCATTCATAAAGCGAACTTTCAACTTCTTTATGTTCTTATCCCCAATAGATAGTTTTAGCAACTAAACGAGTGATTTCCCTAGCCATCAATAGTGCATATCGTATACCTTAGTAATATAAAAATATTCCCGGAAAATAATTTTGCAGCCAATTATTAAAATTACAGATGTTAATAAGGTTTATGCCACTGGTTTTAAAGCACTTAATAATATTAACTTATCTATAAAAACCGCTGAAATCTTTGCCTTGTTAGGACCTAATGGTGCAGGTAAAACGACACTCATAAGTACTATTTGCGGCATTGTAGATGCTACATCTGGGAAAATTACCGTTGAAGGTAAAGATATTGTCTCAGAATACCGACATACTCGTGCACTTATTGGTTTAGTACCACAAGAGTTAACCACCGACGCTTTTGAAACGGTGTGGGCTACGGTGTCATTTAGTCGTGGTTTATTTGGTAAAAAACCGAACCCTGCTTTTATTGAGAAAACACTTAAATCATTGTCACTTTGGGACAAAAAAGATAATAAAATGATCGAGCTCTCTGGTGGTATGAAGCGCCGAGTAATGATCGCTAAAGCATTGTCTCATGAACCTGAAATTTTATTTTTAGATGAGCCTACCGCTGGGGTTGACGTAGAATTGCGCAAAGACATGTGGGAGTTAGTACGACAATTACGTAACGATGGGGTGACGATTATTTTAACCACACATTATATTGAGGAAGCCGAAGAAATAGCAGATCGTATTGGTGTTATTAAAAATGGTCAACTTATTTTGGTCGAAGATAAAGTTACCTTAATGAATCAATTAGGTAAAAAGCAATTGATCCTCGATTTAAAAGAGCCTCTCACTGAAATACCAGCGACTATGGCTGATTTTAATTTACAAATTAACAATGATGGACTGCAATTAGTTTATAGCTATGACAAAACCGAGGAGCACACCGGAATTTCTGCTTTACTTCAGCATTTGTCAGCAGCATCTATTGGCTTTAAAGATATCAAAACAGATCAAAGCTCGTTGGAAGATATATTCGTCTCGTTAGTCAAGGAAACATCATGAATCGTTACGCTGTCGCAGCTATTTATAAATTTGAAATGGCTCGTACTAAACGTACTATTTTTCAAAGTATTATCTCTCCAGTGATTTCAACATCACTTTATTTTATTGTATTTGGCTCTGCGATTGGCTCACGTATTACTGAAATAGGTGGAGTTAGTTACGGCGCATTTATTGTTCCAGGCTTGATTATGTTATCGCTATTAACCCAAAGTATTTCTAATGCGTCGTTTGGCATATATTTTCCTAAGTTCACTGGTACTATTTATGAATTACTTTCCGCGCCGATATCTTCTTTTGAAGTACTGCTCGGTTATGTCGGGGCTGCCGCAACTAAATCGATTTTGTTAGCATTAATTATTTTGGCAACAGCACATTTCTTTGTTCCTCTTGAAATAGCACATCCATTTTGGATGTTATTCTTTTTAGTGATGACTGCCATAACCTTCAGTTTATTTGGTTTCATTATCGGTATATGGGCAGATAATTTTGAGAAACTCCAAGTAATACCACTTATCGTGATCACTCCACTTGTTTTTTTAGGAGGCACGTTTTATTCCGTAAGTATGTTACCGCCCTTTTGGCAAACGGTAACAGAATTCAACCCGGTATTTTATTTAATTAGTGGCTTTCGATGGAGCTTTTATGAAGTCTCAGACGTTAGTTTATTAACAAGTTTTTTTGTGATGAGCGGATTTTTAGCTTTTTGTTTATTAGCGGTGACTTGGATATTTAAAAGTGGTTATCATATAAAGCAATAATAGAGTTTTTCTAGGGCTACTAATTATCTGCCCTTTAAAGCCATGTGTAGCGCTTATTCCAAAGAGTATTGATGACAAAAAAACCTATTGAATACAGTAACACTGGATATTCAATAAGTGTAACTAAAAAGTTAGGGCACATAATCAATTGCCCCCGCTTCTAACCCAATAATACCATCGGCAAAGTACATATCTCCCATTGCTCTTGTATGTAACGAGTATGTACCTCATTAAATGAATGAAATTGTGATGGCATTTATAAGTTACTTACAATATTTCAACGCATTGGCTTGCTAATAAACAAATTAATTCATATGCTTTTCTATTAGCAGAAGATAAAAAATAATAGGGTATTTAAATGAGTAAAGTTGTATTAATAGTTGATGACAGTATTGTTTCTCGTATGATCCTTAAAGAAATTGTGAAATCTAATATACCTGAGGTAACTATTATTGAAGCAGGGAGTGGAGAACAATGCCTGGCTAAAATTACACCAGAAAGTGAAATTGATATTGGGATTTTTGATTACAACATGCCAGGAATGACAGGAATAGAATTGATTTATGCTATAGATAAAATACTCACTATTCCTAAAAGGGCTTTATTGACTGCAAATATACAAGATGAAATAAAACAGCAGGCTGTTCAAGCGGGTGTTATATTTTTAAATAAGCCAATTTGCGAAGAAGTTATTAGCCCATTTATAAATAGTTAGGAAGCTACATGAAGGATAAATTATCTCCAATTGAAATAGATGCTCTCACAGAAATATTTAACATTGGTATTGGTAGAGCCGCTAACGCCCTTAATAAGATGGTATCTCAACCCGTTGATTTAACTATCCCAAAAATCGAAATTATACCGAATATAACGGCAAAATCTAAATTAAACTTTGCTAGTGACACTGAAATTAGTGCAGTAACTCAACGTTTTTCTGGTGACTTTGAAGGCCAAGCGTTATTAATGTTTAGTAAAGAAAGTGGCTTGCAATTAGTAAGTACTTTACTCGGTAATAACTTCCCTCCTGAGGTTTTGTCGGATCTAGAGCAAGATTCATTAGTTGAAATTGGCAATGTGATTCTAAACGCCTGTTTTGGTACCGTAATAAATTTCCTTAAATCTTCAATAACAATTGAAATGCCTGAATTTATACAAGGAGATATTAATGAAGTCTATATTTACAGTAGTGAAAATGATTGGTCTTTATACATAAAAGTTAGATTCTCATTACCTCATGAGAACATCGAAGGCTTTATCTCTTTTATTATGGATATTACCTCGTTAGAAGTTTTTCAAGAATCGGTTAGAAAATTTGTCTTTGGCATTTCCCATAAGAATGAAGATTAATTTTTACTATGAATAATATTCCAAAAGATATTCTTTTTCATTCTGTTAATGAGCTTTCCCTTGGGATTATTATCATTGACCAAAATCAGCAGGTTGTCTTTTACAATCAATGGATAAAAGTGCACTCGGGTATATCGGATGATAAAGGAGTCGGTAACAAACTCGGTGATATCTTAGAAGGATTCAACGATTCTCGGTTAAGCGATGCATGCACTCAAGCCTTAACTTTGGGGTTACCTACTAAACTGTCCAATACTTTTAACCCTACACCTTTAGCTTTATTTCAAAAAAATCATATTGGTGATAACGAGTATCGTATACAGCAACAAATATCCATTAAAAGCATCAAACAAAACCAAAATGAAAATTTGTGTGAAATTTTGATTCATGATGTTTCTAGCTCGGTAAAAAAAGAATTGATGTTGATAAAACTAGCCAATGAAAACAAAAATCAACAACTAAAGGCTGAATTAGCCAATCAAACAAAGTCACGGTTTTTAGCTAATATGAGCCATGAAATTAGAACGCCGATGAACGGTGTTCTAGGCATGTTGAATTTATTATCAAGTACAACTCAAACCCAAGAGCAGATTCACTTTACTCGATTAGCTGAATCGAGCGCAGCTACTTTACTCAATATTCTCAACGATATTTTGGACCTTTCAAAAATTGAAGCCGGAAAACTAGACATTGAACTAATTGATTTTGATTTGTTAAGTAATTTAAGCGATTTAGTTCAATCATTATCGATGAAAAGCAAAGAAAAACAATTAGAAATTATTCTTGATGTTACTGATGTTAAACATCTAATGGTAATAGGCGATCCAGGTAGGCTAAGGCAAATCATCACTAACTTAGTTGGCAATGCGCTTAAGTTTACCCAAAACGGTGAAATAGTTGTTAAAGCGCAAACAATATTGAATGACAGCGGCTATATAACCCTAACTGTCAGTATTGTAGACACAGGAATTGGTATACCTGATGATAAATGTTCCACACTTTTTGATGCATTTACTCAAGTAGATGTATCCACTACTCGAGAATATGGCGGCACAGGTTTAGGCTTATCGATAGTAAAACAACTGTGTGAATTAATGGGAGGGAGCATTTCAGTTAGCAGTGTACTAGGTCAAGGAAGTAAGTTTAGCTTTGATATTCAAATACAACCAAGCGAAGAACAACCATTATGCCAACCGAATGTTAACTTAAAGGGCATAAAAGTATTAATTGTCGATGATAATCATACTAACCTTGAAGTGCTCAACAAACAGCTTTGTATTTTTGATGTAGAAGTAGTCCAAGTAGATAGTGGGTTTAAAGCATTAGCCTTGTTAAACCAGTATGATAGCCATTATTTTTCTGTGGCGATTATTGATAAGAAAATGCCTATAATGTCAGGTGATGTGTTGTGCGCTGAAATTAGAAAAATAAAACCTCTTGATAGCCTTAAACTAATTATGCTTACCTCTTTGGGGCAACGTGGTGATGCTCAACATTTATCAAAATTAGGGGTTTCAGCTTACTTACTAAAACCCGTTATTGTTGATGATTTACTCAAAACTATGCAAGTTATTCTTGATATTAACTATGGATTAACAGGTACTGCTCCTCTTGTTACTCGCCACAATATTTCAAGATTACAAAAGGCAGATGAAGACCCTATTGCTAAAATACTGTTAGTTGAAGATAATCGAATCAACCAACAAGTTGCTTTAGGTATATTAAAAAAATTAGGCCATTCTGTTGATATTGCTGTGAATGGTATCAATGCGATAGATATTTTAGAAAAACAAAATACAGATAATCCCTATCAACTCATTCTAATGGATTGTCAAATGCCTGAAATGGATGGTTATCAAGCTACTGAACATATTAGAACAAAAATGGGAAATTCGATTGTATCAACTATTCCTATTATTGCAATGACAGCAAATACCATGAAAGGTGACAAAGAAAAGTGCTTAGCTTCTGGTATGAATGATTATCTATCTAAACCAATAAATCCTACATTACTTCGAGAGAAAATAAATGCTTGGTTAACGACTAATAGTTGATTTGAATGCAAGCAAAAAAAACCTTTACATCCCAGTAAAATCTACGGGTTATAAAGGTTTTAAAAACTTGAACGGTTAATTAGTTACCCTTTTTAGCCCATGTATCGCGCAAGCCGACAGTTCGGTTAAATACTAACTTATCGCCTGCTGAATCTTTATTATCACGACAAAAGTAACCTTGACGTTCAAATTGAAAAGCTTGCTCTGGCTTAGCATTCACTAATGAAGGCTCTACTTTAGCCTTGCTGATAGTAATTAATGAATCTTCATTCATCACGCTCTGAAAGTCTTCTTCGGCTGCAGGATTTGGCACGTTAAATAAACGTTCGTATAAACGTATTTCTGCATCAATTGACTGCTCAGCAGCAACCCAATGAATAACACCTTTAGGTTTGGTACCATCTTCAGGATTTTTACCTAACGTATCAGCATTATAATTACAGTAAACTGTGGTTACATTGCCTTCGCTGTCTTTATCACAACGTGTTGCTGTTACTACGTAAGCGCCACGTAAACGAACCGCTTTATCAATAACTAAACGCTTATATTTTTTATTGGCTTCTTCTCGAAAATCTTCCGCTTCAATATAAAGCTCAGCTGCAAAAGGAACAATACGTGTGCCCAGGCTTTCATCACTAGGATGATTTTTTACGTCTAATTCTTCTATTTTCCCTGCTGGATAGTTTTCGATCACCAGTTTAATAGGATCAAGCACAGCCATAGCGCGTGGAGCATTGTCGTTTAAATCTTCACGAATACAGGCTTCTAACACGCCAATTTCAACGGTGTTATCCATTTTAGTTACGCCAATACGTTTCGTAAATTCACGCAATGATCCCGGCGTATAGCCGCGACGACGAAAGCCTGCAATGGTTGGCATACGAGGATCATCCCAACCATTTACTAATTTTTCTTCAACTAGGGTATGAAGTTTACGTTTACTCATTACCGTGTATTCAAGGTTCAACCGTGAAGACTCATATTGATGTGGTACAACACCAATAGAAACGTTTTCAAGTACCCAATCATATAAACGACGGTTATCTTGAAACTCTAACGTACAAAGTGAATGGGTAACACCTTCGATGGCATCAGATAAACAATGGGTAAAATCATACATAGGGTAAATGCACCATTTATCGCCCGTTTGATGATGATGTGCGAAACGTACGCGATAAATAATAGGGTCACGCATACACATAAAACTTGATGTCATATCAATTTTTGCGCGTAGAACACATTCTCCTTCTTTGAACTCACCATTTTTCATTTTATCAAAAAGCGCGAGATTATCTTCAATACTGGTGTCACGGTGTGGACTATTCTTTCCCGGTGCTTTTAATGAACCACGGTATTCACGTGCTTCATCACCCGTTAAGAAACAAACATACGCCAAACCTTTTTCGATTAATTCAACAGCAAAGCCGTGTAATTGATCAAAGTATTGAGATGAATAACGAGTTTCTCCAGACCATTCAAAACCTAGCCATTTTACGTCTGCTTCAATAGAGTGAACGTAATCAATGTCTTCTTTTTCAGGGTTTGTATCGTCAAAGCGTAAATTACATAAACCTTTGTAATCTTGAGCAATACCAAAATTTAAACAAATTGCTTTCGCATGACCAATATGTAAAAAACCGTTTGGCTCAGGTGGAAAGCGAGTTTGAATACTCGAATGTTTACCGCTTTCAAGATCCGCATCGATAATTTGACGTATAAAATTTGTTGGGCGTTTTTCAGCTTCCGACATCCACAAAACCTCTAAAAAGAATTTAAACTACGTTATTTTTCCGCATTATAACAACAGTTAATCAAAGGGAATAGCGCTTATCTCGGCAAATTATGAAATTTACTGAATAACTATAAAAGTTACTCATAATGGGAAGAAATATTCTGTTAGTTATTAAGCATGAATAATTATGAATTAGCGACCATAAAACTTGATTTATGTTTTGCTAAAAAAAGAGAAGCACAAAACTGTACTTCTCTTTTAAGGTTTTACCTGTGGTGATTTTCTACATTAAGCTTTTTTATTTGCTATGTATGTATCAACCAATTGAGCTAAAACATTTAGAGGTACTGGACCATTACGAAGTACAACATCATGAAATTCACGAATATCAAATTTATCACCAAGTGTTACTTTGGCATGTTCACGTAGCTCAATAATTTTTAGCATGCCAATTTTATAAGCTGTAGCTTGTGACGGCATAACAACATGACGTTCGACCATTTTAACAGCATCAGATTTAGCATTCGGGGTATTCTTTACATAATATTCAATACCTTGAGCACGCGTCCATTTTTGTGTATGAATACCCGTATCAACCACTAAACGACACGCTCTCCATAACTCCATCGCTAAACGACCAAAGTCAGAATAAGGGTCTTGATATAAACCAATTTCTTTCGGGATCATTTCAGAGTATAAACCCCAGCCTTCGGTGTGTGTAGTATAACCACCAAATTTACGGAATTTTGGAATACTCGTCAGCTCTTGTTTAATCGCTATTTGCATATGATGACCCGGTATTCCTTCGTGATACGCAAGTGCAGCCATTTGATAAGTTGGCATCGCTTCCATGTCATAAAGGTTGGCGTAATATACACCTGGACGAGATCCATCTGGGGCAGGTTGTTGATAAAAAGCTTTACCAGAAGATTGTTCTCGGAAAGCTTCAACCGCTTTAACCTTTAACTCAGCTTTAGGTTTGGTTAAAAATAAACTGTCTAAACGCCCTTTCATATCATCTATCAACGCGACTGCCTCGTCTAAATAACGTTGTTTTCCGGCTTCATCAGCTGCGTAATAAAACTGTTTATCGGTACGCATAAATTCAAAAAACTCACCCAGTTCACCTTCAAAACCGACTTTTTCCATAATAACGCGCATTTCACCGTGAATACGGTCAACTTCACTCAGCCCTGTTTGATGAATCTCGTTGGCCGTTAAATCTGTGGTAGTCGTTCGTTGTAATGCATTATTGAAGAATGCTTCACCATCTGGAAACTTCCAAGCGCCATCTCTGTCATCAGCTTGTGTTTCTAATACTTCTAAGTAACTGACTAATTGCTCATAACCTGGTTTGATACTACTCATTAAAGCTGTTTTAACATCATTAAGCAGTGTGATTTTTTCTTCTTCACTGATCTCAAGTTTGTTAACTTTCTTACTAAAATCGGCCAAGATGGTACTGTCTGTTCCGTCCTCAAATGGTGCGCCCGCTAAAATATTTTTTGAATCACGAATAACATGAGGGAAAACAAACTTAGGTGCAATAATACCGAGTTCTGCACGAAGTTTTAACTGTATAGTGAGTTGTTCTAAAAGTGATTTAGCACCTTGCACACGAGCGATATAGTCTTGTGCTTCTTTGACGTTTTTAATAGAATGCTGATTAATTAAAAAAGCAGGTACACTTGAATGCAAACCGAACATCTGATTAACAGGGTAGTTGTGAAAGCGCCATTTATGGTCAGAAATTTCATTTTCTAGTTTTTGCACTAGTAAGGAATAGCTGATCAAAGTTTGCTCATCTAATTTACTATTATCAATGTTCTTAACACGCAGAAGATTCGCTTTAGTAAACGCTAGTTCTTTAATCTTATTTTCTTCTGAAAGATCATCCCATTTATCGTAATCCGTTTTTATACCCAAATAGGTTTGCGTCATTGGACTACGTAATACATTTTCATCAAAAATAGCGTCAAACAATTGATTCGCTTTTTCTGATTCAGACATCGCATTAACGGCAGTCGTTTTTTCAGCTTTTTTCGATGTTTGTTTTGAAGTATCAGTGCTTGCTTGTTCTGAGCAAGCCGCAAGTAGTGAGCTAGAGATAGCCAGAACTAGTAGTGTACTTTTGAAAGTCATATGTGTCTCGTTATTATTAGTATGTATCTTATGTATGAATAATTTTATAGCTTAATTATCTAGCTAAACCAGCCTTGTGCTTGAGCCTTTCTCGACAACAAAATCAGATAAATGGCAAATAAAACCACTACGGCTGGCATAATCATGACAGCAGGACCATTTACTTCAAGGGCTTTACTTATAAAGAAAGAATGAAAGTTTTGTACTAAAACGCCTACCAAAGAAAAAACCAATAATGGTGTAGAAATTGATTTTTTCATCAATAAAAATAACGATCCTAATACACCTGAAAAAACAGCTACCGCAAATGCTGCAGTTACCCACGATGGGATATTGGAATAAAGCGCTTGTTCTGCTGCAGGTAACTCAGCGAGAATTTCAGGAGTAATCATCATCTGTAAAACAAAAGCAACAACTCCGAGTAAATTCCATATCAATGCGGTAATTGCCACAGCTTTAAACCATGATGGAATGGTGTTAGCTTCAGATGTACTTTCTGTATTGACTTGCTCTGTCATCTTTTATTCCTTTTTTATTTTCAAATAGGGAAAATTGAGTAAGGACATTAACGCATTGATCTCTATAAAAATCAATTTACCTTTATTTTCCCCAAATATCTTCAGGTTTTAATTTTAAGACTTTTCGCTTAGGTTTATCATCGTTGGTATCCGATGCTTTAGTGGCATTAGGGTTTACATAAATCTTGCTTTTTTGAACCGGTTTTTTTGCATTAGGGTTTACGTAAGCTTTACTTGCTTGAGGCTTTGCCGTTTTATAGTCTTTCTTAGGGAATTCTGGTTTTTTCTCAGCCACAGCTTCGCGTTTTGGCGTAAATTTTTCAGGACGATTTACATGGAACTTAGTATCAATCGCTTGAATAAAATTTCTTAAAAATTGATCTTTACACTCGCGGTAATGTTTATGGTCAGGCTTACGGAAAAATGCACTTAATTCAGGTTTGGTCATACGAATACCTGATGTCGACATCATATCGATAACATCTTCTGCACGCAGAGATAATGCAATTTTTAGTTTATTGAGTACAATATTGTTATTCATTCGCTTTTCGGGTTGAGGTGCTTCCCCATCGCGTGCACCGCGTTTATCAACGATTAAACCATTTAAAAAAGTTGCCAGCTGAACATCAGTACAGTTAACAACTTGTGGATCATCTTCTTTTTTCAACCAATAACTGATTTGTTCACGACTTACCGTTAACTTTGCTAAATTGAATAAGGCGATCATCTTTTGATCATTAAAATTAAAGGTATATCTTAAACGACGTAAAACATCATTATTGGTCACAAAACTCTCCAAAAAAAACAGCACGCTTTACCGAATGTTAAAGCTGTCAGTTATTATATCACTATTATTTTTTAAACAAAAAAGTATTAAGCCAAACTTAAAATTTACCGGTAAGTCATGCTAAGATAACGCGCTGATTCAACGCCTTATTAATAACCATATAAATAACGAAAACATCTGATAGAGAAATCATGAGTAAAACTGCTAACTTGTTCGAACCTGTTCTAACGAAACGTCGTGGCAAACATGCCGATAAAAAGCATTGGACTAATTTATTAGGCAGTAGTGACACCTTAGCGATATACCATGGCGCGATAAATGCTGATGCTCCAATGTTATTATTAACGCACGATACTCAATCAGCATTGCGTTTCGAGCAAGAGTTGAAAAGTTTGAATAGCAAACTTCAACTGCCTATTTGTTTGTTTCCTGATTGGGAAACGCTGCCATATGATAACTTTTCTCCTCATCAAGATATAATATCTCAGCGACTCGCTACCTTATATCAACTGTCTAACATGAAAAATGGCATAATTATTGTGCCGGTTTCTACATTATTGCAACGCCTCGCACCGACTCAATATTTACGTACAAACAGTTTAATCGTAAAAGTAGGTGATAAAAAAGATTTGCATCAAATGCGACAAAATCTTGAAGCCAGTGGTTACCGTTCAGTTGAACAAGTGATGGAACACGGCGAATTTTCAGCCCGCGGTGCCATTCTCGATATATTCCCAATGGGTTGTAAAACCCCTTTTCGTTTAGATTTCTTTGATGATGAAATTGAAGATATCAGATTATTTGACCCTGAGAATCAGCGTTCAAGTGACAAAATAGATGAAATTAATTTATTACCTGCGCACGAATTTCCAACCGACGAAGCTGCCATTAGTTTATTTCGTCGTAAATATCGAGAACAATTTCCAAGCAAGATTCATAAAGAATCCTTGTATCATCAGGTTAGCGATGGAATTCTCCCTGCAGGCATTGAGTATTATTTACCGTTATTTTTCCGAGAAACCAGCACGTTATGTGATTATTTAGGCGACAATATTCGGGTAATGGTTAGTGGTAATATTGACAAAGCTATCGAACAATATTGGCTTGATATTGAATACCGTTTTGAAGAACGTCGTTATGATCCAACACGTCCTTTGTTGCCGCCAAAAAACTTATTTTTAAACAGTGATGAGCTTTATAGTGCGCTAAAACCCTTTGACAGAATTTCTATAGAAAAAACACCTGTTGTCAATGAACTAAAAGAACAAAACGTCGAAGATGTGGAAAAATCAAAAGCAGGACATATCCGTTTTGATATAACACCCTTGCCTGATATTACGATTAACCATCAGCTGAAACAGCCCTTTGAATTGATCAATAACTTTATCGTCGACAAAGAAACACCTGATAAAATTTTATTTGTCGCTGAAACCCAAGGCCGTCGAGAAAGTGTTTTAGAGCTTTTAGAACGAAACCATATAAAACCCAAATATTTTGATGATATCGAAAGTTTTGTAGAAAGCTCCGACAAACTAGGTATTACCGTTAACACGCTCAGAAGTGGTTTTACTTTTCAAAGTAAAGGTACTGCCAAGAAAAATGCCATTGCTTTAATCACTGAAGATGAACTGTTAGGTGAGCGAGTAAAACAAAGCCGTCGTCGCACTAAGCAGCAAAGTATACAAGCTGATGCTATTTTCAAAAACTTAGCTGAACTTTCAATGGGTCAACCCGTTGTTCATTTTGAGCATGGTATTGGTCGATACATGGGTTTACAGACTATTGAAAATAGTGGCATCACCACTGAATTCCTGGTTTTAATATACGCAGGTGAATCAAAACTCTACGTACCTGTTGGCTCATTACATTTAATTAGTCGTTATTCGGGGGCTGACGCAGACAGTGCGCCATTACATAAATTAGGTAACGATACTTGGAGTAAAGCTAAACAAAAGGCGGCAGAAAAAGTACGTGACGTTGCTGCTGAGTTACTCGATATATATGCCAGCAGAGCTAACAGTAAAGGCTATCAATTCAAACGTGATAAAGCAGAGTATCAAGCTTTTTCAGACAGTTTTCCTTTTGAAGAAACCTTCGATCAAGAACAAGCCATTAAAGCAGTGGTTTCCGATATGCTCAGTGATAAAACCATGGATAGATTAGTTTGTGGCGATGTTGGTTTTGGTAAAACGGAAGTCGCCATGCGTGCTGCTTTTGTTGCCGTCAACGATGGTAAACAAGTTGCTATTCTTGTACCAACGACTCTGCTCGCTCAGCAGCATTATGAAAATTTTCGTGACCGTTTTGCAAATTTACCTGTTTCTATAGAAGTACTATCGCGCTTTAAAACAGCCAAAGAGCAAAATGTTGTTATTGCCAATGTAGAGTCTGGCCAAATAGATATTCTTATCGGTACACATAAACTATTGCAAAATAGTATTAAATATAAGGATTTGGGTTTACTCGTTGTAGATGAAGAACATCGATTTGGTGTGAAACAAAAAGAAAAAATTAAACAGCTACGCAGCAATGTTGATATATTAACTCTTACCGCAACACCGATCCCGCGAACACTTAATATGGCGATGGGCGGCATGCGCGATTTATCTATTATTGCAACGCCACCATCAAAACGCTTAGCCGTTAAAACCTTTGTGCGTGAACGTGACGACGCACTTATTCGTGAGTCTATTTTACGTGAAATTCTCCGCGGTGGTCAGGTTTACTTCCTACATAACAATGTTGATACCATAGATAAAACGGCTGCCGATATTCAAAAGTTGCTGCCTGAAGCAAAAGTAACCACAGCGCATGGTCAAATGCGTGAACGCGAGCTTGAACGCATAATGGGGGATTTTTATCATCAGCGTTACAATGTTTTAGTTTGTACGACGATCATTGAAACCGGTATAGATGTACCAACCGCTAATACAATTATCATGGACAGAGCTGATCATCTTGGTTTAGCACAACTACATCAATTAAGGGGGCGTGTCGGTCGCTCGCATCATCAAGCATACGCGTATTTATTGACACCTCATGTTAAGCGTATAACGAAAGATGCCAAAAAACGCTTGGATGCAATCGCATCACTCGAAGACTTAGGCGCTGGCTTTACCTTAGCAACCCACGATTTAGAAATTCGTGGCGCGGGTGAATTATTGGGTGAAGGTCAAAGTGGCTCTATGAGTCAAATAGGTTTTACCTTGTATATGGACATGCTAGATCAAGCCGTTTCAGCACTAAAACAAGGCAAAGCATTATCACTTGATAATATGACCGCCAAACAAACAGAAGTTGAATTACGTGTTGCGGCATTGCTTCCAGACGACTATATATTTGATGTTAGTTTACGATTGAGTATTTATAAACGCATTGCCAGTTGTGGCAACAAAAATGAGCTCGATGAAATTCAAATTGAATTAATTGACCGCTTTGGCTTATTACCTCAAGCGGCTAAAAATTTAGTGCACATTGCTAAATTACGCTTAAAAGCACAAAAGATAGGAATATCACGTATTGAAGTTGGTCCTGCAGGCGGTTCGATTGAATTTAGCAACGATACAAAAGTTGATCCCATGCTTATTATTGGGCTAATTCAACAACAACCTAGAATTTACAAAATGGCTGGTGCTAATAAACTACAATTTAAAATTGTGACTGAAGACAGTAAATCACGCTTTATTTTAGTAACATCTATGTTAAATGATTTAGCAAAAACGAAAAAATAACAGTAAGATAACAGAGTAGACTCAATGCCTTAGTCTATTGTGACAGGGCAAGTCATAACTGATTGGATGATTATGAATTTAAAATGCTTAGCGTTCCTATCAACAGCGCTTATATTTTCACAACAATTAAGTGCGGCTGATAATAAAGATGCCGATCGCTGGTTTGAAATGGAAGTGATCCTGTTTAGTCAACTAGGTGACAAAGCACAGTTAAAGGAACAATTTCCTGAAAATACCGTTTTACCGAAATATAAAGAAGTCATCGATTTGTTGGGACCTTATCTGAACCCTGACATTACCAGTTTAAAGCAGTTACTACCAAGCTGTGATGCACCTACTTACCCTGACTCACTACTTAATCAATCAATAACATTGATAAAAGAAGAGAGTTATTATGTTGAAAAAAGTTTAACTGAGCTCGAAGATTCAATAATTAGTATAGATAGCCAGTCTTTGATAATTCCATCTCCAACAAGCTTTAGTGATGGTACTCATACACAAAGTAATAGCGCAATTGCAAACAATACTGAAGAATACAACGAACAAAATAATAGTGTCAATTTAGCTTCAGAAATTGACGCCATTGACCTCAACGTTTTACCAGAGCCCCCTTTAGTATTAAGTGCAGAACAGATAGAGCAACAAACTTTATTACTTAAAAAAGCAGAAGCTGAATTTTCTCCTATTCAATTTAGCTATGCAGATCAAACAGCTTCTTTTACACAGTTTATTTGCACTATTTCTGTTGAACAATTCAAAGAGCTAAACCAATCGATAAGTAAGAGTAATTACAAAAACTATACCTCTTTTAATATCGATAAAGTCCCGTCTACAATCAATGACAGTGAAGATATATTTAGTGATGATGATTACTTACTCAACGCAGAGTCATTACAACTTAAAGATATTGTTAAACAGCTGGCGCGTAGTAAAAACTTCAGACCTTTATTGCACTTTGGCTGGCGTCAAAAGACAAAAACCAAACGATTAGCCGTACCGATGAAAATATTTGCAGGCGACAATTTTGGTTATCAATACGAGCAAGAATTACAGAAATTTCAGCAACAACTTTTAGCAGAAGAAGTCCAAGAAGACATTTTACATAATGCATTATTTAGTGGTACAACTCTTGTTGAAGCGCTTTCAGAAGCAGCCATAAAACAACAAGTACTCACTGAACGTTTGCAAGAACTTGTTGCGAAATTACCAAACCTGCCACCGGACACGATAAGTTTACTCGATGAAATAAACAAAGATATTACTCATACAAATGCAATTTTAAATTCAGGGAATATGCTAGCAGCCCCCATTAAACCGCCACAGAATTGGACGCTTAACGGTTTTTTAAAAGTAGAAGTTGATTTCTATTTACATATTACTGCTGATATTAACGTAATGAATATGTCGTTAGCAGAATTAGCCACACAGCAATTATTACCGGTTAATACTGAACAGGACACAACACTATTAAAAACCATCAATTTCAAGCAAGATAGACGTGTACGCAGTAAAGAGATACATTATTTTGATCACCCGTATATGGGTATGATTATAAGAATTCTCCCTTATAAGAAACCTATTGAAGAAGTTGAAGAAATTGAAGAATCAACTTCCTTAAATTAAAAGAAGAGATTAAATGGACAAAGAAATTGAAATACAAGCCGCAGTGTTCCGTCGATTACTTGAACACTTAGATAATCGTAAAGATGTTCAAAATATTGAATTAATGAATTTAGTGGGTTTTTGTCGTAACTGTTTTTCTAAATGGACTGTCGCTGAGGCTGAGAAGTTAGGTATTAAAGTAGATATCGATACCGCGCGTCAACAAATTTACGGTATGCCTTACAGTGAATGGAAAGAAAAACATCAATTACCAGCTACGCCAGAGCAAATGGAAAAGTTTAATCAATTGTCGAAAAAATAAAGGTTTAACAACGTATTAAATTTTTACTGAAATAGCTAATCTAGTCGTTCTACGGTCATTTCTGTCGCGCGACTCTAACCAACGACCTCGCTTATTATCCAAATGACGGCGCTCTACAGATGAACGTCTTTCAGGTCCATCCCAAAATACCTGTTTTAATACAGTCCCCTTTTCAACCGTATTAGCTAAAGGAGCCTCGCTCGTCGCTGAAGTCATTTGGCGAGTATACTTATTACGTTGATGTTTATCTTTCTTAGAGTTTTCTATTTTCACCTGATTAACAGATGGTAATAAATCTATGAGTACATCCACTTTATTAGTCCATTACTAAGTTGTTTTACCTCTTGTTTATGTCATCGGCAGGTCAGTATAAAAGTTTAATTTATTGTTAGATTATATAAAACTGTTCACTTCATCTTCAGACAAGTAACGCCATTCACCTAACTCAACATCTAAATTTATGCCGCCAATCTGTTGGCGATGCAAACCAACGACTTTGTTGCCAACAGCAGCAAACATGCGTTTAACTTGGTGGTATTTACCTTCAGTTATCGTTAACAACACTTGCTTTTCACTGATAATTTCTAGAATAGCAGGTAATGTTAACTGACTTTCTCCTTGCAGCTGCAAGCCACACTTAAAACGTTCTATAAGTTCCGCTGACTTTTCAGTAGTAATTTCATTACGTAAGTTTACGCGGTAAACTTTCGTGCAGTGTTTTTTCGGTGAAATAATATTATGAGACCATCGCCCATCATCCGTTATTAACACTAAACCTGTAGTATCTGCATCTAAACGGCCAGCAATATGCAAGTCAAACGCCTTATCTACCTCAATATAATGCAGTATTGATGGGTATACCTCATCAACATTTGAGCAAATGGTATCAACGGGTTTATGCATCATAATATAACGTGAACTTCTCGCGGTAAGTGATTCACCATTTACAGTAACACTATTATTTTCATGTACTTGAGATGCAGCGTTTTTTATTATTTCACCATTTACACGAACATCACCCATTTTTAATAATTTTTTGGCCTCACTTCGAGTCAGTTCGGTACTTTTACAAATAAATTTATCAAGACGCATTAAGAATATTCTAACAAATAGGGAAAGTAGATTATTATCCAGTGAACATTCGTAGATGTAAACTATTGAAATCTAAATTGGCCAATGTACGAGGTAAAATAAGGGGGAAATGCACGGTTCTCCATTCACTAAATGAAATGAAAACATTAGAATCTAATAACTTGCTAAAAAAGTTACATATTTTATGAATTATATTAAATTAGTGGCTATAATTTATCAGCAATAAATTAACTGTATGGAAATATGAATTGAGCCAGGTATCAATAACAAAAAATCGTCAATATAATATAGCAATTCTTTTACTATTATTGGCAATATCAATTGGCTTTATTGAATTTTTAATCATGCAAATATTGCCTTGGTTGCAAGTTCAATTTCCCGATATTCCCGAAGCGCTGTTAGACGCCTTATTGTTAAGCCTATCTATAACACCGATTGTTTATTTGTTGATTAGAAAGCATATAGTCAAGGTAACATCTGACGCATCGAACATACGTAACAAGCTGATTATATCTTCTGGTTTCCCTCTTATCATTGCCATTGCGTTAATGTTAAATATTGTTAATAAAAAACAAGAAGATATTTCCATTTTGCATCAAACTGAAAACATTATAAAACTTGATGTAAATATCGCTAAACTTATCAATGCTACTAACGAAGAATTTGAATTTAGTGCACTGTTATTGAGTGAGACGCCACCTAATTTAGATAACCCCCTACGCAATAAATCGTTGAGTGAACTGAAAGAACTTCGTATTGTTGTTGATGCTTTACTCGATTCACTAATAAATGAATTAACCACCGACAGCATCGAGGTCAGTCAGTTTAATCATCAGTATTTATCAAGTTTTAGAGAGAATCTGATAGATCTTAGGAACAATATTGATGTTAAAACGGTATCTTGGCAACAAGTCATTAAATTTTATATTGATTGGGAAGATCTGTTTTTAACACGATTACATACCTTTTCAGATCAAATTAGTCAAAAAGATTTAGGGGAAATGCACAGTAATTTTCTTACATTATTGAAGTTAAAATCTTTGAACTTGCTCAGTAGCTCTATTTTGAGTGTCGCTTTTGAAAATGAGAAAAGAAACATTAATAATATTGATGTACGTCCACTGAAACTAAGTATTCGTAACCTAAATAATCAAGAAAGGCTTTATAACGATATATTTATTTCTTCAGTATCGCCTATTGATCATGGTTATGTCGTTCAAAGCCTCGATAACCGAACAGTAAAGGAAGCTTATCGACTTCAAAACGTTTTACTCGAAAGAAATACCGAACTGCTGGTAGAGCAACTAAAAACATCGTTAGGTTATAATGGTTTAATTCATCAGTTCAAAAATTATGTACTTCGTGATAATGAAAAATATAAAATAAAATTCTTAAGCTTCCATAATGACATAGAAGATATAATAAATAATCTACGTTATCTAAATAAATACAATAACAAAGCGGTATACCACCTTGATAGATTTTCAGAAGTATTAAACCAATATAAAGAAAAGCTATCAAGTATTCATAACTATAGAAATCAAGGAAAATCAGCTGAAGAAATTGATCAGCTTGTTATTATAAATGATACACCAGCCAACGAAGCCTTAGAATATTTACAAAATAATTTATGGGAAAATGACCCTAAATACACCTTAGGTGTGTTAAAAAACAAAAGTGTAATTCTACAAAGTATTGAAAAATATCTTGCTGAACAAATACAAAAAAAGCAAAAAACGCTACTCAATGAAAAACGTAATGACTCCTATATAACAGCTGCTACGGCCCTATTCCTCACACTTTTCGTTATTGCTCTCTTGCTAATTATTAGCCGAAACATTAATGATTCATATCAAGAAAGAATTGCTGCATTAAAAAATGCTGAAGAAGCTGCACAGTTAAAATCAGAGTTCTTAGCTAATATGAGTCATGAAATTCGCACGCCAATGAATGGTGTTCTAGGTATGCTAGGTTTATTACTCAATAGCGAATTAGATGAGGAACAAAAACACCGAGTAAATATTGCAAAATCAAGTGGTGACTCCTTATTAACATTGATTAATGATATTTTGGATTTTTCAAAAGTTGATGCGGGCAAACTTGAACTAGAGTACCTAGACTTCAATTTAAGAAATTTATTAGGTGATTTTGCTGAAGCTATGGCATTACCCGCGCAAGAAAAAGGTTTAGAAATCATACTTGATTTAGCAGGTATCGAAGACTCAATGATCAAATCTGATCCCGGCAGAATTAGGCAAATACTCACTAATCTTTTAGGGAATGCAATCAAGTTCACGCACCACGGTGAAATAGTTATTAAAGCAAGACTGATCACTGACCCAATGAACCAAGAAGGTAAATTAACATTACAATGCAGTATTTCCGACACTGGAATAGGAATTCCTGAAGATAAAAAAGCATTACTTTTTGCGGCATTCAATCAGGTAGACTCATCAACCACACGTAAATATGGCGGAACAGGTCTCGGATTAACAATTTGTAAAAAGTTATGTGAATTAATGGGGGGTGACATTAATGTAGTTGAGAAATCTGAAAAAGGTAGCTGCTTCGAGTTTACTGTATTAGTTGAAAAAAGTGAAAATTCAACATTGGTTATACCTGAAGTTGATATTTCTGCTTTGCACATTATGATTGTTGATGATAATAAAACAAATCGAGAGGTACTCCGATCACAACTACAAATGTGGGGAGCAAAGGTTATTGAGGCCGATAGTGGCGAAACTGCTTTAGCCCTATGTGAAGAAAGGCTAGAAAACAAACATTTGCCCTTTTTCGATATTGGCTTACTCGATATGCAAATGCCTAATATGTCAGGGGAAATATTAGCAAAAACATTACAAAGTAATCCTTTTTATTTGGGAATGAAACTTGTGATGATGACATCAATGGGTAAACGTGGAGACGCAAAATATTTTGCAAACATTGGCTTTAGTGCCTATTTCCCTAAACCAACAACGACATCAGATTTGTTTAAAGCATTATCTGTGGTTGCACAAGATGGAGAAATACTTCACCAAGCAACTCCTCTTGTCACACATGATTATCTAAATGCCATGCAAGTTGCAGATACAGAAGAAGAAAAAGCACTAACAACTCCATGGCCAAAAAACACCAGAATTTTAGTCGTTGAAGATAACCGTATAAACCAGATGGTTGCTATGGGTGTTTTAAATGAATTAGGCTTATCTGCTGATGTTGTGGCTAATGGACTGGAAGCATTAACAAGCTTAAAGGAATCATTAAAAAGTCACCCTTACTCAGTAGTTATAATGGATTGCCAAATGCCAGAGATGGATGGATATGAGGCTTCACGTCGCATCCGTCTAGGAGAGGCAGGAATAGAAAATATAAAAACGCCAATCATCGCAATGACTGCAAATGCAATGCAAGGGGATAAAGAAAAATGCTTAACCGCAGGTATGGATGACTACTTAACGAAACCCATTGAGCCAATTAAGGTCAATGAAAAGCTAATGTTATGGTTAGGCGTTAAAACTCCTATAGAAACGACTTTGAAAAGCGAAGAATTGACCAAGGCCCCTTCACCTATAGATAGTAAAGAAGTACAAAAACCAGAAGATGAAGACGATTCCATATGGCAAAAATCGGCACTGTTAAGAAGGCTTGGTGGAAACCCTAAAAAAATGGCACTATTAGTTAAATGCTATTTGGAAGATAGCCAAGACAAAACCCTAAAATTAGAAAATGCTATCAATGAAGAGAATTGGCAACAAATAAATTATAACCTTCATTCTATCAAAGGTGCCGTTGGTAATTTAGGTGGCACTCAAGTACAAAGCTTCGTTGCTTCAATAGAAGAATTATCAAAAGAAAAAAATGCAATATTACTCAACGGTAGAATTCCGGAATTATATGCTGCACTAGATACTTTTAATTCATTACTTGCTGATTACATAAAAGAGCATTAAAGTTTCATAAAATATTAAAGGAGGAATGATGGAACTATTACAAGGTTTGCTACTAATCAGTTCAATTCATCTATTAGCTGCTGCATCACCAGGGCCTGATTTTATTCTTGTTTCTCAACAAACATTAAACCACGGAAAAAAAGCAGGATTGATGTGCAGTATTGGTATTGCATTGGGTTTATCAATACATATTGTATATTCCGCTTTAGGATTAGCTGCGATTATAGCTAACTCATCCACCACTTTGTGGGTCATTAAAGTATTGGGTGGTAGTTATTTACTCTATTTAGGCTATCAAGGAATTCGCGCTAAAGCATACACGGATGCCACTCAACAAATAAAATCTAAAACGCCAATAAAACGCTCTTCCTTTAAAAACATTGGTGTTGGATTTTTATGTAATGCGTTAAACCCAAAAGCGCCTATTTATTTCGTGGCACTTTTTACGGTTGTACTTTCTCCTGATCTGCCCTTATTACATTTGGTAATTTACGGGCTTTGGATGATGGCAATTCAACTCGCTTGGTTTTCTTCTGTGGTTTTATTATTATCTAGACCAAAAATCAATGACAAATTTCAACGCTTAGGTCATTGGATAGACCGAATTTTAGGTGGCGCTATGATACTGATCGGTTTAAAAATACTCACGAGTAAAATAAATTAAAAAGATACATTACAGGAGTAAACGATGACAATAAAAAAATATCAATCGTTTAAAGAGTTTTACCCATTCTATTTAAGTCAGCACCAGAATATTATCTGCCGACGCTTACATTTTATTGGTTCGTCACTCATATTATTACTGATTGGTTACTGTGTTCGTAATGATTTTTGGCAAGGATTATGGTTCATTCCCGTTATTGGTTACGGATTTGCTTGGATTGGACATTTCATCTTTGAAAAAAATAAGCCCGCCACGTTTACTTATCCAATATATAGCTTAATAGGCGATTGGGTGATGTTTAAAGATATATTGATTAGAAAAATTAAGTTTTAACAAGACTCATCATTGAAAGTGAATATTTGACAATGAACACTTATATTTCATTACTTCGCGGCATAAATGTTAGCGGACACAAAAAAGTAAAAATGACAGAATTAAAAAAAGTCTATGAATCACTAGGGTTTAAGCATGTTAATACTTATATTCAAAGTGGCAATGTCGTTTTTCAAAGCTCAAAGAATATAAAAACGATTAAAACATCTATTGAAATAGCCATTAATGATCACTTTAATTTTGACGTCCCGGTACTTATCCTTAACCATAGTCAACTTGAAAATACAGCTAAAGATCTTCCCTTCCCTACTATCGATATTGAACAAGAAGGAAGTAAAATAATTATATTCTTTCTATCTGAAACTATTTCAAATAGCCAAGAAAAGATCTTTAGTACTTACCTTTCAAACTCAGAGCAATTAATAATGAGCCAAGATGTTATCTATCTATACTGCCCAGAAGGTTTAGGTAAAAGCAAATTGACCAATAAACTCATTGAAACAAAACTAAAATTAATTTCAACGGCTCGTAATATAAAAACCGTTAATAAGCTGTTGTCACTCGCTAATCGTTAACCTAAATCCTTCAGGTATTTTTAACCCCATTCAACTCTTTTTAAAATAGAAACAAAAAGTGTAAAACAAACCATACTTGATGTATTTATTATTTAACATTTGTTTACTCTACACAGTCAAGTGATGTCAATCACGAGGAGAAAGTTCTATGTCATATAGATAAAGTAAAACTCTAACATTGTTATTTATAACATTAGCTCTTTGGGGAAATTATGCATTTAATTATTGCTTTTTCATTGCTTGCAGAGGTTGTTTGTTCAGTAGTGAAATTAGTGTCGTATCGTCGAGGATATTAATATGAGTGAAATTATTACTAATAATATTAGAACCTTACGATTTTAGCATCAAGAAATGGCTCAACAGAAACTCGCAGATGCTGTTTCCGTATCTAGACAAACAATCGTCTCTATTGAAAAAGGCAAATACTCTCCTGCTCTAGAAGTTGCTTTCAAGATTGCTAATATATTTAAACAACCGATCAACTTGCTATTTTTTTTATCAAGAAGAAAGTCAACTCCAAGATTAATAACTACCAGAGAACTTGATCTATTTCATTAAGTAAACTTTGTGCTGAATCACTAATAAGTTGAGAGGAGCCCGTTTTAATATGCTTTTCTAATTTTATTGCACTCACTGAAACAAGTGAGAATCCAAACATTTGTGCTGCCCCAGCAATACGATGTGCAAGTTCAGCAAGTTTTGTTAATTCGTTGTTTTTAATATGAAGGATCAAATCTTGCTGCTCTAAGGCAAGGTTTGATTTAAATTCAATGACTAAATCAGTCATATCAACCGAAGTGATCTTATTTTCCGCTGCATTTACATCGGCCTGCTCACCATAATATCGAGCAATAGTAGCAATAAAGAGCTTTCGTTCAATAGGTTTTTTTAAATGACCATCAAAACCAAGTGCCAAATACTTATCAACTTCATGGGACATCGCATTAGCTGTCAACGCAACAATGGGCTGAACACATCCTTTTTGCCTCAGTACTTTAAATGCTTCGATACCATCCATCTCCGGCATCTGAATGTCCATAAGAATGAGTTTAGGATTATGATCTAAACAGAGCTCTATCGCCTCTCGCCCATTACTCGCGCATAAAACATCTAAGCCTAATGATGTTAATAGACGTGCGATTAAGCGACGATTATCATCATGGTCATCAGCTAATACAATTTGACCTCTAAAGTTAGTTTCTTGTTCTACAGGAACAAATGTCGATGCAACAATGTCGATTGGCGAAACATCAATTAATTGACTCATGCTGACTTGCTGACATGGCAAGACCAACGAAAACACACTTCCTTGATTTAACACACTTGTTACCGATATCTTACCTGACATCAATTTTGCTAATTGTTCCGATAAACACAAACCTAAACCTGAACCTCCGAAGCGTCGACTAATGCTACTATCACCTTGAGTAAAACTTGTAAACACTTGCTGCATCTGAGTTTCACTCATGCCAATACCTGTGTCGGTAACAGCCATAGTTAATGCAGAATTTTTTACCGAGACATTGAGTGTTACTGACCCTTTATTGGTAAATTTAATTGCATTTGAACATAAATTGATTAGAATTTGTTTTAATCTGAAGCTATCAAAGGTGAATAAAAATGAGCCGGGCAAAGTATGAATTATTTGAAAATGTAGCCCTTTAGCTACAGCTAATTTTTTAAAGAGGTTAGCAAGATCATGCAAAATTGATTGTAAGTCTTGTTCAACTAATTCCAATTCTAATTTATTGGCTTCAACTTTACTTAAATCTAAAATATTATTAATAAGCTCTAATAAATGTAAACTATTCCCATGAATAATTTCGACTTCTTTGAATAAACTTTCTTCATCTACATCGCCATTAGTAATAGCCTCTGCTTGACCAATGATCGATGTTAATGGTGTCCGGATTTCGTGACTCATATTGGCTAAAAATTGGCTCTTAATTGCATTAGCCTTAACTAATTCACTCGTTAATAATTCTAATTCTTGTGTCCGATTTTTAACTCTTTTTGACAACTTCAACTTTGAACGACGCTCAATATTACGATTAAATACAAATAAAATTAAAACAATAATAAAAGCGGCGATCGCCAAGCTAAAAACACGCTGCTGTTCCGCTTGATCTATTTGTAATTGTTGAAGTTTTTCATTTTGTTTTAACTGCTTAACTTGTTGCTTTAATTTTTCGGACTCAATGTTTGTCAACTGACTATTAAGCTCATTATTAGCAAGCTTCCTTGATCTTTTTATATAATCCTGGTGAGTTTTAAAAGCAGCTCCTTGCTTATTTTGTGCTGAATATATTAAAGCCAGTATCCCCATGTTATTACTGATTTGTTCTTGGTGATCATTTTTATGAGCTACAACATCAGATAAAAGGAGATTTTCATATGCTTTTTCAATAAAACCTAAAGAAAATTGTGCTTCAGCGAGAGCAGATAACCCCCCTGAATATGCTTCTTGATGGTCAGCAGCCTTACCAATAGTTATTGCAGTACTCGCATGTTTCATGGCATTTAACGGCTGATTCATCATATTGTAAAGTCCTGCAATATTATGACTGAATGCGGCTAAGTGGTATTCATCTCCTGAATTTTCAAAATAGGCGATGGCTTGTAGCAATAAACTCAATCCTTTATTGTGTTCTCCTGAATACTTATAAGTAGTCCCTAATTCCCCTCTGGCTTTAGCTAACGTTAACTTGTCTTCGGTTTCGGAGAGCTCTTCAATAACATTTAGATATTGTTCTATAGCTACATCGTAGCGCTTTAGACGTAAATATAAACCTGCAATATTATAGCGAATATCGATTTGATCCGCCTTGGTGCCAAAGTTTTGATAAAGCGTTTTAGCCTGCTGGAAGTTCTCTATACTACTTCTAATAGCGCCAAACTTAATATAAGCTAAAGCAATGTTATTGTATAAATTAGCAAGTTTAAGAGGTTCATTAGTTGAGTTTTTATAAAATTTCAGTGACTGTTGATAAGCTTCAACTGCTTGTTTAGGTTCACCCTTTAAATAATGATAAATGCCAATAGTTTTATCAGCATCAGCTTCAATTAATTCAAAATTATTTTCAGACGCCAAAAACTTAACACGTTTAGCCGTCATTAATGCAAAGCTAAGTTCACTAAGTTGATAATAACGGCTCTCTTGTATTTTTAAAATTGTAATCGTTTGTTGAAGAGTTAAATCTGAACGGCTCAATAGTAATATCGAATCATCAACGGCTTGCTGATCATCCTTGGTATCTTTCAATTGCTGTATTTTATTTATTATATTGTCGACACTATTAACTACTTCGCCTTTATCAGCAGCTGAAATTGCTGACGAAAAAAATAAGGCTTGCACGACAATAATATATAGATAAATAATTCGCTTAAAAGCAATCATTAACGCATCCAAAAGACTTGAATTAAATATGATTTTTACTTTTATAACATCTTATCTAATCAAATCCCACAAGTGATGTTTAAACTGTAAAAAAATTATAGCTAACGGTTTATTTTTTCTATGAGAATAGCTTTAATTTCAGCCAATTCATTCTCCAGCTTTTCAATTTGTGCCCGACTAGCGGGTTCACCACCTTCACCTGTTTCTCCATGTTGTTCAGCTCTAAAGTTTTCATGTTCTTCACTCATCACTTCTAATATAGTTCCTACCATCATGTTCAAAAATATAAACGCGGTTAAAAAAATGAAGGTTAAATAATAAATCCAACTAAGCGGATGAATAGCCATAGTTTCGTACATTACGTCTGTCCAGTCTTCAAAGGTAGCAATACGAAAGAGTGTTAACATAGAAATTGAAACATCTCCCCATAATTCCTCATTTATATGATGAAAAACCATACTGCCAACAGCAGCATAAATATAAAAGATGACAAACATGAGCAGTGCAATATATCCCATACGGGGTATAGCTTTAATTAAAGCGTTGATGAGCAACCTTAGCTCAGGCACCATGGAAACTAAACGAAGAACACGAAACACTCTTAACAAACGTGCCAACAATACACCTGAACCGCCAGTTGGAATCAAACTACCGATAACGATTAACGTATCGAAAATATTCCAACCACTTTTGAAAAACTGCTTTTTATTAGGGAATGCCATAAAACGAATGGTTAATTCAATCACAAAAAACACGGTAATGGCATTGTCTAAAAACGCGAGTATCCGTATAGCTTGAGGAGGTAAGTCATGGGTTTTAGCGCCAATAAGTAGTGCTGAAATGATAATAACGGCAATAATTGACCATTGGAACAAAGGACTTGAATCTATTTTTTTCAAATGTCCTTGTGCGCGTATAATAAAAGAACTCATAAAAGGGTCTCTAAAAATTTAAACTAATGTGCGTTATCGCTAACATAAGGATTATTGCGACGTTCTTCACCAAAGGTGCTCATAGGACCATGACCCGGAATGAACCTTACGTCATTACCAAGTGGGAATAGGTTTTCACGAATAGACTTAATCAAGGTTGCGTGATCTCCGCGTGGAAAGTCTGTACGACCTATTGAACCTTTAAATATTACATCCCCCACCTGAGCAAGTCGAGAACCCCGATGAAAAAACACCACATGACCTGGGGTATGTCCTGGACAAAAATAAACTTCTAATTCAATGTCACCAAAAGTAACTTTATCCCCCTGGTTTAACCAACGATCAGGTTTAAAAATATCAGCCTTTGAGAAACCAAACATCTCTTTTTGCTTTGGAATTAAATCGATCCAAAATTGATCTTCCTGATGAGGGCCTTCAATGGGTACATTAAAATGTTCGGCTAATAATTTAGTCGCTCCTGCATGGTCAATATGAGCATGCGTTAAAAGCACTTTTTTTAGGGTTAGAGCTTGTTCATTTAAGGCTGCTAGAATTAAATCAAGATCGCCGCCGGGATCAATAACGGCCGCTTGATTAGTTTGGTCACACCAAAATAAGGTACAGTTTTGTTGGAATGGAGTCACTGGAATAATTTTAAATTGTAGCATAGCTGTTTTTCTCTATAACCTTGGCTTTACGATTAATTAAACTTTAGTAGATATTGGGATGATATTTTTGAAAGCAAGTTGCTAATACTGTTCGCTTTAAAGTTTACAGTGTTTACTTTTTTCAAATAACATATTTTTAAAAAATCGTTGCTAAATGATCTGAACTCGGTAAGCTCTTCAACAAATAAAAATAATATGCATAATAATATATGACTACAATTAGAGACTCTTTTCATTCCCGTATTGGCTTTGTCTTAGCAGCCGCTGGCTCTGCTATTGGCTTAGGTAATATTTGGGGATTTCCAACCCAAGCAGCTAATAATGGCGGCGGTGCTTTTTTATTCGTTTATTTATTAGTAACTATTTTATTAGCCCTACCCGCTTTATATGCCGAAATTTATATTGGTAATCAAGCGCAAAAAAACCCTGTCGCCGCTTTAAAAGAAGCATGCAAAGACACTCTGCCTAATGTAGGTAAATACGCCGGATTAATTGGCCTGTGTGGTGCGATGATGATGTTAAGCTTTTACACCATTGTTGCAGGATGGATGCTTGCTCATGCGCTATCTGCAATTACTGAGTTATCTGGTTTAACGGAAATTTCACAATGGCTATCAACATCAAGCACTGAACGAAATTTATTATTTACACCTATATTCATTTTATTAGGTGCTGCAATTATTCATCAAGGTGTAAATGCAGGCATTGAAAAATGGTCGGCGCGCTTAATGCCACTTCTACTTGTAATGTTACTTTGTTTAATCGTTTATATTCTTCGTCAACCGGGCGCTGAAAAAGGGTTAGCACTTTATTTAATCCCTGATTTTTCTCAGGTAACAAATCCTAAATTAATAATATCTGCAATGGGCCAAGCGTTCTTTTCATTATCAATTGGGGTTGGTGGCATGATGGTTTATGGGTCATACATGCAAAAAAACAAGGACATTGGTAAACTGGCAATATCAATTACCGCACTTGATACCTGTATCGCATTTATGGCAGGTCTATTAATTATTCCTGCGCTATTTGTTGCTCAAGAAGCAGGGTTAGAAGTTTTTGTCAATAACGAGCTTATTGGCGAAGGTCAGTTGATTTTTAATATCCTCCCTGCATTGTTCAATTCAATGGGTAGTGTAGGATTAATTGTTTCAAGTAGCTTTTTCTTACTGTTGTCAATTGCCGCATTAACGTCAACGATTTCATCTACCGAAGTGCCTGTTTCATATTTAGTGGAAGACAAAGGTTTAACACGTTCAAAAGCAACTTGGCTTGTGTCTTTTGTTGTTCTTTGTGCCAGCATGTTATTAATTGCTTTCTTTGATGAATTGTTTGGTTTAGTTATTCGTTTATTGACGACAATAATGCAGCCATTAAGTTGTTTATTTTACTTTATCGTTGTGGGTTGGTTATGGAGTCGCGGCAATAAGCTTCGTGATAAAGCATTACAAGAAGGAAGGAAGTGGCTACCGGTTTGGGGCAATTATTTACGTTTTGTTTGTCCTTTATTATTAACAGTCGTTTTTGTTAATGTTGCAATATTGAATTAAGTTTTCTTGCTTTAAACAATGCTAAATGCCGACTTACTCATCTGAGAGTCGGCATTTAAAATTAGCCTTCTATAAGAATTAACTTTCTCTGAATGAAACCTTAAAAGCTAACATTGTTTCGACCTTTCTTCTTAGCTTTATATAAGGCTTGATCAGAACACTTTAATGCCTGTTCAAAACTTTGCTTGTTTTCTCTAACAGCAGCACCTATTGATATTGTGACACTCACCGTTTTAAAGTCACTGTTCTTATTACCTTTTTTAACACTTCTCTGTTGTTTTGTTTTTCGTTGAGGATGACGAATAACAATTTTATAGTCTTGAATAGCTTGGCGCACTGCTTCTAGTTCAGCTAAAGCTTGCTCAATATTTTTTCGCTTAAATACTATGGTAAATTCTTCTCCACCATAGCGAAAAGCTTTTCCTCCTCCTTTAACTTCGCCAATTTTTTTCGCCACTAATTTTAATACTTGGTCACCAATATCATGTCCATAGGTATCATTAAACTTTTTGAAGTGGTCGATGTCTAGCATAGCCACTGTGTATTTTCTCCCCAGAGATAGTGCTAATTGGTTCAACGCACGTCGCGATGGCAACCCCGTTAAATCATCACGATAAGCGAGAGAATAAGCATCAATAACGATGACGAGTAAATAGTACAAGTTGAGTAATAATATCGTTAGTGTTATCGGTAAGCTTGTTAATTGATACTGGTGAAGCACCCAAACAAGAAAAGAAATAAAAGTTGCTGAAATCACTAAATCCGCTTTAACAATCGCACGCCAAAAAATAATAAGACTACATAATGCAACAGGTAACTCTGCTCGAATAGTATGTTGAAGCAGTTCAATACCTGATGAGACTTTTACAAAAGCATAAATTGATTCACTAATCTCTAACCAAAAGAATACAATTACTCCAGCTAACGATAGAAATAACAAACGATAAATCCCATGAATAGATATAACTCCACGGTCTTTTATCAATGAAAATATAAGTAAAGATGAACAACCAAATATCGTTAACCAGTCACCTTGTTGTACTAACCAATTTGACCAAGGAGGTGAAAAAGACAAACTGCCATAATAGAAAAGCCACAGTAATGATAAAAAAGCTAATCGACTTCGATTAAAGTAACTAGCAAAAACAATCACCACCGCTAAAAGTACCATTAATAATGGTTCAATAATCGACATCTGCTTTAACCAGAACGCTTGGCTTTTAACGACAAAAATATAAACTAAAACAAAAGCTGCAAAACTGCACAACAGCGTTTTTAGCCCTTTAATTCTTTGAAACAACATTAACTCCCATTACTTAACGGATATAAAACTTACTTGAATAATATAAAATAATACATAGCTGATTAAGTTGTATTTATGCAGCTGGTTTTGATTCACTGTTTTCAATTTCACTTCTTTTATCATCTGCTTCTTTTTTCAAGTCTACTTGTTCTATTTTATCAAAACGCGACGATATTTTATCTGCAGAAGTATGGATTTGTTTTACATCGCTGGCCGCTTGGTCAATATGTTTTGCTAAGTTAGCAAAGCGAGCTTTAAAACGACCAAAGTCTTGAGATAAATGTGATAAATGTGCCTGAATAACATGTATTTGTTTTCGCGTAGCTTCGTCTTTTAATACTGATCGGGAAGTTGTTAAAATGGCCATTAATGTTGTGGGCGACGCCAGCCAAACTCGCTTTTTATTCGCATAGTCAACTAAATCACTTTGATGAGCATGAATTTCAGCAAAAATAGCCTCGGCAGGAATAAACATAATCGCGCCATCTGCCGTTTCTTTTTCTATTAAATATTTATCACTTATATCATTAATATGTTTCTTTATGTCTGCCTTAAATTGCCTTTCAGCTGCTTTACGGTCGTGTTCACCCAGTTGATTGTCCATCATTTTTTTATAGTTCTCTAACGGGAACTTAGAGTCGATAACAACGTTACCTGTAGGTTCAGGTAGAAATAAAATACAGTCAGCAATTTTGCCATTTGACAAAGTATGCTGTAAAGAAAAGTGTTGCTCTGGCAGTACGTTACGAAGCAAGCTATTAAGCTGCACTTCACCAAAGGCTCCACGTGAACGTTTATCACTTAACACTTCTTGAAGACTCACTACGTTTGTCGAAAGTTCAGTGATCTTCTTCTGAGCGTCATCAATCAATGCTAAACGCTGTAAGATATCATTAAAAGTTTTCGTCGTTTTATCAAACCCTTCTGCCAACCGTTTTTCCACTTGACCACTAATTTCTTTTAAGCGATTGTCAGTAGACTCTGTTAATCCGTCGATGCGTTTAGCCATTTGTTCACTCGAGGTTTGTAATGACTTAGTTAAATCTTCACGGCTTACTTGCGTTACTTTATTTAGATGTTCGACAAGCTGGTCTACAGATTTCAATTGATTTTGATTAAAAATGATTTGATGTTCATGCAATGCTTTGTTCAGCTTTTCACTATTGTCATGCAAAATTGACGTTTGTTTTTCACCTTGTTCAGCATGTTGCTGCAATAGTTTTATTTTAAAATCAGATATTTGTTGTTCAAAATAAGTTTTTAGCTCAACTTGTTGATTAGCCAATTGTTGATGATTAAAATTTAATTGCTGTTGCAGTTGTTGTTGATAATTACTTGAGACTTCACTACTTACCGCTAATTTTTCAGATAATAGCTGAAAACATTCATTTTGAAAGACCAATTGTAGTGACATTTTTTTGATTCGAAAAAATAGAAAAAAACTTATTAAAAAACAGAATGTCGATAAAATGGCAATGAGCAAAATAAATAGCTCGGTAGGAATTTTTTCTAAAAAATCAGGAAGTACAATAGCAAGCATAGAACCACACAAGTAACACTGTAAATATTATCAGTATTAAAGCATAGAATTTTCCTCAGGTTAAGCTTAATCTACCTTTCATCATGAAGAGATGATATTTAATAATCATTAATCAAATGGATGCGATCCCCAACTTTATTGAGAATGGTTATTTCTCCAGCACAAACGGCTATAATAGATTTTTCTTCTTTAAATTTTTCCGAAATAATTACCCGTCCACTGGCATTTTGAGGAAATTGTCCAATGAAATGCATTAATTCAAGTGAATTATCACAATAATAAATAATAGTAACGGTTCTTAGTTTATCTACAGTCATATTTAACTTTATGTAATGCTTAATTTTAACGAGGTATTATAAGTGTAGACGAAAATACCCGTATTATTGTAGATAATAAAAAAGCGCCATGAGGCGCTTTCCATATTTTTATCCATCTGAATTTACATTAACTTTTTAATTTAGCCTCTTGTACTTCAATCTTGGCTTTCCAAATTGCTGGACCAGTAACATGTGCCGATTCACCTAAACTGTCAACAGCGACGGTTACAGGCATATCTTCGACTTCAAATTCATAGATAGCTTCCATTCCCATATCTGCAAAGGCAACCACTTTAGCTTTCTTAATTGCTTTTGATACGAGGTAAGCTGCACCACCAACCGCCATTAAATAAACAGATTTATGATTTTTAATAGTTTCAACGGTGGCTGCACCACGCTCAGCTTTACCTATGGTGCCTAATAAACCGGTTTCTGCGAGCATCATTTCAGTAAACTTATCCATACGTGTAGCAGTTGTTGGCCCTGCTGGACCAACAGCTTCATCGCCAATAGCATCAACGGGACCAACGTAATAAATAAACTTATCCGTGAAGTCTACCGGTAATTTCTCACCTTTAGCTAGCATGTCTTGAATACGTTTATGCGCAGCATCACGTCCGGTCAAAATGGTACCGGAGAGTAAAACCGTTTCACCAGTTTTCCATGAACTAACGTCTGCTTTTTTCAAGTCATCAACATTAACACGGCGAACATTTTCGCCAACTTCCCAAGTGATTTCAGGCCAGTCTTCTAATTTTGGGGGTGACAAATTCGCTGGGCCTGAACCATCAAGGTGAAAATGAACATGACGAGTTGCTGCACAGTTTGGGATCATTACTACAGGTTTTGAAGCAGCATGGGTTGGTACTGAATTAATTTTAATATCAACAACGGTCGTTAAACCACCAAGGCCTTGTGCACCAATGCCTAATTTATTTACCCGCTCAAAAATTTCTAAACGCAGTTTTTCTTCGGCTGTTTCAGCACCGCGATCAATAAGTTCTTGAATATCTACGGGATCCATTAAACTTTCTTTAGCGAGGACCCCTGCTTTTTCTGCTGTACCACCAATGCCGATGCCTAACATGCCTGGAGGACACCAACCTGCCCCCATAGTGGGTAATGTTTTAACAACCCAATCAGCAATTGAATCACTTGGGTTTAACATCACCATTTTAGATTTATTTTCACTGCCGCCCCCCTTTGCAGCGATCATAATTTCAATACCGCCGCCTGTAACCATATCTATATGTACAACCGAAGGCGTATTATCTTTCGTGTTAATTCGCGCCCCAGCAGGGTCTTTCACTATAGAAGCACGTAAAGGGTTGTCAGGGTTTAAATAAGCTCTACGTGTACCTTCATCGACCATTTGTTGGACTGTAAGGTCTGTTTTATCCCATTGAACATCCATGCCCACTTTCACGAAACATGTAACAATACCAGTATCTTGACAAATAGGACGTTGACCGTGTGCTGACATTCTTGAGTTTATTAAAATCTGGGCAATAGCGTCTTTAGCAGCTGTGCTTTCTTCTTTATGGTATGCTTTTTCAAGTGCTTGAATAAAATCTAACGGATGATAATAAGAAATGTACTGTAATGCATCAGCAATACTTTCAATTAAATCTTGTTGTTTAATGATAGCCATGAGGGTCTCTTTTTATGCAGATCGACAGATGTATTCCAACAACATTTACGACTTACCTGAGATTACACATAATCTAGGGTAGTTGAAAATGGTTGAAAGTTATAAATTTGCAGATATCATACCCTTCTTGTTAACGAGCTACCACAATATTATCGAGTAAAACCCGTCATGTTCACTATTTCCGCAAAGCATTTCACCGTAGCAAAAACGATTGATGTAAAAGCACTCTTTTCTGCTTTTAGCCAAGAACCTTGGGCGATGTGGCTCGATTCTTGTGGCAATGAAATGACAACGCCTCACGTAGATAGCAATTTTGACATTATGGTTTGGCAGCCTGAAATTACACTCACAACACATAATGATAAAACAGAAATAAAATGGCTGAATGAAAACAAAACACGGGTCAGTACTGAAAATCCATTGAACCTCTTAAAGGAAATTCAGCAACAGTGTTTTAACAACATTCAAGTTGCTACTAGCCATTTACCTTTTAACGGCGGAAGCCTTGGCTATTTTTCTTATGATTTAGGCAAGCGTTTTGAGCGACTACCCAGCCAAACAGCACAAGATATTGATTTAGCTGAAATGTCGATAGGACTCTATTTACAAGCATTAGTTTTTGATCATAAAGCACAGCAGTTCTGGTTAGTTTGTCCTGAACCAGAACGCGAAAAGTTAACCCTTTCTATAAATAAAAGGTTAGCTTTAGCCAATAAAGGAGAGCGAAATAAAGAAAAATTTTCGTTAATCTCTGGTTGGGAATCGAACATGAGTAAAAGCAGCTATGCTGAAAAATTTCACCGAATACAAAACTATTTATTGTCTGGTGATTGTTACCAAATTAATTTAGCACAACGTTTTAGTGCTAATTATCAAGGGAGTGAATTCGATGCCTATTGCGCACTACGTGAAACGAACGAAGCACCATTTTCCGCATTTTTACGGTTTGAAAATTCAAGTATTTTAAGTATATCACCCGAAAGGTTTTTGCAAAAAATAGGCCCAAGAGTTCAGAGTAAGCCAATCAAAGGAACCAAACCTCGTAGTAATAATTCAAACGTTGACAAGAAAAACTCTATTGATTTGCAGCATTCAGAAAAAGACCGTGCGGAGAATTTAATGATTGTTGACTTACTGAGAAATGACATCAGCAAAGTATGCGTCCCTGGTTCAGTAAGAGTACCTAAGCTATTTGATATCGAGAGTTTTCCAGCAGTTCATCATTTAGTCAGTACTGTTGAAGGAGAATTAAAGAATGAATATCAAGCGACTGATTTATTAGCGGCTTCATTTCCCGGCGGTTCGATTACAGGCGCACCAAAAATAAGAGCGATGGAAATTATTGATGAATTAGAGCCGCATCAACGCAGCATTTATTGCGGCTCAATTGGTTATATTTCTGCTTGTGGAAATATGGATACGAACATCACTATTCGCACATTATTATGTGAAAAGAACCATGCAACAAAAGATAAAACCATCTATTGCTGGGCTGGTGGTGGTGTGGTTGCAGATTCGAAGGTAGACTGTGAATATCAAGAAACTTTCGATAAAGTAAATAAAATATTACCTGTGTTATCAGCACTTTAGTTTTTACCACTTTAATACTATTGCTATATTTTCAAATGATGGATTTATAATGACTAAGAATGACTTTTTTCAAAAATTCCAATTTTCGTCACTAAAAACTTCACTTCATCAATACCAACATCATGCAGCTCTGAAGCCTGCAGCCGTTTTAATTGCATTAACTGAAATAAATGAGCAATTATTTGTTGTGCTCACTAAACGAGCCAGTCATTTAAAGCATCACCCTGGACAGATCAGTTTTCCAGGTGGGAAAATGGAGGATTCTGACGCTGGTTTTGTTAGCGCTGCAATAAGAGAAGCAGAAGAAGAAATTGGTCTAAATAGTAAGAACATAAGTATCGTTGGTCAATTACTCCCTTATGAAACAATAAGCGGATATGTCGTAACGCCAGTCATTGCTTTTATTGATAAAAAACAGAATTACGTTATAGATAAAAATGAAGTCGCTGAAATATTTCAAGTACCTTTACAACATTTTCTAGATTTTGATAATCATTATGTCGTAAACATAGAGCGCCACAGTAAACCTTTTTCAATTCATTTTATGCCCTTTGAGCATCATAATATATGGGGTGCCACAGCAGTGATGCTTAAAGATTTGGCCATTCATCTCTCATAGTATTTAAAATACTTTTCGAATATCTCCTATAATTAAGCTACTTTTGTTTTTCATGGTGATTGCTTTCAGTTACAATTACCGAAGATAATTCCATCTTTTAATATTTTTAACAAAATAAATTCAGGTTTTAGTATGATTAGTGTATTTGATATGTTTTCCATTGGTATTGGCCCATCAAGCTCTCACACCGTTGGTCCGATGAAAGCTGCGAAGTTATTTGTTGAACAACTTAAAAAAGAGAATAAATTAACCAATACAACACGCGTCAAATGTGAGCTTTTTGGCTCATTAGGTCAAACAGGTATCGGTCACGGTACGGGCAAAGCTGTAATTCTAGGTTTGTCTGGTGAAAACCCTGATACGATTGCCGTAGAAGATATTGATTTAATATTAGAAACCGTTGTAAGTAGTCAGAAGATATCACTTAACGGTGAGAACTTAGTTTCATTTCCTAAAAATGATGCCATTATTTATCATCGTCGTAAAACATTACCGGCCCATTCTAATGCGATGACTATATTCGCATACGCAGAAGCAGAAGATGAAGAAAGCACTTTATTATTAGAACAAACCTACTATTCAATTGGCGGCGGCTTTATAGTTAACGCTTTAGACTTCGAACAAGAAAAAGATAAAGCTTTATCTCTTCATAGTAATATAAAACGCCCACACTACTTTTCATCGGCGACAGAACTCATTAATGAAGCTAATGAAAAAAATATCAGTATTAGTACTCTCATGATGAATAATGAGAAGTGTTTAGCAGATGAAGCAGCAATAAGAGCACAATTAGTCAATATTTGGCAAGCCATGAAAGATTGTATTGATCGCGGCATAAAAACTGAAGGCATGTTACCTGGTGGCTTAAAAGTTGCGCGCAGAGCTCCAGCACTATATAAATCATTATCGGTTGAAAGCAATAACGACCCACTGACAGCAATGGACTGGGTAAACTTATTTGCGATGGCTGTGAATGAAGAAAATGCCGCGGGTAGCCGCGTAGTTACCGCCCCCACAAATGGTGCTGCAGGTATTATTCCTGCTGTATTATGCTACTACGATAAATTCGTTAAACCCGTAGATGAAGATGTTTGTGTTCGTTATTTATTAACTGCTGCAGCTATTGGTATTTTATATAAAACTAATGCCTCTATCTCTGGAGCAGAAGTTGGGTGTCAAGGTGAAGTGGGTGTAGCTTGTTCGATGGCTGCCGGTGCCTTAACTGAAATAATGGGTGGTTCACCAAACAAAGTAGAAAACGCGGCAGAAATTGGTATGGAACATAACTTAGGGTTAACTTGCGATCCCGTTGGTGGTTTAGTGCAAGTGCCTTGTATTGAACGTAATGCGATGGGGTCTGTGAAAGCTATTAATGCTTCACGTTTGGCTTTACGTGGTACAGGTAATCACAAAGTCCCACTAGATAAAGTTATAAAGACTATGTGGGAAACTGGCAATGATATGAAGACTAAATATAAAGAAACTTCACGTGGAGGTTTAGCCGTTAACATTACAGAATGTTAATGGGATTAACCTATTAGTCGAACTTATCACTCTTGCTAAGTTTCACAAAGGTTAGCAACATAAAACTGAGTCGGTCCTTGCCATTTATGGCATCACGACATACCGTTCTTCCTGAACATGCGTCGCTCCTTGCCATCCATGGCATCACGACATACCGTTCTTCCTGAGCATGCGTCGCTCCTTGCCATCCATGGCATCACGACATACCGTTCTTCCTGAACATAAAAAAGCGACTTATATCTAGTCGCTTTTTTGTGTTCACTCAATAAAATAACAAACTAATTATCGGGTAGGTAATTTGATATTAGCAAACATCTCGTCTATTTCAGCATTATTTTTCAATAAAACCGCTTTAGTGACTAAATCACGATTTAAGTGTGGAGCAAAACGTTCAATAAAATCGAACATATAACCACGTAAAAAAGTACCTCGTCTAAAGCCTATTTTTGTTGTACTGGCCTTAAATAAATGACTCGCATCTATAGTGACTAAATCACTGTCAATCCGTGGATCAACAGCCATAGTAGCGATTACGCCGACGCCAACCCCTAAACGAACGTAAGTTTTGATCACATCAGCATCAGTGGCAGTAAATGCTATTTTAGGCTCTACTCCAATAGTATTAAAAGCGGTGTCTAGTTCTGAACGGCCCGTAAAACCAAAAACATATGTGACAAGAGAATACTTAGCGAGATCTTCAATTGTTATGTTCTGCTTTTTTGCTAATGCATGATCAGGTCGAACAATAATACTACGATTCCAGTGGTAACAAGGAAGCATGACCAAGTCATTATATAAATGCAAAGATTCAGTCGCAATTGCAAAGTCAGCATCACCTTTCCCCGCAGCATCACTTATTTGTGCAGGTGTGCCTTGCGACATTTGCAAAGAAACTTTCGAGTACCTTTTCATGAAACCTTTAATCACTTCAGGCAATGCATAACGCGCTTGTGTATGCGTTGTTGATATGCGTAATTTCCCTTCATCAGGTTGTGTATGTTCTCGTGCAACCGCTTTAATTGCTTCAACTTTAGAAAGAATTTCTGTAGCAATATTGATCACTTCATTACCAGGAGCAGTAACATGAGTTAGGTGTTTACCACTACGTCCGAATATTTGAATACCGAGTTCATCTTCAAGCATGCGAACTTGCTTGCTGATACCTGGTTGGGAGGTGAATAAACTTTCTGCCGTTGCAGAGACATTTAAATTATTGTTGAGTACTTCAACAATATAACGCAGTTGTTGCAGTTTCATAGTTCTACTTCAAAATGGTTAATACGGATTGCTTATGCAAAAAATATATACTTAAATGAAGACTTATTCCATATTAATTTTCATTTTCGTCCTTATTATTGACATTTATTTTGATAATGTAGGAATATTACAACAAAATAACAAATATTTTAAATATAACCTTTATTAAAGTTACAAATGACGTCATTTATTCAAAATTTAAAACAATGAATGATGTATTAAAATATGTGTTAATAAATAAAAGGTTATATAAGGCTATGCTAACGTGATCATTTTTTGTAGACTGCGTTAAAGATATTTTAATTTTCACCTACGAGTAGTATATATTATGGGCATTATCATTGCTTTAATTATTGCATTAATCATTATTGTAGTAGCTGTTAGTTCTATTCAACAACACAAAGCAAAACAAGAAAAAGATAAGCGAACAAAAGCGGCTAAACAAAAAGCAATTATGGATGAAAGTGATGAACTTATGATCCAACTTGCTAATTTGCCATCTAATCCAAATCTTGTAAATATTCTCAATCGTCGCAGCTTAAATGCAGCAAAATTGATGAGTTCAATTATTCCAGATTCTAAACCATTCAAAAGAAAAGTGGATGAAATCGAAGCAAGATTAAAAGCTTCTGAAGAATTATCATCTTCAAAATCAGGCCAAGATGAAGATTTTATTCTTCCTGATAATGAACAACAGCTTGTTAGTATTTTACAGTGTATAAAAAAATTAAGAATTGCACTAAAATCAGAACAAGCGAAAGGCGCACTAGACGCACAGACATTTTCACATGAAGACCAAAAGCTTGATGCGATGCAGCTCAAAATTGGCGTAGAAAGTATTCTTAAGCGCGGAAAAATGGCATACGACAAAGAAATGTTAGGCTCTGCTCGACAATATTTTGAAAAGGCCTTACAAACGTTGTCATCTCACCCTATACAGTCAGAATATATTGCAAATAAAAGAGCTGAAGTTGAAGCCCAACTATCTGATATAACGGATGCATTGAAAAGTACAAATGCCAAAGATGCGGCGAAAAAAGCAAAAGATCAAGAAGACGACTTGGATATGTTATTTCAACCGAAGAAAAAGTGGTAATTCCCCCAATGTTTTAGCAATTAAAACCAGCACCTCGCTGGTTTTTTCTATTTTAAGCTTCTATTGTAAAATTCTTTTTGCCCATGAAAACATCGCCAAGTCATATACCTACAATTAATCTTCCTTCCCTACTACGTAAGGTAATGAAAGCTTATGCCTTGAAAGCAGGCATCAGAGAATGTGGTTGTGAACTTTATAGAATTGGTCGTTCACGCAATTGGCAACTAAAAGCTAGCTTTGAACAGTTAGAGCAAGTAGTGGCATTCATACAACTATCGGAAGAACCTAGTTGGCAATGGCTGGTAAGTTATTTAATAAATCAAAGACAAGCTCTCAGTCATGAAGAACTGCTAAGAATTGCAAAATTAAAGCCGGATATTTCCATCAATCAATTAATGGCGAGAACAGATTGTACAATCGCTGAAGCACGAAAAGTTATTGATGAATTAGAGTGGTCTGAGGAATAGTCAATTATCACCTGTCTTCCCCTAAATAGAAAAGGTACTATAAGGGGGATAAAAACAACTTAAACTACGGAAAATCATGGCACTTAAAGCAACAATTAATAAAGCCACTATACATCTGTCAGATATGGACAGAAACTACTACGACACTCTCAATTTAACCATTGCCCAGCATCCTTCAGAAACTGATATTCGTATGATGGTTCGTTTATTAGCTTTCATCTTAAACGCGAACGAGTATTTACAATTTGGCAAAGGTGTCAGTGATGAAGAAGAAGCGGCGATTTGGCAAATAAATTATTCTGAGGTCATTGAATTATGGATAGAACTTGGCCAACCTGATCAGAAACGTCTAAAGAAAGCATGTAACCGTGCTCAAAAAGTAATTCTTTATACCTACGGAAGTAGTGCTGAGACATGGTGGAAACAATCACAAGATAAATTACGCTTATTCAATAAACTTTCTGTTGAATTGGTTAGCCAAGAGACTTGTGATGCATTAGCAAAACTTGCTGGTCGTTCAATGGAATTTCAGTGCAGTATTCAAGACAATCAGTTGTGGTTAACCGCTGGCGATGAAACACTTTTAATTGAAACTACAACATTGCAATAACGAAGGAAAATAATAATGATAATAAAAATAGCCCTTAAAAAAAGTAGATTAACGTTAGCACTTTTCGCAGGAGTAGTACTTCTTTCAGCATGTAGTGAACCAACCGCACCCAAGGCTAAAATTGCTAAAATGACCTCGATACAGGTAATTAAAGATATCACTTACCTTGCTAGTGATGATTTAAAAGGACGCGCTAGCTTTTCACCTGGAATAGATAAAGCGGGTGAATATATTAGCCAACGTTTCACTGAAATTGGTTTAAGCCCGCTTGAGGGAAATAAAGACTTCAAACAAACATTTAATGTGACTAGCATAGTGCCTGAGAGTTTAAGCGTCACGTTAAATGGCATAGCTATTACTGAAGAAAGTTTAGCCATGGCCAGTACGATATCTACACTTTCATGGAAAAACATTGAAGAGGTAGAAATCCATATTATTGGTGAAGCTGACGATATGCGTAAAGCACTTGGAGCAATGAATAAAGATGGCGGTCAACACTTAGTTATCATCCATTCTGCTCACGCTAAAATGTTTGCTGGCTACAGAGGGTACTTTCAACGCGGTTTAACTAAGCTTAGCTTAGATCATCAAGGTGCAATTGTTATGGTTTTAGCCGATGACAATAAAATAACCTCTATTGATGTAAATGCAACGATAAGTATTACAGAAAAAGAATTAACAAATATAGTTGCTGTTTTACCGGGTACAGCCAAGAATACAAAAACAGCAAATGAAACGGTTTTGTATTCATCTCATTACGATCATTTGGGTGTGACACCTGATGGTAAGGAAGTATTTAACGGCGCCGATGACGATGCTTCAGGTACTTCGGCGGTAATTAACCTTGCACAACATTTCGCAAGCAAAGGAGGCAACAAACGAACGTTAATGTTTAGCGCTTTCACCGCTGAAGAGATTGGCGGTTTTGGTTCTAAATACTTCTCACAACAATTAAATCCTGATGATGTTGTTGCTATGATTAATATTGAAATGATAGGAAAGCCATCTAAATTTGGTGCTGGTACTCTATGGATGACAGGAATGGAACGCTCTAATTTAGGCGAATTACTAAACGCTAGTTTGAAAGCTAAAAATACTGAAGTTTATGAAGATCCTTACCCTGAACAAGGTTTATTTTATCGTTCTGATAATGCGACACTTGCAAGATTAGGTGTACCTGCTCATAGTTTTAGCAGTACACAGCTTGATAAAGATCAGCATTATCACCAAACGTCTGACGATATAAGTAGCCTCGACTTAGACTCAATGTACAAAGTTATTGAATCGTTATCAGTTGCGACTCAAGGTTTAGTTGATGGCAGTATTACGCCAACACGCATCGACATGAGTAAAGTACGTGCTAAAGGTAAAATTTACTAAGTACTCCGCTTCATCCTGAACATAGAAAGCCAGCAATAAATTGCTGGCTTTTTTATGAAAGTAACTCTTTATTTTCTAAGGTTCACAACGCATTTGATACTCTAATTGATTCTGTCCAGTAACAGTGAAGCCATTCCGTAAATATAAAGATATTACAGGGTTAGCTAGCAGTACATTCAATGTTAACGGTAGTCGTAACTCTTTTGCCTTTTCTTTAACTAAGGCTAACACCCTACCTCCAACACCCTTTCCCTGAAATTGTGGCGATATTTGCAACTGTCGAATGTGCAATTTATCCAGTGAAACACCCAGTTTAATTAAACCTACCGGCTGTTTATTCATCAATATAATAGACGAATCCGCAAAACACTCATTGACTCGTTCTAAATGCTGTTGATCAGATAAATTTAATCCTGCTGCAATAAGATGTTCTCCCATTGTGGCTTTTCTTAATTGCAATAAATATCCAATATCACTTTGTTGCGCTTGCCGAAAACCAATAGTTACTTTTTCATTATTGAGCATATTGTTTACGATTGTGCTTAATCACTAAATCACCCCACTGATAAATAGCTAAACCAGCGATAATCGCTAATGCACCTATGATTAAATTAGCATTAATTGTTTCATTGTTTAATATCAAACCCAATGAAATAGCAATTACAGGTGTGATCATAGTGATTAATGCAACCGTACTGGCTTTTAATCGTTGTAATACATAAAAATAAGCAATAAATCCAACTAATGAACCAATAACACCTAAATAAACAATACTCAATATTGACTTATTGCTCCATGATTCATAAGGAATATTACCATCAAATATCAGCCAAACAATCGTGAATAGAGGAAGGCTGAACAACAAAGAGCCAACGGTTGTTGCCATAGGGTTTATTGCAACTTCAACACTTTTTACAAGCACACCACTGATACTAAAAAATGAAACCGCAATTAATACAGCAATAATACCGATGTAAGCATCATCTGCGAGTGATATTTTATCAAAGCACACAATTGCTAAACCACAAATAGCGACTGATAATGCAATTATTTTAGCGGGAGACAATGCCGACTCAGCCAGTATTCGCTTACTTAGCACACCCGATAAAATCGGCGATAAACCAAAGATCAATGACATCAGGCCTGAAGAAATATAACCTGCGGCTAAATACGCAAATAACATCCCACCAAAAATACCTATCGCAGAAAAACTATAAAGTTTAATTGCTTTTTTATGCCAAGGGAGTTCAATGCGAAAAGCTTTCAATATCAGCCAACCGGGTACAACCGCAATTAGCATTCGAAGCAATACTGCAAATGTTGGGTGAATGGTTTCACTGCTCCAAACGATACCTAATGGTGTAGTTGACCAAATAAGAATAACGGCGAGATAGGCTATGGGAACTGACATTTTAGAACTCCTTTATAGTGTTTTATGTTGAAAAGTACGCTAGAGAAAAACACTGAGGAGAGAAAATCGTAACCACAGTGCTGAACTGTGGCTAAAAAATTATTAATTATTTACTTAATAACACCACATTTATATTTGCCATAGGAAAGGCATACCAACGATTGACTGAGAGAGTCATTCGGTTTTGGCAGAGACACTTTTCTATATGTTTATAAATTATGGCTAGCATGAAATTACGACGCTTTAATTGAAATAAAATAGTTAAATAAAATTTGCATCACTTAAATGCAAAATAAATAATGGCGATATTATTTAATTAAGTCAATAACACTTATGAAATATTTCTATCTTTTTGAGTACGTTTTGTGGTTGATTTCATAACACTCTCCTATTGCATGATGGAAAAGTGTTAACCTTATTTAGGACGGGTCACTATACAAAAAAGAAAAAGCCCTTTATTAAAGGGCTTTTTATTGAATGGATATATTTTAAGCTTTTTTCAAATACGCTGAAACTAAAACAATACGTGTACCGTTAACTTTTCCTTCGATATGCTCTGGATTATCAGTAAGTGTAATACCGCGTACCATAGTGCCCTGCTTAGCGGTAAAATTAGCGCCTTTCACCTTTAAATCTTTAATAAGAGTCACATCATCACCATCTTGTAATTCAGTACCGTTACTATCTCTTGTAGGACCTTCACGTTCCGCCGCTGCTATACCTTGTTCTGCCCAAGTTTTAACGTTATCTTCCATGTAAATCATTTCTAATGCATCTTGTGCCCAACTTTCAGCTGAAAGTTTATGAAGCATACGATAAGACATAACTTGAACAGCAGGTTCTTGATTCCACATGCTGTCATTCAAACACCGCCAATGGTTAACATCTAATTCTGTGCCACCATTAATTTGCGTAGTACATACAGAACAAAGGTATACACACTGCTGAGCACTTAAGTCACTGCTTGGTGGTACTGGAAATACAACTAAGTCATCTGTTGATGTACACAATTCACAACTTGTATTGCTGCGTGCTTTTAAAGCATTTTCGGTAGGCATAATATGATTCCGCTAATTTTGAGGACTATAATTTTTGGCTATTATGCCTGTAAACATAATGGTTCGCTAGACACTTAAATGCAATAAAGTAGAAAGCCCTTGTTGTTGAACACTGTTATATTGATTAATCATTTGTTGGTTAACCATTTCACTCATAGTATCTGGTGCGCGTCTACTATATACGTTAGCGGGTATAGACGCATAAACAGGACTTTCAGGTTTTGATATATCACTATTTTTCCGAGCAAGTTTTCGTTCGATAAGAGACATAAATCTATACGTTAAACCTGCATTAATAACATTGTTCGCTAAATTAACACTCGTTTCATTCACACTTTCACCCGTTGCCGAAACGACATAAGCATTTAACGCTGATTTTTGTGAATCCAAATAATGCTTTTGGATAGCTAATTGCCAAATATTTTGCTTTTTTCTTTGGATGTCAGCAGTAGTTTCGTTTATGTTAACTTGAGCAGCTGTCATAACTTTATGCTCTAGTTCTTGAGTTGACATATTAGAGTGAAACTCAATTACGTTTGCTGAATGACCAATAATAGAAGCTTGTGGGGATTGCTGATGTATTGAATAGGTATTTGATTGACTACTTACTTGATGCGCGGGTGATACATCAATATTCACTATTTTCTGAATAGGTGTAACTGAGAGATTGTAAGGGTTGTTACCTAAATTCTGGGAAAGTAAACTAATCATAATAACCGCCATCAAATATTTATTTAATGACGGTATTTTAATCAATTCTAAAAAAGAGTTTGTAAAGCTTTGTTACGTTTAAGAGCGAAATTGCAACAAAACTATTTTTATATTATTTACGATAAATTTTTAGTGATATGGTGAGAAGCCGCCGCAGTAAAAACAACATCCGTAGAGCTATTTAATGCAGTTTCTGCTGAATCTTGAATAACACCAATAATAAAGCCTATCGCAACAACTTGCATGGCAATAGCACTATCAATACCAAACAAACCACAAGCAAGTGGAATAAGAAGCAATGAACCACCGGCAACACCTGAAGCACCGCATGCTGATACTGAGGCAATAACACTCAATAAAATAGCAGTAGCAAAGTCAACTTCAATATTCAACGTATTAGCTGCAGCAAGTGTTAAGACGGTAATCGTAATCGCCGCTCCAGCCATATTGATAGTTGCGCCTAAAGGAATAGAAACCGAATAAGTATCTTCATGCAAATCGAGGTTTTTACATAACTCCATATTAACAGGAATATTAGCAGCAGAACTACGCGTAAAAAATGCCGTAATACCAGACTCTCTTAAACATCTTAAAACTAAAGGGTAAGGATTTTTACGCATAATCAAATAAACAATTAGCGGATTAACCACTAATGCAATAACAAGCATAGAGCCTAAAAGCACTAACACTAAGTGGCTAAACTCACCTAATGTATCAAAGCCTGTTGTCGCAACCGTATTTGCGACTAAGCCCATAATACCTAAGGGTGCAAAACGAATAACTAACTTTACAACACTTGAAATTGCTTCAGCAAAATCATGCACCATCACTTTTGTAGACTCACTGCCTTTTTTCAACGCGAAGCCTAAACCTAAACCCCAAGCTAAAATACCAATAAAGTTACCCGTTACAACGGCATTAAAAGGATTATCTACAATTTTAAATGCAAGAGTTGTTAATACTTCACCAAGACCTTGCGGTGGATTAGCATTGGCGCCGGCTAAGTCTAAAGTCAACTGAACAGGGAACGCAAAACTTAATACTACCGCCACTAACGCAGCACTGATAGTGCCGATTAAATAAAGCCCTACGATAGGTTTTAAATTTGCATCACTATTCGGTTTTTGGTTCGCTATGGAAGAAGCAACTAATACTAAAACTAAAATAGGAGCAACGGCTTTCAATGCGCTGACAAATAAACTTCCTAGAATGGAAAATGATTTAGCAATCTCAGGTGAAATAAGTGCCAATCCGATGCCAAAAACAATAGCAATGATGATTTGATTTACAATATTAATAGATTGGAGTTTGCCAAAAAGTGACTGATTTTCTAAAGAAGTATTTTCTATTGTCATAATGTTTCTTATTTTAGTTATTTTTATTGTTATCACGATAACGTGTCGATGAAGATTTTTACCACTTATTCACGGGTACTGTCTAGTTTATTCGTTAAATGGTTGTTTTATAAAGACGGTTCATCCTCCAATGATATAGTAAAACCTGCCTTTCCATTACCAGCTACGGTGTCTTTATCTAATGAATAGCCCTTGCAGATAAACTGCCCTGCGACTGCGACCAATTCATTATCATAAAATATAAAAGGTAATCTCCTTCTTTGCCATGGCGGTATCAAGAGTTCTTGTAATACTTTTTTCAAAGAACGTGAGTGCTGTCGATATTGTGGCAAACATTTAGGATTATCGTGAGAAAAACGAATGGTGATCACTTGATTAATAGCAGGTTTTTTGATTAATCCTTGCCAGTTAGTTTTATTTTGATCTTCTTTAGATAGTGTCGATAAGGACAATATACCTACATCATCAGGGAGTTTAATTCTGATGGGTGTATCATCAGTTATAACATCAGAATTTATAATTTGCTGCCATAGTGAAATATCCTGAAAAATTTTCGTTAAATACAGTTCACATTTATATCGTCGGATACAACATTTAGCTAATTGAACAACCGGAGACTTATCGCTGTCGGCATTTAGTTGCAAACATATTTGCTTTAATTGTTCACGGCTGGGCATTAGAAGGTGATGTGAAGACAAAAAGTAGCGTAAAAGGTTTTTAAGTCGCGGTTCACTCAGTTTATTCAACTGAAAAACAGAAAGTTTATAAAGGGATTGCTGGCATTCCGCTAAGTCTTGAGCTCCTAATTCATCAAGTAATTGTTGTGCTTCAAAACAATGTTCTGCACTTCGCGCAATGGTTTTATTGATACTAGGCCAACGGTTTACGAGTTTAGG